>WNFB01000022.1_pt1 | contig 95129 bp, 76 predicted proteins | sample 5400501 | NCBI WGS metagenome assembly WNFB01 (sample SAMN13153341, study PRJNA577476) | soil metagenome | isolation source: 200 cm saprolite under Douglas fir tree site 2 hole 1 | place: USA:California | collected 2015-04-18 | reverse complement strand
GCGAACTACTGCCAGCGCAAGGTCGTGTTCCGTGATGGACGCCTGATCCACGATGCTATCAACCCTGCCCCCACACGATAAATCGGTGGGCTACAGTAGCACCCCGATTTATCGTGGGTGACTCCTTAACACTCTGCGTCAGAAGAAAGGAAGCTTTTGCAATGATAAATATTCCAGGACCCTATGCGCAGGTCCAGCCTGAACAGCAGTCGCAGGAGCCTTTGGAGTTGCCTCCGCTGGAACGACGGCGCGGGCGAATGTTCGGACTGCTAACCATCTATCAGAGTTGCAGGAGTGCCATGCGAGCGCTGCGAGCCAACAAATTGCGCTCGTTGCTCACCTCGCTTGGTATTATCATCGGTGTTGGCGCGGTGATCCTGATGGTTTCGATCAGTGAGGGCAATGCTGCCTCCATCAACAGCAGGCTCTCTACCCTGAGCCCGAATCAACTCACAATCACCTCTGGCAGTTTCAGAGGCGCTGGAGGGGTGAATCAAGGAGCGGGCTCGCAAGCAAGCTTGACACAGGCCGATGCCGATGCTCTCACACAGGTATCGCATGTCGCGGCTGTCAGCCCGATGCTTGGTGCAAGCGGACAGGTAATTTACAGTAACCAGAACTGGTCTACATCAGTACAGGGCGTCTACCCGAGCTATCAGCAGATTGTTCATCGTCCTGCGAGAAGAAGGCGCCTTCTTCTCGCAGGACGATGAACAATCTGCCAACACCGTCGCGGTCATCGGCCAGACGGTCGCGGACAACCTCTTCACACCACTGGGTGTTGACCCCATCGGCCAGCAGATTCGTATCGGCAATGTGCCGTTTACAGTCATAGGTGTGCTTGCCCCCGTAGGTGCAGCGGGCCAGAGCAACGCTGACGATATCATCTTCGTGCCGTTCAGTACAGCACAGCAGCGCCTGAGCGGAAGCCAGAACGTCAGGACCATCTATGTGATGATAGATAATACAGCGAATGTGAACGATGCACAAAATGCCATTCAGCAACTGCTTGAACAGCGCCACGGCATCTTCAATTCGCAGCAGGATAATTTCAGCATCCTCAATCAATCGCAATTACTTCAGACCGTTCAAAGTACCCAGCAGTCTCTGACGTTGCTGCTTGTGAGCGTGGCAGCCATTTCGCTGCTGGTGGGCGGCATCGGCATCATGAATATTATGATGGTCTCGGTGACAGAGCGTACACGTGAGATCGGTATCCGCATAGCCATTGGTGCACGTCCCCTGGATGTCATGGCACAGTTCTTGATCGAGGCGCTCGTGCTGAGCGCTCTGGGTGGTATTGTGGGGGTTCTGCTGGGAGCCGCAGGTGCGTTTATAGACGCAACATTCTCAAGCACACCCTTCGTACTTGATCCACTGGCGATGCTGCTGGCTTTCGGTTTCTCAGCATGTGTCGGGGTCGTCTTTGGCTTTTACCCGGCGCAACGCGCTGCACGCATGGACCCGATTGTAGCCCTGCGAACGGAATAAAAAGTGTAGCTCAGAAAATTCTTCTACTATCTTCTACGAACAAGGGTAGCACACTGAAATCCCCTCAGCAATCAGGGGTGCAGGGGACGAAGTCCTCTGCCGGAGCGCGAGGTGTCCTCGCATTCCCCTTTCCCTCAAAGCAGGCCGTAGGCCCGCCAAAGGCATTAGGAGTGGATATCAGTAGCACAAGAGATGCGGATGAGCCAAAAAATATACCGAGATGTTTGGCAAATTTTTACACATTTGAAACGGGACTATTTTAACTATCCTTGAAAGTGAGGCCAAGGAACATCTCGTGCCTGATGTGCATATGCGACGGTTGCCAAACATTCTGGTATTTCTATTGTGCCTGATGATCGTAAAAGAATGTTCAGAGAATTGTAAAAAGCTTGTAAGGAATTTGCAAAGGTTGCCATCCTGAACCGTACAAACATTCTACAATTTGCTTATGGAAAACACGATCGGACCAAGCGTAGGGGCCGATTCATCGTGCCCATCGCCGATTATGAACTTTAACAAGCAACACCGGTAATGTTTTGTCACCCTGAGCGCAGCGAAGGGTCTCTCTCGATGGGCAGAGAGATGCTTCGCTGCGCTCAGCATGACAGGACCGGCTTTGGTCGTTAAAATTCATTATCGGCCCCCGCGCTCCCTTGCTTACAACCAGATGTGCAAAGCAAGTATAACTTCCCAGATTACGACGCTCGCTCCGCTGCCTTTAGAATGGCCCGCTTAGCCATCACAGTGGCCATCTGAGCGCGATAAGCCTTAGAACCGTGGATATCCTCCACCAGTTCCAGGCCATCCGCTGCATGGCTCGCTGCCGCTGCAACCGTCGCCTCATCGAGTTTCTTACCGACGAGAGCCGCCTCCACCGCACTGGCACGAGTCGGCTTTACCGAAGCCCCCGTGATCACGACGCTGGCAGAACTACAGGTGCCATCACCACCCAGAGAAACCACAGCTGCACAACCCACTACAGCGTAGTGCGAAGCCTTGTTCGCCAGCTTCGTATACGCACTGCCAGTGCGAGCAGGCGGGATGGCGAAACGAATCTCAGTGACAATCTCACCCGGCTTCAGCGCAGTCGCAAACAAGTCCAGGAAGAAGTCATCGGCCCTGATGGTACGTTTGCCTCCAGGCCCCTGCACCACAATATCGGCCTTGAGCGCCAGCACCATCCCTGGCATATCAGCGGCAGGGTCGGAGTGAGCAACACTGCCACCGATGGTACCACGATTACGTATCTGCTGATCGCCGATCAGCGCCGTTCCCTCTGGCAGCAAGGCAAAATACTTGCCCACGACATCGGAACGCATAATCGTGCTGTACCTCGTCATCGCACCGACAGCCACCGCCCCACTATCCTCACGGATGTAGGAGAGGCCACTGATGCGACCAATGTCAACCAGATGCCCGGGTTGCGCCAGGCGCATTTTCATCGTGGGGAGCAGGCTATGCCCGCCCGCTAACACTTTGGCTTCGTCGCCGTATTGTTGCAGGAGCGCAATCGCCTCATCCACCGATGTAGCTGTATGGTAATCAAACGCGGCTGGAATAGACATACTATTTTCTCCTTCTCAGGCGCAATAAATTGGCCCTACTTCTGGTGGATGACCTTCCACAGCTTCTCCGACGTGAACGGCATATCAATATGCGCTACGCCCAGCGCATCGGCAACGGCATTGGCGACCGCCGGAGTTGAGCCAATCGTACCTGCCTCACCGACACCTTTCACACCAAGCGGATTGACCGGTGTGGGTGTGACGGTAGAATCGAGTTCAAAGGGTGGGAACTCAGAAGCAAGCGGCATCGCATAGTCCATCAACGTTGCCGTCAGCAGTTGACCATCCTCACTATAGACGACACCCTCGATCAACGCCTGACCAACACCCTGAACGATCCCGCCGTGAACCTGGCCTTCCACAAGCATGGGATTGAGTTGTCGTCCACAGTCATCAACGGCAACGAAGCGCTTGAGTTCAACATCGCCGGTCTCTTTATCGATTTCAACCACACACACATGCGTGCCGAAGGGGAAGACACATGCTTCTGGCTCCCAGAAGACGGTCGTCTCCAGGCCAGGCTCAATACCCGGTGCAAGAGTATTGGAAGTATTGGCCGTTGCTGCCACGTCGGCAAATGATACGGATTTCTGAGGTGTACCGGCAACCGAGAACTTGCCATCCTCCAATGTGACATCAGCTGGGCTGGCCTCGAGCATATGGGAAGCGATGAGCTTCATCTTCTCCTTCAACTTCTGAGCAGCGGTGAAGACAGCAGAGCCACCGACGGCAGTGGTACGACTCCCATAGGTACCGCGTCCTTCAGGAGTTGAGTCGGTATCGCCATGCAATATCAAGACCTGATCGATGGGAATACTGAACTCATCAGCGACGATTTGCGCGAAAGTAGTTTCTTCTCCCTGCCCATGTGGCGAGGAGCCAGAATAGACCATCACGGTGCCACTTTGCTCAACGCGCATACGCGCACTTTCGTAGAGGCCAATCGGTGCGCTGCCCTTTGGCCCGAAGCCGCAGATCTCGATATAGGAGGAGAGGCCGATACCCATCAGCTTACCATTACCTGCGGCACGTCTGCGAGCTTGTTCAGCACGCAGGGCCTGGTAGTTAGATACGCTGAGCGCCTTGTCCAGGGCTGCTTCGTAGTTGCCAGTATCATAGACCGCACCCGCGGCCGACTTGTAGGGGAACTGATCGGGTTTGATGAAGTTCAGCCTGCGCACCTCAGCCGGGTCTTTGCCCAATTCTCGCGCAATGAGGTCGATAATCCGCTCCGTGATATAGGTCGCTTCCGGGCGGCCCGCGCCGCGATAGGCGTCGGTGGGCGTTTTGTTGGTGAAAACGATGTCGGCGCTGAGATGGATGTTCTTGATGTCGTAAGCCCCACAGGAAACCGGGAAGCCGAAGGCAATCATAATCACATCGGTGAAAAGCTGGCAATAGGCACCAAGATCAGAGATGCCATGCACCTTGAGTCCGGTAATTTTGCCTTCTTTTGTGGCTGCAACCTCGACATAGTCTATTTGGTCACGTCCATGTATGGTGACTGCTATGTTTTCGCTGCGGTCTTCGACCCATTTCACCGGGCGTCCAAGCTTCATTGAGACAAAGGAGGCGATCATCTCTTCAGGATAAACATCGATTTTGCTTCCGAAGCCGCCACCCACTTCAGGAACGATGACACGCACCTGGTGTTGCGGGTGTCCAATCAGCGCGGACAGAATATTACGCAGGATGTGCGGATTCTGGGAAGAACACCAGACGGTGAGTGCTTTGCTGGCCTTGTTATAATCGGCCACCACACCGCGTGTTTCCATCGCGTTAGGCGCGAGTCGCTGGTTGACAATGCGTTGCTTTAACACGATACCGCCATCGGCCAATGTTTGCGCGAAGACCTTATCGATCTCGTCGGTGGGGGGATGCATGCTAAAGGCAACATTGGTGCCAAACTCTTCGTACAGCAATGGTGCGCCGGGCTGCATGGCCTTTTCGATATCAACAGCGGCTGGCAGTGGCTCGTAGTCCACTTCGATCAGGTCACGCGCATCACGGGCGACATAGCGATCTTCCGCAATGACAACCGCGACTGGATCGCCAAAGAAGCGTACCTTACCATGGGCCAGTGGACCATGCTGTCCCATACCGTTCGCGATTTCTCCGAGGGGGACGGCAATAGCGACATTGCCAACTGCGCTCATATCGGCAGCTGTGTAGACAGCTTGGACGCCAGGATGCTTTTTCGCCGCTTCCGTTTTGATGCTGTTGATGCGCGCATGACCGTACGGGCTGCGCAACACAGCCATATGAACCATGCCATTGAGCTTGATGTCATCAACGTAAGTCGCTTGACCTGTAATTAACCGGGGGTCTTCACGCCGCTTAATCGGCGTGCCAAGCATAGCTGCAATACCCATATTTCCTTTTCCTTTCTCGCCATGAGAAATAGAAGATGTCAGGGATCGTTTGTAAGTTGTGTCCTGGCAGTTGCTACTCGCCACCACCTACGGGCGCAGGAGCGGCAGCCGCCGTTCGCATATGCTCAGCAGCATACTGGACAGCACGCACGATATTCTGATAGCCGGTACAGCGGCAGATGTTGCCTTCGAGCCCCTTGCGAATCTCGGCCTCGGTCGGATTGGGATTGTCCTTGAGTATCTGGTACGAGGCCATAATCATGCCGGGAGTACAGAAGCCACATTGCAGGCCATGCTTTTCCCAGAAACCTTCCTGTAGCGGGTGCAGGCCACCCTCCGGAGCCAGTCCTTCGATAGTAGTCACTTCACTGCCATCCGCTTGCACCGCCAACACCGTGCAGGACTTGACGGACTCCCCATTTAGCAGGACGGTGCAAGCTCCACATTGTGAGGTGTCACAACCGATGTGAGTTCCTGTGAGGTCCAAGACCTCGCGTAAATAATACACCAGTAACAAGCGCGGTTCTACCTCTGAATGGTGTTGCTGCCCATTCACGGTAACAGTGATTGCGCACTTCGTCGCCATTGATGCTACCTGCCTTCCTTTTTTTGTAGGTAAACATACTCAGTCTCTGCATAACACATCCAGATAGGCCTCAGTGGCCCTACAATCTGGTAGCACTATGCCCTCCATTCCATCTTTTACCAAGATGTATAGCCCTGAACGGGCCAGGACCAGATACCGTCGGATTCGTCCGTATCCAGTATCATCATCGCCCATGTTTCAATCTTCAGCTATCACAGCTCCTTTCTGTTCAGATTAAGGGAGGAACCTTCCCTATCATTTCCTTTCAGCCGGATGCCATGATGACCTTTAACAAAATAACTGGACCATACGTAGGGGCCGATTTATCGCGCCCATCGCCGATTTATCGGCCCTCAGGGAAATCTACCACGTACCCCATCAATTTGTTAAACCTCATAATGACATCGCCCCACAACAGTGATTATACCCCACAACGTAATGTGTAGGGTAGACAGACGGCCAGAGAGAACAGTATTTCAAGTCTTGAAGATGAGGCGCAGTGTCACTCCTTCCGCTTATTTATACTTCCGTACATTTCAGCGCCTGGTAGCACTACGCCGCATGAGAAAAGAGTTTTCAATAGGTGACGACTTAGAGAGTAGCACACAGCATGCCGCATGTCAATTGCTGCACCACCTCAGGTTCCACCACAAACCGCAGGCTGGGAGACCCAAAATGTAGTGGCAGGGGGTGACGTGGTGTGGTGTGGGGCCCTTGCGGCTGCCAGGCTTGTTGACCCCCGCTTTTAGGTAGAACCGACCACCTCACACAGTTTGCACCCATATACTACAATATACACTAACTCACCTTGATAGTATCGAATGAGGTAATTCGCATATGCATCGTCGTGCTCCAGGTTTTCATCCAGGATTGTCAACTGATATGTATCATCCAGATTCCGCTTACGTATCGTGGCGTACCGGCCACAATGGGCTCACTACCTTTGATTTGTACACCCGCACAGCGCCATTCGGAGGTGCCTACCTGCTCATCGCGGGAGTAGAGACCGCGCTGGAGTTCGTTCAGGCCTTTCGCTATACCGACGAAGAACTGAGATTCCTCGCACACATCCGTGATTACGACTCTGCCTTTCTTGATGAACTGGCGAGCCTACGCTTCACCGGCGAGATTCTCGCCCTGCCAGAAGGCTCAATCGCCTTCCCCAATGAGCCTATTATGCGCGTCACCGCTCCATTTCGCGAGGCACTCCTCTTAGAAGCCGGCTTACTGCAGGCTATCGGTCTCTCGACACTGATTGCAACCAAGGCATCGCGTATCGTCTACGCTGCTGGACAGGGCCGCATACGACGAGTCGCAGAATTTGCCTTCCGTCGTGCTCAAGAGCCATTAACCGTCGCACGCGCATCCTACATTGGAGGCTGTGCCAGTACCTCATTACTCAGTGCCGCCTATGAATTCCGTCTACCGGCGACCGGCACAGTGCCGCATGCGCTGATCGAACTGTTCGCCACCGAAGAAGAAGCTTTTGAAGCCATCGCAGCCGCTTACAACCGCTACACTTTACTACTCGATACCTACGACCCTCGGCGTGCCATCCACACAGCCATTGGGGTTGCACTGCGTTCACAAGAAACGCTGGGCCATACCCTGGCCGCGATACGCCTGGATAGCGGCGACCTGGTCGCTGATAGTATATACATACGCGAACAACTTGACAAAGCTGGCCTGACCGATACCCGTATCCTTGCAAGTGGCGACCTCGACGAGTGGAAGATCACTGAACTGCTGCAAGCTGGGGCTGCCATTGATGCATTTGGTGTAGGCACAACACTGGGAAGTGGCGCCGGATCGGTTGAGCAAGGCATTGCAGGTGGCTCAGTTGGTGCTGTGTATAAAGAAGTGTGGTACGTGGATGAAACCGGCACAGAGTACCCCAAGGTGAAGATTGCCGGCCCCAAGAGCACCTGGCCCGGTAAAAAAGAAATTTACCGCCATCCAAACTGGGAAGAAGATATCATCCAGCTGGCGCACGAACCACGTCCAGACAACTATCAACGCCTCCTGCGTCCCGTCATGCGCAACGGTGAGATGATACCCGGTAGCCTACCCCCGCTCTCCGAAATCCGCGAACTCGCTCAGCAGAATTTACGCCTGCTCCCTGAGCATTACCGTGCACTCTCTGTTGAACGACCTTACCCGGTTCACTTCAGCGAAGGCTTACAATCACTGCGCAAGCAAGCTATACAACTGGTGGAAGCAATGACGTAATCCACAATCTCTCAGACGTCTACTTTAGTATTACTGCGAACATTTCGTTGGCCCGAAATCTTCTGCGACATTCAGAGAAGGAGTACTATTTTGGCCGAGATCCTCAAGCAGACCCGTAGTATTTGCTCAGTCTGTGGCGAGATTGTCCCAGCGACATATGAAGTGCGCGACAATGAGCAGGTCTTTTTCACTCGCATCTGCCCCACACATGGCGTCGTGGACACCGATCTTGGCTACCACGCCGCTTTTTACCGTAAGTCATTTGATGTAGAAAAGATCATGATCGAACGCTACAGTGATGGCGCAGACACGGATATCTCCAGGGGGCTTTCGCCATTCCCCCTGCGCAAGCCGGCAGGGTTGGCGATCCTGGAGGTGACCGAGCGCTGCAACCTCACCTGTCCGATGTGTTATGCGTACTCCAGCCCTTCCGAGCGTGACTACTCTTTAGAAGAGATTGAAACACTCCTCGATCAGCTTATAGCCGTTGAAGGCAAGGGCATCTCGCTGCAGATCTCCGGCGGTGAGCCATCAGTACGCAAGGACCTGGACAAAATCGCTGCCATGGTCAAGCGTAAGGGCTTTGGACAGTTGGAAATGGTCAGCAACGGTATCCGCCTGGCTCGCGAACCAGACTTTGCCGAAATGCTTGTCGAGTGGGGCTTCACCTCCGTCTACCTGCAATTCGACAGTACGCGCCCCGAAGACATCATCAAATTACGTGGTGAGGACCTCTGGGATGTCCGCCAGAAGGCTATAGCTGCACTCGAGCGTGTCAAGCTGCCTTCGACCCTGGCGGTCTCGCTCTATGATGGACTCAACAGCGACCAGATTCAGCAAGTCATCGATTTCGCCTGGCAACACCCCGGCACAGTCTGCGCTATTGCATTCCAGGCAGCCACTCCCTTTGGTCGTTTCGAGGTCGATAACAGCAAGTCTAATGGAAACGGGCATGCTGACACAGAACAGCCTCGCACGCCTCGCAAACTACGCATGCCTGAAATCCTCAAACTGATCGAGGAGCAAACCGGCGTTTCGCAAGACCTGTTCTTCCCTGTGGGTGAAGGTTCGCCACTGTGCAACACCTTCTCACTCCTCAAATACACCAAAGACGGTTACAAGCCCATTGCCCCCAATTTTACGCTGAAGGAGTTCATGGAAGTGATGGGACCACGCCCGAACATGACCTTGCGTATGCTCACCCGTGGCCGGGCCGCCGTCCTGCCGCAAATCGTCGCCAATATTGGAGGCAGCCTCAAGCTGATGAAGACTCTCTGGCCCCACATAGGCACCGATCCATCTTTCTGGACGAGTTGCAAAACGCTCACGCTCTTTGTCAAACCCTTCATGGATGAAAGTGATATCGATATGAGCCGCATCGAGCGCTGCTGCTTCCACAACGCCTCACCACGCGGCGTGATGTCCTTCTGCGCGCTCAACGCCAGGATGCGTCCAGCACAACCACACGCAAACGAAAGCGCTTTTGTGCCATTGCCCACCCGTCGCTCCAAGCAACAGGTGGTACCAGCGCATTAATTCGAGCGTATACGCAAAGAACCATCTTGGAGGACAAGCCCCGCCACTATGCTTGTTGAGCATCAATGATGCAATTCATAATGTAGTGGCGGGGCTTGCCCCCGCCAGGTTTACTGTCCCGCCAGGCTCGCTGTCCTGTAGGAGGACCCTATGCGCTTCTCAATCATTATGCCGGTGTTGAATGAGGAAGCTGAGCTGGAAAACCAGCTCGCGCACCTCACACGGCAATGTGTTCACAATGATTACGAGTTGCTGATCGTCGATGGAGGCAGCAGTGATGGAACGGTAGCCATAGCTCAACGCTACGGCCAGGTTATCTGCTCTCCGCGAAGTCGTGCTACACAGATGAACGCAGGGGCTGCCATCGCCAGCGGTGACGTTCTTATCTTTCTACACGCCGACACGCGCCTCCCCGACGATGCCTTTTGTGCAATTGAACGCGCACTCGCTTCACCAAATGTTGTTGGCGGCACATTCCGTCTGTGCTTTAATTGTGAACGCTGGCCCTACCAACTCGTCGCATTCACCACCAACCTGCGCTCACGTCTACGCGCACGTTTTACCGGCGATCAAGCGTATTTCATCCGCGCAAGCAGCTTCAAAGCTGTCGGTGGCTATCCCGATCAACCTTTGATGGAAGACCTGGAGATCATCACACGCTTGCGAAAAATCGGCAAGGTCATCCTGTTGCCCCAGTATGTGACGACCTCAGCGCGGCGACACGAAAAGATAGGTTTGCTGCGTAGCGTACTGTTCATGTGGTACCTGCGCACACTCTACAAGTTTGGCGTCTCGCCTGTACAGTTGCAGCGTATGTATGCGGATGTTCGATGACAACAGCTATGACACCCCAGGGCTTTTCGAACCGTGGGGGCAATAGCCGCGTACAACTGAGCGTGATGGGCAATCCCAGATGCATGCTTGCGGGACGTGACCATTGCCCCTATGGTTTAAATAGCCCTGCGGGCAAGGCTGATCAGTAACTTCCAGGATTACCCCAAAAGTACTGTCCTGGCATACTCCATCAAGTAGATGAGAATTATCACCAGCTATGCCATAAAGATAGGTAGGAAGGCAATCGGATAGAACGGAAACGTCCATGAAAAGCGTGGATTCTTGCAGAGTAAGGGAAAATGTATTAAATTCAAGTATATCAATCACCGCTTGACACAAAATACAGAGAAGTTCTTTTGCCTTTGTGACCTATCCTTATGGCAAGGAGGCGGGGTTGTATCCCCAAAATGAACGAAATATGGAGGTTGTATGGCTTTGCACCATCAGGAAAGGAACCTTGAGAGTATCGCTCCCGATGGACGACTTGTGATCCTTGCCCGTTCCCTTCGCACCTTTGGATATGGCTTTACAAGCGTACTCTTGGGAGTGATGCTGACAGATGCGGGAGTGCCGACAGTGCAGATTGGCATGCTGCTTGCGGTTGCGGCTCTAGGCTCGATCACTTTCAGTCTGGTTATGGGGATGTATGCAGATCGCGTGGGACGGAAACACTTGTTGGTGGTCTCGGCATTACTAATGATGGGTACGGGATTCGTCTTCGCCTTCACGCGGTATTATCCACTGCTCTTGATAGCAGCCTTTTGTGGCACCATTTCCCCTTCGACCAATGATAATACGCCCTTCAGCGGTATTGAACAAGCAATTCTGGCGCAATCCAGTACTACAGAACGCCATACCACTATCTTCGCCTTCTATAACCTGGCAGCGCAGCTTGCTGGTGCAGTCGGTGGTTTGGTTGTAGGACTACCTGAGGCCCTCTCACATGTTGGCATTGATGCACATGTCAGCATACACTGCCTCTTCACCTTCTATGGTATGCTGGCAGGAAGCACTGCCTTGCTGTTTCTTCGACTCTCGCCTGCCGCAGAGTTACAGAAGCCGAAGGAGAACGTAGAGGCGGGTACCCGTGTAGGGGTGCCCCTTGCGGGTACCCGCCCCTACACAGGTACCCGACAGGTTGCCCCTACGGCAGGTGTCCAGGGAGCATCTACACAAAAAACGCGCCAAAGACCACAGGAGCCAAGAATTCGGAGCATTATCCTGAAACTCTCAAGCTTGTTTGCCATCGATGCATTCGCCGGGGGTCTTGCCGTACAAACGATCCTGGCCGTGTGGTTTCGCCAGCGTTTTGGTGTCTCACTCGGATCGCTCGGCTTGCTCTTTTTCGGTGTAAATCTACTGACGGCACTCTCGTTCTTGACTGCGCCTCGGCTGACCAAGCGATTTGGACTCCTCAAGATCATGATCATGCCCCATTTTGCCTCAAATGTATTTTTACTCTTAGTAGCATTGGTGCCTGTTTTCCCGTTGGCCGCCGCATTTTTGTTGCTGCGCCAATCCCTTTCCAAATTGGATGTCCCTGCGCGTCAGGCATACACAATGGCGCTGGTGTCTCCTGAAGAGCGTACCGCTGCCGCCTCTTTTACGACCATTGCACGCAGCGTAGCCGTTTCTGCCAGTCCTCTTATATCCGGGTTGATGCTCAGTGGTCCTATGCTTGTGCTCGGCCTACCTATCCTATTGGCAAGCTGTATTGAGATTGGCTATGATGTGACCCTTTGGAAAGTATTCAGGCATGTGCCTCTCTACATATCAAACAAGGCAGAGAGAAAGTTTTTCCAATATTTGCGTCTCCCATACACGGCTCAAACAAGGGATATAGGAAGTTTTCCTGGTTGAGATCTCAACCCTTCTCTCTCTTACAGCGTCCACATATCTATAAGGCATAGTACTTTCTACCTAAAATATGTACCTCCGCGAGTAGGTATGCTATATGAAGGGAGGCATATCTCTATGTACCGAACCTCGTGGGGGCGAGGGTTGCTGTGTACATGCATTTCCTAAAGGAAGGCACGTGAGGTGCTGCGAGCACTCTGATTTTCGATGAAATAGCTTCTGAAACACGCTTGCTTGCTTTTTCGCATTTCTCATCGATACCTGTGTATCTATACATCTATTTGGAAAGGGACGCGATATGTATACCAAAGGCCTCATGCAACTTCTCCGCGCTCTTCGCATCGCTGGACAAAGCGGCGTGGTACATATCGAACCGGTTCAGCAGGATGCTGAAGAACCGTGGCTTGCACAACTCCTCCTGCTCAAAGGAGAGGTTGACTCCTGCCAGCTGCGAAGCAAGAGAGACGGTCGGGTGCTACTCAGTGATGTAGAGGCGCTCTCCTGGTTGACAAATGCGGGGCAACTCTCCTGGAGCCTGGGGGAGTCCTCTCAACCGACCATCCCTTCCCGCTCCCCACCCGCTGTTCCCCCCACGGACAACTCAAATTTGCTGGGCGATATGCAAAGATCACCAGGGCCACCACCCCGTCTTGATCCGGGGATGCGGGGAGAGGCACCTATGCCTCCTTCGCAGATGGGGTCATCTATAGAGAGGGCGCCAAGGCGCACCAGCAAGGGAGCACACACGGCGGTGACCCTGTCATGGCCACGCGAACATCGGCAGGTCTTTGCTCTCGTGGATGGCCACAGGACGCTTGCAGAGATCGCCTTCCTCCTGCACTGGTCTCCTAAACGTGTTGTGTGGATGCTGGATGGTCTTCAATCAAGGGGGCTGATTGAACCATGAAGCGTACTGTGTGCGTGTATTGTGATATGAAAGGCAGGATGGCTTATGACTCTGCCTAAGATCCTCATTGTCGATGACAGTGTAGCAGTATGTCTCTTTATGGCCAACGTCCTGCAAGAGGCAGGATACAAGGTGAGCATCGCTCTTGACGGGCACGAAGCTCTCGCCAAGGTGCTGGCTCAACGCCCACAGTGTCTCATCCTAGATGTAATTTTGCCAGACATTAATGGCTATACCGTCTGCCGCCAGGTGCGGGTGGCAGATCCTCAGCATACGGTGCCGATCATACTCATCAGCACGAAAAACACGCCTCTTGATCGCACCTATGGGCTGAGTCAAGGGGCAGATCGGTACCTCTCCAAGCCGTTTACCGCAGAGACGCTCCTGCAGGCGGTCTGGGACGTGTTGCCTTCACATCTTCGTTCCGCCATCGCTCCTGCTCTCCCCGTCCCAAAGCCTCCTACGATGACGCTGGCGAGTTTTATTCCTCGCCGTCGCGTCGACGCCTCTACCATGTTTACGACCAGCAATCCATTTGCCGGTTCCATGCGCATGGATCAGCGAACTCGTCGGCTCTATGCAGCCATCGATGGCCTGAAAACGGTGGACGAGCTCTGCGCGGCGATGGGGGGCGGAATAAAAGAGACGGTAGAGACGCTGCGGACACTCTTTGTTCAACAACGCATTGAGTTCTGTAACAAAGAAGGGGGGATCGTAGATCCTCACCGTTTCTTCCCTGACATGAAAGTATCATCTTGACCACGATAGAAGGAAAAGAGGAACATGGATCAAAATCTGATTGCAAACATCCTTTCGATCACACTCTTTTTGGTCAGTCTTTTCGTCGCACTGCGTTCCTTTACTCTCTATGTACAGGTTCGCAGCAGTCGCCTATGCATCCTGGGGGTCTCGATGACAGTGATTGCATTGACAGCGGCGGCAGGCTTTGCTGGAGATAATGTTACCAGTGTAACCCTCAATGTCGATTGGTTCAACTACATTGGTCAAACGGTTAGCTTTCTTTTTATCTTGCTGGGCCTGGTTCGCAGTTCAGAGCACTACCTGCGGACCGTGCTGCGCTACCAACTGCTCGCCACAGTGCCGCTGGTGATTCTGATGCTGCTTGCCCCTGTGCTGCCCCCTGACTTTCCCAACCCCGTCGTCACCAAAACGCTGTTGAGCGGCTCACGTGGTGTGATCTGCCTTGTTATCTTCTTTTACTACAACAGCGCCTTTATGACGAAGGAGACACGCTTTAGTTTCCTGATGAGCGGAGCTTTTTTTCTGCTCAGCTTCGGCTACTTCACCATTATGCCGAAGTACGCCTATCCCAGCGATCTTCTTGATCACATCGGAGATATCATGCGCGTCAGTGGTCTGGCCGGCATGCTGGCCGCTGTGGTAGGAGGGTAACACATGGCAAAAGTCTTGTGCTGGTAATAGCCTATACTGATGCTCAGCCCAACCGTCAGGGAGTTACCTCCCTGGAGCAGACGGGGCCATTCCCATGTGGGCCGAGAAAGGAGCCCATGTGTCACAGAATGCTGTAAAGGGCGTCAAAGACTTTTGCATCAGCTATACCCAAGCTGATCGTCCGTGGGCCGAGTGGATCGCGTGGCACCTGGAAGAAGCTGGATACTCGACGGTCCTTCAGCCTTGGCATGTTCGTCCGGCATCGAATGTCGTGATGGAGATGGATCGAGCGACGCAAGTCGCCACATGCACCCTTGTCGTCCTTTCCTCCGAGTATCTCCATGCTGACGATACCAAGGCCGAGTGGGCGGCAGCTTTCAACCGTGATCCGAAAGGTCAGCAAGGGATCTTGGTACCTGTGCGGGTGCGTTCGTGCGATGTTATGAGGCTCTGCAGACCCATCGCCTCCTCTATTGACCTGGTCAATCTCGATGAGCCACAGGCCCGTGAGGCGCTGCTAACAGGGGTGCAGCGGGCACGAGCCAGGCCTGCCCGCTCGCCCAGTTTCCCTGGTAGCGTCTCTCCTCGCTTCCCTGGAGCACGGCTACCTCTCTGGCTGCTGCCTTTCCGGCGCAATCCCTTCTTCACGGGACGTGAGGAGGTGCTCAGGTGTCTGCACGACCCGTTCACAACAGGCACTCCTACCGCCGTAACACAGATGATCAGTGGTCTGGGAGGCATCGGCAAGACACAGACGGCGGTGGAGTATGCCCACCGCTATCAGAGCGAGTACAGGGCAGTCTTGTGGGTACGAGCGGATTCTCAGCAGAGTATCATCTCCAGCTTTGTAGAGATCGCACACGTGCTCAAGCTTCCAGAGCACGACGCCAAAGAGCAGGAGCAGATCGTGCAGGCGGTCAAGTGGTGGCTACGGACGTACCCCAACTGGCTCCTAATCGTTGATAACGCCGATGACCTGGAGGCCATAGACAATTTCCTCCCTTCAGGCAGCGGGCACCTGCTGATCACCACTCGTGCTCATGCCACAGGAAGGACCGCCCACGCCGTTGCGCTTGAGACGATGGACCTAGACGAAGGAACGCTCCTCCTGCTGCGCCGAGCGAAGCTGGTGTCCCCAACGGAGTCGCTTGCGATGGTCCCTGAGCGAGAACGAACAGATGCAGAGAATATCACCCAGGAACTGGGTGGTCTCCCACTCGCGCTCGATCAGGCAGGAGCCTACATCGAAGAGACTGGATGTAGGCTATCTGACTATCTGGAACGCTACCACAGGCACCCGACCTTCATGCTGAAACGACGGGGGGCATTTGTGGTGGACTATCCTGACAGCGTCGCGACGACGTGGGTACCCTCCTTTGAGAAAGTACAACAGGCCAATGCGGCTGCGGCAGAGCTGTTGCGGCTGTGCGCCTTCCTCGCCCCCGATGTGATCCCAGAGGACCTCATTGTCGCAGGCGGCGCTCTGCTGGGACCCGTGCTGGAGGCCACTGTTGCTGATCCCCTGGCGTTCGATGAGGCGATCGGCGTCTTGCTGAGCCATTCGCTCTTGCACCGCAATCGAGAGGAGCGTACGCTCTCCATGCATCAGCTAATACAAGTGGTGCTCAAAGACGGGATGGATGAGGCGATGCAACGGCAATGGGCAGAACGGACGGTAGGTGTGGTGAGCCACGCCTTTCCTGCTGTTGCGGTGGAGACGGAGTCGCTCTGCCAACGGCTGCTGCCGCATGCCTTAGTCAGTGTAGGGCTCAGCGAACAGTGGGAGTTCACGTCTCCCGAAGTGACCCACCTGCTCAACAAAACGGTATCCTACCTCCATGATCGAGCGCAGTATGAAGAGGCAGAGCCGCTCTACGAGCGGGCCCTGCATATATTTGAGCAGGTACTGGGACCAGAGCACTCCGACGTGGCTCAGAGCCTGAACAATCTAGCGATACTCTACTGTGAGCAAGGTAGATATAAGGAAGCAGAGCCGCTCTACGAGCGAGCCCTATCCATACTCCTACGGTCCTTCGGACTGGACCATCCTTTGTTGATGGCGGTTGCTGAGAACTATACAGGACTCTTAGAGCAGGTGTTCCACAAAGATGACAGGACGACCTTGAGAGATCACCTATTCGGGAGGCTCTTTTATCGGGACCGAAGTCGTGCAACCGAGCGAGAACAGCTGGAGCTACAGGCTCTCTCATGAAGCCTGTCTGAACACGCTCCCCTCCCCACATCCCTTCCACTCCTGCCCCTACATGTGATATGATAGACGAACCCAAATAAAGTTCAAAAAGGGATGAAGACATATATGGCAGAAAGCGTCATTCAACCAGGCATCAACCCAACTCAAGTATCTGACGCAACAACGACAGAACACAGAGAAACTAGTGTCGAGGAAACACCACAAGCCGCACCTTCTACCCCTACACCTACACCGGCGGTCATTTGGACTCCATCGTTCATTATCACATTCGCCTTAGTACTTGTGTTTGGATTAAGTGCGGAGAGTATGTTAGCCCAGGGCTGGGTCAGTCACCTCTACCCACGCGCTTGGGTACTGCTGGCTCACGTGGTTGTAGTGCTTGGCTGTTGGATCGTCGTTGTAGTACGCGCACGTTCATGGTGGGTCCGCGCCGGAGGCTTGTTTGCCTGCATCTGGGCACTCTTCGCGGGCTTCGATTTTGTACTCAATCCACGCTCAATAGACCCCAGTTCGCCGATAATTGCCTACTTGCACGCCGCAATCTCTATTGCTCTGCTTGGCTCCTACATATGCCTCTCCCTGGATCGAACACCCTTCCACCACTGGGATGCCAGGTTTTTTCAACTTGCTTTCATTATTGGAAGTTGTGCGGTGGCGTTCGCATACCTTCTGACGCCAGCGAATAACCAATCATTGAGCACGCTGGTGAGCGATATTGCTATCACAGCACTTGTACTCTGTGTACTGGTGTGGTGGTTACGCCCTTCCTGCTGGAAAGCGCAGCCAGGTCCAACATTCCTTTTTGGTATGGCCCCTGTCATCCGGCTCTTTCTCACCATTCCCAATGTAGCCGATGCGGCAACGAACCTTTTTCTGTCGCAAGTAATGTTCCTCTGCGTCCTCTTAGGAGCTTTGCGAATTCTGCAATGTCAGATATCCAGTCCTCAGCGGGCGGATCAAGGAAAGTAATGTTCTTTCCCCAGATCTGAAAATAATGTGAACTATTCAATTGACCGCCTCTTGTTGATCAACTATACTGTCATTGATAGAAGTAATCTGAACTTCAAAATCACAAGAATCGCGGTAACATCTCATCTGTAGAGACACACACAATACATCACTGGCGAGGTGCATGATGTCCACATACGATAATCAAACAGGAAGGCTTCCGCCTCAATCACTGCTTCAACAGCATTACCTTCTCATTGGGCAAGCAGGTAAAGGCGGAATGGGAGCCGTCTACCAGGCTGTCGATACACAAGATTCTAACCGTCGTCGCGTTGCAATCAAAGAGATGAGCCAGGGTCACCTGAATGAAGCAGAACTTCGCGAGGCCACTGCACAGTTTCAACGCGAAGTGGCTATGCTAAGCAGACTTTCTCATCCCAACCTACCGCGCATCTACGATGCCTTCAATGAAAGAGGGCGCTCCTACCTGGTGATGGACTTTATCGACGGAAAGACACTTTACCAATTGCTCAAAGAGTCAGGTAACCGTCCACTATCCGTCTTGCAAGTCCTGGATTATGCAAGCCAGTTGTGTGATGTCCTCGCCTACCTCCACCAGCAACGTCCCCCCATCATTTTCCGCGATCTCAAACCCACCAATGTGATGGTCACACCCAATGGGCACGTCTACCTGATTGATTTCGGCATTGCACGTTTCTTCAAAGAAGGCCAGGAGCAGGATACTGTGTTTCTGGGTTCGCCGGGCTATGCACCACCGGAACAACATGGTACCGCGCAGACCAATCCACGCTCCGACCTGTATAGTCTCGGTGCCACGCTGCATTGTTGTCTGACAGGCAGAGACCCCTACCATGCAGAGGACCGCTTCGCATTCCCGCCTGTGCGCCAATATAATCCGCAGGTTCCTATCGAGTTTGATCAACTTATCCAGCGTTTGTTAGCCCTGGATGAGCAACAACGTCCGGCCAGCGCCATTGAGGTGCAACAGGCGCTGACGAAAATCAGGCAACAGGCAACAGAAGACACAAGGGCCATTTCACCTACCTTGCCTCCAACCCCGTTACCGCAGGTGTCACCATCACCAGCGCTAGCCGCAACCCAGTACTCACGGCCAGCTCCTCCTTCCAACCAGGGACCACCAACAGCAGCAACGGTCCCGTCTGCATTACCTGTCTACGGTGGGAGATCACTGGTTGCTCCGCCAGCAGTAGGTCGTACGCCTATCTTCGCCAGGATATGGACACCATCTTTTAGCATCTTGTTCGGGCTACTATTCGTAGTAACGGTTGGCATCAGTACATATGTTTTCTCCTCAGTTTGTAGCTCAGATCACACCGTTGAGTCCGGCTTAACAGTAGTATTGCTTCTCATTGCCCTTTTTACAGGCACTACGACACGTGGCCGCGTTCCTCGCAGTATCCTGCTGCTTACTGGACTCGCAGCGTTGCTATCCAGCATTGTTCTGATATATCAAGCAATATTGGACATACCCAACTTGGTCATCCCTCTAACTACCTGTCCCATACCAAGAGAACAGTTACTGATATTGCTTAATCCGTCCCTCACTATCGGCCTAGCTGCAGCGGCCGTCATTTCGCTGTTCTGGTTCAGCCGTCCATTCGCTATGACAGACCGTTTCATACTTGGTGTGATTTTTGGAGTTGCTGCCATCTTCGCACTGATTCAGTTCCTTTATCTCGACCAGGACCTCCTCAAGCATATGTTATTGCTTATTGCGATGATCACACTCATCCTTGGCACACTTATGGCTGCACAGATGGAACGAGTCCGAGCGGCGGCCAGCGGGACTTAAGAAGAACAACGATGCACCTTACCATGATCGTCACTGCAATTGGGTTATTTTCTCTTGACACAGCATATTAGGGCATGCTAATATCTTACTGAAATACTAGGATATTAACATGCCCTAATATCGATGGCGTAGCAAAGGGCATAACTATTTTGAAAGGAATGATCTATGCCTACAGGAACCATCATCCTCCTGGGAGCCTTCGCCGGACTGACTATTTACCTCGGATTGCCCATTGCTTTCCTGAAACAGACACCTCAGTCGCTCAAGGTCTTTTTGAATATGCTTGCCACTGGTGTCCTCATCTTTTTACTCTTTGATGTGGTGAGCAAGGCCAGCGACCCCATCAATGCTGCCCTGGATCAGGTACGAACACAGCATACGGGAACTGGCACGTTCTATCTGGATGTGTTCTTGCTTGTCTTTGGTATTGGACTTGGCTCAGTAGGACTCGTCTATTTTAATCGCGCTGTCTTTGGACGTGTACGAGTGAACACCACTAAGCCAGTCGTGGCAGTTACCGATGCTAGACCCTTTCAAGGGACATCAGCTAGCGTTGGTTTGGTTGCTGAAAAAGGAGAGTTGTCGCCTGGTACTCTTGCTCTCCTCATTGCCACAGGGATCGGCCTCCACAACTTTTCTGAAGGTCTTGCTATCGGACAATCGGCAGCGGTAGGGGCACTCCAACTAGCGATTGTACTGATTATCGGCTTTGGGTTGCATAATATGACCGAGGGTTTTGGGATCGCTGGGCCCTTAACTGGCCAACCCGTCTCCTGGAAGTTTGTTGCTTTGCTTGGGTTGATTGGAGGTGGCCCCACCTTCCTGGGAACGGCGGTGGGCATCATCTTCAATTCGCCGCAAATCTTTATCCTCTTTCTAGCCCTTGCCGCTGGTGCGATTATCTATGTTGTTGCCGAATTACTTGGGGTTGCCAAGCGGTTTAAAGCTCCCGAAATCGTGATGTGGGGATTGTTGATTGGCTTTCTTCTTGGTTATGCGACGGATTTGATTGTAACCTTTGGAGGGGCCTGATTTCTTCCCAAAGCAACCACCCCGTCCTCGTTGTGGCATCAACTGGTTCTGGACGCAGTGTTGCTCATGACAGAGCAGGTGACGGATTTCGCCCTTCGGCAGCAGAAGGGAAAAGGAGCAGCGTTTTTCTAATCTACTTCCAATCTTTGTATGATACAGTATGGGTAAGGGTTTCCTGAATGCGGCAGGTGATACCCAATATGGTAAGGAAGGACGGGAACCATGCACATCCTGGTAGTAGAGGATGAACAACGCTTAGCATATTTGTTGCGGCGCGTCCTACTGGAGGAGCGCCACACGGTCGACCTCGCGCACGAGGGCCATACAGGTCTCAACCTGGCCGAAAGTGGAACCTATGATATAGTGATCCTTGACGTGATGCTCCCTGGCCTTGATGGACTCGAGATCTGCCGGCAGATGCGAGCTGACGGCATCATGTCGCCTGTGTTGATGCTCACGGCACGTGGGGCGGTTGAAGACCGCGTGGCCGGGCTCAATGTCGGTGCAGATGACTACCTGACCAAACCCTTTGCGATGGAGGAGTTGCTGGCACGTATCAACGCGCTCCTGCGCCGCCGCGACCGGAGTTTTGAAGCTGCTCCTCAGCTCCATGTCGATGATCTGACGCTTGATCTGGTGCGGCATGAAGCACGACGTGCAGGACACATCATTGAGTTGACAGCCAAAGAGTTTGCGCTCCTGGAATATCTGATGCGCCACCCTGGCCAGGTGCTCACGCGCACGCAGATTATTGACGCCGTCTGGCGCTACGATCTGGAGGCGCTCTCCAATGTGGTGGACATCTACATCCACTACTTGCGTGAGAAAATCGACCACGGCTTCTCGCGCTCGTTGATTAAAACGGTGCGCGGCATGGGCTACAAGATTGATGCGTAACCCCTGCGGAAGGAGAAAGGCGTATGAGCCACGAAAGATCGCTCCTGTTGTCCCTGCAGCGCTGGTGGCACCGGCACTCAAGTGAGCCGGGTGCGGCGCTGTTCAGGGGACTGCGCCTCAGCCTGACACTCTGGTATAGCGGGGTGCTGGGTGCTGCACTGATACTGTTCAGTCTGGCCCTCTACTTCGGGGCCCAATACTTCCTCCTTGCCTCCGTTGAGGCCAATCTCGCCTCGCGTGCCCAGTTGCGCCTGATTCAGTGGCAAAGGTTTTCACCCCACCGTGCATGCTCATCATTTGTCCCCCCAGGACCATTCCCCACTTCTCCTCCTGCCCCTGGCCAGCTTGCACCTTACATAATGGCCTGCTTCGACCAGAATGGCACTCTGTTGCAATGGGATGAAACAACACAGCTCCCACCTGCGTTTCTGACCAATACACTGGCAAAGACAGCCTTGCGGAAAGGTACAGCGACCGATATTGTTGATGGAGGAGGAACGGTTGGGCATATCTATCGCTACGCTCTGGCAGTACCAGACCTTACTGGGAACGGGAACATGGGTGTGGTGTTGGTTGGCGAATCCATCGAACCCCAGGAAACCGCACTATCCGTACTGCTCATTCTCTTGCTCACCCTGGGGGGAGTGACATTGGTCGGCGCAGGACTGGGTGGGCTGTTCCTGGCGAATCGTGCATTGGCACCGGCACGCCTGGCTTTTATGCGCCAACAACGCTTCATTGGCGATGCATCGCACGAACTCCGCACACCCTTGACGCTGTTGCGTGCCGATGCCGAAGTGCTCTTGCGCAATCGTGAGCGCATGGCGGCAGAAGATGCGGTGCTCTTGGAAGATATCGTCGCCGAGGCGAACCATATGGCGATGCTGGCAAACAGCATGTTGACGCTCGCTCGCCTGGATGACGGTTCACAGCACCGGGAGCATGAGGTGGTGAACCTCGACGAGGTCTCCCTTGCAGGAGTACAGCGCGTCATGGCATTCGCCGACCAGAAGGGTGTCACCGTCCATCGAGAGAGCGGCAGCCCCATATTAGTGATCGGGGACTCTGTGCTGTTGGAACAAGCGCTGTTGGTGCTTCTTGACAACGCAATTAAATACAATCGATCAGGCGGTCAGGTAATTGTGCGAACTTCTATGAACAGTGGACAGGCTCAATTGGAGGTAAGCGATACTGGTATCGGCATTGCAGCTGAACATCTCCCGCACCTGGGCGAACGTTTCTATCGCATCGACAAGGCACGTTCGCGTGAGGGTGGGGGCACCGGTCTTGGCCTCTCAATTGCCCATGGTATCGTTACTATACACGGTGGCACGCTAACACTGACCAGCTTGCCCGACCAGGGAACAACGGCCACTCTCCGGCTTCCACTTGCTCAGAACTCTCTATCTGATAGTATGAATGGTGCGCCGGGAATTGTTTCAACGCTGCCTGAGAAGAGCCAGCATGGCATAGGTGATCCCCAAAGCCTCTCGTCTCGACCGGAGACATAAGTCAGTGCCTTGGGTGAGCCAACCATCAGGATGCTTTTTTCTGGCGTGGGCAAGTCCTCGGGCATCGTGCCGCCTACCTCCTCGATAGTTTGTCTCACTTTTCGGCCTACCTGGTAGTGTGTACGGTTGGCCTTGTCCTTGCCATGTATTTGCTCACGCTCTAGCTTCTGCCTGGCGAGGCTGGTACGGAAGGCGTTGGCGGCCAGTTCGTCACTACCCATGTAGTCGAGTATCTTCTGCTTGTCAGACGTTAAGCCTTTACGGACATGTATGTCATTTTCTCGCAGCCCGCCATAGAGGCCCATGTACCCGTGATCCTGGAAGATGGCGAAGTCGAATGGTTCAATCACACCGGCCTGCTGTGCTGCCTCGGCGAGCCTGGCATTCAACACAGCCATCTCAGAACGTAGGATGAGCCGCTTCTGCTCTTCAGGCAGTACGGCCAGCTCGTCAGCTATCTCCTGGCGACGGGTTTGCACTGCGAAATAGGTCTGCCCAAGCGCGACGACAGGTTTGCTAGAATCCGCATTCATGACGATGAGGTAACAAGCGTAGCGAGATAGGCGGTAATCTTCTCGAGGCTTTGATGTTGCGCCAGCCTTCACGATTTTAACATCAACGTTAAAATGGGCTGAAATGCCTTGCCCGCTTTCTCGGCAGGCTTTTTTTGCATGTTCTAAGGATGGTTCCATTTCCCTCGCTTTTGAACTTTGCCTATGATAGAATACCTTCATTCAAAGGAAGAGGTACAGTCTTCTAATTGACGAGGAACAACCTTGACCAGAAAATTAAGTGAATTAGACGCAGCCAGCAGTTCGCCTATTTTTCGTATTGGTGTCTTTGCCTTGATCTTTGACGAAGGGCGTATCCTGCTTGGACACCGGCGTGACATCGATTGGTGGAATCTTCCCGGCGGAGGAATGGAGGCGGGCGAGACTGTTGATGAGGCGCTTCGTCGCGAGGTGCGCGAAGAGACTGGGCTAGAGGTCGAGGTAGAACAACTGGTGGGCGTCTATTCCAAGCCACAAAAGCAGGAGGTTGTTTTGACGTTCCGCTGCCGCGTAGTTGGTGGGTCGCTCCAGGCTACCAAAGAGACGCGCGAGAGTCGTTACTTTGCGCCCGACGCACTGCCATCCAACACACTGCCCAAACATCGCCAGCGCATTGAGGATGCTCTGCTCAACCAGCAAAGCGCGATCATACGGGCCCAACGCACCAATACTGCTGAGGACCAGGGCCTTTAGAAGATTATTAGTATCTCGTCCCGCTCCACACCCTAGATCTAGGGCGCGTTCTTTGCGAGGTAGGAAAGACACGGCTTTCACGATCAACGGCCAGGGAGGATGGTCTTTCGTGATTTGTAAAAGTCTTCCCATTTGATTTCTTTCATGATACATTTTTCTCAAGTAGCACGACCACATCGCGTGCAGCCAACTCTATTAGTCCCTCAACATCTTCGCCAGTTAGCAGCGAGGTGAACACGCCTCCAGGCAAATCCACCTGCTTAGCCGTGTCGTTATGATTGAGCAGGAAGTACACAATGCGCCCGTCGGCTCGAACGCGCCGGGTCGCCTCCACATTCGCAGGCACCTCCAACACTGGTGACACTGCTGCCTGCTGACAAAGCTGGCGCATCAAGCCTGCTATTAGCTCATTACTCCCATGGGTTGCAAGATAATACGCATACCCCTGACCAAACCGATGCACCGTTAAAGCCGGACCATTGGCAGAGTAATCACTGGCAAAGACACCCAGCGCACGTGCTCTTTCAAGCCGGATCAATTCGCCCCACAACGTACAAGGATACGTACCCTTCAGTGGCCCATCCTCGATCACCACAGCATTGGTCATCTCCCTGGTCCAGGGATCGAACTCTTCAACATGTATGCCTAATAGCTTGCGTAGTTCAGCAGGATAGCCGCAGGGGATGACGTGATCATGCTGATCTACAATGCCACTGAAGAAGGTCATCAACAATGTTCCACCGTGCCCGACGAACTGTTCCAGGTTCTGTGCTACGCCTGGACGCAGCATATGCAGCAGAGGAGCCACGACCATGCGATAGGTACTCAAGTCACTATCTGGTGACAAGATATCCACCGCAACATTGAGTTCGTGTAGCGCACGATAGTAGTGCTTGATCTGCTCCCAGTAGTGCAGGCGATCACTTGGCCCCGGTAGATACTCGACAGCCCACCAGTTCTGCCAGTCCATCAGGATAGCTACCTGCGCCGTGATACGCGAATCGACAACATCTGGCGAGAAGCGTTTCAACTCCGCTCCCAGTTGTGCAGCTTCCAGGAAGCTGCGCCCGTGTTCGCTGCCTTCGTGCGGGACAACGGCGCTATGAAACTTCTCAGCCCCGGCCTTCGATTGGCGCCATTGAAAGAACATCACCCCGTCTGCACCATGGGCTAGAGCCTGAATGCTCAGCAATCGCATTTGTCCTGGACGCTTGTGTGGGTTTTGCGGCATCCAATTGACCTGACTGGGACTTTGCTCCATCACCAGGTGCGGCTGTCCGCCCTTGAGCGAACGCATCAAGTCGTGCGTGAGAGCAGTTTCCCAGGCAGGGGAAGTAATTGGAGGATAGTTATCAAAGGAAATGATATCCAGGTGCGGTGCCCAGGCAAAGTAATCAACGGGCTTGAAAGCAGCCATGAAGTTGGTCGTGATGGGGATCGTAGGGGTGATCTCACGCAAGATAGCTGCTTCGGTAAGGTAGCAGGTAAGCAGAGAATCCGACATGAAACGCTGGTAATCGAGACATTGTCCAGGGTTGTTCTGTGCTGGCGTGATGCGCGGTGGCAGTACATCTTGCCAGTCATAATAGCGTTGACTCCAGAAATTGGTTCCCCAGGCGAGGTTCAAAGCATCGAGTGATTGATAACGCGCCTGCAGCCACGTGCGAAAAGCTGCAGCGCAAGAATCGCAGTAGCAACTCGACACATGACACCCATACTCATTATTGACATGCCACATACTCAAGGCCGGATGAGCTTGATACCGCTCGGCCAGGCGGCGTACCAGTTTAGCCGATTTGCGACGGAACTTCGCACTGTTAGGGCAATAGTGCTGGCGCGATCCGTGGCTGAGGCGTTTCCCATCGCGTGTTACAGGCAAAATGTCTGGGTAGAGACGGCTCATCCATGTCGGCGGTGAGGCCGTGGCGGTGGCAAGGTCGACGGCGATACTATGCTCGCCCAGAATATCCATGATGCGGTCCAATTGGTCAAATTGGTAGTGGTCTGGTGCAGGCTCAAGCATTGCCCAGGAGAAGATGTTTATTGAGACCATATTGACATTGGCGAGTTTCATGAGCCGCATGTCGTCGAGCCAGACCGGTTCGGGCCACTGTTCGGGGTTATAGTCGGCGCCATAGAGAATCATAGGCGGAAAAGGTTGTTGCATACTCTCTCTCAGTATAGATGTAGGTGCCCGCTCGTCCTGGCACAGGATTGTAGTGTTGTGCTGCATTATAGCACGTTGGGGCTACACCTCGTCAGATCGGGGGCTGTCTGGCCTGCGAACTCGCTTTTTTCTCGCTAGATGTGTCTTGCTTTTCTTTTCGTCTTCATTACTCGCTAGACCATGCTAAGCAACATTCTTATTGCCTTCTACTTCTGACATTTCTCCCTGAATCAACGCTCGCATCCCTTTCCCCTGTACTACGTCTTGCCTATGAGATGTTACGCTCGGCTTAAGATGCAAGCGAATTGCAAGCATTGGTAATGCCCAGATCCACAAGCCACGCAGATATGTCCACAGAAAACCCGGAAGACCGGGGATAGCACTATGTATTGGTCCCCAACCAAAGAAGCAATAGAGGGTCAACAGGCTAAAAGCAAGCAGGCGTGTAGCTAGAGGCAAACGTAAAAAGCTAAAAGATAATTGATTACGATCGCCCATGGCTTCAACAAGAGCATAGAGCCCGAAGAAGGTGACAGTATACCATGGCCAGAACCAGGGAGCACCAATAACACAATAGAGCAACCAGATCAACGCTAACCAGCGAATCAAACCCGGAAGGGTGCCGATATGGTGCAGAGCATGACGTACTGCTCGCCAGAAGACTAGACCATATATGATGACGAATGCCCCAATGCCCAGTATGTGAGCAACGAGTTCAGCCGGTGAGCCGATGTAGACGTAAGTGGTAATGGGATGATAAGCCCATGCACTTGCAATAGCGTAATAGATGCCGTTAAAAAGGTAGCTCAGGAACTCGGCCTGGGAATTGATATTGCGAAAGGCAGTAGGATTGACTAGAAATACCTTGAGGATCGCCCCATGTTGCCAGAAAGGAGCATAGAGAAGAAGGACAATACCAAGATAGGTGGCTAGAGCGCCAACTGTATTCTGGAACTTTCGAGGCTGAATCCACAGGAAAAGGAGTAGGATGGGAGCCAACAACACAACATAAAGCTTGAGACTAGTTGCCAGCGCAAACATAGCAGTTGCAAGCAAGTAGGTTCGTGTCGTTATTGGCGTTCTTCGCACAAGCATCCAGATCGCTAGTAGAACAAAGAACAGCAGAGCAGCGTCATTATGTGCATTGACGCAGGCTTCAAGGAGGAGAAGCGGATTCCAGGCAAACGCAAGCACCCCTAGTAAACGTTTTTCTGGCGAAAAGAACCCATAGCGGCGTTGTATATGTCCGCTGATGGACCAGATAAGCCAGGTAGACCCAAGATGCATAGCCAATCCTAATACGCGTAAGATTAGCAGCATCGATAATATACCGTTAAAACCAACGGTGATAGCAAGCCATTGCAAGAAGCAGGTAACAAGTACCCAGGTGGGACCGTAAGCGGAGGGCTGCTTGAGCCAATAGAGGCGGTGATAGACAGGATCGATGTGAATTGCCGTTGGCACTGTCGTCAATGGGTTCAGATGGTAGATAACAGCCATGCGAGCGTAGGCAATATAGGAATATACATCTGTCGAGGTGACGATTGGAATGAATACACATAATATGCCCAGCAGCAGTGTAGAGATCAGGATGTAACGGAGGCTGATACGCCTGGGCAAAAGGCGCAATGCTAGCAGGTAGAGCAGGAAGACATTCAAGAAGACCCCTAGGAGCAATGCCGTTTCCTTCCAACTACTCATTACGGTTGGTGGATCTGCCATAATTATCACAGGTATAAATGCGGTGACTGGCTGATAAGGAAATAGGATAAAGGTCGGCCAGAGCGTCCAAGGAGCGACATGCGTCAGGAGTGCATCATTAAACCCGAGATCGCGTAAAGGGAGTACCGCGTCCAGCAGTAAAAAAGCACACATCATTACAAAAAACAGGACGAAGGGAAGGAAGCTATACAACTGATCGGGATACTGAATTCTGCCATACTTGGCAATGTAAGATCGCACTTGACGGTCCAAAAGCATACATTCCTCAGCTCATACATAATAGATTCATACCTCTTCAGGGGTCCTGAAGAGGTACATAATTTCCAATGAATTATTTCTCTTTATATCCTGAACGAATCAGAGTCAGAATATGTTACATTTCCCCTACGTTGCTTTTCGCAGCGACCGATTCTATAATAGACTCGCAAGAGACTTGTCCAGAAACGATAAGCCAAAACAGAGAACGTCAACGTAGACACCCTGGAGGCAGCATGACAGTAAACATTCGCGTAACCGAAGCCGAAGTCACAGCAAAGCCACTGGACCCCATCGCACTTTACCGGACGATGGTAACGGCGCGAAGCATCAATGATATACTCAAAACCCGTAAGACACAAGGAAAATTCGCCTTTTATATTGGATGTGCCGGACATGAAAGCATGGCCGCCGTCGTAGCGGCTCTCAATGAAGATGACTGGCTTTCTCTCTACTACCGTGACCTGGCGGCATGGCTACAGCGCACAGGCGATATCTATGGACCACTGCGGGAAGCGTACTCACGTACGACAGGGCCGATGTGCGCAGGTCGCAACATGCCCTCCCACTATAGCAATAAACGCTACCGCATCTTGCCGACCTTTAGCGAGGTAGGTTCACTCGGCCCCTTCGCCGGTGGAGTTGGCTTCTCCTTGCAGTGGCACAAGAGCAAAGACTTGATCATGTACACTACCGGTGACGGTGGGGCAGCGACCAACGACTTCAATGTGCTGTTCCGGCAAGCATCTGTCCATAAGCTACCCGTACTGATGGTTGTCGAGGATAACGGCTGGGCCATTACCGCTGCTTCGTCCATCCAGTGGGCGGGATCACTGGTTGAATGGGCAAAGGGCGGTGGTGTCTATGCGGAAGAAGTTGATGGCACCGACACTTTGGCAGCCTATGAGACTACTGCTCGCCTGGCACAACGTATTCGGTCGGGTCAGGGGCCCGCACTGATGCACATGCGCCTTGGCTTGCTTGACCCACACTCCAGTAGCACCGATATCAAAGCTTACCGCAAAAAAGAAGAGATCGAGTTCACAACGGCCACGAAGGACCCGGTGAAAAACTTTGGTCGCTGGCTCGTAGAAAATGGGCATCTGCAGCAGGCCGATCTCGATCGCATTCGCAAGGAGGTGCGGGCCGAACTGGAACAGGCCGAAGCGCAAGTGTTACAGGACCCGGAACCTACACCAGAGCGTGTGCTGGATCATGTGGTCTATGTGCCACATTGGCGGGAGAACACTCCACGCGGCAAGAAACGGCAGACGTCGATGCTGGGCGCGATCAACGAAGCCCTGGCAGAGTTGGCGCAACGAGACCCAGGCTTCTTCGTTTACGGACAAGACGTGGGTAGCCCCAAGGGAGGCGTCTTTGGTGCAACCGCTACACTGGTCACGCAATTCCCCGGGCGCGCCATCAGTAGCCCTCTGAATGAGCAGGTCATCGTAGGCATAGCCGCAGGTGCCGGCATGATCGACGGGAAGGCACGTTGCGCAGAGATCCAGTTCGTCGACTACCACCAGTCAGCAGCACAGACCATCCGCCTGGCCGCACGTGTCTCTTACCAGAGCTACGGTGACTGGACAGTTCCGCTGATTATCCGTACCAAGTCTGGTAGTGGTGGTGGTGGTCCCATCTCAAGCAGTACTGCTGGCGGTGGTGCCTTCGGCCACTCCAATAGCGGTGAGCAGTGGTTTACCACTATCCCAGGTATGATCACGATCTGCCCGGCCACACCGTTCGACGCCAAGGGCTTGCTGCTTGAAGCGGCACGCTCACAGTCGCCGGTGGCGTTCCTGGAACGAGGACGTCTCTATCGTTCCGAGCCGCCCAAGGATAGCGCTGGCAACATTGTCTCAGCTATAGCTGAGTACTGGAATGTGCCCGACGGGTACTATACGCTGCCGATAGGAAAGGCGCGCCGTCTGCGCATTGGTAAAGGACCAACCAGCGTCGCCATCATTAGCTGGGGCACGATGGTGCTGGAAGCTTGCACCGCTGCTGCTAATGTTGTCAACTCCGAAGGCGGTGCCATTGAGGTGGTCGATCTGCGTACACTCGCTCCATTCGACGAAGAGGCTGTCGCGGCGGCAGTGCGTGAGGCAAACCGCGTGATTGTGGCGACGGAGGAAATCGATCTGACGAGCTTTGGTCGCCATATCCACTCGTGGATTGTGCAACATTGCTTCTATGACCTGGATGGCACTCCGGCTTTCATCTCTGCCGTTAAGGCTCCCCCTGCACCTTACAATACACCCGAGGAGACGGCATTCTATCCGACGGCAAAGACGATCCAGGAGAAGATAGAGGAACTGCTTGCGGAATAAGGCTTACATGATGCGAGAGCCTGGCAGGCTCTCGCATCATGTATTACTATGAAGCCCACCCCTTTGCTCCTACATAAGATGACAACGCCATGGCTATTTGCTATACTCTTCCCAGCTTTTTCCAATATTATATACAAGCCATACCTTTCGTTTGATCAAGGAGCATAGCTTAAGATGCAAGTAGAGAATATATCTTCGACTACAAAAGACGTAGATGATGAGCAAACTTCAGCAACACGCCCAACTGAGATGCAGCCACGATGGCGGAGCATGCTAGAGCCCTGGTGGAACGCAATGTTAGCAGTACTGCCCATATTTATCGGCACACGTTTGCTCTTTGTATTACTGACCTACTTCGGCGTGGTTCTCTTTACCGTAGCTAACTACTCGCCGCAGGAATTATCAACGCATACTCTCCTCTTTAGCTGGTATCGCTGGGATGTCGCTCGCTTTGCGACTATTGCCATCGAAGGCTACAAGCAATTCGACAATACTGCCTTCTTCCCTCTCTTCCCTTTGCTGGAGCATATTGTTAGTGTAGTGCTGCATAAAAGCGTCCTTGTGTCTGGTATGCTGATCTCCAACCTTGCGTTTTTAGCAACATTGGTTGTGCTGTATCGTTTTGTAGAGACGGAATTCGATGGCGATACCGCCAAACGCACTGCGCTCTACACCTCCATCTTCCCTACTGCACTCTTCTTCTTCGCTGCCTACAACGAGTCACTTTTCATGCTTTTCATGTTGCTCTCATTCTACGCGATGCGCCAGAGTTCTTGGTGGCTTGCAGGCCTATTTGGTGGACTTGCCACGTTAACTCGCTCGATTGGGCTGTTACTACTGGCGGTCTTCTTGTATGAGTTTGTACGCCAGGTATTGCCACAGCTACGACAAACATGGCGTGAGAAACAACACTGGCGGAGTCTGCACATGCTTTCCGGTCTACTGGCAGCACTTCCCATTCCGCTCGCACTGGGCATCTTCTCCTACTATCTCTACAAGCAATTTCGTGATCCGCTGGCGTTTACACATTCTCAAGTACACTGGCACCTAGGCCCAACTTTCCCCTGGGTTGCGCTGGGAGCCTCTCTCAAGCTGCTGTTGACGGTGAGGCCATATACCTTCGCCATTCCCCACATACTCATCGATCTGATAGCCGTCTGCCTTTTTGCAACGCTGCTGGTTCTTTGTTTTGTCGGCTCCGAACGCTTTTCAGTTGGCCAATGGTCGATGCTGCTCTTTGGTATAGTGGCATTGCTGTATCCTTTACTATTCCCAGGAATTCCCGGCTCGCTTGGGGTACCGTACGACCCTATGCCTTCGATGGACCGCTATGTGCTGGAGATATTCCCTGCTTTTATCCTACTGGCACGTCTGGGGCGACGCAGTTGGTTCCACCATACGTATCTCTTGTTTGCATTGCCAATGCTCGCGTTTCTCGTGCTCCAGTTCCTTACCGGTCATTGGACAGTCTAAGCAATGGCACATGGCAACCGCCCTGGAAGTAGGTACATTATGTATCTTCCCAGGCTCCCCTTCGTTATACTACTAGAGAGTATGGTGACTGTGCCGCAATTGTACACCTTTGGCACTCACTACCAGCTAATTGGGGAACGCATGGAGGATACAACGAGCGAAATCACAACGAAAGATACTACCTCTGATCAGCTACAAACCCTTCAAGAGCCTGGCGAAGCAGGCACAAAGAGCTATTTTGATCGACATTTCGAAGGTATTATCTTGCTTGGGCTCGCACTCGTCGCACTGATCCCGCGCATCATACTTGCCACGCAACTTGATATGGTCACCGACGAAGGAACCTATATCATAGGCGGCAAAGTATATTTGCCTCTCGTTATACATTTCCGCATTACATCGCAGCGATGGAACTATAATTACGAGCATCCAGCGTTTGCGAAGTTACTCATTGGTCTGGCGATCTCCCTCAACACACACCTTGGCAACGTGTTTGGCGAGTTGCTGGTAGCCCGCATGCCCAGTATTCTATGCAGTACACTGCTTGTACTTGCTATTTATTGGCTGGGACGCGCACCTTTCGGGCGGGCTGTTGCACTCCTCGCGGCTCTTTGCCTGGCAGTAAGTCCCTGGCTGGTCTATTTCAGTGCGCTCGCCTACCTCGATATGACGATGACAGCACTGATTACAATAGCCTACCTTTTGCTCTGGCCCGCCATTCGACAACCACGTCTTTACCTGCTCTCGGCAGCCCTGCTAGGCCTGGGTGTTGCTAGCAAATACACTGCGGCTCTGGCCGTACCGGGCATGATCTTGTTCACAGCTTACTACTTTTTCGCCATTCGACCAAGGCTTCTTGCTGAACAGCGGCCAGCGATTCCATGGCGCTGGTGGATTGGTGTACTCCTCGTATCACCCGTAATCTTCCTCATAGCTGATCCTGCTATCTGGTCTGATCCACTCAATCTCTTGCTACGTAGCTTTAGTTTTGAGTGGAATCACTCAGCGAACGGTCACTTAACGTTCATCGCGGGTCAATACCGTCTGCACGTTCCTCAATGGGCCGTCCTGTACATCGTCTTTGCTAAGATGAGCGTCTTTGTGACGATTCCTGCTGCATGCTTTGCTCTCTTCGGGCTCGTACAGTTGATCCGCTTCCACCTGCCCAAATCGAGGCTGGACACCGGCGAGGTTACCAGCATCGCCTTCCTCTTCATCTGGCTCTGTTCTATTCTGGGCATGTTTAGTTTACTTAACATTGTTGTTGGCACACACTACCTGTTACCCATTGCCGCACCTGTGGCATCGGCGGGCGCATTTGCCTGGCTCACCTTGCTTCGCTACAGGCGTGGTGCTCTATTCCGCTCCACCACGACGAGCACATCATCCACTCTCGCTACACAACCGGCAGGCCCTACAGTAACGGGCAGACCTCTCATCACCATCAGCCGCCGTGCTGCGGTTGTGCTAGCATTGCTCACCGTCTTCATGGTAGGATCGCATCTGGTTGGCCTGACCACTGTCTATGCCGCAGAGGGCTATACCAGCGAAGCGTTCAATGGTGAAAACACTGTGCTACAGGTAGCCTACCCTGGGTATCGCGAAGCGGCTACCTGGCTGGTAGCACACACCCACTCTATTGGACGGGTAGGGCTGGTTGCAATCATAGGTACACTGAATCCAGGTTATTTTGGTGTCTCATGGTACACGTACAACCCGAAATTCACAAAGCTGAATTTTATAGAGGTCCACCCTGATGCTCCTTCTTTTCCATATGACTATCTTGTCTGGCCAATGCATCTTGTACAACGAGGCTACACCATTCCCGAACCGTGGCGTTCTCATATCGTGCATGTCATCATGGGGGGAAAAACTACCTACTGTTTCATTATGGCACACGACCCCGCGACAATCTCCTGAAGTACTCCTGCCTCTACAGCCAGGTTCCGATATAGGGAAAAATTCCTATACGCTCTGCTTTTACTAGCAAGCAACGCTAGTTACCAGGTACAATGAGGGCCAATGAATGTATATGGAGGAGAGGCTGACGATGCAGATCCTAAAACGACATCTGTTGACGGTCGCTATTGTAATAATCGTGTCCTTTGTGGCAGTGGCGGGAGCTGCGAGTGCTGTCGTTTTCGTGAGGCACAATGGCAAACTCTGGACTGGTATACCCACGAATCTCGGAGAGATTACTACAGCCACGCCACTTGTTATGAACAACACATCCCTGCCGGATGGGCAAGATTGGACACAGTATCGCTTTGATGTGCTCGGAACCGGCATGAATCCAGAAGGCCGTATCTCGGCACAGAATGTAACCCGGTTGGCCCGGCAATGGACCCTTGGTCTTCATCACGGGTTTACTTCAACTCCAGCGATTGTAAACGGCATAATTTACACAACTAACGGCAGCCATCTCTATGCCATTGAGTTAGCCAGTGGCCAGACACTATGGCACTTCGATAATATCCCGCAGCGCCATGGCGATACTACTTCCGCTGTAGCGGTCGATCCCCGTTCCCATTTGGCATACTACGGAACCGCTGATGCGCGTGTCTATGCAGTCAACACGCTCACTGGTACTGGAGCATGGACTATCCAATTTGGAAACCCAGATGCAGGAGCGTTCATCTGGAGTTCGCCACTGCTGGTGAACGGCAAAGTCTATATTGGGCTAGCGTCCCACGATGACCACCCGTGTGTGCGCGGAGCTGTTTTTGCGCTCGATGCCGCGACTGGCAAAGTGGCCTGGACGCACTATATGGTACAAGCTGCTGCCCTGGGTGGCAGCGTCTGGTCGTCGCTCATTGCCAATACCAGCGCACACGAGGTGATCGCCACTACTGGCAACCCTTGCCCCGCTGGTGACAGCAACGACCAGCAGGACTCCTTCCTCGGCATGGATTGGGATACCGGAGCCACACGCTGGCAGTACACTGCCGTTCACCACGACGACTGCGATTGCGATTTTGGCGAGGCCCCTGTAGATTACGTTTATCGCGGGAAGGAATATGTGGTAGCTGGGAACAAGAACGGCACGGTCTATGCCCTCACTCTGCAAAAGGGACGCCACAGCGTCCAGCTCGCATGGTCGCTTAGGATCACCAGGACCGGCGACCTGGGGTATGGCGGTATTTTTGAGCCGGCCACTTACAGCAACGGCCTTGTCTTCATAGCGGGAGGTCCCACACTAGACCGCACCTGTAGTGGGGGTGCGTTGTATGCATTGCAGGCCGCTACAGGCGCGGTGCGTTGGCGCGTCTGTACAACGGGCCATGTGGTCTCACCGGCAAGTACAACTGGTGATGTCCTGTTTGTAGCGCAGAGAAACAAGCTGATAGCATACGAAGCAGCCACAGGCCGCGAACTCTGGCGGGCCGGGCAACCCGGCGTGTACTGGGGTGGTGTCTCGATCTCCAGAGGATCAGTCGTCGTAGGGGGTATCTCCGGCAAGCTGTATTGCTACAGTCTCTCAGATCCAATGAAGCGTTGATCTTGAAGGCAAAAGTAACTGAAGAGAAATAGAATGGATTTCCGCTCATGAAGAAAATCGTAAAGCTGATGAACCTGGCATGGCAGCGCTGGCGAGCAGCCTGGCAGAAGTGTCTTTATCCGGCCCCGGAACCTTTAGCTCGTACTCGCTCATTCTGGATCGCATTTGGCCTGGTGGCACTGGCGGTCCTGGCATATAGCATCTACTTCAGCCTTTTCCTGGTGGCTAAGCAGGATGCATTTATGACGAACGGCGAAGACCTGGGCATTATGGACCAGGCCACCTGGAACCTCCTCCATGGCTCGATGCTCCACCAGACGATCTGCAATTCACTCACCGATACCAACTGCTACGGGTTGAACGGCATTAATCGCTTTGCGATCCACTTTGAACCAATCCTTTTCCCCGTCTCCCTACTCTACTTGATCTGGTCAGACCCTAAAGCCTTGATGATCTTGCAGGTGGTCATCGTGGCAAGCGGCGCTTTTCCCGCCTTCTGGCTGGCACGCTTGCGTCTGAGGAATGCATGGGCTGCGGTGCCATTCGCGCTGCTCTACCTGCTAGACCCATCTCAGCAATTCGCCGTCAACTTCGATTTTCATGCCGTGACACTGACAACCGCGTTGTTGCTTTTTGCCTTCTATTTCCTGTATGTGCGAAAGACGTTCTGGGTCTTTGTGTTCATAGTCCTCTGCCTGACCTGCAAGGAAGAGATAGCAGGAGTTGTCGTCATGCTAGGCCTATGGACGTGGCTCCTACAGCGACGCTGGCACGTCGGCCTGGGGCTGATAGCGCTGGCTTTCTGCTGGACCGGAATGGAACTGCTCGTGGTTCACTATTCCAGTCCCGTTGGTTACTCGTTGCTCGCCTCACGCTACGCCTACCTTGGCAAAGACCCTATGCAGATTGCGCTCAACATCCTGACACACCCGGTACGGATCCTCAAGGAGCACGTACTGGAGCCCTACCATCTGCTCTACCTGCGCAAGCTACTGGCACCGATGGGTTATCTCCCGCTGCTGGCCCCCTGGGTGCTGGTGTTGGCTGCACCCACGCTCGCTCTAAACCTGCTCAGTTCCACGCCAAATATGTATAGTGGTCACTACCAGTACAATGCAGAGATCATCCCGATCTTGATTTTCGCGAACATCGAGGCGACGGTTTTGATCGTATGGATTGTGCGCCGGCTTTTGATGAACTTGAATGTGGAGTCTGAGAGCCTGGAGCCAGAGTCGATGGCCCGACTACCTCTTGCGCGGGGGCGTGTGCTTTCGCCCACGTCCCTGGTGCAGGTCTGCGTTCTTGCGATGGTGCTCTGCTATATGCTGATGCGCGTCTCCACCATAACAACTCTATACGATGTCTACAACGCGATGCCATATGCACCCGGCTTTCTCTGGCCCCAGGTGACGGCACACGACAGGCTGGCTTCTCATTTCCTCAAAAAGATACCCGCCAATGCCTCCATCTCGGCTCAGACCACGCTGGTGCCGCATCTGAGCCAGCGCAAGCGCATTTACCTCTTCCCTTACGCTGTTGATCATGCCGATTACATCCTGCTGGATGCCACCAGTTACACCTATCCATTCCATCATTACAGGGACTACGCTGCCACGGTGAAAAAGATCTTACTCCAGGGCAATTATGGCGTTGTGGACATAGATGATGGCTATCTCCTGCTCCAGCGAGGCCACCCGCCAACTGATATCAAAACAGCGATACATATGATCGACGAAGACGGGGACAGAGACTGAATGATGTGACTCGTTACGCTTCCAAAACGTCTGGAATACTAGCCAACAAGCACTGGCATAGTTAAAAACACACCTTGTGCTAGGTGCAGACTTTTTATTTTTGCTGATGGAGTAACACCAATCATTTATGGATATTGAACAGGTTGAACCTATTAGTGCCTCTTCTACGTCATCCGCGACACACACAATACCAGCCAGAGTCGGGCAAGTTGCTGACTCGGCCAAGGAGCTTACAACGCGGATGAACCTTGCATCCGGCCCCAAATGGGGTTGGCAAGATGCGCTCTACTTGCTCACAATTGTGCTATTAGTGGTTGCCATGGCCTGGTATTTCACACCCAATTTTACAGGTGAAGTACCAGGCGTATGGTGGGACCCATTGCTCAATATGTGGACGCTCTCCTGGGATACCACAACGCTCCTGCACGCTCCAACACACTTGTGGCAGGCCCAATTACTGTATCCCAACCATCTCACGCTATCCTACTCTGAGAATTTGCTAGGCGAGGTCATATTTTTTGCGCCCTTCTTTCTCATCACGCATAACCCGGTACTATCGTATAACGTGACCTTCTACACGACGTTTCTGCTGTGTGGCACAAACATGTACTTCGTGGCGCGCCACTACAGTGGAAAACGGTTGGCGGCATTTGTGGCGGCATTGCTCTATGCCTTCGCCCCCTATCGACTGGGACAGATAGACCATATTCATGTCGTCGCAGGGGAATGGATGCCACTGGCGTTCCTTTATCTCGATCTCTCGTTCCAGCAAGGTCGCTGGCGGCACTGGAGCCTGCTGGCCCTTTTTTATCTACTGCAAATACTCAGTAGCATCTACTACGGTATCTTTCTTAGCTACGCCTTACTCGCTTACATGCTTTTTCGCTATACGAAGCCATTGCTGGTACGATTGCGCCAGGATAAACGACAGTACCTCAGGTATCTCGTGGCCCGTGTAGTAAAACCATTTGTCGTTTTTGGTGTCATGTTCGTCATCCTGGGTATATTGATGGCACCCTATCTCGCGTCGCTGCATAGCGGCTTTGTACGCTCGCTGAGTCAGACCGAGGTCTTCTCTGCATTTGTACACGATTTTGCTTTTACTGCTCCCTTTAACTGGTTGCACGGTACTTATTCGTACAACGGTGTGCTCTTACCCTTTGACAGCGAACACTACCTGTTCCTCGGCTGGACCACGATGGCTTTTGCGGCACTGGGCATTATACTGGCATTCCGCCGACGAGATCCTGGCATGCGTGCGTTTCTATGGACTGCACTGATTGTACTTCTTTTCTCGTTTGGTCCTGTTTTGCAGTTCTCGGGGCCTCATGGGGCACCTATTTTACCGACATCAAGTCTGCCGGGCCAACCGCCACCACAGCCATTTGCGCCCAATCTACCAATTCCCTGGCTGCTTGCCTACTACGTACTTCCTGGCTTCGATGGACTGCGCGTTCCAGCACGCCTGGTTGGAGTGCTTTTAATTATGCTCTCACTGCTGGCGGCATATGCAGTTGCCTGGCTACAAGAGTTCAGGCGCAAGGCTGTACAGGAACGAAAAGAAAAAATTCAGCATACACAAGCAACTACTCCGTTTCGACGCTTCGCATTTTCACCCGTACCTATACGTGGTTTCATAGTGCAGTGTTTACTCATACTCGTCTCGTTTGCGCTTATCGTGGAGGCACTACCGGCAAGGATACCCGTCACGTTTGCTCCTACAGGCAACCATATTCCCGCCGTCTACCAATGGCTCGCCACGCATGGAGGTCAGCAACCCATCGTCGAGCTTCCCATCTCTCAGACAGATGGAAAGTACGATGCATGGTATGATTACTATGCGATTTACCATCCACATCCCATAGTAAACGGTTGGAGTGGTTATCGTCCGCCTCTGACCGTTCAGATTGCAGCCTCGCTGCTCGACTTTCCATCACCAGGCAGCCTGTCAACGCTGATACGGTATCACATACAATATGTTGTGCTGCACCTCCAACGTTATAGTCCTGGCGTGGCCGCTACTCTACTTGCACAAGCGGAGGCAAGCCCTGGTCTCTATCGCGTTGCAGTGTTCGGCAGCGACTCTGTTTGGCAGGTGAAATAAATTATGAAACATCCTCCTACCCGTGACATCATCTGGCTGGTTGTCGCCACGCGCTTAATATTGGTGATGATCACATATTTTGGCTATATTTTGCTGACTGTGCCCAAAGACTCGCAAGTAGGGGTGAATACAATCGCGTTTTTCACTTCCTGGAATCGTTGGGATGCTGCCAACTATGTGAGAATCGCCCAATATGGCTATCAAAGAGTGTATGATACCGCATTCCTTCCTCTGTTTCCCCTGCTTATCTCGGCAATTGCTCACCTGTTAGGAAGCTGGAGCTACCTGCTCGTTGGTATGATCCTCAGCAATGCTGCTTTGCTGGGATCCCTATTTGTGATTTATCAGCTTGCTGTCGAGGTGCAAGGAGAACAGGTCGCACAACGCACGCTTATCTACCTGTGTATCTTCCCCACAGCATTTTTCTTCTTTGCAGCCTACAACGAGTCGTTGTTTCTTCTGTTGACATCTGGGGCATTTCTGGCAATGCGTCGCCAGCGTTGGTGGCTGGCCGGTATATTAGGCATGCTGGCGGGGACGACACGTCCGGCCGGGCTTTTCCTTGGCGTCATCTATATATGGGAGCTGTGGGCTTCACGCGAGAGTGTCGCGGCGGCCCGCCAGAAGATATGGCTCAGGCTCTTACCCATCCTGTTGATTCCGCTGGGCCTGGTCGGCTACTGTGTCTATTGTTGGATGACCTTCGGTGACCCCATTGCCTTTGTCATGGTGCAGAGCCACTGGGCACGGCAACTCGCCTGGCCGTGGCAAGGCATAGGCGTCTCTCTCTATGAACTTTTCTGGAACCAGCCATTTGGCTCATTCAACGAGGTTCATATCATCCTTGATCTTGGTGCCACAGTTGGTTTTATCGTTCTAGCCATCCTGGGCTGGCGTAAACTCCAACTTCGCACAAGCTACCACCTCTGGTTAGGCATGCTTTTGTTTTACAGCCTGATCAGTCCAGCTCTTGTGCGACACGATGCGCTACAGTCCAACCAACGCTTTGTTCTGGAGATGTTCCCTGCATTTATCATATTGGCAGCGCTTGGGGTCAAATATCCACGCCTCCACCAGGCACTGATGCTGGCATTCCCAACATTGCTTGCGACGTTAAGTGTGCTCTTTATCATGAACCGCTGGATGGTGTAGCTGGCTTACTCTAATGCCCGGACAGAAGAGTTCTACCCACTTACAAGTCTGCCTGGAATCGTTGCTCTTCCAGGTCGAGTTCCCGTTCGACCTGGCGCAGCACTTCGTCATCGATACGCCCCTGGTCGCGTAGGTGGATAATGGCGTTTCGCTCGGCCTTGAGCACTTCCTGGCGAAGACGACGCTTGGCGGCTGGGCGATCACCATCCCGGTCGTCTATGACCTCGGTGCCGTCCCTATGTGTGGTAAAGGACTTGATTTTGTCTTCGTAGACGGAGCGCAGGTGGGTCAGATCCTCCTCTGGGACCCACTCCTCCTCAACTAGTTCGTTAAGACGAGCCTGGGCAGCCCGTGCGGCTTCCAGATGAGCCTGGGCGTGTTCCCGTTCGCGTGATCCATCCTCCCGCAGGTGGAGCAGATGGATCAAGGGGGTCAGACTCAGCCCTTGCCCCACCAGGGTCACCAGGATGACGCAAAAGGTCAAAAAGATGACCAGGTCACGCTCCGGGAATGGGCTACCACCCGTAACAGAGAAGGGTAAGGCCAGAGCCGCTGCCAGGGAGAGTCCTCCACGCATTCCGGTCCAGGCGACGATCAGCACATTACGCAAGTCAGACAACGGCTCACGGAGGCGCAGGCGGTGTCTGAGCAGTGGTGAGAGGAAGGCATCGGAAATGACCCAGGCGATGCGTGCGCCAATGACCGTGAAGCAGAGAAGGAACGCGTCACCGACCAGGAGCAGCGGAGTTCGACTGGCAACCGTGTCCAGGATGCTGTGCAACTGCAGGCCGATGAGGAGGAACACGAAACCATTGAGCAGAAACACGAGCACATTCCAGACGGCATTGGCTTGTAGACGGGTGTTGGAAGAGAAAAAGCGCGACGACTGGCGGCTCAAGTACAGGCCAGCTGCCATGACGGCTAGAACCCCGGACACTCCAATGGCTTCCGCGAGGAAATAGGCTGCGAAAGGCGTCAACAGCGTGATGGCGATCTCGATCGGGGCATCGTCCAGGTGACGGTGCAGCCACGCGAGTGGCCAGCCGACCACGAGCCCGACGAGCAGTCCACCTGCACTGACGAGCACGAACTGGAGGCTCGCCTGGACCAGCGAGAAGCTTCCGGTGACCACCGCAGCCACAGCAAAGCGATAGACCACCAGGCCAGTGGCATCGTTGAGCATGCTCTCGGCCTCGATCACCGTCACAACGCGCCGGGCGAGACCGACGTTCTGCGCGGTCGCACTCGCTGCCACCGCATCAGTTGGTGAAACCACCGCGCCTAGCACGAAGGCAACAGGCCATGGGAGTCCTATGATAGCATGTGCAACCACCGCAACGGCCCCTGTGGTGACCAGCACCAGACCGACCGAGAGCAGCAAGATCGGACGGAGGTTGGCACGGAATTCGTGCCACGAGGTGAGCCAGGCTGAGGAGTAGATAAGCGGCGGCAAAAAAAGAAACAGGAGCAGCTGTGGATCCAGTTTGATGGTTGGCAGACCAGGAATGAAGCCGAGCACTAAGCCACCAAGCACCAGCAAGACGGCGTAGGGAACACGGAGACGTGTCGCTATAGTGGTGAGTACAACGATAGCTACCAGGAGACTGAAGATCAGGATGATTGTGGTAGACATCGACAGGGCCATCCTTTACACACTACAAATGGGAGATTTCCTACACGCGTGGCAACACACTCGCGGCGAACGCCTGCAGCCCATCAATATCATCCAGGTCGAGCCATTGGAGCATCACTTCATCGGCACCGGCATTTTCGTATGCATGGATCTGCTCGATGATCATATCGGGCGTCCCAGCTATGGCAAGACTACTGGCCTTCAACGCTTCTAGTACGCTCTCTAAGGACTGACCAGCGAATCCCGGCGTTTCTAGAATCTGGCGCTTGAGTTCGTTCATATCGCGTCCGAAGAGCAGGCCCAGCATCACGCTACGCCTGACATCACCTGGATTGCGCCCTGCTGCACGCAGCAAGCGATCAAGCGTAGCAGAGCGCTCCTGGAAAGCTCCCGGTGTGATAAAGTTTGCATTCCAGATGTCAGCATAGCGCGCTACGAGGGGCAAGGTGTGCCGGGAGCTGTTGCCACCAATCAAAATAGGAGGGCCACCCGAACGTTGAGGGCGTGGTAATAAGGCAGCGTCACGCAATCGGAAGAATTTCCCTTCGTAGGTAACCGGCTCCTCACTGCGCAACAGTCGCGTAATGACCTCCAGCCCTTCTTCCAAGCGTGCCATGCGCGTGGGCACATCTCCGAGAGTATACCCAAAAAGGTGATGTTCGCGTTCCTGCCAGCCCGCTCCCACACCCAGGATCAGACGACCGCCGCTCAGATCGTCCAATGCTACCGCCTGGCGGGTCAGCAGCGCCGGGTCACGAAACGATACAGGCGCGACCAATGGCCCGAAGTGGATACGCCGGGCATGATCGGCCAGGTAGGTGAGCGAAACAATCAGTTCCAACGTGTCGTCATCTGGCGGCTGTGCGTGCTTAACATGATCAGAGCGAAAAAGCCCGGCGAACCCCAGGTCTTCTACTTCCCTGACGATTCGTTTCCAACGCGGCCAGGTGAGGCCATTTTGTCCCTCGATCATGATGGATAACGCGATCATGTGCTTAAACTCCTTTTTCCAGAACTAGTGAACGGCATGGTATGCGAACTGGGCAAGCATACCAAATGCCACGATGCAAAGACAGACAATCAGCACGATAAGTGCGATGCGGATGACCTGCCGGTAGCGTCCACCGACCTTGGGTGGATCAGGGACATAGTCGACGGGTATTACGTCCTCCAACTCCTTTTGTCTCATGGCTTGCTCAGAGGGCTTCTCAGGCTCTCCGCCGCTCACGCAGGAGATGCTGGGGCAAATTCAAGACTGCCACGCCAGGGCGGAACAGCAGCGCTGCCTTCAAGCGCAGCGCCATCTGATTGTGCAGCAAGTATTCCCACCAGTGGGCCACGACAAATTCCGGCAAGATCACCGTCAAGGTTTCCTCTGGATGACGCAGGTGCATCGCACCAATATAGGCTAGTAACGGACGTAAGAGGGTGCGGTATGGTGACTCAATGATGAGCAGATGAGTCTCTTCATCTGCCGCGACCTGTTGTTGCCACTGCTGCCAGCTTGCTTGTACCTGCTCGACCTGCTCTTCATCGACCACCACATGCACGGCTGCAACGTGAGTACAGATGGAGCGGGCATAGGCCAGACTCGCGATAGCAGCTCGATCCAGCCCCGCAATCGGCACAATGAAACGATGACGTACCTTCTCTGGACGGGTGGGAATAGTGCCAGTGCTCGCCCCTTGAGGCAGCGGAACATTGGTCACCACAATATCTGGTCGGAAGAACAGCGTTGCCTTGAGTCCAAGAATCTTTGGACTAAACAACAAGCGTCTCAACGAGGACTCAACAAATTCTGGCAGGACGACCGTCAGCGTCTCTCCAGGATACTGCTGATGCACCGCATCAATATAGTCGAGCAATGGAAGGAGGGGCAAGCGATGCCCAGGATCGATGATGTCCAGTGAGGGCAACTCATGGGCAGGGAGACTGTTTTGCCACTCGTCCCAGGCAGCTCGCAGAGCATCGGCCTTCTCCCTCTCGCCAGCCACATGGACTGCGGTTACGTGCGGCGAAATCGAACGCGCATAGGCCAGAGCCTGCTTCGAAGCGAGATTCAGTTCAGCAATGGGGACAATGAGCCGGTGACGTATGTCCCTTGGATGGATAGGAAGAGCAGTGATACGCTCACGCTCAACGTACCTGTAATGGTGGCTGATCCCTGTAAACAGCAGCACCAGCATTGGGATCAGCACCACGACGATCCAGGCCCCATCCAGAAACTTCATCGAGGCCACGACCAGTGCGACCAGACCCGTAGCTATAGCCCCCACTCCATTGATCAGCAAACTGCGTAGCCAGCTGCGCTGGGCTGTGCGTAAGCGCCACCAGTGCACCACCATGCCTGCCTGTGAGAGCGTAAAGGCGATAAAGACGCCAACGGCGAACAGGTTAATGAGCGCGTTCGTATTCCCCCCGAAGATGATGAGTAAGGCACTGGCCAGCACAGCGAGTGCGATGATGCCCACAGAGAAGGCGAGCCGATCCCCTCGAAAGGAGAACTGCTTGGGTAAGTACCAGTCACGGGCCAACAGGGAGGCCAGACGCGGAAAGCCAGCGTAGCTGGTCTCAGCCGAGAGCGTCAAGATGCCCAGCACCGAGAGCTGGAAGATAGGAAACAGGAAGATCAAAGGACCAGAGAAGACATGCAGCGCAATCTTCGCCATCACCGTGGGGTCGCCTGAATGTTCGGCCTGAACCGCATAGGTCATCGCCAACAAGGTGATTCCCAGGAAGAGCGACCCCAGAATCACAGCCATCCAGGTCAGCGTAATAGCAGCATTGCGTGTCTCCGGTTTGCGAAAGATGGGAATGCCATTGGAGATGGCCTCGACGCCTGTCATTGCCGAACAGCCCGTGGCAAACGAACGCAGAATGACAAAGATGGATAACGGCTCGATGGCCTGCACCGTGGGCGTGAATTGCCCGATGAGCGGCTGATGCAAGAAGACATAGGCTTTGACCAACCCCACGACGATGAGCAGAGAGGCGCTGACAACGAAGAAATACGTCGGCAAGGCGAAGATCGACCCCGACTCACGCATCCCACGCAGATTGAGAATCGTCATCACGACCACCAGCGCAATATCCATCGAGACCACGTAGGGCTGCAGAGCAGGAAAAATCGAGACCACGTTATGCACGCCAGCCGCAACACAGACGGCCACATTGAGCACGTAATCGATCATCAAGGCGGCGGCGGCAACCAACCCCGGCAGGATTCCCAGGTTCTCGCGTGCCACAATATACGATCCCCCGCCACTCGGATAGGCAGGGATGGTCTGGCGATAGGAGAGCGTCACGATAGTGAGCAAGCCCAGAATCACCAGGCTAATGGGCAACGTCAAGCCCAGGTACAGCGAGCCGGCCGCCACCAGGTTAATCAGGATCGCCTCGGTGGCAAAGGCAACGGAGGAAATCGCATCCGAAGAGAGAATAGCAAGCGCCTTGAATTTACTCAAGCGCTCCCCTTCCTCCTGCATGCTCGCCATTGGGACGCCAATCAAGGCCCGTTTGAGCCAATAGAACGTCTGAGCCAGCGAGCCTTCCGGCACTTCTACAGCTTCAGTGGCTTCAACCACCCCTTCCTTGATGCGGTGAAAGGGCTGATGCCGTGGCAGCGTCACGCGTATACGCACGTTTCCCGGCCCGCTGCCTTGTCGTTCCTCCACTTGTCCAAGCAGGATCAAATCAAAATCGTCTTCGTGAGTTCCACCCCGTTGCTCAAGCGCTTGCTTCTGATACGCGGAAGATTCCTCAGACGGCGGATGCGGACTCATTAGTCTGTCCCTCCTTCTCCCCCCGTAGGGTGAGCACTAGGTTCGTCTCGTAGATACTCGGCTTTTATCGCTACATGCTGCTTCAGAGCTAGTGATACGAACACTCTCTTTGTTGTCCTGAAAACATCAGCAGAATGCGCCTTGCATTGGTGCTGGGCCGTAGATCGCGTCGCCAGTCATCTCCGTTGGGGCTCTCCTGTCCTAATGGCTCCTCCACCTCTCTATATTTTACCTTTGGCCGATATTGTTTTGCCACTCCTAAAGCCGACGCAGCCAGGTGGCCGCTGTCATGCTTCCCCGAAGCTAGTGAACGACATGGTGTGCGAACTGTGCGAACATCCCGAATGCGATGATGCCGAGGCAGACCACAAGCACGATGAGTGCGATGCGGATGACCTGCCGGTAGCGTCCACCGATCTTGGGAGGGTCAGGAATGTAGGTGATAGGTGTCACATCCTCCAGGTGGCTCAGATCATCGAGCAGGTCGCGCATACATGTATAGCGCCTGTCAGGATCACGCCGGACCGCGCGCATGACCACCGTTGCCAGAGCGGGGAGGAGAGCAGGATTGAACTCGAGGATCCCCGGTGGGTCATGCGAGATATGCCGGGTGATGAGCTCGAACCCATCATGCTCCTCAAACGGCGTCCGACCACAGAGCAGTTCGTAGAGCATCACTCCCACCGCGTATATATCCGATTGTACTGACCCAGGCTCCCCCCATAATCGCTCCGGTGACATGTAATCCGGCGTTCCGATGAGCGAGGCATCTCTTCTCCAACGCGCACGACGTTCCCCTTCCACGAGTGCGATGCCAAAGTCGAGCAGTTTGATCTCCCCGGTGTCCAGCAGCATGATATTTTCCGGCTTGATGTCGCGGTGGATCACCCCGTGCTCATGGGCGTAGACCAACGCCTCGCTGACACGCAGGAGGATACGGAGCACCTCAGTTGTTAGCAGAAGCTCAGTGGCACTTTCCTTCATCACTGTGCGTAGAGTCCGTCCCTGCAGGTATTCTAGCACCAGGTACTCCGTGCTCCGCTGCTCGCCACGATTCAGATGCCGCACAATCGCGGGATGCTCCAGGCAGTTGCCAATCTCTGCTTCGCGCTTATACCGGGCGAAAACAGCTGCACCACCGATGACATCGTCATCGGGAAACTTGAGAACCACCTGCTGGAGCACACGCAGATCCTGTGCCAGGAAGACACGGCTCGCGGCTCCTCGGGCGAGCAAATGTATGATCTCATAGTGATCAATTCGCTGACCCGGCTGATATATTCTTGGCATACGTCCTCTGTATCCTTCTGCTTCCCTATTCGTCAGCGTCCCTGCTGCGCGGCACGAGATGGATATCTATGTCTGTACTCATGCGCAGCAGGCGATTGATAATCGACCCGCGCAGGATCTCCTCCCAGCGTCTGCGTGCAGGCTGGCCCAACACGATCTGCGTCACCTGGCGCTCTCTGGCGATCTGGACAAGCGTCTTGGCAATATCACTACTCTTCGTGCGGATGACCTCGGCTCCCAGGTCTTCTGCGAGTAGCGCATGTTCTTCCAGCCGGTGCTGCGCTGCTTCACGGTACTTCTTCGCATCTCTGCCGTACTTCAGCCATCCGATGAGCTTGCTCGTGAAGGCCAGGTAGCCCTCCGGCTGGATCCAAACGGCGATCAGGTCCGCGTGCAGGCCATGAGCCAGTCGCCAGGCATCGCGGATGACCTGGCGGGTGTGCGGCCGCGCATCGAAGCCCACCAGCACTCGTTCATTTGCAAGCCACAACTTGTTGATCCCATGTTCGGTCATGAACTCCTGGAGCTGGGTTTCGGTCTTCTCCGCTGTACGCCGCAGCGCCAGTTCACGCAGGGCTGTCAGGTTCCCCTCGCGGAAGAAGTTGTTGAGTGCAGGCTCAATGCGTTCAGGGGGATAGATGTTGCCATGCTTCATGCGCTGGCGCAGGGCATGCGGGGAGATATCGATCAACTCCACCTCGTCGGCCTGGTCGAGGATCCAATCGGGCAGTGTCTCGCGCACGCGCACGCCGGTGATACTCGCCACCAGGTCATTGAGGCTCTCCAGGTGCTGGATGTTCAGGGTGGTCACCACATCAATACCGGCATCCAGGATCTCCTCGACATCTTGGTAGCGTTTCGTATGCTTGGAACCGGGGACATTGGTATGCGCGATTTCATCGATCAGCGCCACCTGGGGATGCCTGGCAATGATGGCCTCGGTATCCATCTCCTCCAGCGTCACCCCACGGTAAGTGACCTTCTTGCGCGGGACGACCTCCAGGTCCCCGATCTGTTCCTGAGTCCGGGGGCGCCCATGCGTCTCAACATAGCCGATGACCACGTCCGTTCCCCGTCCCTCGCGCCGGTGCCCCTCGTTCAGCATGGCAAATGTTTTACCTGCCCCTGCCACGGCGCCCAGGTAGACGCGCAAGCGACCGCGCCTGCGCTGATATCCTCCGGCTTGCGGCGCGGTCTGCCCACCCGCCGCAGTTGTGGCCGGGGGAGAAGCTCCCAGGTCACTATCACGCAGGCTATAGCGCCGCAGGAGTTCCTCCGGATCGGGACGTCCCTCTTCGCGCTGGCGCGGGGGTTCGTCAAGCGGTTGGTCGGTCATGGTTTTCCTATTTCAACGCATCCAGCGCCAGGTTCAACTCGAGCACACTCACATACGGCTCACCGAAGATCCCCAGGAAGCGCCCGTGCACGTGATCCATGACGAGTTGCTGCACCACGCTCTGGCTGAGTCCACGTGCCTGAGCCACTCGGGGCACCTGGTACAGTGCCGCAGCAATTGTGATATCAGGATCCAACCCTGATCCCGAGGCTGTCACCAGGTCCACCGGCACCGGACCCGCAGGTGCGTTGGGATTCTCCTTCTTCAGCTCGGCAACGCGCTGCTGCACGGTCTGGATCAGTACCTTGCTGGTCGGCCCCAGATTCGAAGCCGTCGAGTTATCGGCAGCATACGGCTCAGGTGTCCCCGTTGCTGCCGAGACAGTCGCGGAGGGTCGGCCATGGAAGTACTTGGCCGAAGTCCAGTACTGCCCGATCAGGTCAGAACCCACTAACTTGCCATTAACATAGTGGAGGCTGCCGTTGGCCTGGTACGGGAAGACCACCTGGGCGATCACCGTGACGACACCTGGATAGATCAGGCCGGTAAGGATCGTCAGAAGCAGCGTTAATACCACCGCCGGGCGGATATACTTGTTCATGATGTTTCGCCAGAATGACTGCTTAGGCGCTTGTTCAGGCGCCTGGTCAGGCGAGGCTAGCGTAGCTTTACTCATATCACACTTCCTTCTTCTTTGGGGTGGTCGGCATCCGACGGACGCCGTGAAAGGGGACAAAACGCCTGTAGGGGCCGATTTATCGTGCCCACCGCCGACTTATCGGCCCCCGCAAACCCAACGGCATGTCCAGATTAATTTGTTAAGGCAAGGTTCAATTTTGAAGAAAAGTACTTGACAGTTTGAACAGTCACACCGTGTCACCCTGAGCGAAGCGAAGGGTCTGTCTCGATAGGCAGAGAGATGCTTCGCTGCGCTCAGCATGACAGGGCTGGACCTTTCTGTTGGTTAGGAACTGTCAAGTTCATTTGAACCATGCCTAAAATTCCATAATCGGGTCCCTATAGCGTCAGGTGCAGCACCTGCAAGATCAGGTCGATGATCTTAATAAAGATGAATGGGACGATGATGCCCCCGATGCCGTAGATCAGCAAGTTTCGGCGCAACAGCGGCCCCGCGCCAATCGGGCGGTACTTGACCCCGCGCAGAGCAAGCGGGATCAGCGCGATGATGATCAGCGCATTGAAAATCACGGCGGAGAGCACCGCGCTGTGCGGCGTTGCCAGGCGCATGACGTTCAGAGCTTGCAGTTGCGGATAGGTGATCGAGAACGCCGCCGGGATGATGGCGAAGTACTTGGCCACATCGTTGGCGATGCTGAAGGTCGTCAGCGCACCGCGCGTGATCAAGAGCTGCTTGCCCACCTCCACCACCTCGATCAGCTTGGTCGGGTTAGAGTCGAGGTCGACCATGTTGGCCGCCTCTTTGGCCGCCTGCGTCCCGGTGTTCATCGCCACCCCGACATCCGCCTGGGCGAGTGCGGGTGCGTCGTTGGTCCCGTCGCCTGTCATCGCCACTAGCCGCCCACCTGACTGCTGCTCGCGGATGAGCTTCATCTTGGTTTCCGGCGTGGCCTGCGCCAGGAAGTCATCCACTCCCGACTCTTTGGCGATAGTGGCCGCAGTGAGCGGGTTGTCACCGGTGATCATGATTGTGCGAATACCCATCTTCCGGAGTTCGTCGAAACGCGCACGCATGCCGCCCTTGACGATGTCCTTGAGTTCGATCACCCCCAGCACGCGCGCTTGCTCACCCGCCCCGTTGGAACCCGCCTCGGTCTCGGCGACCACCAGCGGGGTGCTGCCTGCGCTGGCGATGCCATTGACGATCACCTTCAGTTCGTCGTTATGAGACGTATCGCCGCCATGTTCCGCCACGTAAGCGGCAACGGCGTCGGCTGCTCCTTTGCGAATGGTCTGTACCGGTACCGCCCCATCTCCAGCATGCGCTCCATTGAGGTCCACACCGCTCATGCGGGTCATCGCCGAGAAGGGAATGAAGGCCATCCCAGGGTCCACGACGTCCGAGAAGCCGTAGCGTTCCCGCGCCAGCGCCACAATCGAGCGCCCCTCCGGAGTCTCATCCGAGAGGCTGGAAAGCATCGCCGCCTGCGCCAGGTCACGCTCGTCCACGCCTGTAAGGGGTACAAAGCGCGTCGCCTGGCGATTGCCCAGGGTGATCGTGCCGGTTTTGTCCAGCAGGAGTACGTCCACGTCGCCCGCTGCTTCGACCGCGCGCCCGCTCATGGCCAGCACGTTGCGCTGCACCAGCCGGTCCATGCCCGCGATGCCAATCGCTGAGAGCAAACCGCCGATGGTCGTTGGGATCAAGCACACCAGCAGTGCGATGAGTGTGGTGACCGAGACCGGCTGACCCGAGTAGATGGCAAAGGGCTCTAGAGAAACCACCACCAGCACGAAAATGATGGTCAGACTGGCGATCAGGATATTGAGCGCGATCTCATTGGGCGTTCGCTGCCGCTTGGCGCCTTCGACCAGGGCGATCATGCGATCCAGGAACGTTTCGCCGGGGTTGGCGCTGATCTGCACCACGATCCAGTCCGAAAGCACCCTCGTGCCACCGGTCACCGCGCTGCGGTCGCCGCCGCTCTCGCGAATGACCGGAGCCGACTCCCCAGTGATCGCCGACTCGTCCACCGTAGCTACCCCTTCCACTACGTCGCCGTCGCCAGGGATCGCATCTCCCGCTTCGACCAGTACCAGGTCACCCCTGCGCAACTCTGGAGCCGCCACCTCCTCCACCTTGCCGGAGCGGTCGCGGCTCAAGAGGCGCTTGGCCATCGTGGTTGTGCGTGCCCGGCGCAGCGTCTCGGCCTGTGCCTTGCCGCGTCCCTCGGCCATCGCCTCGGCGAAGTTGGCGAAGACGACGGTGAACCACAGCCAGATGGCCACTGCCAACACGAAGATCGTCTCATAGGTCAGCTGCGTGCGCGGGAACGCGGCCGAAGGCGACGTGAACAGCAAGCGCACGAACTCGATGCTGGTGATCACGCTGCCCACCTCCACCACGAACATCACCGGGTTCTTGACCTGCACCCGTGGGTCCAGTTTCTTGAAGGACTCCGGGATAGCGGCGCGGATGATCTTGGGGTCCCAGATGGAAATTTCCCCTTTGCGTCGTGTCTTCCACTGTTTGACTTCTAACGTATCAGGTCTCGTCTCAGTTTGCATCTCAGAAGATCCTCCCCGCATACATCAGCAAATGTTCGACAATCGGTCCCAGCGAATACGCCGGGAAGTAGGTCAGCGCCCCTACAATCAAGATCACGCCAATCAAAAGGGCCACGAAGAGCGATCCCGTCGTCGGGAAAGTCCCCAGCCCGGCGGGTACCGCCCGTTTGACGACCAGCGAGCCGGCGAAAGCCATGATGGGGATGACCTCGGCGAAGCGGCCGATCAGCATCACCATGCCCATCGTCCAGTTGTAGTATGGTGAGGCGGCGATTCCGGCGAAGGCCGAGCCGTTGTTGCCGTTGGCGGAGGTGTAGGCGTACAGCACCTCCGTCAGCCCATGCGGCCCTGGATTAAGGATCGACGAGAGCCCCTGGGGGAGCGCCATGGCAACGCCGGTAAAGCCCAGGACCAGCAAGGGCGAGACCAGCAGGGCCAGCACCGCCATCATGATCTCCTTGCGTTCGATTTTCTTGCCCAGGTACTCCGGCGTGCGTCCGACCATCAACCCGGCGATGAAGACCGCGATGATGGCAAAGTAGATCATGCTGTAGAGACCTGCACCGACCCCTCCAAAGATGATCTCACCCAACGCGATGTTGGTGATCAGCACCAGCCCACCCAGCGGCGTATAGCTATCGTGGAAGCTCATGACCGTACCCGTCGAGGTAGCGGTCGTGGTCACTTCCTGCAGTGACGAGACGGTGATGCCGTAGCGCACCTCCTTGCCTTCCATATTGCCACCCGCCTGCGTGTCGCTCACGACCTGATTGGCGCCGACCCTGGTCAACAGTGGATTGCCGGTCTGCTCGGCAGGGATAACTACTGCCAGGCCGATCACGAAGAGTATGGCCGAGGCAATCCACAGCACCCAGCCTTGCCGGGTATCGCCCACCATCTTGCCGAACATGTAGAACAGGCCTGCTCCCAGGGAAATCTCACAGAGGATGATGAGCATAGCGGTGAAGGCGTTGGGGTTCTCAAAGGGATGGGCCGCGTTGACGTTGAAGAAGCCGCCACCGTTGGTCCCGAGATCTTTGATGATTTCCATCGAGGCGACCGGCCCCTGGGCAATCACCTGGGTCTGGCCATTAAGGGTATGCACCACCGTGTAGGGGCTGAAGTTCTGGATCATGCCCTGCCAGACAAAGACGAGCGCACCTACAATACAAATGGGCAGCAGGATGTAGAGCGTGCAGCGGACGAGGTCCACCCAGAAGTCGCCGAGCGTCTGCGCGCTGCGGCGCGCGAGGCCCCGCACCAGCGCCACTGCCAGGGCGATGCCGGCGGCAGCAGAGACAAATTGGTGAAAGGTCAGACCGGCCATCTGCGTCAGGTAGCTCATGGTCTGCTCGCCCGTGTAGAACTGCCAGTTGGTGTTGGTGGTGAAACTGGAAGCGGTATTGAACGCGAGCTGCTGCTCCACCGGGCCGAAGCCCTGCGGGTTGAAGAGTACTCCGTGCAACTGCTGGGTGCGCTCGAGCAGATACAACAGCAACATGCCCACCACGCTGAAGATCAGCACGGCGATCATGTAGCCGGTCCACCTCTGCTCCTCTTCCGGGTTGACGCCGGAGAGCCGGTAAAAGAACCGCTCGATGGGCACACAGACGGGCGAAAGCCAGGTGCGTTCCCCGGCAAAGACCTTGGTCAGGTACAGGCCGAGCGGCTTGGTGACGAGCAGCACAATAATCATAAAGAGCAGCACCTGCAGGACACTATTGAGTGTGACAGGCATAGGGTTCCCTCACTTTTTTCACACAAAACATAACTAAAAGAGCTCAGGCTTGAGGAGTGCAATAAACAGGTACACGAGGATGGCAAGTGCCACAATGCCTACCAGGATATATTCAATTGGTGAATTCATCGCATACCCTCCTTTCTTACAGGCGCTCGCAGCCTTCGGTAAAGCCGATAAACGCGATAAACGTGACAATGGTTACGACAATGACAATCAGATCAAGCATACAGATCCTCCTCATTGGGCAGTGGAGTTTCTAAGTCCATTGCATCAGCTTTTCCATTCTGAGAACCACCATTTCTGCGGCTCGCAGCCTCTGCCGCCAGGCGCAGCAGCGCCTCCATCGGAAACGGTTTGGGCAGGTACGCCAGGGTATGAAACTCCACCAGGCGGCGTGGACTCACCCGGACGGCGGAAAGCACCACCACGGGGAGTTTCTGGCCTTCACCATCGATCTCCTGCGGGTGCAGCCACCCTTCCCGTTGTGCGGTCCGCAGCACCTCCCAGCCGGTCTGATCCGGCAGGTTGATATCCAGCACGATGAGATCAAACTGGTTGGCTTGCAGTTGGGCCAGTGCGCTCTCGCCATCGGCTGCGATACTGACGTCGTGCTCGCGCACCTTGAGATTGCGTTCCACCAGGTCGCGCAGGACCGCATCATCTTCGACCAGTAAGATCCTTGCTCCAGGCATGTACGTTATCTCCTTCCTTTTGTCGGGAAATAGTCATCCTCGGTGGTGCTCTTCCATCCTGATCCAGGATGGTCCTTCCACTGCTTGCTCTTCCTCTACCGGCCTGGTATCTTCCCGCAGTCCGAGCAACCCATACAGCCACGTCTGGAGCCGTGCACCCAGCGGGGCACGGTGTTCCGGTGCGGGCAAGCGTATGAGCACGAGCGATGCGTGTGGCTCCATGAGCAGGCACTTCACCTCGTGAGCTTGTAGCAAGACGTCTTCCTCTCTACTGGTCACTAGGACAATGCTGTCACAATGCAGGTCGCGCGTCAGCGTCGCAATGCTCTGCATCACGTCAGCCGTGAATACCTCGTACCGTTCGGTCGGAATCTCAAATCTGGCGGCCTTCCACTTCACGGCTTCCAGGAAGTCTTTCGATTGCTGGATATGCTCGAGACGCACCCCTCGAGACCGCGCTTCCTGTGGAACAGAGACCAGCGATGCCACCACCAGTGTGACTTCCCCACTCTCTGCCAGTCGTACTGCGGAATCAATAGCTTGCATGTTTACCCCATATGTAAAAGGCAAGAGCCAGCGCCGTGGTTCCATTGTATTTTCCCTTCAGTGAAAGAAGCACTTGCAACAGGAGTAGGACTTCCTACTTTCTCATCGTGCTTCCTGCCCTCCTACCCAATATAACCCAGGATGAGTAAATGTGCGTTCTGGATATTTTGATGACTTTACAGGATGTTCTCTGGATGTCTACAAATTTGCTCAAGATGTGCTCAAAATCCCTGTACCGCTCCGTTGCTCTCCTCCGTTGCTGTCTCCTCGGTGAAGCGGTAGCCGACGCCGGGGACGGTCAGGATAAAACGTGGTCGCTCGAGGACCGGCTCGATTTTCTGGCGCAGTTGCGCCACATAGACATGGAGGCTATGTGTTTTGGCATGTGCATCGGCCCCCCAAACCTCTTTCAGCAGCATCTGGCGCGTGAGAATCTTGCCGCGGTGGGTGATGAAGACCTTGAGCAGGTCGTATTCGGTGGGCGTCAAGGTGACCTCCCGCCCATCAACCTGCACCCACCGCCGTGCGAAATCAATGGAGAGCGGGCCTGCTTGAAACCGCGGCTCGGCACCGCTCGGTGGCTGGATCACGCGACGCAGAACGACCCGCACGCGCGCCAGCACCTCCTTCATGCCGAAGGGCTTGGCGACGTAGTCATCCGCCCCCAGGTCGAGCGCTTCAACCTTGTCGCGTTCGGAGTTCTTCACCGAGAGCACGATAATGGGCACGTTCGACACTGCCCGAACCCGCCGACATACCTCAAGGCCGCTCATGCCAGGTAGAAGGAGGTCGAGTAACAGCAGATCGGGGTGCATCTTCGCCACCATCTCAACAGCTTCTTCACCGCTACTCGCCGTAAACACCGTGTAGCCGCGGGCTGTAAGGCTGCGCTGCAAGGCTCGCACAATTTCCCGCTCGTCATCCACCACCAGGATAGAGGCACCACGCTTCTTCATGGACCGCTCCTTTCTCGCCTGTCAAGCGGCAACGTCACGAAGATGATCAGTCCCCCACCCTCACGTAGTTCCGCCCAGATGCGCCCACCATGGGCCTCGACCAGTCCCTTGCTGACAGCTAACCCCAGGCCCGAACCCATGGGATAGCCGGCAGGGTGCTGCCCGTTCAGAACGCGGTAGAACTTGTCGAACACGCGCTCGAGGTCGTCTGGAGGAATGCCGGGTCCACGGTCGGCCACGCTCACTATAGCCTGCTCCCCTTCGATGTACGCACTCACATCGATAGGCGACTCCGGTGGCGTGTAGCGAACGGCGTTCTCAAGGAGATTGGTCAGGACCTGATCGATCATCAAGTAGTCCAATTCAACCAGGAGCAAGTCATCGGGCAGGTGGGTACGCACAACACGCCCCGCCAGGAGCGGCTCAAGACGGCCCAGCACATCATGAATGAGGGCGGTGAGCGAGTATTCTTCTTTTTCCGGTTTGAGTGCACCCTCCTCGATACGGGACATGTCGAGCAGGTTGCTTACCAGGCGGTTGAGGCGGTCCGCTTCGCGTTCAATCGAGAGTGCGAAGCCGCGCCTCGCCTCCTCGTCCCACTGCACATCCTCCTGCAGGAGTGAGCTTGCGGCAGCTTTAATCGAGGTCAGGGGGGTGCGCAGATCGTGCGAGACGGAGGAAAGCAAGGCGGCACGCAGGACATCGGTACGCTGCAAGACCGCGATGCGCAGGTTTTCCTTCTGTAAACGAGCGCGCTCGACCAGGGCAGTCACCTGACCGAGAAAGGTCCAGAAGAAGGAGGTGGGTGCATCGGAGCGTCCTTGTTCCTCCTCCAGGCGTTCCTCACTAGGAAATCGCTGTGGACCATCCAGCACGCGCAGGAGGAGCACACCTACCACCCGATCGCCCAGCTTAAGCGGGACCAGGCGCAGCGAGCGGCCCACCGCTCTCCCTGCTGCAGTGCTCTTCACGATGACGCGCTGCACGAAACGAGCGGATGTGGAAGGAGCAAGAGTGGTATCGTCATACAGGCCCATCGTCCGACCGTGGGTCAACACCCAGGCGGCGATGGCCTTTTCATCGGATGACAGGGTGATCTTATCGGCAGGTTGATAGGCGCTCGCCTGGACTTGTAGGGTTCCCGATGCATCAGGTTGAAGAATGGCACAATCATGCACCCCCCAGGTGGACAATACGTCGACAACGGCCCGAGCGATGGCGTGCAACTGGCGCTCAGATTCCGCCTCACGGTTAGTAACGCGCAGCAGGTCGTAGAGGACGCGTGTCTCACGCTCTCGCCGTGACGCCTGTTCAGCACGCTCGCGTAGCGCCACAGCCAGTTGACCGGTCAGAATGGCATCGACGAGAAAAACGAACAGGGCAACCCATTCTTCAATGCGGTATATGACAAAGGTATACAGGGGAGGAACGATGAAAAAATCGAAGGAGAGAAAGGCCACTACGGAGGCAAGGATAGCGGCGTAGCGTCCGCGCGTGCTTGCCAGTAACAGGACTACGAGTAGATACACAATCGAAATGTTAGGAATGCGCGGGTAGAGTTGGAATGTGTAAATGATCCCTGTGACGAGCATTGATCCAACGAATGCCAGCAAACTATCGAGCAGGTACTGCTGCCAGAGACGCTTTTTGCTCGTCTCGATAGGCAGAAGGTGTTCAACGGTCTTCATAGGAGTGTGACCTTTCCTCTTCGACACAAGAATGCTCACAGGGGAAGCACGGCGAACAACAGGTAGGCATTTATCCTTCCCTCGCCAGGAACTACTCCTTTCCCAGTAATGAGTATAGGACAAAAAGAGTAAAGGGGAGTTCTGGAATTCCAACAAAATGTTCTGGAAATGCTCAAGAAATGGACGTAAAACGAGATATTCTTTCCCTATGGTTCGGGATCATCATTGAAGCGGTAGCCGACGCCGGGGACGGTCAGGATAAAACGTGGACGTTCGGGTACCGGTTCGATTTTCTGACGCAGTTGGGCCACGTAGACATGGAGACTGTGCGTTCGGGCATGCGCATCGGCTCCCCAGACCCCTTTCACGAGCATCTGGCGCGTCAAGAGCTTGCCCCTGTGGGTGATGAAGACCTTGAGCAGGTCGTACTCGGTGGGCGTCAAGGAGACCTCGCGCCCATCAACCTGCACCCGCCGCCGTGCAAAATCAACGGAGAGCGGACCTGCTTGAAACCGCGGCTCGGTACCGCTCGGTGCCTGGGCAGCATGGCGCAGGGCGACACGCACGCGCGCCAGCACTTCGTTCATGCCGAAGGGCTTGGCAACGTAGTCGTCCGCTCCCAGATCGAGCGCTTCGACCTTGTCGCGTTCGGCTTCTTTGACCGAGAGCACAATAATGGGGATATTGGAGGTCGTCCGCACTCGCCGACATACCTCCAGACCACTCATGCCTGGCAGGAGGAGGTCGAGCAACAACAGATCGGGTCGATGCTGTGTTACCATCTCGACGGCCTCTTCTCCGCTGCTCGCCGTGATCACTGTGTAGCCGTTGGCCGTGAGAGTGCGTTGCAGGGCCCGCACAATTTCCGGCTCGTCATCCACCACCAGGATAGAGGCGCCATGCTTCCTCATAACCACTCCTTTCTCGCTTGCCAATCGCCAACCCCACGAGGGCAATTATCCACGCACCTGGCAGAGCTATCGGGCTGTTTTGCACTTCATGTCAACTCCACCGTTCAGGCCAGAAGCATCTACACCGCCTGATAGACAATATACCCATCAAAGAGGAAACGTTGATAATGCACCCCTGGAGTAGCCGCCTGCCGCGCCATGGTAGCAGCTTGAGGTGAATTAACGCGGAATACATAGGCCGAATGGGGATCGGCTTCCACTATTGCAAGATAGGGCCTATAGCGATTATTATGCGTCCCTACGAGATCAGGATCAAGGACGCCGCAGATGATGCGCTCATTGCTTATGAAGGCAACGCGATCACAGGTCCAGTAATCGGTATAGATATGTGTGGCACCGATATGCAAGAGATCATTGATCAGCGCTTCCTGTTGCTGGTTGGTGACATTGTTGGCAGGAATTTCACGAAAAGTGTTAATAGTCCCTATCAGCAACAGGGTGCCAATCACCAGGAGTACAGCACCAGCAGCAACCACTTTGACATTTGCAAGGCCTTCTAACGGCAGCTTGATTGTGCTCATAGCACTCCAGAGGGGGGCTATCACGGCTGGGGTGACGATCAGTAGACCAATCAGGTAGCGTGCATGAATCCCCGGCCAACTCATCGGCCCTGAACTCAGCGCATAAACTCCTATGGCCAGGACAGCGCTTCCCGTCAAGATGAAGCGGGCAACGTGGCGAACAATGGTTTGCCTCTCTGCAAAAGATTCAGTACGTGTACGGATGCGGCCACGCAATTGCCAGAGGGTACCTGTAGCAAGCAGGACTGCAATTGACAAAAGCAGGATGTAGCCCAATCCCCATCCTTCATGAATGGCGGTGCATTGCAGACTTGGCGGACTTGACTCGCCAATCCACGGCAATTCTGAGACGGGACAGAACGGGTTGCCTGTGGCAGCAGGTATACTAATCAGGATGGTCCCTTTCACTGCTTGCAAGACTTGAGGCAGCGTGCGAGGTGCCTGGGTTGTGCTGCCATGAAATAGCCCTACGATGATACTCAGTGAATCTGCTCCATGGAGTGCGTTAAAGTTGTAGACAAGCAAAGGAAATGCTCCGATGAGCAGACCGAGCAGAAGACACAAAGGAGCCCATGACCGTAGTTCACGCCAGCAAAAAAGGACGAGCAGCAAACTTGCCATGGCGAAAAACGGCAGCACAACGAGGTCACTCCAGAGGCCAAGTCCTACTACAACTCCCCAGCAGCCATAGCCAACGAGGCGCAACCACTGTCTTCGCGGTGACAGGTATTGGCCGTAGGTGAGTGCGAGCCAGAAGGAAAGTAAAAACGCGAGAGAGCCAAACAGCAGGGTTTCAGCAGAACCACCCGTAGCGATCAGTTCCCGTGTAAAAAGGTAACTTGATCCCAGGCTCAATAAGACCAGCGTGACTAAAGCCAGTTTTTTCGTGTAGAGTGCGCTGGTTAAAAGATATATACTGACAAAAAAGAGGGCCATGAGGAAAATGACGGCGAGTCTTAGCGTGAACAACGAAGGGTCAAAAAGGTGAAATAAGGCTGCGGCAAGATAGGCCTCCAGTGCCCCCATGTAGTTCTGTCCATAAAATACAATGGGGTATTCCCCGCGATAAGCAATATGGCGGGCCATCAAACCCATCGTACCTTCATCGCTATTGGTCGGCGGCCAGCTTTGACTTGCAAGTATGATACGTAGCACGATAGCAAAGGCTATGATTGCAAAAGCGCATATTTCGTCTATGCCAATTTTTAGGTACTTCATGCTATAACTATTAAAACACCCCTTTGCATTTTTATGAGCAGAGCCGGGTTAGGCTCTTGCCCCAATATTCTATATAATGATACTGAAAGTGTCAATGAAAGAGCCCTGGGGTCCTGTTCTATAGGCTGATGTTGCGCATCTGATCCAATAACCCTATAATAGCCCCGTGACTTTAAGTTTCAATCGGAGGGCTCTCTTTAAGGAGGATGCTCAATGCACTGGCTGCCCATTTTATCCATGTTGCGGGTTTGGAAACTGGCCTGGCATGGCGAACCATTCGCGTCTCTCATCTCTTTGCAGACACTGCAAGAGGCACTAAATATACTGGGATACCCGGCGGTGACGCTCTTCGTCATGATAGAGAGTTCAGGCATTCCTTTTCCTGGCGAAACGATGCTCCTCCTGGCCTCATTTTATGCCGCTATCGATCAGCATCTACAACTACCGATCATCATTGCGTCTGCCGCGCTAGGCGCAATCGTTGGTGACAACCTGGGCTACTACGCCGGGCGCACCGGTGGTCGTGCCCTTGTGGAGCGTTTCGGTCGATACTTTTTCTTAAAACCACAGCACCTCGACCGTGCTGAAAAGTTCTTCGCAAAGCATGGAGATAAAACCGTCTTTTTTGGCCGCTTCATCGCCATTCTGCGTACATGGTCAGCATTTCTGGCCGGAGTCAACCACATGCCCTGGCGTACCTTCCTGATCTATAATGCAGCCGGTGGCATTCTGTGGGCAACGATCTACGGGACACTTGGCTATCTCGCTGGTCGTTTCTTTCATGATAATTTCGCTCAGGTAGAACGGCTGGCCCGTACGTTGGGTTGGATAGGAGCTGGGCTGGCCGTAGTAGCGGTGGTTGCGGCGTTTGTCATCTTTCGACTGCTCCGGGCTCGTCGTAGCCAAACGGCCACCAAGACAGAGGGAACAGATAGTAAGCAGTCAGAAGAAGAAAAAGCGAGGTTGTAATATGCCAGCATTAGAAGAAGGCCGGACATTCGAACGATACTTAGTCACACGCTGGTTAGGTAGTGGCGTTTCAGGGGAGAGCTACGAAGCAGAAGTCAGAGATGAGACGCTTCAGCAAAAGGTAACGCTGAAGGTCATTCATCCGTGGGCTGCACCAGGGGACTCAGCTCGACGCCAGTTCTTCCGTGAAATGCAAGGTATCGGCAGACTCAGCCACCCGTATCTGGCCTCGGTTCTTGATTATGGTGAGATCAACGGTAGGCTCTATGTCGCTCGTCGCTATACCAGCAGTGGCTCACTATTAGGGAGCGATGGCCGGTTGTGGTTTCGCCCCCCACTCACCATATCCGATGCCATAGTGTACGGCCATCAACTGGCCCAGGCCCTGGAACACATTCACGGCCAGGGATATCTACACGGTGCACTCACCTTCGCCAACATCCTGGTGCTACGTGGCCCTAACGTTGAGCGTGAACCCGATTATGCTCCTTTCCTTCTTGCCGACGTTGGCCTGGCAAACTTCGTACGCCGCTTTGGTCAACCACAGATCACGCTCCTGCCAATCACCGCAGCACCAGAACAACTCGGGAAGCGCGTCACTCCTGCAAGTGATCAATTTGCACTAGCTGTCTTAGTCTTTTCCTGGCTTGCAGGTCGTCCTCCCTATGTCGGCTCACCCGAAGAAGTTGAGCAGCTGAAACTTACCGAGGCCATCGCACCACTGCACCCACTCAATCCCGAGGTGACCGATGAGCAAGAGGCTGTGTTGCGTCGCGCACTCGCCGTTTATCCCGAGGAACGCTACCCATCAATACTTGCATTTGCAGATGCATTAGTAGCGACGATCAAACCTCAAACCATGCTTGAGCAAAACACAGCATCCGAGTCCACCATTCAACCCACTCCTGCACCTAAATCTACCCTTGTCCCTGAACCAACCCCACCAGTCCCCGATATTCCTATACCTTCGCCAACTCCCGAACCATCACCGGCTCCTGATATCCCTCGTCCTGAGCCTGCACCTTCGCCAACTCCCGAACCATCACCGGCTCCTAAGCCTATCCCGGAACCGACCCCACCGGCTCCTGATATTCCTCTACCTGAGCCCGCACCTGAACCTACACCTTCGCCAATTCCCGAACCAACCCCGGTTCCCGATATCTCACCACCAAAGCCAACTCCCGAACCATCCCCTGGGTTTGAGTTTCTCCTCGGGCTTCTCCTTGAGCCTAATCCTGCTTCTGTACTTTCCCTAAGTGCTGCTATCTCTCTACCTGAGTCTGATGCTGCTCCTCAAACCGAGCCATCCGTTGAAGCCGAGCAGTCCATTATGCCTGCATGTTTCATCATCAACTCACCGTATTCTCCGGAGCCTGTCCAGATCATGCTGCAAGGTGATGAGATCACACTTGGTCGGGCTGGGTCCAGTGACATCCTGCTTGATTACGATGCGCTGACTTCACGACATCATGCACTGCTGAAGCGCGAAGGTGAGCAGTATGTCATCTATGATCGGCGTAGTATAAGCGGGGTCTTTGTGAACGGACAAAAGCTTGTCGGTGATGCTGGACAGATGCTATCGGACGGTGACCACGTTCGTATCGGGAACTATGAACTGCGCTTCCATTCTGATACACATGCAGTCACTGACGAAACGAATCAAGCAGGTTCAGAGGCAGCAACATCAAGCATGGCCTGATGCTGCCATTATTCTTAATCACTAACCGTACCATGCCCTGGCTCACCAGTAGATTGAGAGGTGTCACTACTGCCTTCAAGTCCCGGAGGGGGTGCCGCTTCAGAGGATCCACCAGATTCTTCTCTGGAGAATCCAAGCTCTGCGGGTGTCTTCCCAAAGAGTCTACAGACCTTTTGCAAAGCATAAGGAGAAGGAAAGTTCAAGCCACGCTCCCATCGACTGACAGTAAATGCATCTACACCGATTTGTTGAGCAACATAAAGCTGTGTCCAACCACGCCGTTCACGTTCTTGTTTCAAAATACGATTCGGACCTCTGTAACGTGATCTTTTCATGATGCGGTTCCTTAAAAGTATGCTCTTTGTAGAGCATCAGATAGGGCTTGCCCATAGAACTTGCAAAATGGATCGATGCTACAACATTATGGCATGTCAGATTCCCGCATTTACATTCTATCAGGTACAAAATTTAAGCTCAATAGAAATGGTCTACGACTGCCTAATTAACTGACCCAGACATTTCCAGGCCCGCCAGCAGCACGACACATATCGAAGCCTGCCTCAAGTCCCGTTCGAACCGGGTACTGCTGATCAACCGCTTGGTGCAGGGGCTCGACAGCTTCCGCCCGCACAAGGTTAATCGTGCAGCCACCGAAACCACCGCCCATCATGCGTGCCCCCAGCACACCTGGTACCTGATGGGCAATCTCCACCAGGCTATCTAGTTCGGCACTGCTCACCTCATATTCGTCACGCAATCCAGCATGCGACAACCAGAGCAGCGGCCCTATAGCCTCAATCATGCCCGTTTCGAGCAGTTTGACAGTCTGCAACACTCGTTCATCTTCAGCAATCACATAGCCTGCACGCCTGCACAATATCTCAGGCAGATAGGACCCATAGCGATGAAATTGCTCCTGCGTGATATCGCGCAGAGCACAGATAACATGTGCCTTTTCGTTCTCAGGCTCGTGCTGCATAATCAGATCACGCAATAGACGTGTCGCATCTTCACACTGCTTGCGCCGTTCATTGTAAGCTGAGTTTGCCAGTTCGCGGCGCACACGAGTATCGATCACTACCAAAGAGAGTTCAGGCGTAGCAAAGGGTAAATACCGATAGGCCAGCGATCGACAGTCGAGTAAAATGGCTGCCCCAGGACGTCCCAGGCACGATGCAGCCTGGTCAAGGATACCAGACTGTAGACCGGAGGCAATGTGTTCGGCACGCTGACAGAGAGCAGCCACCTGCATTGGCGTCAACGTTGCTTCTGTCGGTCCAATGCTCACTTGCCCTCCAGAAAAGAGAGCACATGCCTGCGCCGTCGCCACCTCTAACGCCGCCGACGAGCTCATACCTCCACCTAATGGTACGTCTCCACCGACAACAGCGTCAAATCCCGCTAGCCTGACACCTGTCCGGGTTAACTCCGTTGCCACGGCCAGCACATAGCGCACCCAACCAGGCAACGCGTGACGCTGCCGCTCAAACGTTAGCGGCAATCCTTCCAGCGAAAACTGTGCATACTCTTGAAAGTGTGTGGACCAGAGTCTCACTATTCCGTCACTCCGCGCCCGCCCAGCAAACGCCGCCACACGATCTACTGCAATCGGCAGAACAAAACCATCGTTATAATCCGTATGCTCGCCGATCAGATTTACACGCCCTGGGGCCCATGCCGCACCTAAGGCCCCCGTATAAGAAACATCATCTTGAAAGGCTATAGGAAAATGCTCCAGCGCATCCCTGGCAGGTGGCGGAAATGTGCTTGTCATATGGCCATCCTCGCAATGGCCTCACGCAGTTCCTGGGCCTTCTGCTCCGGAGATGAGTCATTTGTCCACAAGCCCCAGAGCGATTCGGAGGAGGCGGCATATTTCAGCTTGCCAGGTGCGCGACCTATTGCGAGTATCTCTACATGGAAATGAAACCGCTCATCGCCAAGCTGGTGCAATCCCAGCAGGTAGGGCATTGGTGCCATAGCGCCATCAAAAAGGCCATTGTAGCCGCGTACAACTTGCAGCAAGATGGCTGCTAAATCATGCAGTTCATCGTCCTGCATCTCTGCAAGGTTCGCGACATGGCGCCGCGGGTAGAGATGCGTTTCGTAAGGATAGCGCACGTAGGGCGGCAAGAACGCCTGCCAGGATGTATTTGCCGCTACCTGGTACACACTCCCTTCCAGTTCCGCACGCACTCGACAAAAAGGACAGCCACGTCCCGCAGCAGTATCCTGCACAACCGTTTCCAGCTCTCGTTCTAACGTTGGGGGTATGACAGAAACACCATAGGCCTGACCATGGGGGTGATACTGCGTCTGTCCGATTGCCTCCCCATTGTTCTCGAAGATCATGACGACGGGGTAGCGCGAGGCGAGGTCACGGTAAAGTGTACGCCACAAATGCGTTACGGCGCTGATCTCGTCTACCGTTAGTTGGACGAATGTACGCTGATGGTCGCGATGGTAAATGACGACGTATGCCTCGCCTATAGGCGGCCGTAGCGGTGGAAAGTCGTTTGGATGTAGCCATACCCGGGTCTCGGGGCTTACCTTGCCTTCTGTTATATCAGCACAAAAAGGGCAGGTTGCTACGCCTTCGCGGCGATTCATACGATGTGGTGCATTGACAAGGTATTGGCGTAAGATAGGGTTCCAGACTAGAGGAGTTAGAGCATGTCCCATAAAGTTTGAATCTCTTTCCTTACCTGATGCATAATAAAGGGAGTGATTCGGGGAATATCCCCACACCCTCGGAAAGGGGCTTCGCTCCCCGCATCCCCAATTCCCGACCAGGCTCTCTGTGTTGCATCATATCCGCAGCAGAGTCTGTCGTCAAGCAGAGATAATTCCTGCTTGACCCTTTGCATCTAGTATGTCATACTGTCGCAGATATACCAGCATCATCCTACATACCAACGCAGTACAGAGTGACAGTCGATAACATGCAGCACCAGCCTACATACACTATACATGATCCTGACTCTATAATCTGGTGGAGTTGGCGACCAGGCATCAAACCACGCAATGCCATGCTCCTTGGCGGGCTGATTACGCTTCTTGCCTTGCTGCTGGGCGGTATTGGACTGATAACGCTGGTATTAGGCATCATGGACAGCTCCTCAGCGCCCCTTCAGTTGCCTGGCATAGTAGCAAGCCACACAGTGAACAACCTTGATGGCTTTCCCCGGCTCCGGATCATTATCAATAATCGTTTGCACGCTGTTGGCTTCCCTGCAATGATCTCACCAGTGGTCTCGAAGATAGCCTTCCACGCTATTCATGACGGTGACCCTATCCTGGTGGACTATTCACCACGCCTGCATTTTCTCTACGCACTTGAGAGCGCGGGACAACATTATACCCTCCCTGGTGTTAGTATGGCAGATAACCCGCCGGGCTCGGTGGCACTGCTGCTGCTAGGTGTCACGCTCTTCCCCTATCCCGCGCTTCTGACACTCTGGGGGTTGCGTGACTTACGATCTGGCTACAGCAGGAGAGGTGGATGCTGCACGATGATGGCAAAAGTTGTTGGCAAACGGGCTGCGGTACGTACGACTACGCGTAGCTCCCCGATTTATCGTGGGAGTGCCAATCGCCCTGGACTAACACCCCGACTCTCACGCTCATGGTACGGCGTAGCACTAGACCCTGTCGAGCCAACTTCTTCAGAGCAATTCATGACTTTCAGTATCAACTATGAGACCTACTGTTCTGTGGACGAGGGAGTGTTGGTGCAAATTATGTATTCTCCTCATTTGCATTACGTGTATAAGCTGGAGCAAGTATAAGGAATGATCCTTCATATGCAGTTCACTCTAAATTTCTTAGACATCCTCTTCCCGCCGCGCTGCGTTGGCTGCCAGAAGAGCGGGCATATCCTCTGCCCATCCTGCACCATGCAGATTCGACCACTTTCGCCACCAATATGCCAACGCTGTAGCTCACTCTTGACCACAGACGGCACATGCAAGCAGTGCCAGTACCATCCCCTAAACCTGAGCGGCCTCCGCGCCGTCAGTATCTACCAAGAACCATTACGCTCCTGTATCCATGCATTGAAGTACGATGGCAACACGCGCCTGGCCGAGCCGCTAGGTCAATTGCTGGCGCAGACCTACATAAACCACGGCATGCGAGCTGATGCCATCATCCCGGTGCCTCTGCATAGCGAACGACAACAGCAGCGAGGCTATAACCACGCCTACCTGTTAGCAGAGGTTTGCGCCACACGAGTTGGTATCCCCCTGCGTAACGATATCGTGGTACGCCATCGCTCAACAACTGCTCAGGTTGGCTTGAACCATGACGAACGCCGCCAGAATGTGGCAGGAGCCTTTCTCTGTACACCCACATTTGCAACTCGCGCACTTGAGGGACGTACCATTCTTGTGATCGACGATGTGAGTACGACCGGTGCCACGTTGGAAGCATGTGCGGCGCCACTCTTTGCTGCAGGCGCAATGGCGGTTTGGGGACTCGTGCTGGCACGACCAGTTTGAGCTTCACGAATATGCAGAACTGGAAAGGGCTAGAACGTGATGCATGACTACAACTTTAACGGACTGGGCCTGGGTTTGGGCAACCTGTCACGGCTATCCAATGCCAAGACACGCTCCATCAGCGCTGAAAACCTCAGCGGTGAGAAAGGACGCGGCGGCATGGCAACGGAAGGGACAGGGGCAGAGAGCGCACGAGACCTGGGACAGAGCTGGAAAGTATCGCCATCGATTGTCATTCCTTCCAAGAGCACAGTTCTGCTGGCAAATGTCCAGGAGCCTGGTGCTATTCAACATATATGGATGACTGCTTTCCCTACCCATTGGCGTAGCCTCATTCTGCGAGCATACTGGGATGGCGAAGAAAACCCATCGATTGAATGTCCCTACGGCGATTTCTTCGCGAATGGCTGGTGCGAACGCTGTAACATCAACTCATTGCCAATCGCCGTTAACCCGGCCGGAGGGATGAACTCATATTGGGAGATGCCATTTCACGACAGCGCCCGCCTGACTATCGAGAACCTCGGTGCAGACAAGGTAACGCTCTACTACCAGATCGACTACACGCTGACCGAGATACCCGACGATATGGCTTGCCTGCATGCCCAATGGCGACGCAGCCACCCTCTCGCTTATAAGCAGGTGCATACTCTGCTGGAGGGTGTTAAAGGCAAAGGCCATTATGTGGGTACGTACCTGGCATGGCAAGTCAACAATAGCGGCTGGTGGGGTGAAGGTGAGATCAAATTTTACCTGGATGGCGACACCGATTTCCCCACTATTTGCGGCACTGGCACAGAGGACTATTTCGGGGGAGCCTGGAACTTTGAGCATCCCAAAGGCAGCTATGGGGTGTACTCCACCGCATTTTTAGGCTTGCCCCAGGTCATACAACCAGATGGGCTGTACCGGAGCCAGCAGCGTTTTGGCATGTACCGCTGGCACATCATGGACCCGATTCGCTTTGAGGAGGACTTGCGCGTGACCATCCAGGCTCTGGGCTGGCGTAAAGACGGGCGTTATCTGCCATTGCAGGACGACATAGCCTCGGTTGCATTCTGGTACCAGCGAGAGCCGCATGCACCCTACCTGTCCCTGCCTGACCTGGATGGGTTAGAGGTGATCTAGAGTCACATTTATTTTCGAAAGGAAAGACCCATGAATCGCGAGATGAGCCACATTAACGTCCTGGCTATCGACGAGTGTGTTATAATAAGCCCCAAAAGAGTCTTGCATCGAATACCAGGTAGTTGTGCTACTGGACATATATTGCTTGCTCTGAAAGTAGGAGAGACCCCATGCCAAGCAGCGGGAGATGGCTTAGAACCACCTTCATCTTTATTCTGGTTGTGTTGGCCGCTGTGTTGATCGTCACATTCGTTTTCCGTCCGCTGTCTGATACGAAATTGGTTAACCTGTCAACTATCCTGACCGATATCAAGGCGGATATGGCAAATAATCAGCAGGATACCCTGGATATTTCCACTGATACCCTCACGCTGACAAGAGGCCAGTCACAGAATGCACCGAGAGAACAGGCCAACATTAACGACTCCTTTGACATCACTAAAGTGCTCAAAGACAATAATATTGACTACACGAATAACCACTTGCTGCTGCTACAGTATGAGCCGCCCAGTGCGCTAGGTGCATGGTTGAATATCCTGGGGGGATTTATCCCGTTCCTCCTGATCGGCGGTCTGCTTATCTTTATGATGCGCCAGGCGCAAGGCAGTAATAACCAGGCGTTGTCGTTCGGCAAGAGCCGGGCGCGTATGTTCATGGGCAACAAGCCCAGCACGACCTTTACCGATGTTGCCGGAGTTGAGGAGGCAAAGCAGGAGCTACAGGAAATTGTAGAGTTTCTGAAGTATCCCGACAGATTTGCCGCTCTCGGTGCACGTATCCCCAAAGGTCTTTTACTTGTTGGACCTCCTGGTACAGGTAAGACGTTGATTGCACGCGCCGTAGCCGGTGAGGCGGGTGTTCCATTCTTCAGTATTAGTGGTTCTGAATTTGTGGAAATGTTCGTGGGCGTTGGTGCCAGCCGCGTCCGTGACCTCTTCGACCAGGCCAAACGCAATAGCCCCTGTATTGTCTTCGTCGATGAAATTGACGCCGTTGGTCGCCAACGCGGAGCAGGGCTGGGTGGCTCACACGATGAACGTGAGCAGACGCTGAATCAAATTCTTGTGGAGATGGATGGTTTCGACACGAACACAAACGTGATCGTCATCGCCGCCACCAACCGACCCGACGTACTTGATCCTGCATTGCTGCGCCCGGGCCGCTTTGACCGGCAGGTGGTGCTCGATCGTCCCGATATCCGTGGACGTGTCGCCATTTTACAGGTTCATGCGAAAAATAAGCCGCTGGAAAAGAATGTGAGGTTGGAGACGCTCGCAAAGCGGACGCCCGGATTCTCCGGAGCTGACCTCTCCAATCTGCTCAACGAGGCGGCTATTCTGGCGGCGCGGCGCAACAAACGTTCCATCGGCATGAGCGAACTTGAAGAGGCGATTGACCGTGTGGTAGCAGGCCCGGCGCGTAAGAGTCGCATCATCAGTGAGCGCGAAAAAGCTATTACCGCCTATCACGAGGTAGGGCATGCATTAGTAGCGCGTATGCTGCCCAATACCGATCCAGTACACAAGGTCTCGATTGTCGCGCGGGGCCAGGCGGGTGGCTTCACAATGTTGCTTCCCACCGAAGATCGCTACCTGTGGAGCAAGCCTCAGTTTGAGGATATGCTTGCCTATGCGTTAGGCGGTCATGTGGCCGAACTGATTATCTTCGGCGAGGTCACGACTGGCGCATCAAACGATATTGAACGCGTGACAAAGGTTGCTCGCTCGATGGTCACCGAATATGGGATGAGTAATCGCATCGGCCCGATGGCGTTGGGGCATAAAGAGGAACTCGTCTTCCTTGGCCGCGATTTTGGTGAGCAGCGCAACTACAGCGAACAGACAGCACGTGAGATAGACGAGGAGATTCGCCGCATCATTCAAGAGTCGTTCGATAAAGCGTATAACGTTTTGACGCAGAATAAAGCACGTCTGATCATGATCAGCGAACGCTTGATAAAAGAGGAGACGTTGGAAGGTCCTGTTTTTGAGGCGCTCTTCAATCAGCCAATCAACGATGAGCAATACGGGTCGCCGTCGATTCTGGCGGGTATGCCAACGCCGCGACTGAGCATTGCAGAAAAAAGTGGGCAGGACCCTGTGACCGCGCCTGCAGACGCGCATTTGCTGCCTCCGCAACTTCGGCCACCACATACAGGTACATAGATGAATCAGCGATGGGCACGATGGATTCGGCCCCTACTTATCACGGCTGACTCCCATCAAGTTGGACGCTCGGAAGAGCAGCCGTGAAGATTTCTTGTGCGCCAGTGCGAGTATCATTCCAGAATGGGTGGACGAAGCGGTCATCGGCCGACAGTCCTTGATAGTCCCCAATGAAATGGTGACCATCCAAATCGATTGGGGCACCAACTGCCGGGTCCCAACTCTGCGTCGTTACCCGCATATTCTTGAGGAAGGATACACCTTGATCGCTGGACTGTGCCAGGTAGACATCGATCAACACGTGCTGCGGGTCAACTCGCGTATCGAAAAACGAGACGCTGACGACTCCATTGGGTGCAACCGCCAGTTGTGGCTGGAAATGATTAGCACCATCTTGCAAGGGATCGTCATTTACCCGTATCGGCGTCGACCATCTCTGCCCATGATCTTTCGAGGTCGCGAACTGAATGTCTGCATCTGTGCTTCCCTTATTCGACCAGGCGAGGTAGAGCTGGCCCGTCTTCGGATCACAGGCGAATGCGGGTAGGGAGACGCTGCGATACTTCTCGTGCCGGAACCTACCTAGGATATCATGAATCGTTGCCGCCAGTACCGGTGAGGTCCAGGTGTTGCCACCATCGGGCAAAGTCGTCACGACCATCAACGTCCGCCTGGAACGGTAAGTCAAGTCTTCATAGGCGAAGGCCACGGCGAGTGTACCATCCGGCTCGACGACGGGAGTCGCGCCTAGTACTCCATCGCACTGGGTCGAGTGAGCAGGGAAACCGGGCACAACATTTGTGCAGAATAGCGCCTGTCCCTCGACCAGGCGTGCAGGCGAGAAGGTCTTACCCCCGTCAGTCGAACGAGAAAAGCCCAGGTTCTGTTCACAGTTGCCTCCAGACCCACAATGGTTATTATGATCGTAGGACCAGACAACGTAAATTGTGCCACGATGCAGCCCCCCCGTCCGGTCAACGGTGATCCACGGCTTGTCGTTAAAGATCTGATTTGCTTTTGTGGCAAAGACTGTAACCGCTGGGCCGAATGTCTTGCCACCGTCGGTTGATGCTGAGACCGCAATGCCACTCTCTCGCGTATGGGTCTCGTACAAGACACCCGCGTAGACATCATTGTTGAGACCGAAGGCGAAACTAGGGTCAGAGACGCGTACGCTGTCCCCAAACCCGGGCAGAACGCCGCCATCCATCCAGGTGCAACCTCCATCGAATGAGACATAGTACCCAATTTGGAACTGATAGTGGGCAAGGTTGGTGAAGAATTTGGAGCCGCCGACCAAGTGGAGTGGGTTCTGTGGGTCTTCGACCAGCATCGGCTCACTATGGGCAAGATACGTATCGTGGCTTACCTGAATGTTCTCGTAAGGGGGCTGAGGGTGATAACCAAACTTGACACACGAGCCACCTCCAGCAAGGAAGTAGAACGGCCCCGGAGTCGGTGTAGGAGTGCGTATAATGTTCGTTGGGCTGATAGGGATGCAAGCGGACAAAACTACAATACAGAATGCGATAGCCAGTAACAAGTGCATAGTCCGCTTTGGTTTTGATAGATGGTGCATGTTCAATTGCTCCTCAAGCACCTTTCAGGACATCGTTTTGCCGTTGACTAGTATCCTATGATAGAATGATGCTTGTAAGCAACTATTAGGCAACGTAACAGATCAAAAGATGGGAGGGTAAGCCATGCAACTAGAAGACTACTTTGATTTTTTCGCAGAGGATGACATTCGGCTCAAGGGTACCAGAGTGGGCATCGAAACAGTGCTCTACAACTTTATTCATCGCCAGCGTTCGCCATCAGATAATTTTCCCCAATAGGAGGTATTTTTCATTGTCTTCTCTCTTTCTCGAAATTGACAATTGTGTGACTGCACCACAGGGCTTCCGAGCCGGCACCACATCATGCGGCATCAAGTCTGATAGCTCCATCAAAGACCTGGCTATTTTAGCATCGGACGTACCATGTGTTGCCGCCGGCACATTCACCACGAGCAGCACTCGCGCTGCACCGGTAATCGTCTGCCAGACACGTTTGCGTAGTGGTAAAGCACAGGCGATTATCATCAACAGTGGCAATGCCAACTGTGCCACAGGCGACGTCGGCCTGCTGAATGCATATCGTATGACCGATTTTGTGGCCAGGAAGCTGATGTTGGAAAACGAGTTGGTGTTGTGTTCCTCCACTGGCATCATCGGTCGCCAACTACCTATCGAGAAGATTCAGGCAGGGGTGGCAGCGATTGAACTTGGTAGCGATCAAGGCAACGCCCTCTCCGAAGCGATCTTAACGACGGACACACGCCCAAAGCGTATCGCACTGGAATTTCAGATTGAGGGACGCACCGTCCGCTTAGGCGGTGTGACCAAGGGCGCGGGCATGATCTACCCCAATATGGCAACGATGCTCTGCTATTTGACGACCGATGCAGCACTAGAACGTGCCTGGATGCAGGCGGAGTTGCTTGCCGCCGTCCAGGACTCGTTCAACATGATGGCGATGGATGGCGATATGTCTACCAACGACACCTGCATCCTCTTCGCCAACGGGCTGGCAGGTAACACTCCTATCAGCGCACAACACCCGGAGGCAGGAACGTTCCGCGAGGCGCTGCGTCGCGTTACCCAATACCTGGCGCGAGAGATGGCCCGCGACGGCGAAGGAGCAACGAAACTGATGACGGTGCATGTACGCGGGGCACGCAATAAGGCGGACGCAGTGAAAGCTGCACGTTCGATTACGCTCTCACCCCTCTGGCAATGCGCCCTGGCAGGTGGCGATCCCAACTGGGGCCGTATTGTCGCCGCTCTGGGAGCCAGTGGCTGCGAACTGAAGCAAGAAAACTACGATATCTATATCGGCGATGTGCAGGTCCTGAAGCAGGGTACGGCAGCCCAATACGACAACGATGCCGCTCGTGCTGCCATGAAAGGCCCAGAGGTGACAATTTCTGTCAACCTCCATTTAGGCGAAGGTGAAGCAACAGCCTGGGGTTGCGACCTGACCCACGGTTACATCGACGAGAACACCCTGTATTCACGCTAGCATAGAAGCAGGAGTGTAGGGGGCGCAGCCCCTTGCCGGGGGTTCGGGGGTGTCCCCCGCCATCTCTCCCCCTTTTTATGACACGATCTAGAAGCAGGAGTGCAGGGGGCGCAGCCCCTTGCCGGGGGTTCGGGGGTGTCCCCCGCCATCTCTCCCCCTTTTTATGACACAATAAGGAGAAAATGAGGTATGGCAACAACAGAATTGAACAAGCGTGATTGGGTCGCGCTAGAGCACAAATATTATCAGTCGGCGTTTAAGCGCCAGCCAGTCACATTCGTGCAAGGCCAGGGTTCGCGAGTATGGGACAGCGAAGGCAAAGTATACCTCGACCTGGTAGCCGGCATCGCCGTGAACGTCCTGGGACACTGTCACCCTGCCATCATCGAAGCAGTGCAACAGCAGGTGACACAGCTCGTGCACGTCTCTAACCTGTACTACAATACACGCCAGATAGAACTGGCCGAACAACTCGGCTTGCTCAGCAACGGCATGCGCTCCTTTTTCTCCAACAGCGGCGCGGAGGCCAACGAAGGGGCGATCAAACTGGCCCGCAAGTACGGACGCCTGCACCGCAACGGCGCATATGAAATCATCAGCATGGAGCGCAGCTTCCACGGTCGCACCCTGGCGACTACTTCCGCCACAGGACAGGCATTCTACCAGGCAACATGGGTTCCACTCGCCGACGGTTTCAAACAGACCCCCTTCAATGACCTGGATGCCCTCAAGGCAGCTACGAGCGAGAAAACTGTCGGTGTGTTGATCGAACCAGTGCAGGGCGAGGGAGGCATCTATCCCGGCACCCACGAGTTCATCCAGGGAGTGCGGCAATGGTGTGATGAACAGAACCTGGTGTTGATCTGTGACGAAATACAGGCGAGCATGGGCCGCACCGGAAAATTCTTTAGTTGGGAACACTACGGCATCACACCTGACATCATCACCATGGCGAAGGGACTGGCAGGTGGCGTACCTATCGGAGCTATGCTGACCGGGCCGCGCACCGACGTGTTTGTTCCTGGCGATCACGGCACCACTTTTGGTGGCAACCCCATTGCTTGCGCTGCCGCCCTGGCAACGCTTAAAACTATTCACGATGAAAAACTGGTAAAGCATGCTGCCCAGATGGGTGCGTACTGGCGCGACAAATTAGAAGCTTTCTGCCAGAAATATCCCTTCATCGACAGCCCACGTGGCATCGGCCTGATGCAGGCGGTGAATGTGCAGCATGAACTCGCACCCACCATCGTACAGCAGGCCCTGACGCATGGCTTGCTGCTCAACAATCTTGGTCCATCAACGCTGCGCATGGTCCCGCCATTAAACCTGAGTCGTGAGGATGCCGAGGAGGCGGCAGAGCTGTTAGATCACGCATTGGCGGATGTTGCACAAATGCCAGTCGCGAGTCAATGACCTCCCCCTTCTAGGGGGAGGCTTGTAGGAGCCAAGCTCTTGCAAGCCGAATTGACCAGACTCAGCCCTGGAGATCGGCCAGCCGAGCAAGTGTGCGTCTGGCTCATCCGTGACAGGGCTACGATACGACGAAGCGTTCCTGTTCGGACTCTGCTGTGCCGCCCCAGCAGCAGACCCTTCAACCGCTGATTTAACCAGCAATGCGGTCAGTTGCAGTGATCAGCGGAAAGTACCGCGTCGTATCTGTGTCGAGGGGAACACTTGTACTCCGAAAGGAGCCTTACCTGATGAAGGTCTTTGTCTTGTCCCAGCAGGGGACACCACTCATGCCCACCACGCCCAGGAGGGCACGGCTCTGGCTCAAGGCCAAGCGTGCGCGCATGCTCAGCCGCGACCCGTTTACCATCCAGTTGCGCTTTGAGACCACTCATTATATCCAACCCGTCACCGTTGGCGTGGATACAGGTTCGCAGACGGTTGGAGTTGCCGCGACGACGGGAGGCTCGGTGGCCTACCAGGCTGAAGTGCATCTGCGCGATGACATCACGAGCAAGCTGACCCAGCGCCGAAAGTCACGCCGGAATCGGCGGAGTCGCAAAACGCGGTACAGGCCGGCCCGCTTTGCCAACCGTCGTCGGTCGAGAGGCTGGCTTGCACCCTCGCTCCGCTCGAAGGCGGAGGCAACCATCAAGACCGTACGTTTTGTCGCCACCATCTTACCTGTCCAGCAAATCAAGGTGGAGGTAGCAAGCTTCGATACGCAAAAGATGCAGCACCCTGAAATCGCGGGGACGCAGTATCAACAGGGCGAGTTACAAGGCTATCAGGTGCGGGAATATCTGTTGCAAAAGTGGCAAAGGAAGTGCATCTACTGTCACAAGAGCGGCATTCCCCTTCAAGTTGAACATCTTACTCCCAAAGCCAGAGGAGGATCGGACCGGGTCTCCAACCTTGCACTCGCCTGTGAGTCGTGTAATCGGCGCAAAGGCAAGCAGACCGCCGCAGAGTTCGGCTATCCAGAGATCCAGGCTCAAGCCAGGGTTCCTTTGAGGGATGCTGCCCATGTCTCGAGTGTGAAGACGGCTCTCGTCTCAGCACTTCGCGACCAGTTCGGGGTCGAGAGGATAGTGATCACCTATGGGTATGAGACGAAGTACAAGCGCATCCAGGTGCTTGACCTGCCCAAATCGCATACCAACGATGCCGTGGCCATTGCCTGCGGAATGGGCGAAGCAGTCAAGCCGGGGTCTCTGGTCTATCAGATCCGCTGCGTTCCGCGTGGGAAATACCAATTGTTCAATGGAAAGCGCGGGGAACACCGAGTCTGGGCACCCAAGAAGCTGCATGGCTGGAAGTTGTATGAACTGGTCGAGGCGAAAGGAGTCAGAGGCTACATCGGTGGAAGACGAGTCAAAGGGGCTTTTGTCGTCAAGGATCTAGCCACAACACAAACCATGCTGGAAGTCACACCGCGCAAACTCCGACGGCTTTCGCGCCCAACGCAGGGGTGGATCATTCAGAGAGAGGAGGAGCGCGCTTCCTCCCCCGCCTAAAGGCGGAGGTTCTCGCGCGCATCTGTTCATGGACATGCGGCAACTACTGTTACAGCAACAACCAGAGCTTTGGCGACTCTTGCACACCAGGGGACAATGGAACGACGCCCGGCCATTGTTCATGCGCCAGCACGCCATGCTTCACTCCGCCACAGTAGAACCGGAGTGCGAATGGTCCTACGAAGATGCTGTTCTGGAGGGATTGACCGAGAACCAGATGCGAATGCAGCCAGGTGAGGGCATGAACTCCCTTACCTGGCTAATCTGGCACATGGCCCGCACGGAAGACGTCACGATGAACTTCCTTGTCGCGGGCCGCTCACAAGTACTTGACGATGCGAACTGGCTGGAGCAACTCAATTTGGAACGCCAGGATATAGGTACAAGCATGAACGATGCAGAAGTTGCCGACATCAGCGCTCGTGTACATATACCGGCTCTACGTGCATACCGCGTTGCAGTCGGGCGCAGAACACGCGAGATCGCCAGAAACCTCCAACCGGCAGAAGCGGAGGAGCGAGTAGACGCCACGCGCATTCAGACATTGCTCTCTGCAGGCGCCCTGGCCGAAGCAGCATATGGTCTGACAGAGTATTGGAGCGGTAAAAGAAAGACAGCTCTTCTTGCGATGCCCGCAACCAGGCACAGTCTCACCCACCTCAACCATGCGCGTCTTGTGCGCAAAAAACTTGGCCTTTGAAAAAGATCCGAGTGGCGGGTGTACAATAGGGAAATAGTCTTAGGCTAGTTATAGTTTTCCATCTCGATACAGGAAAGGAAAAGGAGAACAAACCGATGTCAACACAGTCTGGCGATCAACCATTAAGCGCGAACCAAATGCTAGCAGAAGCACGCAAGGTCGTGCCGGAGATTACAGCAACACAAGCCAAGGAGGGCGTTGATAGCGGACAGGTCGATCTGATCCTCGACGTCAGGGAGCCAAACGAATGGAAAAAGGGGCATATTCCAGGAGCGGTGCTTGTGCCACGGGGCTTGCTAGAGTGGTATGCCGACCCGGCATCCCCTTATGCTAAACCGGAACTTACGGCGAACCGAGACGCACACATTGTCGTGCATTGCGCAGCAGGTGCACGCTCACTCCTCGCCGCAGAGACGCTCAAGAAGATGGGTTACTCCAATGTGGTGTCTATGGCTGGTGGGTTCATCGACTGGTCGGCTCAAGGCTTCCCCGTCGAGTCAGAGGGAAGGTGAAGGTCGTCCGGTAAGGTGGAACGATGTGCTAAACACTTATAGGGAGAATAACATTGGTGTCGCAACTCATGGTGTTCCTCGACGATGGCGGAGTAATGAACGACAGCAGCCAACGCACCCCTCAGTGGCAACGCTTGGTCAGCGAGTTCTTCACGCCACTGCTCGGTGGCACGCCTGAGGCGTGGATCGAAGTCAATCGCATTGTGTTCGACCGCCTGGTTGATCCTGATAATTGGCGGATACGGGTCCAGGCGGCTTCTGATTACGCCAGTTTCGATTATACCTATCAACTCGATTGGCTAGGGGGAATGTGCGAACTCCTGGGCATCCCGACGCCGCCCGCAGAGGAGTGTTTCGCACTTGCACGTCGTGCCGTGGCCTATATCATCCCCCGCGTTCATGCTGTGTTCCCTGGTGTAGTGGATACCATCCGCACGTTGCACCGCCAGGGCTACACGCTGCACACGGCCTCTGGTGAACCCTCATTTGAGCTGGCCATCCACCTTGATGGCATGGGCGTGCGCGATTGTTTTGGTCGTCTCTACGGCCCAGACTTGATCGATACTTTCAAAGAGGGACCAGAGTACTACGAGCGCATATTTGCGGATGTCGGTGTCTCGCCCACAGACGCACTGGTGGTTGACAATAGCCCTTACGCAATCAACTGGGTAGAGCAGACCGGAGCACGGACGGTACTCGTCAGTAACTCGATATACTCTGGAACAAAGGAGACACTTCGTATCGGGAGTCTAGCTGAACTACCAGAGATCATTCAACGGCTGGACTGATGCTGGCAGGAAGGAGACAAACCGTGTAGGAGGTTTAGCATTTAAGACAGGACCAGAGCAAGAATGGTTCCAAAGGAGGTTTAGTATGTTTCAAGATATTCTTCGGGAGTCCTGGGTCTACCAGGAGATCGGGCAAGAGTTCCTTGAGAAGGGACTTGAGCAAGGACTTGAGCAGGGACTTGAGCAGGGCCGCGAGGAAGAGCGGCAACGTCGCTTACAGGGGCAGCACGAGATGCTCGCAAGTTTTGTCCAGGCCCATTTTCCCGAAATCACAGTTCTCGCAAAGCAACAAACCGGTGACATCAAAGACCCAGAGATGTTGCAAAACGCAATCCTCAGACTATTAGCTGCTAGAACGGTTGAAGAAGCACAGCAGACACTTGTTAGCCTAAACGAGGATAAACAGAAATACTAAGCAGGCTTGAACTACGCTACCGTCTGGACGCAAAATAATCAATGACAGGACAAATCGACTGCGTCTGCCTTGCTGCACACCTAGAGCAGCAAGGCAGACGCAGTCGACTAACCGTTACGCTTGAACTGCGATGCCCGACGGGAACGTTCCTGTTGCTCGCGCAGCGCCTCTTCATAACCTGCCACGTCAACGCTCAATCCACGTTCCGCCAGAATTTTCTGCGTCAGGTCGAGTGGGAAGCCGTAGGTGTCGTAGAGCATAAAGGCATCTCGCCCAGGCAGCACCGTCGCACCCTGCCCGGCTAAGCTGCCGAGCAACGTACCCTCAAGGAGTCGAAGGCCGGTCGTCAGTGTGCGACTGAAGCGCTCTTCCTCAGCAGTGATCAGATCCTTGATCTGGTCGCGCTTGATCTGCAATTCGGGATATTGCATACCCATGATGTCAATCACCACGTCAGCGGTTTCAGCCAGGAAAGGACGCTTGAAGCCTAGTGCCTGACCATAGTATGCAGCACGACGCAGAATGCGCCGCAGCACATAGTCGCGTCCCATGTTACCTGGTCGTATGCCATCGGCGATGAGGAAGGCGATCGCACGGCTGTGATCTGCTACAATATGATAGGCAGCACGATGCTCGCTGTAGTGACGGCGATCTTTGCGGAGCAGTTCCATTGTGCGCTGGATAATCGGCACGAACAGGTCAGTTTCATAGTTACTCTTGACGCCTTGCAGGATCGCTGCCAGGCGCTCCAATCCCATGCCGGTATCGATACCAGGTCTGGGCAGCGGAGTCAGGACACCCTGTGCATCGCGATTGTACTGCATGAAGACGAGGTTCCAGAATTCCATGTAATCATCATCTTCAGAGTTGACGCCTTCTGGCCGTTGGGCTGTGACATCATCACCCAGGTAATAGTGGATCTCCGAGTTGGGGCCGCATGGTCCCGTATCGCCCATCGCCCAGAAGTTGTACTTCTCACCGAAGCGCAAGATGCGCCGCGGGTCGGCACCAACCTCCTGCCAGAGTCGGACAGCATCATCGTCATCGGTATAGACCGAAAACCACAGGCGCTCGACCGGCAACTGAAACACCTGCGTGAGCAGCTCCCAGGCATATTGAATCGCCTCACGCTTGAAGTAGTCGCCGAATGAGAAGTTGCCGAGCATCTCAAAGAACGTATGGTGCCGCGGCGATGGACCGACGCTCTCCAGGTCATTATGCTTGCCGGAGACGCGCATGCACTTCTGGACGGCCGTTGCCCGTTTGTACGATCGCTGCTCTACGCCCAGAAATGTATCCTTAAACGGCACCATGCCAGCGTTGACGAACAACAAGCTCGGGTCATTGGCCGGCACGAGCGAGCTACTCGGAACAATTGTATGGCCTTTGCCGACAAAGTAGTCAAGAAACGTACGACGAATTTCGGCTGACTGCATGCGAGAATTCCTCCTTAGCTCAATCTTTATTTCTTGTCGAGAGGCCCAGCACATATCCCACCACCTCATATCCACGCCCCAATTTCCCCTCTTCTGGCAAATCCGTCAACCACTCCCAACGCGCCTCCTCGATCATCTCAAAACGTTCTCGCACCAACTCTTGCAGCTTTCGTGGCACGACCGGCATCACGCGGCGATGCTGAGCATCGTGATCGGTCCCGTAGACATCGAATACAAAACCGCGTATATCGCTCAACAACACCACGATGCCTCCAACATCAACCAATTCGCGCAACAGGTGCAGGTGGGACTGGATGACACGCACGCGAAAGGACTGCGCGGCTTCCTGGTAGTGCCGGTGACGCTCCTGCTCGCCAAGATAGTCGGGGGTGATACGCTGCACTTGGTCAAGGATATCAAGCAGAGGATAACTGAAGAGCTGCGAGAGGACCAGCGAGCTGATGACAACACCGAATTCAGCGGTTCCCAAACCTGGTATCTGTGGCGGGTCTGGAATAGGACATTGCTCCAGGCAATGCGCAGCAGCTTCAAAAACGGCCTGAGCGCCCCGTGGCACAAGCGTTGCCCACTTCTGCCGTTCGATCATGCGGCTAAGGCTAACGCTTATCCCACCGCTTATGTCACACTGCAACAGGCGCACTCGTTTGTGTAGCGCAGGCGATGAAAGTTCGTCGCGTCCTTGCTGTATCGCCGCAAGATCAAGGTCGGCGAGCACGACTTCATCGGAGGCACGAGCAAGGTCGCTCAAAGGGACTTCTGTACAGGCACCGGCACCCAAAATGAGTACACTACGCGAAGCACTCTCTTGACACTGCCGGATGGCACGCAACATGATCGCAGCACACTGCTCCAGGTGCTGTGGAGAGTGCTGCCGCAGCCACGCCCGTCGCTGTGCACCTTGTGTGTGAACATTACTATATGTGAGGGAGTCGATGCGCACCTTTTCCTACTTCTAGGGTGAAACTCGCGACAAAATGAACCTGGCGGGGACGGCATTACAGGCGAAGCCCCACCACTACATCTCGCATGACGTCCCTCGTGACAGGGAAAATGTAGTGGCGGGGCTTGCCCTCGCCAGGATAACGCGCACTCTTGCTATCGCCCAGTATATTGCGCGGGTCGCTTCTGCAAGAATGCAGTCACGCCCTCGCGGTGATCGGCCGTCTCGAAAGCTTTGTCTTGCAGTTCACCTTCGAGCCGCAGCGTTGTTGGCAGGTCACTTTCAACAGACTTGTAGATTAGTTCTTTGATGAGGGCATAGGTGCGTGTTGGACCCTTTGCTAACCTTTGTGCAAACGCCTTCGTGGTAGATTCAAACTCTACCAGTGGCACGCATTTATTCACCAGGCCGATACGCTCGGCTTCTGGCCCGCTCACCTCGTCAGCCAGCATCGACATCTCCATTGCCTTTCCCATGCCTACCAGGCGCGGCAAGAAGAAGCCGCCACCACCATCGGGAACCAGGCCAATTCTCGCAAAGGCTTCGATGAAACGAGCATTGTCGGCGGCGATGCGCATATCGCAGGCCAGAGCAATATTACACGATATGCCTGCCGCGACTCCTTGAATCGCTGCTATGACGGGTTTAGGCGCATTGCGAATGGCAAATACGAGGCGATGGTAGTTCGTCAGGTGGCTACTCACCTTGAACGACTCGTCTGTGGTGGTTCGCTCCGCAAAGCTCGTCAGGTCTTGCCCCGAACCAAACGCTCGACCAGCACCGGTGATGACGAGGCAGCGCACACTGTTATCCTGTGCGGCGGATTCGACAACCTCGGTCAGTTCTCCCAACATGGTGTCGTTGAAGGCATTGAGTTTTTCGGGTCGATTCATGGTGATGGTGAGTACGCCGCCATCCTGCTTAACGAGCAGGCACTGGTAGTCGGTGCGCATTGGGGTCTCCTTCTAATTTAAGCAATCGACGGTCAGTTGCTATAGATTCTCCATGAACTTTTCGGGCTTAGCCCTCGCCTGCCGCAGGATACCACGCAAAGTGCCAATAGCCAATTCATGGTGTAGTGGCACGACACAGGTTATCTCTTCTTTGGAATCGGCATCTTGTTTCTTTAGAACAACATGACTACCACGTTGTCTGACTACCACAAAGCCCAGGCGTTCTAAGACACGAATTGTCTCCTCTCCTGAGATTCGAGGCAATTTAGGCGGCATAGTTCGCCTCAAAAGTGGTCACCAATGGTCGGCTTACCTCAGGCAACGGACACTCCTCCAAATAGAGTTCGGTAGCTTCTCTCAGATTGGCGATAGCTTCCTCGATGGTGTATCCTTGACTGACAGTTCCAACTTCTGGGCACTCTGCAACGTATAAGTCATCCTCTTTATGGATCACCGCCGTAAAGGTTCGCACAGCCATATCAGTACCTCCTCTGAATTACTATAGACAAGCATGAATCTTCTAGATCACCTTACCGTTGGCAAATCCAGCATCAACACCTCCAAAGCAACACGGGCGTTGACATTCTGCTCAAGCGCCTCCATAGTGCGCAGGATGGCACGCACGACGCGTTCGGCTTCAACAGGACCAACCTGCGTAGCCTGCTTTGCTATGGGATCGCGCATATCCACGTTCACAATCAAATCAAGGCTATTGTTCGCTGCCAGTACTATATCACGCCACCAGAGCAGCCACAAATCCAGTATACCACGCAATTTATCGGCATCCCCACTTAGACGCTGCGCCACTTCGAAGCGTTGGACTGTGCTAGCTGCCAGTAAGCCGGTCAATGTCTCCAACTGTTCTCTGCGCTCTACCAGGAGATTGTCATCTTCGGTAGCCTGGACTGCCCAGCCCATGCGCCCGGCCGCCAGAGCAGCGATCAGAGCTGCCTCCTGCGTCTCCACTTCCCAACGCTGCTCCAGGGCCGATTGAATTTGTGTGGTGGTAAGTAGATGCATGGAGACTTGCTGTACTCGTGAGAGGATGGTGGGCAAGAGCAGACCTGGATCAGGAGCAGTCAAGAGCAAGACAACATTGGGTTCCGGTTCTTCCAATGTCTTCAGGAGACAGTTTGCCGCCTGCACATTCATCTCGTGCATGCCCTGGATTATAAAAATGTTGTAGCGTCCTTCTAATCTCTTGCGTGCCGAGTCGCTTTGTAGGGCGCGTACTTGTTCGATGAGGATGAACTGCTTATCGGGTGCTCTGGCAATGGTATGCACATCAGGGTGATTGCCATGCAGCACTTTACGGCAGGAGAGGCATACACCGCAGGGGTTTTGTGGTGCGAGATGTGGGTCGGGGCCTCCCGTACAGAGTAGCGTCTGTGCGAAACGCTGGGCGAGCAATGTTTTACCAATATGCTCCGGACCGGTAAACAGGTAGGCATGCCGCACGCGCTGTGCCACTAAAGCGCGGCGTAGCAGGTCTATTGTGTGTTCGTGACCGACGATACCCCAATCTTGCGTCTGAAGAAGTGCTCCACTCATGATCACATCCTAGCAGAAACCTGCCGGAAAGACAAGCATGGCTTGAACTCAGTGTGGTTCATTTTTTGCATGCAGGGCGGTGCAACCTGGCAGGGCAAGCTTTCACGGGAGAGCCTGGCGACTACTAGCAAGCCCTCCTGGCGACCGCAAGGGATCGCCACTTATTCATCAACAGAGTCGTGAATGGCAGTGACTTGCCGCCGCTCAGGCCATAAAGCTATACTATATCTATGGACACCCGTTTCAGCTACCTGACTCACTTACAATGCAGCGTATGCCAGCGCCACTACGACGCTGACCAGCTTCACACCATCAGCCTCTGCTGCTCCAGACCTCTGCTGGCGCAGTATGACCTGGCCGCCGTTGCACGCAATTTGACACAAAACCAGCTGGCAGGACGACCCGCTACCATGTGGCGCTACCACGAACTATTGCCAGTACGAGACGAACGGCATGTCCTGACTCTAGGTGAAGGTATGACGCCATTGTTGGCAGCCCCACGCCTGGCACCACGCGGCCTGGAAGATAAAGCCCGCCTCTTTGTGAAAGACGAGGGACAAAATCCCACCGGTAGTTTCAAGGCAAGGGGCATGGCCACAGCCGTCTCGCGCGCAATCGAGTTAAACGTAAAGGGACTGGTGACGCCAACTGCCGGCAACGCAGGAGCGGCCCTGGCCGCTTACGCTGCCCGTGGGGGGTTGCCAGCCTATGTCGCTGTAACCCAAGACGCTCCAGAATCGTGTATTCACCAAACGCATCTCTATGGTGCCGAGGTAGAGCTTATTCCTGGTCTGATCAGTGATGCAGGTCACATTGCCGCTGAAGTTGCCAGGCGACGGGGTTGGTTCAACGTTGCAACACTACGTGAGCCTTATCGCATCGAAGGCAAAAAGACAATGGGGCTTGAGCTGGCCGAACAACTTGGCTGGCGTCTGCCCGCAGCCATCATCTACCCTACAGGTGGAGGTACCGGCATCGTAGGTATGTGGAAGGCTTTCGCCGAACTACGCAAGATAGGCTGGATCGCGGATGCACATCTCCCAAAGATGATTATGGTACAGGCCGAGGGATGCTCCCCCCTGGTACAGGCATTTTACAATGGAGCGTATCAGGCCGACGCCTGGCCTGCTGAAGAGGCAAACACAGCAGCAGCGGGACTGCGTGTGCCTTCGGCGATTGGAGATCGGCTTATCCTACAAGCGGTATACGAAAGCGGTGGAACAGCCGTGAGTGTCAGTGATGATGCGATGATGCAGATGCTGCACTTCGCAGCGCAACGTACAGGTATGTTGATCGCTCTTGAGGCGGCGGCTACCATCGCTGCCTATCACAGACTGCTAGCAATACATTTTTTACAGCCAGAGGATGAAACCGTCCTATTTTTTACAGGCAGTGGCTTGCCCGAAGTAGGAAAATATTCCCTATAGTGTCTCTTATCTCACAGCGTATACTGTGCAAATGTGTTATGCTACAGGGGAATCAAAAAAAGTTCACAATAAACACCTTCTTTATTACGCAAGGTCAATGTAACCAATGGATACCTCTATTCGTCTCTACAATACAAATAGCAGTTTGCGGTCAGTCATGGACGCTGAACACAAGGGTCGTACCACTGCCCCATTAGCAGAGGAGCGAGACGCACGTGAGGAAGCTTCAACGATTGAAGAGGAAAACTCAGTTGAGGCGCCCCCGCAACAAACTGCAGCAGTTTCACAAGAACAAGAAAAGGTAGATGTGGCAGACTTTGAGGCGATTTTCTTACGTTTTCAGACGCCTCTGACAAACTTCATCTACCACCTGATCGGCAATCGTGAACAGGCCTACGATCTTACGCAAGATGTTTTTGTCAAGGCTTATAAGGCGCTGCTGGCAGGCACGGTGGTACAGCCTGGTGCACTCTCTGCCTGGCTCTATCGCATCGCCGCTAACACGACGACAGACACATTGCGCCGAAGACGCTTAATTGCCTGGTTGCCTCTTTCGTTGTTCCATGAAGATCGGGGCATAGGTGCAGGCGTCCTGTCCGATGCGGGAGGGACTGCAAGCGATGGCTTCAGTGCTTCTGCTGAGGATAGCCCTGAAAGTCGGCTGACTACTGTGAGCACCTTGTATGAGCGGAATGGCTACGATGGTGGGCGTTTTGAGAATAGTGTGGCCGATCGAGAGATCGTGAAGCGCGTGTTCGAGCAGTTGCCACGCAAATATGCTATCTGTTTGTGGCTATATGAGACCGATGGGCTTTCTTGTGCAGAGATTGCCCAGGTGCTGAACATCAGCGCATCTGCTGTGAAGATGCGTTTGATGCGGGCACGAGAACGCTTTATTACCTTGTACAAGCAAGAAGTGGGTGAAGAGTGAACTGTATCCAGGCGCGAGCGATGCTCGCTGCATATCGTGAATTGAGGAATAGCGAGACAGATACAATTGAGCTGGACATGCATTTGGAGCAATGCGCTGCTTGCAGGCAGGTGCTGGCTGAGTATAGCCTGATTGGCGAACAGGTTCGCTCGCTCCCTGCTATTGAGCCTCTCCCCGCCGCACATGACAGGCTCATGCATGCCCTGGCCGATGAACATGTACGCCACATTCAGCGAGCCTTCTCTACGGCATATCCCATACCCGAATTTCTCAAGCCCTATCTCCCAGAACACATCCATCAAACACCTATGACCAATCCACTCGTAGCCTTCTCAACAGCAGACACCGGACCATTACCCATTGTTCGAGCACCACGCAAACAACATCGTCGTTTACATGTCAGTCAACTTGCTACGATTGCTCTGGCAGCGGCGTTCTTGATGGTGGTGATGATGAGCGGGATAACGACACTGCTTGTGTTGACACGTGGGGATGCCCAGCGGGCAGTCACCAGGTCAAACAGCAGCAACAGCATCGATCATTTAGCCACTGTTGTGAGAACAGTATATGCAACACATACGCCCTATCAACATGTCGTCAGTGCAGTAGCTGATCGCGCATACATTTACTACACAGCATATGGAGATGCTACCAATAACGCATGGATGCTGGAGCAGTTGGATCGTAGGACCGGGGTGAGCACGCCATTACTTGCTTCAGCCGGTACAAGTCCATTGATCGTTTTGGGAAGTGCTAACGGCTGGTTAGTATGGTTGCAATTCGATCCTGCCAAACTCACAGCTAAAAGCTCATTCCATCACAATTTACCCATCGCTAAACGCACCTGGAGTCTGCACTATCTTTCCCTTACCTCCTTACTCCAGCCGGGTACCTTTACGCCCGTTAAACCGCTGACGGTCGCCTCTGGTACTTTTAACCAGAGTTCAAGTTCTGACTGGGTCTATACACCTGTGCAGGGCATCTGGTTTATTCAGAATACCCTGCTCGTTGCAACTATCGATGGAAATGGCATTTCTCGCCTCTTGAGCTACCAGTTAGATGCGCCGAAGCACACTACCCCGAGAGAGATTGCAACCGCCATCCCTGGGCACGTATTCACCTCGCCATCTGCTAACGACGATGGCACAGAGATCTACTGGTCGGATGAATGGCGCACCGACGACGGCATACTACACAGTAACATCTGGACACAGCAAGTGTCAGAAGTGCCGAATCCTTTCCATGGTCGCTGGGAAGAACACACGGTTACAGTAAAGCAACTCTTCCGCTCGGACGGGTCTTCATTCTACCCAGAGGTAGTCGATAACATGCTATTCCTGCTCAGTACTGCTGCTAACATGACGAATATAGTACAGGCAACGCCTGGGGCAACACCTGCAATTACACCAATCGCGACGAGCGCGCCAACAACCATACCCACTACTCCTATCACCTCCTGGGCTGACCCTAGCGTCTATATTGCACCGGCTGATACATCTGTGCGTGGTCGGCTGCTGATGCTTCCATTGGATGATCCCACCGCTACAGTGCTTCAGGTAAATTTGGGAGAAGCATGGTCGCCCCAGGTAGGTACGGACTTTGTGCTCTGGCAAAGCGACCAGGGCTATCAGATGTTCGACGTCGCCACAACCAGCGTGGTGAGCGTCGGAAATGTGCTGGATGGTGCGCATTTCCTGGCGGTGAATGGGGATACTACCGTCTGGATAGCAGATGATGTAACCAACACAACCAATAGTGCTAATCCACCAGTGACATTACTGGCATTTAACTGGCCGACGAAACCCTGATATAGCTTTTCCAATACGACTTTGTGCAGAATGCTTTTCTCGATAGAGACCTGACACCCGTGTGGGTGCCAGGCTATCTTGTAGCTGAATCTCCTGGCAGATCAACCACCACCGTCCTACTAATGCGATTTGCGCACCGGCGGCATCGTTGGCGTCGGGGTTGGCATCGGAGTCGGCGTTGGCGTCGGATGATGCTTGTGTTTCGGCCTCAGCGGTGGCGGCGTCGACGATTGCTGCGGAGGTGCCTGCGTTGATGTCGGGGTCGGTGATGGGATAGGCACAGCCATTACCACCAGCGACACTCCTACCTGCGTCGACTCACTACCTATACTGATCGCCAGCGTAGCTGAGTACTTTCGCACCGAGAGCCCGGTGGCATCAGCCGTCACATGGATCGTCTGGAAGGTACCTGGCTGAAGCGTCCCAGCACTGCTATCCAGCCTCAACCAGGTCGCGGTCCCCACATTCGCCGTCCAATTGAACGGCTGTTGCCCGGTGTTGCTGACCGTCAGAAGTTGGGTGACTGTACTCCCATGTTGCAACAAGCCAAAGTCCAGGCTTGCTGGGCTGACAATGAGCTTGCCTGGTCGGGCTACAATGCTGAAGCTCACCTGGGCACTGCGCGCACTGACGCTCTCGGTCGCACGGAGTGTGTGTGATCCCAAGGACCAGTTCGGGCTCACCGCAATCCCGACATTAAAAATACCTTCGGGGTCTGCCAGAGAGAGCAGGGGCAGGTGGCCATCAAGCGTCAAGGTCACGCTACTGTCTGGTATGAACCCAGCACCATGCAGATGCAGAGTATCACCCTGGCGGACAACGCTGCTGGTGAGTGAAAGAGTCGGCGGGAGGAGCAAGGTCAGTCCCCCAGTAATGCCTGCAATAATCAACAGAAAACTGATCGCGATCGTCAACCACCGCGCAGTGGGAACTTTGGGACGTTTATGCCGATGCCAGTGATAGTATGGCGTTGGCGGATAGGATGGTCGAGAAGTTGAACCCTGGACGTGATGGGCAGGGGTTGAGGACAGGGGTTGAGCTAGAGGGATAGACCTGGTGGCTCCCTGTCCAGATGACCTTGATGGAGTTCCCTGTGCCATCAGCACTCTGCCCTCCTGTGGTGTCCCCTGCACCCTGGGGACGTTGTCCACGGGAGCTTGCCCAGGGCCTGCCAGCGTACCGAGCAACGGCAACTCTGGTATATCTGTTTGCCCGCAGTGTTCACAAAAGCGGGCATGAACAGGTAACAGTGCTCCACAAGTTTTGCAACGTTGCATATTATGCCTCCTATTACAAGAACGCACACATGGTTCATTGGTATCGGCTGCTATTATTATAATTAAATACGACAATCTCAGGTGGAGAGACGTTGATGTCAGGCGCACATCATGTACTCGTCACAGCACACTACTAACCTGGTCGGGAAAAAGAAGAATGTCCAGAACACGTAGGTTGAACGCAAATGTAATTCATCTTGTTTAAATAAAACGGTCGGGCACCCATTGGGTGCCCGACCATCACGCATTCAACACTATGATAGTTTGTACACAGCTTCTACCATTATTTGAGCAGTCACCCGCCTCTAGAGCAATTCCGGCCAGCAGACACTATTGTGGCGGCACACACTGCGGATCGGATGGTGACGAACATGGCGGTGGTCCCGATGGTGGCCCCTGTGGATTGCAATCCGGCGATGATGAACATGGCGGTGGTCCCGACGGTGGCCCCTGTGGATTGCAATCCGGCGATGACGAACATGGCGGCGGTCCCAATGGTGGCCCCACCGGGGCCACATCCACACAGTGGTGTCTATGTAGCTCTGTCCCTTGGGGACACGGATAGCAATCCGGCGGTGACCCAGCTAGTCCCGGATCACACTGCGGTGGCGCCACATCCACACAATGGTGTCCCTGGAGTTCTGTCCCCTGTGGACACGGATAGCAATCCGGCGGTGACCCAGCTAGTCCCGGATCACACTGCGGTGGCGGCGGCACATGACAATCGGGTGGCGATCCCACTTGTCCTGGCGGACACTGCTGTGGTGCTGGCTGGTGACAGTTGGGCCAAGTGCCAATCAACCCCGGTGGACACTGCTGTGGTGCTGGCTGATGACAATTGGGTGGCGATCCCACTTGTCCCGGTGGACACTGCTGCGGTGCTGGCTGTTGACAGTTGGGTGGAGTGCCAATCAACCCTGGTGGACACTGCTGTGGCGCTGGCTTCGGTTCAATCATGAACGTGATTGCTGTACTCTGCACATCGAGGGAAGAGAGGTATTCAGTCGCACGAATTGTATGCGCTCCCATGGACCAACTCTGGCTTACAGCAATTGTTACATCAAAGCTACCACTCACATTCACCTGGATAGTCTGCCCCGACGAAGTTGACTGATCTGCCATCAGTACCTGCAGCATGCTGGCATCAACGGTAACCCCACCAGAGGCCTCTTCGGATGCTCCAGGCGCAACAACGGTTAGTGGCAAGCGATTATCAAGCGTAAGCGTGACTCTGCTGCCTGCCACTGAGCGAAATGCTGGCCGGGAGCAGGAAGGCTAGCGCACTGACCACGCCTGCAATAATCACCACAGTTGTGACCGTGATCGTCAACCATCCCCCTCTCACCGTGCGAGCTCCTGCATGCCAATGCGCACGGCGGTGGCCTATGCTTTGAGGAGCGGTCGCTTGAGGTGAGGTAGCGTGTGGGTGAAAGGTTGAGGAGTGGATGTGCTGAGGTGCTGACGCTTGAGGTGAGGTAGCGTGTGGGTGAAGATGAGCGGTTGAGAAGTGGACGTGTTGAGGGGCAGAGCCATCCTCTACCCTTGGAACCCCACCCACTTGCGGGGTTCCCTGCACCACAGGGACGTTGGCCACTGGTGCTTGCCCTTCGCTGGCTAGCACACCCAGCAACGGCAGTCCCATCAGGCGTCGACGTTCCTCATCTTTTTCCTCATCCTCATTGTTGAGTCTGACATCCTGATTCTCTCCATCATTCCCCTGAACAAAGGGTAGCGGATCGCTAATAGTAGTGAAAGCAGTAGGAGAAGAGTCGCTGAGTGAGGGCAACACGCTAATGTCGGCTGGCTTCTCTAAAGCGGTACTGCCTATTCGCCCGCAACGACCACAAAAGTGAGCACCCGCTGGTAATCCTGCCCCACAAAATTTGCAATATTGCATAGTACCCCTCCAATATTTTAGAACAATGCACAGTTCTTTCTTACTTGGGAAGAGTCAGTACTAATAGCGTATACTACACAAACATATTGTCATTTATCTTAGAAAGGTACCATATTCCGTAGACTTTTGCAGTCGAGGTTGTCACAGAAAAAGTGTGACCCAGGCCATAAACATCTACACTCGCCTTCTGCGATCATCCACCCGTCTGGCCTTCAACTCAAAGCGGGGGAGGCTTCCCTGTGCTACTGCTTCAACAGGAACACGCAGACTGAACGCGATATGTAATTCTTCCTGGATACGTGCCACCAGCTCTGCTGGGCATTCTACCTGCAAGGCAATCTCGTCCATCGAGCCTTCCTGTGTCACAATGACCCGGTATTCGGCTACTTCGGGGAAGCGATGCAACACATCTGCCAGTCCTGAAGGATAAACGTTGACACCACGCACAATTAGCATATCATCTACGCGCCCTAGTATGCCGTCGGCCAGGGAAAGAAATGTACGTCCACAACTACAGTGATAGCCGCCATGGCGCACGAGATCTCCCGTACGATAGCGGATGGCCGGAGTCCCCCACCGCCCCAGGTTGGTCAGCACAAGTTCACCTGTCTGGCCTTCCTCGACCTGCTGGCCAGTACGCGGATCAAGGATTTCTGCGATGAACTCCCCTTCATTGACATGCAGCCCTTGCTGCCGCGCGCAGGTGAAGCCATAGGCCCCCATCTCGGTCATGCCTGCATGATCATAGGCACTTGCGCCCCACGCACGTTCGATGCGCTCCCGGGTAGCCGGGATCGAGGCTCCAGGTTCACCGGCATGGATGGTCACACGTATACTCGACTCGCGCATATTCATATCATTCTCTTCTGCAACCTCTGCCAGACGCAGTGCATAGCTGGGAGTACAGACCAGCACCGTGGCTCCGATCTCCTGGATAGTTCGCAGTCGTTGGAGCGAATCCATACCACCACCAGGGACGGTGAGTGCACCCAGACGCTTCGCCCCCTCGTAGGCAGACCAGAAACCAATGAAGGGACCAAAGCCAAAGGCCAGGAAGACAATATCATCGCGACTGACGCCTGCTGCTCGATAGACCGTCGTCCAGCAATCGGCCCACCAATCCCAGCTTTCCGGGGTATCAAGTATCTTCAACGGATGCCCGGTGGTGCCAGAGGTTTGATGGAGGCGGATGTATGCATTCAAAGGATAAGTAAGGTTGGTGCCAAACAACGGATATGCCTCTTGATCGGCGATGAGTTCTTGTTTGGTGGTAAAGGGCAAACGTGAGAGGTCTGCCAGGTTCTCAATGGTGGGAGGCTGGTTTATGTAGAGTGCCGATTTATCGAGCACGTCATGGAGTTTTTGCTGATAAAAGTGGTTATAGGGGAAAATACGTGCCAGCCCGTCTTGCAGGCGGGCCAACTGGTGCGCCGTGATGAGCGAACGGGAAGCGGTTTCCAAATCAGTCATGGAAGGTGGTTCCTTTAGATGAAGTGGCTGAGCGCCCGGCGGATATATACAGGTGCCACCTGCTTGCGATAGTTGATAGTCAAATCAGCATTATCCAATGGCTTAGCGCGCTTTGCTGCAACGGCGGCTACCTTAGAAATCAGGTCAGGCGTGAGGCGCTGACCAATCAATAGAGCAGCTGCATCGGTTGCCTCCACCGGATGCGAGGCAACAGCGCCAAGTGTAATGTGCGCATCGGCTACGGTGCCATCACCGGCGGTGCGCAGCGCCACTGCCACACCAAGGATAGGAAAATCGAATGAGCCGCGACGGCGTAGTTTCAAGTAGACACTCTGCCAGCCGGTTGCAGGAGGCAGCATAATCTCGCTGAGTATCTCATCGGTTGCCCTGGTATAGGGGTTCATTCCATCGTCACGAAACAACTCACGTATTGGCAACAGACGCTCTCCCCGCACACTGACCAGGCGCACCGATGCACCCAGGCTGACCAATACCGGGGCGGTGTCTGCCGATGAAATGGCCCAACAACGCGGACTGCCGGGCGCGACCAGGCAGATATCACCATCCTTTTTCATGCAGTAGCCAATGGATTGACGCCAGAACTCTGTTTGATTGTAATAGTTACAGCGCGTATCCAGGAGCAGGTTTCCGCCGATGGTGCCCATATTGCGCAATTGCGGCGTCGAGACGGAGCCAGCAGCAGTAGCCAGCGCAGGGTAATGCTCAAGCATCGCCGGGTGCTCTGCAAGAGTGGTCAGAGTAACGCCAGCCCCCAGGCGAAAACCCTGTTCGGGAGAACCACCGATGTTTTTAAGTGCCGCAATATTGCGCAAGCCAATCAGCACCGGCGGAGTAAACTGGCGACGTTTCATGTTCGGGTAGAGGTCGGTGCCACCGGCAACGAGCATGGCCTGGTCGCCTTCCTGCACGAGCATCTGCGCAGCTTCATCGAGACTGCTGGGAGCCAGATAGCGAAATGGTGGCAGCCGCAACATCAGGGAAAGCCCCCTTTCGCAGGTATAGGAATACGCACCTTAGTATCCTCAGGCTGCCAGGTGATGAGACGGCTCGGCCAGGGAGATGGTGCCGTGGTGGGCATCACTGCGATACCGCGCGTCGGACCTTTTTCCTGCGCTGCTTTCAGAGCCTTGAGCACCTTGTCGGACGTGATGGGAGTCTCATCAATGCGTACGCCAACGGCATCAAAGACAGCATTGACGATGGCCGGAATGACCGGGTTCAATGGCCCTTGCCCGGCTTCCTTAGCGCCAAATGGCCCTTCACTGTCAGGTACCTCCACCAGGATAGTTTCAATTTCGGGCGTGTCAAGGGTGGTGGCAAGTTTGTAATCCAGCAGGGATGGTATCTTGTGTCGCCCCTTGCGGAAGACCTGCTGTTCCATCACAGCTTCGCCGTAGCCCATATACGCGCTTCCCTCGACCTGACCCGCCACCAGCAAGGGATTGATGGCCTGCCCTATATCATGCGCCAGCCAGAGTTTTTCAACCACCAACTCTCCAGTCTCCACATCGACTGCCACCTGCGCCACACATGCTGAATAGGAGTAGGAAGGGGAAGGCCCAACCCCGGCTCCCTTATAGTCGCCGTGAATGTCATCGGGTGGAGCGTAGGAGCCAGCCGACACCAGAGCGCCAAAGCGAGCCTCGGCCAACTGCACCGCTTTGACAAAGGGCAGCGCTACCTCAGGGTCATGTTCGTCGTAGATGATTCCACTCTCAGCTTGCAGACGCTCAACGGGCACTTGCAAACGCTCGGACGCTACCTCTAAGAGTAGATCCTTCAACTTGCGCGCAGCAGCTATGGCAGCGTTGCCTGCCATGAAGGTGACACGACTGGAGTAGGAGCCTAAATCGACAGGTGTGAGCGTCGTGTCAGCAGTCTCCAGATGAATCTGCTCCGGTTCTATGCCCAACTCTTCGGCAACGATGTAGGCGAGCACCGAGGTTGACCCCTGGCCAATGTCGGTTGTACCACAGTAGACG
>WNFB01000029.1_pt1 | contig 103851 bp, 89 predicted proteins | sample 5400501 | NCBI WGS metagenome assembly WNFB01 (sample SAMN13153341, study PRJNA577476) | soil metagenome | isolation source: 200 cm saprolite under Douglas fir tree site 2 hole 1 | place: USA:California | collected 2015-04-18 | reverse complement strand
CAGAGCCCGGTCAGCGACGAGTTTCGTACAGTACGTATCCCTGACAACAATAGGACCTGGCTGGCGTTCGGAGCCAAATATACCGTATCGAAGGGCGGGTATATCGACTTCGGTTACGCCCATCTGTTCGTAAAAGATGCGCCGATCAACCAGACCCAGACCACCGGAGTACCCTCGACGGTGCTGGGAAATTACAAAAACTCGGTGGATGTTCCGGCGATAGGTTTGCCGGCCCCGTTATCGGGGCCATTTTTTAGAACACCACGTTCGCACCGGCGAGGTGATGGGGTGGATATTTTTGTCCCTAACAGGAGGGAGTAGATGAAGAAGTTGACCTATGCGCTATTACTTTGTTTCAGCTTAATGCCGGGAGCAGGCCGTGCCGACTACACCGAAGGGGTCGAATATGCACGCTTGCCGCAGAGCCAACCGGTCGAGACCGGAAACAAAATCGAGGTGCGGGAAATTTTTTGGTACGGCTGCCCGCATTGTTATAGCCTTGAGCCCGCCATTAATAAATGGCTGAAGACCAAGCCGGCGAATGCACAGTTCGTGCGCATGCCCGGCATACTTGGTCAAAACTGGGAGCCGCATGCGCGGGCGTTTTACGCTTTCGAGGCGCTCGGCGTCACCAACAAACTGCATGGCGCACTTTTCGATGCGATCCATGCCCGGAATCAAGCACTGGATAACGAATCGGGCATTGCCGAATTCGTCGCCAAGCACGGCGTGGACAGGGAAAAATTCCTCAACACCTACAATTCTTTCAGCGTCACCGCACAGGTAAAAAACGCGATGCTAATGGGGCAGCGATATGGAATTGAAGGAGTACCGACACTAATTGTCGATGGAAAATTCAAAACCAGCAGTTCAATGGTTGGCGGCCATGATGCGCTCATGCAGTTGGTGGACTATTTAATTAAAAAATCGGCGGCAGAACGCAAGGTTCCGGCGAAATCGTCCTAAAAATCGTATTGGCGTACTCCCTGATCATGTGGCACGCGATCGGCGTTTGCTGTCGCTTTATTGCCGGAGGCATAAGGGGCAAAGGATGTTGCTGCAAGTGCGCGCCGGATTCCGGCAAATCAAGCCTGCGGCTTTTTCTCGCCTCACAGACCGTAGCGCTCTAATTTGTAATGCAAGGTATTGGGGCGCAAGCCGAGCAGTCGTGCGGCCCTGGATTTATTGCCTCCGCAGCGCTTAAGCGTCTCGGAAATAATATAGGCTTCGAATTCCGCAACGTGTTGATCCAGGGTCTTGTCAGTGAGCGGATGGGTTAAATCCACTTCGCCTCCTACTTGCGGTTCTGCCGCTGGGATACCGCGGGACTTCAATATTTCGAATACGAAATGCTTAAGCGCGGCCACGTCTTGGGGATAATGCGAAGCCATCATGTCATCAAGCTCTGATTGCTTAAGATAATGACAGCCGCCTGTTTGTAAATTGAATTGCAAGGTGAAGTAATGGGTGAGCAAAGGGATGTCGATTTTCCGCTCGCGCAGCGGCGGCATCTCCAATGTAAAAGGACGAAATGGCGCCAGCAACGCCTGCCCGGATTGATCTACCGACAAAGGACACGCGGCCAGCAAACGCACGTCGCGCTGGTTATAAATAGCGGTCAGTAGTTTAGTGCGCAGCTCGGTTGGAAGCTTGCTAATGTCATCAATCATTAAAGTGCCGCTAGCGACATCAGCAAGCAGCCTGGCTACCCCGCTTTGCTTTTCGCCAAGAAGGGCTTGAGTAAGCTCTCCGTTTGTAAGTACGGTGGTGGGCAGAAGGTGGAATTCCCCTTTATTACCGCTTAGACCGTGTATATAAGCGCCGAGCGCTATGGCTTGTTCGCCGTCCTCGGTTTTAATCAATACTGGATCGGCCAGGGAAGCCAAGCGCCGCGCCGCACTCATCTGTTCAACAAAAACCGGGCTTTGACCGATTAAAGGCTGATTGGGATCAGAAAGCGCGTATACCGATTTGCGCAGCTCCGCTAAGCCACAGATTTTTCTTGTCAACAGCTCTTCATTACTATTTTCCGCAACGGCTTCCAGTAAATTCCCCAACAAAGACTTTTTGTGCCGGCTGACAAATGACCGCGCGCCAGGACCGTAAAGCAGCTTAGCGGTATTGCGCGGCAGGTCCGCAATTAGTTTGAGGAGCTTGGCTTGATCTCGGTTTTCTCCTTCTTCCAACCGGCACAGCAAAACGTCAGGCCAGGCCTGACGTTTAAAACCCGAAGAATCAGCATTCACAAACTGAGCTGCCTGCGGGAAGGAGTTACGCAACGTCTTAAGCAACGCCTTGTCCCGTCCAAGCAAGGTGACCGTCGGCGCCAGTGCTTTGCTGGGCGCAACACCAGGATTCAAGGTTAAGCTATCGGCTGGCTGCTCTTTCAAAAGCCGGGCATTTTGGCAATATAGCTGCTCGTTCTCGTTCTTAAGGAGCGCGAGGTTGGTTTGCATCGCCTCTTGCCGCTGTTGCAGCATACGAACCTGGCGTGCTGACTCTGCCAATTGCGCACGCATGCCGAGGAGCTTGTCGAGGAACAAGTCCGCCATCTTGTCGAATAACTCCTCGACCATTTTGAAATCACGCGGCGTATATACCTGCTCGCTAAATGACTCGCCCAACAGCAACCAGCCGGAAGCGTACTGACTATGTGGATGGAATGGCACAATGGCGGCTACTCCATGGCGACGCATGACCGCATATGCCTCCGGCATCGAGTCGGTAATTTCGTTGGCGATAACGATGTGGTCGATTTTCTGGAGTGTTGGTTGCGGGATGTCAGCCATAAACTTCGAACTCGCGGCTAGGGCTAGAATCGGCCTACTACTGCCGACCAGCGCGGCGGGACAATGTAAAGTTTCCGCGAGCCGGTTAATAACCTTATCCACCGACCCGAGATCGGCGATTTCAGCGATCATCGCGCGGATGCGATTATAAAAGGCGGTTTTGCGTTTCCTAACCTTCGACCAGGGGATATAGAACTGAATATCGAACAGCCGATACTGATACGTGGCATAGGTTGAGATGATGAGGAAGAAGGTTGCAGCAATAGGGACATAAAAAGGGGATGCCAGTTTCGTCCAACCAAAGTGGTGCGAAACAATAAGATAGACCATTAATAGAACCATGGGCGCTAAAGCCAATAGCCATAGCCTATTGCGGATTCTAGCTATCACAGGAGAACGTGATGATCGCGAACCGTATATCAAATTGACGAACGCCGCGAGCAGATAAAGATTCACGTAGGTTTCAAGTAAAAAATATAGAGAACCTGGATCCCGAATTATGCTAAACGTGAAGGGGGCAAAGCCTTTAACTAGCTTGTCGGTAAATATCAACAGATATTCTAGTGGAACAACTGGAACATAAAGCAAAATAAAATAATTTTTATACCGGCTGGCCGAATCAATGCTTAGCTTTAAAGAAAGATGCAGCAGAATAGCGATAAAAGGTATATAGGTCGCGAAATAGGCAAATCCCCACATCTCCAATATTTGATCTAATCCATAGCGCGGATAGTAGTTTAATATCGCGACTTCAGTAATGTTATGTAGTGCTAAAAAAACCAGGATCGCAAAGTACAGCCTGGTGTTATAGCTTTTGGCAGGCGATTTAATCGCGTAAGCGAACAAAACAAACTTGAATGCCAATGCAACAAGTGCCGGGATACTTGTGTAAGCGATCATTGAATTGATATGTTTTCTTCCTTGCTCTAGGATTAACAAAAAGCTTCCTGTGCAAAGTCTAGACCAAGAAACTCCCTCCGAAAACCCTTAAATTCGGCTTTCTATATGACACTCTACCTTATAGAGGTGACTTTATAGAAGTCTTTTCACCAATATTTTGATAATGTACCGTCGCAATTAAATTCAAGCGGTAGATAAGGTAGAAAAATCGTGCTTCGGGTCTTCAAACAGGCAATTGGCAATGCCAACGAGAAAGCCTATACCCCTGTCATTTTTCAATTGCCCCTAGAGGGGTGGAAAGAGTTTAAGGCCCTATGCGAAAAAGAAAAAATCATCCTTCTCGACACTGTAGAAAGGCAGCTAAGGGAATGGGCCAAAATAAATTTTCCATGTATTAATGATACAAAAGAACACGCAAGATTTATCGAACAGGAAGTCTTCGGTAACAGCAGTTTCCTACCAGCTTACGGAAATTGGGTTTACTACCCGTGGCATCGAACGGTAACTCACCTTTTACCTAAAGATGTTTTTTTTGCGGTCCGCACTAACCGCAATCGCGATAAGATTACTGTCGAAGAACAGAAAAGACTTAGAACCAAGTGTATTGGTGTAGCTGGGTTATCGGTGGGGCATGCCTCTGCATTAGTGCTGGCTCAAGAAGCGTTGTGCGGGGAGATGCGCATTGCAGATTTTGATGATATTGATTTATCCAACCTAAATCGGCTGCGCACCTCTTTAGTAAACCTGGGCGTATCAAAAGCGATCCTCACCGCACGCGAAATTGCGGAGATAGATCCTTATCTAACCGTAAAGGTCTTTCCTGAAGGAGTTACTGATGACAACATCAATCGCTTCTTTTTCGAAGGCGGCGCGCTTGATCTCGTTGTTGAAGAAACCGACAGCTTCCACATGAAAATCAAGATACGGGAAGTCGCAAAAGCGCACGGCATTTCTGTGGTGATGGATACCAATGATAGAGGATTGTTGGATGTCGAACGGTTCGATAAAGAACCGGACCGCCCATTACTACATGGCCTGTTAGCGGGATTCACCTATGATTCGGTAAAAGCAGCTCGGCCAGAGGATAAGATCGCTATCCTTTGCGCATTTCTGGGCGGAGAAGATAAAGCGTCTTCGGAGCTGCGTCACTCCCTAAAAAAAATCGGTACCGAATTGGTCAGTTATCCTCAGCTTTCCAGCGATATTCATTTAGGCGCTGCGCTTATTGCTCACGCTGCCCGTAGAATCCTATTAGACAAGCTCTATCATTCAGGTCGCTATTATATTGATTTACAGCAGCTCATAAATGACGAAGATGATACGGTGAATAGAAGTTAGTATGACCCGATTTATTCGGCTATCCATCTCTAGTTGTCTCGTGGCAATGTTTTTCAGCGCCTGCGCACCACAACAGCTCGGATCAGAGGTGCGGCTCAGACTTTATGTCTTCGATTGCGGAAAGATCGAGATCGCCGATGCATCTTGGATCAGCCCTGGAACCAGGCAGGGACAAAAAAAGATGTTTGCCAATTCTTGCTATCTGGTTGTTCACCCTAAAGGTTTATTGCTATGGGATGCCGGGCTTCCAGATGCATTAGCAACGATGCCGCATGGCGTCACTAAACCAGGTTTTACTTTTATCGTACAAAAAACTCTGACTTCACAGTTGAGCCAGATCGGCTATAAGCCGCAGGACATCGACCTCGTTGGATTTTCCCATATGCACCTTGATCATACAGGTAATGCCAATCTATTTAGACGGTCGGTTATTCTTATGCAAAAAGAGGAGCACGATGCTGCATTTGGGCCGGAAACTGGTAAATACCAATTCGAGCCTGCGACTTATCGAGCGCTTAAGGATAGCAAGTTCATTAAACTGCAGGGTGACTATGATGTTTTTGGCGACAGGTTGGTGATGATTAAGCGGGCAATAGGCCACACGCCGGGTCATCAGATGCTTTATGTAAATCTGCCTAAGACAGGTGGGGTACTACTCTCTGGCGACCTTGTCCATTCCTGGGATAATTGGATAAATAGTCGCGTACCTTCACTTAACTTCAATAAAGAACTTTCTATACACGCGATGAAAGACGCGGATTTGTTCTTAAAGAAGAACAACGCACAGCTATGGATTCAGCATGATCTAGAGCAGAATTCAACAATTAAACACGCTCCCCTCTATTACGAATAGTTTTGCTAGATAGCTACCTAAACGGCAATTGCCGCATCCATCATGCGTGCACGCACCGGCCAATCGATTTGCCTGGAATGGCGCATGAACTTCTTTTTTGGAAATATCAGGTTAGGATGCTCGTCTACCAATACGAAACGATAGAAGTTGTTTTTATTGGTTGCGTCTGATGCATAGTATTCGCTTAGCAATGCATGACCTTTAAGAAGATGCATGGTTAATAGGTAAGACGGGCGCCGGGCATAATTATTATGAGTTAATCCTCCCACTTTTTGAAAACGAAGAATCGACGCATAGAAGTCTGCATGTTTCTGTTTGCATGCCTTGATAAGACGATCTACATTCGTATAGTAAAAGCTATACTGCATATAAAACTTAATCAGGAAGAGAATTAAATTTTTTTGTTGCGCATGGGATTTATCAATAGCTAAGGCTGAGACTTCTGCCAGTTTATCTCCTGTTCTCCTGAAATATTGTATCCACTCCGGCTGAAAGCTATCCGAAGGAAGTCCTTCTTTCGAGTCTAAAATAATGCTGGCTGTTCCTATAACTTTATCGTTATCAATGACGACGAAGATCTTTCTATAGGGAGAATGAAACCATTTGTTGTTGTGAAATGCTTCTATATCCTCCTCCCAAAAGCCTTCCGCAACATAATTACGGTAGACAAGCCAATTCGCCTTCTCCACCTCTTTCTTATCTTTGGCCAGCCGAATAATGAGGTTTTTATTCTTTAGTTGCGGTACATAAATGCGAGGCAACATAGGTTCAATCTCCAGCTGAGGGGTTGACGCCCACGGTTTAAACCAGGAGTTTGCGGATCTTCCTGTTCCAAGTACCCGGCAATGTGGAAGGGGAGATAAAGCGAGCGCTTGCTCCCCATTACCGAAAAACAAGCTCTAGACTAGTATCATTCAAAATTTTGAATGTTTTTAACAGAGATTTTAAATAATATAATAAAAATAAGCAGTTAGAAGAGGCTTTTATTTAATTATGGTGGGTTTTTGGAGAATTTCTCGCCAAAAAGATAATTGTGGCGAAATGCCGGACGAACGGACAGGGACGTGTCCGGAAGCGAATTGGACAAAATTAACCAGCCGTCTTTTAGGAGAAAGCGAAGCTAACAAATACAGCAAACAGCTGATAAGAGGGAATTATTTTTTGCTCCGCTGAACAAAATCGTAGCGTTCCAACTTGTAATGCAGGGTATTCGCACGCAGGCCGAGCAGTCGTGCGGCCTTTGCCTTGTTTCCGCGGCAGCGCCGCAGCGTTTGCTTGATAATAACGGCTTCGAATTCAGATAGGCATTCATCTAATGATTTGTCTGCGGGCTCCTTCTCATTTTGATGAAAGAATTTGGCGAATAATTTTTCAACTACTTCACCGATTTGTCCCTGCGAATCCTTTAATCTCTGAAGTTGGAGACCACTTTCCGCCGATTGCACTTCAACAACAAAAATCTGGTCCAGCAGTAAAACAGCCAATTTATCAAAGAGCTGGCCTACTACTTTGAAATCCAATGGCGTATTAATTTGTTTATTAAAGGCTTCGCCTAACAACAACCAGCTCGCAGCAATCCGGCTATGGAAGAAAAAGGGCACGATGGCGCCGACTTGATAACGCCTCATCAAAACCTGAAGCTTGTGTTGAGTTTCATCAAGCTCGCAGGCCACTGTCATTTGATCGAGCCCGGCGAGCGTCGCCTTAGGGAACCCCGCCATAGGATTAAATGCGCCGGCATTTAACACCACTGGATTATGACGGAAGACTAGCGAAACCGGGCAGCGTAGAGTATCGGCCAGCCGATCAATGATTTCCTGTGTGGAATTGAGATAGGGAAGTTCGTGCCCCCTGTGTCAGCATGACGTGAGACACCTTTCTGTGTGAATTTACTGTATAAAGGAAGGTAACGATCATGGCTGTGGAGATGAAGATCTTGTCTGAAGCAGAAGCGGTACGGAGTTCGCTGGGTAGTACACCCGACCCGGAGGTGGCAGCGTTACCCAAGCGGCGACACTTTTCGGCAACGTACAAGCGCGGCATCGTGCGCGCGGCCGCCGCCTGCAAAGAGTCCGGGGAGATCGGTGAGCTGCTGCGCCGGGAAGGGCTGTACAGCTCGCACCTGACGCACTGGCGTCGAGAGGTGGAGGCCGGTGAACACGCGGCGCTCGCCCCCAAGCGGCGCGGCCCCAAGCCCGATGCCGCCAAGGCCGAGTCGCGCCGGGTCGAGGCGCTGGAGCGCGAGGTGGCGCGGTTGCGCCAGAAGCTCGCGCGCTCTGAGCAGATTATTGAGGCCCAAAAAAAACTGTGCGAGCTACTGGGCTTGCCCGCGGGCGAGGAGACCTCGCGATGAACACCGCAGTCGAGATCGCCCCGCGGATCGGCGTCGTGGCGGCCTGCCTGGCGCTGGGGGTGGCGCGCGCCACGTTCTACCGTGCGCAAGCTCCCGCGCCCACGCGGGGATTGAGCCTGCCACGGGCGCGTTGTCCGTGGCGACTTCGCGCGCCAGAGCGGCAGAGGATCCTGGCGCTGCTGCACGCCCCGGCGTACGTGGACAAGAGTCCGCATACGGTGTTTGCCATGCTGCTCGACGCGGGGTGCTACCTCGCCTCGGTGTCGAGCTTCTACCGGCTGCTGCGCGTGGCCTCGCAGACCCGTGGACGGCGCAATGAGCTCACCCACCCGGCCTACGCCAAGCCCGAGTTGCTCGCCAGCGGACCGCGCGAGCTGTGGTCCTGGGACATCACCAAGCTCAAGGGGCCGGCCAAGTGGGTGTGCTTTCACCTGTACGTGATCCTCGACGTGTTTAGCCGCTACGTGGTCGGCTGGATGATCGCGCCGCAGGAGTCCGCCGAGCTCGCCCACGAACTCATCGCCGCCACTTGCGACAAGGAGGCGATCCTGCCCGGGCAGCTCACCCTGCACGCCGACCGCGGCGCCTCGATGCGCTCCAAGCCCGTGGCAATGCTGCTCGCCGATCTCGGCGTCACCAAGAGCCACAGCCGGCCCCACGGAAGCTCCGACAATCCGTACTCCGAGGCGCAGTTCAAGACCCTGAAGTATCAGCCCGACTTCCCGGCACGCTTTGAGTCCATCGAGCACGCTCGCGCGTTCTGCCAAACCTTCTTCGCCTGGTACAACCACGAACATCGGCACTCCGGCATCGGCTACATGACGCCGGCAGCCGTCCACACGGGTCAAGCCCAACGGCTCTACGGCGCCCGACACCCCCAGCGCTGCCCACGCAGGTCGGCATCAACCTGCCAAAACCAACACCGTGTGCACCCGGGGAGGCACCGCGTTCGACACTAAACTCCCCTCAACCGGTGTCTCAAACTTGTTGACACGTTCCGGTGTGTGAGTCGGCGAAGGTGGGCGTAAAGCTTAGTTTTATATTTCCTGATGCGCGACCAGGGCAGGTAAAAATCCAGCTCGATAAGGCGCTTGTTATGCACCGCGTAACCGATTGCCCCTAGCAGTAAGGTAAAAAGCAGGGGGGCCGTCACCGTGCTATTAAACAAATGAATTCTGAAATGTAGCAATACAATAATGACGATAATTAATAGCGCCAAAGGTGTGGTGGCTACGATCCAAAGTTTGCACTGACTACGCACCATTGTCGACCGATCCGGGCGCAAACCCCGAAGAGGAAAAAATACTATGGAGAGCATGCCGGCTATTATAAATATTTCAAATAATCCATAAAAAGGACCCGGGGTACGAATAATGGTATAACCTCCCAAAGACTCAAATCCCAATACTAATAAAGGCGTAAACAGCAACAGTGATTCTAAAAGCAGAGCGTAACCATAGATGAACAGGGGAACACACAAGGGCAGGTTGTTGAAGACGATTAAAATCGACAGATGAGCAAGTATAGCAACCAGCGGGATCGCTGCTGTGTAATAGACAAAACCGAACTGATTGCGATATTCACTCTGGAAGCCATAATTAAATCCGGCCACTTCTACTACACTCAAACTAACGGAAAAAACTACCGCCAGGGTGAACAGACGCGTGTTAAAATTTTGAATCTTCGCCCGTTGCGAAAAATAGAGAATGAAAAATTTAGCAATCAATGCCAGAATTGCCGGGAGGCTATAAATACTAATCATTGATCTCTGCCTTCACGCATCGTTTCCTTCGGGCTTATTGTGCCGTTTAAACGAAGTTAACTTGGTTCATCCGTTGAAACCTTTAGGCAGCGCAAACGAGGATTTGGCTATATATTCTAGACTTTCGCGCGTTTTTTATCCCGCGCTTTTTTTACAAATACAAGCCTAGTCCTCTTGTAGGCCTGGAAGCAAAATTTTGCCCTTTTTTCGTGTTGGGAATCAAACCCTCACTAAGCAGAATTCCGGCCTTTGGGCAAGACTTGGCGAAATGCGGGAATGCTTTAACATTATCTCTTTATGCAGGGCCATTTATGCCCTAGCTCGCGAGCAAAAGTGACCACAACAAAAATATATGTAGTCGATGGGATACGCACACCGTTTCTAAAAGCGCGCGGGAAGCCCGGCGAATTCAGCGCCGCGGATTTGGCTGTCGCGGCCGCGCGGCCGTTGCTGGCGCGCATGCCCATTACGCCGAAAAAGCTGGACGAGGTTATTGTCGGCTGCGTCATTCCTGCGCCGGACGAGACAAATATCGCGCGCATCATCGCCTTGCGCTTAGGTTGCGGTAAGGGCATCCCGGCGTTCACCGTACAGCGCAACTGCGCCTCCGGCCTGCAGGCAATAGCAAGTGCGTATGAGCGAATCGCGCTTGGCTATTCCAACGTTATTCTGGCCGGCGGGACTGAAGCCATGAGCCGCGCACCCGTACAATGGAATAGCGCCATGGTGGCCTGGCTTTCCGAGGTAATGCGCGCACGTGGAATGGGCGGGCGTGTGCAGGCGATTGCCGGCTTCCGTTTGAGACAGCTTAAGCCGGTGTTTTCATTGTTGCTTGGTTTAAGCGATCCGTTAGTGAAACTATCCATGGGACAAACCGCAGAAATTGTAGCGCATCGTTTTGGCGTCACCCGTGAACAACAAGACGTTTATGCCTTGCAAAGCCATCAGCGCGTAGCGGCGGCGCTGGAAGCAGGACATATGAAAAATGAGATCGAGCCTTTATTCGATACACGCGGCGATTTTTATCCGGATGATACCGGTCTGCGGCGCGCTACTGACTTAACTCAATTGGCGAAACTCAAGCCCGTGTTTGATCCCAAATATGGGTCGGTCACTTCCGGCAACAGCTCGCAAATAACCGATGGCGCCGCCATGCTGGTGCTGGCAAGTGAACCGGCGGTAAAGCGATACGCCTTGCCGGTGCTGGGGGAATTATTAGGCCACGAATGGGCGGGGGTTGAACCCAGTCAGATGGGATTGGGGCCGGTGCACGCGGTTGCACGCCTGCTGCGGCGTTTTAAATTAAGCATGGCCGACCTTAAACAAATGGAGTTGAACGAAGCCTTTGCTGCCCAGGTGCTCGGCTGCCAGGCGGCCTGGGACAGTATCGAATACGCCCAAGAACTGGAGTTGAATGAACCGCTAGGCCGTATGGACGCGGCGCGGCTTAATCCCGAAGGTGGCGCCATTGCTCTCGGTCATCCCATTGGCGCAAGCGGCGCACGCATACTCTTGCATTTACTTAAATCTCTACAGCGCAAAGGCGGCGGGCTCGGTGTCGCCACCTTGTGTGTGGGTGGCGGCCAGGGCGGAGCGATGCTGGTGAGCGTCCAGGGAGATACGGCGTGAGCCACTGGCGGCTGGAAGAAGAAGACGGGATTGCCATCCTGCATTTGGACGTCGTCGGCAAAACGAGCAACGTATTATCACAACAAGCGGCACTGGAGCTGGATAAAATATTGGCAGGCCTGGAAACCAAAGCTTTACAAGGTCTTATTATTCGTTCCAATAAAATCAAAGATTTCATTCTCGGCGCCGATGTGTATGAATTCCAAAATATCGCCGATTCTGCACGCGCCGCCGAGCTTATCCGCGCGGTCCAGCTGGTGCTCGCCCGTTTACAGGCCCTGCCTTTCCCTTCCGTCGCGTTGATTCACGGTAATTGTCTTGGTGGCGGACTGGAGCTGGCGCTGGCCTGCACTTATCGCATTGCGCGGGAAGATGAAATTGCTGTTAGCGGCGCGGACACCCGCCTGGGGTTACCCGAAGTTAAATTAGGGATTCATCCCGGCTTCGGCGGCAGCATACGTTTACCGGCATTGATCGGCCATTTGCCGGCGCTCGATCTCATGCTTACCGGGCATAGCGTGAATGCGCGGCAAGCGCGTCGGCTGGGGCTGATAGACGAGATCGTGCCAGAACGCCACATGATGCCTGCGGCGCAGACGTTTTTACTCCAACGCCCGGCCAAATATCGCGCGTCATGGTGGCGACGCTTGCCGGGATGGTCGCCGTTACGCCCCTACGTCAAGCGGTTGCTGCAACGGCAACTGCGCAAAAAACTTAATCCCGATCATTATCCGGCGCCTTATCGTCTGCTGGATTTATGGGCGCAGGCGGCGGGACCAGAGGAGGAGGCGGTATCGTGTGCGGAATTATTAGTGGGCCGCACCAGCCACAATTTGATATATTTATTTTCGCTTTCAGAAGGGCTTAAACAGGCGGGACGCGAACAGCCTGCTGCCGCCGTCGAATGGGTGCACGTTATCGGTGCCGGCGTAATGGGCGCTGATATCGCCCTCTGGGCGGCCTACAACGGTTTTAATGTCAGCTTGCAGGATCAGCATCCTGACGTTTTGGCACACGCTATAAAAAAGGCACATGACTTCTTCATTAGAAAACTTAAAAATCCGCGTTTAGTGCAAGCAGCGATGGATCGGTTAATGCCTGATGCGCGGGGCAGCGGCTTACGCCGGGCGGATTTAGTAATCGAGGCCATCGTCGAGAACGTGAAGGCTAAATCAGCATTATTCGCCGACATCGAATCCTCACTGCGCCCGGGTACGTTGGTTACCACCAATACCTCGAGCATCCCATTGGAGATTCTTGCCCAATCTTTGCGTGATCCCTCACGTTTGGTAGGCCTACATTTTTTCAACCCCGTGACCAAAATGCAGTTAGTGGAAATCGTGCGTGGCGCACAGACCAGTAAAAAAGCCCTAACGCAAGCACGGGCTTTTACGGCAGCGTTGAAGTGTCTCCCGCTTAACGTGAAAAGCAGCCCGGGTTTTCTGGTGAACCGGGTTTTTATGCCTTATTTAATTGAAGCCATAATAATGGCGGAGGAGGGAGTTCCATTTGCGCTAATCGATCGCGCCGCGACGGATTTCGGCATGTCCATGGGGCCTATCCTGTTAGCCGATACAATCGGACTGGATATTTGTCTTTCGGTAGCAGAGATGATGGCCGCGCCGCTTGCTATCCCGGTACCGGAAAAGTTGCGCGCCACGGTGGCGCGCGGCGAGTTAGGCAAAAAAACCGGCAAAGGCTTCTATACTTATAAAAAAGACCGGCCATTAATCGAGGCGTCTGTGGTCAAAGAAACAAGTATTCCCATCACCGAGCGGTTAATACTGCGTTTGCTCAACGAAGCCATGGCCTGCCTGCGCGAAGGTGTGGTTACCGATCCGGACGCGATCGATGCCGGCTTAGTTTATGGTATTGGCTTTGCGCCTTATCTAGGCGGGCCGATGCGCTACGCCGAAAGCTTAGGAAGTCTAGGCGTACTACAAAGCTTAAACCGATTGGCGCAAAAATACGGCTCCGGTTTTGAGCCGGATGCAGGCTGGCATAAAACCGAATTATTCGCCAGACGGGCTGCGTCGAGAAACTAGTTGTGCCTATTCCACTTACGGAAGCATTTACCTTGCCGCAGATGTTTTCGGCGCGCGTTATGCAAACACCGGATGCTTTCGCTTACTCCCAATACGCGGAAACCGGGTGGGTGCGCATGACCTGGGCCGAGGCCGCGCGCGCGGTTGAGCGATGGCAGACCGCGTTACGCAAAGAAGGAATGCAACCCGGGGACCGTGTCGCCATCGCCGCGCGTAATTGTATTGAATGGGTATTGTTTGACCAAGCCGCGTCCGCTTTGGGTTTGGTCGTGGTGCCGCTCTATTTCAACGACCGCCTGGACAATATGGCATGGTGCTTAAATGATTCCGGCGCGCGGTTGCTGCTGCTGGAAAATCCCGCCTTATGGCCGGCGTTACACCGGCAAGTGCCCTCAGTGCAGCGCATGGTATCTTTACGCCGCTTACCGCAGGAGGAAAGGGCGATTTATATCAAGGACTGGCTCCCGGCAGTAGCGGAAACCGCCCCAGCTCTATCATTTTCCGCCGACAAGCTGGCGACCGTCGTATATACCTCCGGTACTACCGGACGCCCCAAAGGGGTGATGCTTAGCCATCGCAATATTATTAGTGACCTTATCGCATTAATGGAGGCCATTCCCGAGGTCGTTAACGGGGCGCACCGCTTTTTGTCTTTTTTGCCCCTTTCTCACATGTTCGAGCGCACGGTAGGTTACTACATTCCTGTCTGCATCGGCGCAGAAGTGATATATGCACGCGGCGTACCGGAGCTTGCGGAAGACCTTCAATCCCAGCGGCCCACTGCTTTCGTCAGCGTCCCCCGCATTTTCGAGCGCATCTACAGCAAATTGGAAACCGCCCTGCCGGTGGGATCATTGAAGCGCCGGCTATTCCAAAAAACCGTAACGATCGGCTGGAAACGCTTCGAGAAACAAGCGACGAATTGGGAAAATTTATTATGGCTGGGGCTGGATTTATTAGTGGCGCGCAAGGTGAGGGCGCGTTTTGGCGGACGCTTACGGTTTGTTTTCATTGGCGGCGCGGCCATGGACCCGCGCCTATCCCGTATCTTTACCGGCCTCGGCTTCACGTTACTTCAGGGCTACGGCCTAACCGAAACAGCGCCGGTGTTAAGTTGTAACCGTGTCCAGGATAACGATCCGGCTTCCGTTGGCCGGCCGCTCGCCGGTGTTGAGGCCCGCACTGCAGAAAACGGCGAGCTTCTCGTGCGGGGCCCGATGATTATGCAGGGCTACTGGAATAATTCAGCGGCAACAAAAGCTGCGATCGAACAAGATGGCTGGTTCCGTACCGGCGATCTAGTGGAAATACGGAACGGCAAAATTTACATTACCGGCCGGGCAAAGGATATTATTGTTTTAAACAACGGGGAAAAAATCGCCCCCACGGACGCCGAGCAGGCTATTTTAATGGACCCCGTTTTCGAGCAAGTCGTGGTGGTGGGCGAGGGTCGTGCGGCGTTAGGTCTATTAGTAGTAAGCCAACTGCAGGACGAAAAAGAATTGTGCATGCGCGCCAATGAGCAGCTCCATGCATTTCCGGGATATGCCAGGATTCGCCATATTATGCGCGTAACCGAGCCCTGGACCGTGGAAAATGGCTTGCTTACCCCCACGTTAAAATTAAGGCGGAACGAGGTCGGGCGGCGCTTTGCCAGAGAAATCGAAGCGATGTACTTAAATAAAGCCGCTTGCCAGGAAACTAATGTCTAATTTAGGCTAAATGGGCCGGCCGGCTGTTTGGAACTTTCTGTAAAAGCGCCAGTCTATGGAATTATGGACATTGATAATCGTCCTACCCGCTTTCCTCCCTGAGCGGGGACTCCCGGAAGATTCAAACTCCGGGATTTTATTCCGCCCCGGACTCTCTCCCCTTGTGTCCGGGGCTTTTTTATCGGTTTTTGCCTTCCAGCCATTGTGTTAACACGGCTTTTGCCTCCTCTATTCCTTGCTTTTTAAGGGACGAAAAAAGCTGTACCGAGGCGGCGGAATAAAGCACGGTTACTGCTTTGCGAACCTGGAACAATACCTCTGCGGCTGAACCTTTTCCGAGTTTATCGGCCTTGGTAAGCAGGAGATGGGCCGGGATCGCGGTTTCCCGACACCAACTAAGCAGTTGCCTATCAAGCGGGGTCAGCGCCTGACGCAGGTCCATCACCAGCATTAATCCACGCAAACAATGACGGGTTTGTAAGTAACCAGCCAGGGTGTTTTGCCACTCTTTTCGCACTGATTGAGTGACTTTGGCATAACCATAACCGGGCAAGTCCACTAACCGGTGACGATCATCTAACGCAAAAAAGTTAATCAATTGAGTGCGCCCCGGAGTTTTGCTAACGCGGGCGAGGTTTTTATGCCCGGTTATGCTGTTGATGGCACTGGACTTACCGGCATTGGAACGGCCGGCAAAGGCCACTTCCGCAGCCACCTCCGGCGGCAACTGGGAAAGCCTCTGGCTGCTTAAAACGAACTTGGTGTTACGAAATTCCAGCATACTTTTAAAATTGACCTGGCGGCGGGCTCTTGGTATATAGGCGTGCCTGCGGTGCCTATCTAAGCAGGGAAAAATATATTGTTGTTATATAACCGGGCTCATTCTCAGAGCTTGCTGATTTTTTAAGTTTACTCGAGGAGAGGACATGCAAAAACCATGGGTACTGGCCCTGACAATTATGCTCGGTTTCGCCACTTTCGCTCATGCTCAGCCGAATATTTCCGCCGGCAAGGCCAAGGCCCAGCAGATATGCCAGGCCTGCCATGGCGCGGATGGCAATGGTATCTCGCCCATGTATCCCAAGCTCGCCGGGCAAAGCGCGGAATATTTAAGCAAACAGCTCGCCGACTTCAAATCGGGGGCGCGCAAAGATCCTATTATGTCGCCCATGGCGGCGGGGTTGTCTCCCTCAGATATGCAAAATTTGGCGGCCTATTTTGCCAGCCTTACGATTAAACCAGGTGTGGCTGTAGGCGACAAAAATACCATAGAGCTTGGCAAAAAAATCTACCGTGGCGGAAACGCAAAAACCGGGGTGTCCGCATGCATGAGCTGCCATGGCCCCTCTGGGCATGGCATTCCGCCTCGTTTCCCACGTGTGTCCGGCCAGTATGCCGCCTATACGCAAAAACAATTGCTCATGTTTAAGAATGCCGCGCGCAGCAACGATAATGGTGTCATGACCCGTATCGCATTTCGCATGTCAGAGGCTGAGATTAAAGCGGTATCCGAATACATGGCGGGGTTAAAATGAGCTTCACCGTTCATTTTTAGCCTAACCCAGGCAATCCTAAGGGGTTAGGAAAGATTTTTACCCGCATGTGCCGTACACCGTCTGCCACGTCCACCATCCCGTCGATCAAACAGATTAATTGCTTTCCAAATCATAAACTTATATCGCCAGTTAAAAATGGCACGGGTATTGCTGTTTATTTATCAAATTTACCAAAGAATTTAAGGCAGTGACGGCCCACTAACGCGAGAAAGGAGCAACCAATGTTGAGTTTTATCGTAAGCCTAGTAAATCATTACGAACAACGCCATGGTGCGCGGCCGAACTTGGTTTACATGAACGAAACTCATTATCGTCTCTGAAAAATTCGCCTGGAGCGAATTTTCGTGCTAACCCCGTTAGGGGTGAGGCGCAGGCGACCCACAGGGATGTGGGAAGGTAGGGCAACGCCGGGAGCAGTTGCCGGGAGGCGCCGAACAAAAATGTCAGGGACGACTTTTTCAGAGTTTCTTGCAGTTATCCCGTTAACATTTAACGGCAGATTTCCCGGTTAGTGTGTGGGGTGTGCAAGGGCCTTGGGGATATTCCTTCTCGGCCCTTGCTTTTTTTTTTACAACAGCTTAAAAACCTTTTCCGCCGCCGCCAGCGTTGTCGCTATGTCCTCATAGGTATGCGCGGCTGACACGAAACCCGCTTCAAACGCCGACGGCGCCAAGTACACGCCCTGTTTCAACATACCGTGAAAAAATTTTTTAAAGCGCCCGACATCGCAAGCCATTACTTGTGAAAGGCGCGTAATCGCGGCTTCTTCGGTAAAAAACAGGCCGAACACTCCACCCACTGCGTGCGCAACAAATGGAATGCCGGCGGCTTGGGCCCGGGCATGCAGACCGGTAGTTAAGGCGGTAGTTTTAGCGGCGAGCTCTGGATAAAAATCTTTCTTACCAACCTCTTTTAAAGTAGCCAACCCGGCAGCCAGGGCGACCGGGTTGCCCGACAGCGTGCCGGCCTGATAAACCGGCCCTTCCGGCGCCAGATAATCCATAATCTCGGCACGACCGCCAAACGCTCCAACCGGCAGACCACCGCCGATAATCTTTCCGAGGGTAGTTAAATCCGGTGTAATGCCGTACAACGCCTGGGCGCCGCCTAAAGCCACGCGGAACCCGGTTATAACTTCGTCAAAGATTAATGCCGCACCATAGTCATCGCACAGACGGCGTAATCCTGGTAAAAATCCGCTAACCGGCGGCACACAATTCATGTTGCCGGCAACCGGCTCGACGATGACCGCCGCAACCTCATCGCCGTAAGCCGCAAATGCCTCCTTAACTTGGGACACATTGTTATATTCGAGCGCCAGGGTGTGCCGGGCAAACGCCGCCGGTACGCCGGCCGAAGTCGGCACGCCTAAAGTCAAGGCGCCGGAGCCGGCCTTGACCAAAAGGGAATCCGCGTGGCCATGGTAACAGCCTTCGAATTTGATGATCTTATCGCGGCCAGTGTAGCCGCGCGCCAGGCGAATCGCGCTCATGGTGGCCTCGGTACCGGAGCTAACGAGGCGCACTTTTTCAATGGAAGGCATGAACCCGCATATCCGCTCCGCCATCTCAATTTCACGGCGCGTCGGTGCGCCAAAGCCAAGGCCGTATTTAGCAGCATTGTTGACCGCGTCAACAACCGCCGGGTGCGCGTGGCCTAATATCATCGGTCCCCACGAACCGACGTAATCGATATAGCGTTTGCCGTCTTCATCCCACAGATACGCGCTGCTACCGCGGGCGAAAAACAGCGGTTCGCCGCCTACGCCGTTAAATGCGCGCACCGGCGAATTTACGCCGCCCGGGATGCAGCGTTGCGCTTGCTTAAAAAGTTGCGAAGATTGCGTCACTTATCGTCTTGCTCCAAATTATTTGGGGGCGCCCCAATAGATATGGCTTGATGGAACACAGTTGCTGCTAGAACAGTTTTGCAAATGCTTGTGCGGCCCTCATGGGGTCAGCCTGCCCAAACACCGCATCAATCACCGCGAGCATATCAGCGCCCGCGGCGATTAAAATGGCTCCGTTTTCCGGCGTGATGCCGCCGATGGCTGCGATAGGGATGTGCAATTTCTTTTTCGCTAAACGCAGCAAATCCACATGCGCGCGCAGCGCGTACGGTTTGGTCGCCGAAGGATAAAAACTGCCAAAGGCGACATAATTGGCGCCCACCGCCTCCGCCGCCAGTGCGCGGTTAAGTTCGTTATAACATGATACACCGATGATGGCAGGTGTTCCGAGCAGAGCCCGGGCTTCGGCAATGTCAGCATCATCGCGGCCAAGATGGACCCCGGCCGCACCGGTTTCATGCGCCAATTGGACATCGTCATTAATAATGACCGGCACATCGTAGCGGGAACAAAGCTGGACAAGCGCGCCTGCTTGCTGCCGACGGGCGTTGTCGTTGTCGTTTTTGTTGCGATACTGAAGAAAGCGGGCGCCGCCCAAAAAGGCGGCCTCCACGCGTTGCAAAAAATTTGCCGCGCGTAAACCAGCTTGATCAGTAATTAAGTATAAACCTTGCATACTTTGCGGTACTGTCGGCAGGGGCGATCCTATTTTTTATCCTCGCGAGGTTCATCAGTCGCGCGCGCCCAATACAGGCGGTCGGGAAGAAGCTGACCCATGCCTAAGCGGAAACCATTTTTCAGCGCATGCCAAGTATAATCTTGCGCCTCGGCCACTGCGTTCACCGGGTCAAAACCGTGAGCAAGGGTGGCGGCGCAAGCTGAAGCCAAGGTGCAGCCGGACCCATGATAGGCTTCCGGCAATCGCTCCCAAGTAAAGCTTTCCAGCAAACGCCTATTTCCATATAAACGATTGATTACTTCCGGCGTCGCTTCGTGCGTGCCGGTGATAAGCACATATTTACAGCCGTGCGACAAAAGCTGTTGCGCGCAAGCATCTAGCGTATCGGCATCCGGTGCCAACTGGCGCGCTTCCGCGCTATTAGGCGTAATCAAGGTAGCATGCGGGAACAACAAGATGCGGAACGCCTCTTCTAACGGCTGTTCCGCTAAATCATCGCCCCGGCCGGATGTTAAAACCGGATCAACAATTAAAGGGATATCGGCGTATTCCCGGACGATGCTGGCGATAGCGCTTAAATTCGCCAGGTTGCCAAGCATGCCGGTTTTAAATGCCGCCACCGGCATGTCTTCCAAAACCGCGCGCGCCTGGGCGACAACCAGTTCGGCCTCGACCGGAACAAATTGCTTCACGCCGATCGTGTCTTGCACGGTCACTGCGGTTAAGACCGGCGCGGGGTGGCATCCCATGCTGACCAGCGCTTGAATATCGGCCTGTATACCGGCCCCTCCAGTCGGATCATTACCGGCAAACACAAGCACAACAGGTGGGTTCGAATTCATGATTGAGCCAATGCATTCAGGGTTAACTTTTTAAGGGTGCGGATTAATAGCGGGTGGTCGTTTAAAGCCGGGGTCACGCGATACTCACTAATACCGGCTTGCTGCGCGAGCTTCGCGTAAACTATTCCGAGTTCATACAAGGTTTCAACATGATCGGACACAAAAGCGACTGGATAGACCAATATTTGTTTAGCGCCGGCCGCGGCTTGCTCCAGAATGACCCGATCAGTATAAGGTTGCAGCCACTTAAGCGGGCCAACCCGGCTTTGGTAACAAAGCATGGTGTGAGGCCAATTTAATTTTTCCTTAAGTGACTCGTAAGTGGCGGTGATATGCCGTTCATAAGGATCCCCATTATTGATGATTTTTTGCGGTAACCCGTGCGCGGAAAAAAGCAGGCTGATATCGCCCGGGGCGGGGCGGGAAAATTTTTTTGCTTCATGCTGAATGCTTTCAACGATTGCCTGTTGATAATCGCTTTGCTCGTACCAATGTTCAATAAGCGCGATATGCGGATGATAATGCTGGCGCTCGCATTGACGCAAAAATTCATTGTAGGAGCTGCCGGTCGTAGTTGTCGAATACTGTGGATACAGGGGCAATAAAACCACTTTCGCATATTGCGCCTGCTTCAGCTTAGCGACCACTTGAGCGGTCAACGGGTGCCAGTAGCGCATGCAGATATGGACATCATAATGACCCTCTCTGGACAAGGCTTGTTGCAGCGCCGCCGATTGTTTTTCCGTATTTTCCAACAGCGGCGAGCGGCCGCCGATTGCCGCGTAGCCGGCTCGCGCCTCGCGCAGCCGGCGCTTACTGAAAATAAAGGCAAAAACCTTTTGCGTAATAAACCCGAGCGGAAGTTTGAAAATATCGGGGTCGGAAAATAAATTAAACAAGAAATCTTCTACCGACTGCAAAGAAAGCGGGCCGCCTAAATTAAAAAGCACAACAGCAGTTCGGTTTTGCATGCAACCCCGGGTGGTGGCGTCTTAGCAGGGTGCTGAAAAACTCGTTTTTCAGCACCCTGCGGTGGCCGCTCTCGCGCATCCCTGCGCTACGCGGCACTAGGGCTTCCTGCCCGTCGCGGTATAGGGACGTACCGCCATTTTTCAAACACGCTAAGTGTTTGAACAATGAAGCAAAGCAAAAACCACGCTTTTTGCTTTGCTTCATTGTACCCTTCCATAACCGACATTTCACCAATGCATCAAAAATGAGAAAATAACCACGACCATGATCCCTAAGGGGCGATATGAAAGTTTATATGTGTGTAATTTGCGGGTTTCTGTATGAAGAAGAAAAGGGATTGCCCGAACAAGGCATCCCGCCAGGCACCCGTTGGGAAGATATCCCGGAAACATGGAAATGTCCGGATTGCGGCGCCGGCAAGGACGAGTTCGAAATGATTGAAATTTAATCCCTCATGAGACCCTCCGCCTACGCCGCCTCCTGGCAGGATGAACTGGCGTTTGCCGGGCAAACATTAAAATACGCCATCTCGCTTAGCTCACGGCGGCGCACCCTGTGCCTGCAGGTACACATGAATGGTGTTATTCGAGTCTGTGCGCCGGCGGGTACCTCTCTTCGCGCCATTCGTGACTTTATCCACCAACACCTGGATTGGGTGATAAAAAAACGGAATAGATTCTGTTCCGGGCGGCAACCGCTGGTTCGTTCACTCGAGGAGGGCGCCAGATTGCCTTTTCTAGACCGGAGATTAATTTTACGGACCCATTTCGTTTCCATAATAAGGCCGCGTCTTTCAAGGCAGGGTGACACGCTTTTTCTGCGCGCGGCCGGCCCTGCCCGGACTCGCTCGCTGCTGGAAAATTGGTATAAAGAACAAGCGAGGATCCATGTAGAACAGCGCATTAAACATTTTACACCGTTAATCAAGTGTCCTGCGCCGAGACGCATTCGCATCGCAGACCAAAAAACTCGCTGGGGAAGCTGTTCCGCGCGCGGCGTCATCAGTATCAATTGGCGGTTAATGCTGGCGCCGGCGATCATTGTCGACTATGTCGTGGTGCACGAGCTGTGTCATTTATTGCACCCCAACCATAGCGATAAATTCTGGGCGGAGGTCAACCATATTCTGCCGGACTATCTCGGCGTACGTAAACGCCTGCATGAAATTGGCGGCGGCTTGGTATTATAGTGGCCGGGAACGGGGACCAATAAAAAGCCCCGCAGTGCGGGGCTTTTTATTCTGCTAACGGAGGTTGGCGGGCTTACATCATGCCATCCATGCCGCCCATGCCTCCCATACCACCCATGCCGCCACCGTGTGCGGTTTGCTTTTCGTCCGCGGGCAGCTCAGCCACCATTGCCTCGGTGGTGATCATAAGACCCGCGATCGAGGCTGCGTTTTGCAGCGCGGTGCGCGTAACCTTAGTAGGATCGAGAATCCCCATGGCCAGCATATCGCCGTATTCGCCGGTCGCGGCGTTGTAGCCAAAGCTGCCCTTACCTTCAGTCACTTTGTTCAACACCACCGAACCCTCGGCGCCGGCATTGATGACGATTTGACGTAACGGCTCTTCCATCGCGCGGCAGGCGATCTGAATGCCCACCTCTTGCTCGTGATTGTCGCCTTTGACCTTAATCGCCTGCAAGGCGCGGACTAGAGCGACGCCACCGCCTGGCACCACGCCTTCCTCCACCGCGGCGCGAGTGGCATGCAACGCGTCTTCCACACGCGCCTTCTTTTCTTTCATCTCCACTTCCGTCGCGGCGCCGACTTTAATCAATGCAACCCCGCCCGCGAGTTTTGCGACGCGTTCTTGCATTTTCTCTTTATCATAATCCGAGGTGGTTTCTTCGATCTGCGCACGGATTTGTTTGACGCGCGCCTCGATGTCTTTGGGATTACCGGCGCCATCGATAAGGGTGGTGTCTTCCTTGTTGATATGAACGCGTTTAGCTGAACCCATGCTCTCGATCGTGACATTTTCCAGCGTCATGCCGAGCTCGTCGGAGATCAGGGTGCCGCCGGTCAAAATTGCGATATCCTGCAACATGGCCTTGCGGCGATCGCCGAAGCCAGGGGCTTTCACGGCGCATACTTTGAGGATACCGCGGATGTTATTCACGACCAGGGTGGCGAGCGCTTCGCCTTCCACATCTTCGGCGATAATCAACAGCGGGCGCCCGGCCTTGGCGACGCCTTCCAGCACCGGCAATAGATCACGGATATTGGAGATCTTTTTCTCATAAATCAGGATGTAGGGGTTTTCCAGCTCCGTGGTCATGGTTTCCTGCTTATTAATGAAGTAGGGGGACAGATAACCGCGGTCAAACTGCATGCCCTCGACAATCTCCAGCTCGTTTTCCAGGCCGGAGCCTTCTTCCACGGTGATGACCCCTTCTTTACCGACTTTATCCATGGCATCGGCAATAGTCTTGCCGATGGACTCGTCGGCGTTGGCGGAGATGGTACCTACCTGCGCGATCTCTTTGTGATCGGAGCAGGGTTTGGATAAGTTCTTCAGCGCCTCGACCGCGGCGATAACGGCTTTATCAATACCCCGTTTCAAATCCATCGGATTCATGCCCGCGGCAACAGATTTAAGACCTTCGCGTAAAATGGCCTGCGCCAATACCGTCGCCGTGGTCGTGCCGTCGCCAGCGATATCAGAGGTATGCGATGCGACCTCTTTAACCATCTGCGCGCCCATATTCTCGTATTTGTCTTTCAGCTCGATTTCTTTCGCGACCGATACGCCGTCTTTGGTCACGGTCGGCGCGCCGAACGACTTATCCAATACGACATTGCGCCCTTTTGGTCCCAGCGTAACTTTTACCGCATCGGCTAGAATGTTGACGCCGCGCAACATGCGGATACGCGCGGAATCACCAAATATTACGTCTTTAGCAGCCATAACTTAACCCTCTTAAAATTATTTGCCTTCGATAACGCCCACGATGTCTTCTTCGCGCATCACGAGCAGTTCTTCGTTACTTACTTTGACTTCGGTACCGGAGTATTTTCCGAACAACACCTTGTCACCGACCTTTACGTCCAACGCCCGGACTTCGCCATTTTCCAGAATTTTACCTTTACCCACAGCGACAATTTCGCCTTGAATGGGCTTTTCCTTGGCCGTGTCGGGAATAACGATGCCGCCCGCGGTTTTGCGTTCCTCTTCCAGGCGGCGCACAATCACGCGGTCGTGTAAGGGACGGATGTTCATTGGATTTTCTCCTTGCGTATGAAGAGGCTGAACTTTCATTGTGGTTTTCTCCTTTGTTCTCAATATTAACTAAAATAAGCTGAGCGCCATATTAGCACTCACTTAAAGGGAGTGCTAGCATAATATCTGCTCAGTACTTGTCAAGCCGGGGGGCCGGAACCCGCTCAGAAGAAACAGCCAAAGCCCCGGGCGCTAGAAGGTTGTTGAAAAAGTCCATCCATGGCCTTTTTCAACACGCAAAGCAAAAAGCGGCCGCTCCTGCGCATCCCTGCGCTCGCGGCATTCGTGCATCCTGCACAGCATGGCCCTGTAATATAAGGGGGCTTTGCTTCATTCCTCAATCACCTAAGTGATTGAGGAATGGCGGTACGTCCCTATACCGCGACGGGCAGGAAGCCCTAGTGCCGTGCCCTACAGGGAAGTAGTAATGCCGCGGGAGGCGGGGACGCCGGGAGCGACCGTAGCGCAGGGAAGCGCGAGAGCGGCCACCGCAGGGTGATGAAAAACGAGTTTTTCATCACCCTCCTAAGGTTACTGAGTTAGGGGGCAGATCTTTTCCGCTTTAGCGGGCAAAAACAGGTTTCTTACGGTAAACTTTGACGCCTTGAATATTAACGAAAGCGGACCCGGCCACATCCGCTCGAAAATAGGATTTGCAGCTAACAATCTGATGTCAGAAAACCTATTTCAAATTGTTTTAACGACCTGTCCAGATACGCAAAGCGCGGAAAAAATCGCCCACGCGTTAGTTAACGAGAGGCTTGCCGCCTGTGTCAATATTTTACCCGCGATGCGGTCTAGCTATATTTGGAAGGGAAAAATCGAAACCACTGATGAGCATTTGCTGCTAATCAAGGCACCCGTGGAGCGCTACCAGGCGATCGAGGAACGGGTGCGGACACTGCATCCGTACGAACTTCCCGAGATTATTGCAGTCCCAATCCGCACCGGCGCAAACGATTATCTGTCTTGGCTTAAAAATCCCGATAAATAATGAAAAATCCTTTTATTTTCCTGCTCTTAGCGGCCGTACCCTTCGCTCACGCCTGGCAACCGGACGTGCCCGCGACCGAAAAGATTGCCAAATTGGACGATGTTAGAGGAACTAATGGGGACCAGGAGTTTCTCGACCCGGAGCAAGCGTTTGTATTAAACGTAATGGTGCGCGATGCCCGCACTCTGTTGGCGCAAATCAACATTGCCCCCGGTTATTATCTCTATCGTGAAAAGACCGGGTTTCAGATTACCCCCGTAACCGGTGTCCGGCTGGCTGATTATCAGCTACCCAGCGGCCTCGTCAAGATTGACCAATTTGTCGGCAAAACCGAGGTCTACCATGATCAGCTGACCACCCAACTGACCCTGGAACGTTCTACGCCTGGCGCAACCGACCTCACGCTCCTGATAAATTATCAAGGCTGTGCGGAAAAAGGCATTTGTTATCCGCCCATAAGCAAAAAAGTAAGTTTGCGATTACCGCCGTTGGCGGCGAGCGGGGTGGCGGAAACTCAACCTCTTGCCGCCGTTTTCAACGCCGCAAACACCGGGGCGGGGGGCGCTTCAATCAAAACCTTCCTGGTCGCGATGCTGGCTGCCTTTGGTAGCGGTCTGCTGCTCACCTTTACTCCCTGCGTTCTACCCATGGTTCCGATTCTATCCAGCATCATTGTCGGCCAAGGCAACAAAAGTCTTACCAAGTTACAGGCTGGATTGTTGTCGCTTTCCTACGTGGTAGGCACCACCGTAATTTATACCTTCGCCGGCGTGATCGCGGGCACCACCGGCGATCAACTGCAAGCCTATTTTCAAAATGTCTGGGCCATCGGCATTCTGAGCCTGGTTTTTGTCCTGCTCGCCCTCTCCATGTTCGGGCTTTATTCGCTGCAAATGCCCGGGATTATTCAATCCTACCTGCAAAAGCATATCCAAACCATTAAAGGCGGCTCCTTCTTCGGCGCGTTTATACTGGGGCTGTTGTCTGCGCTGGTTGTTGGTGCTTGCGTTTCGCCTTTGCTTATCTCGGCGTTAAGTATCGCTATCTCCGGCAAAGATCCGGTATTAGGCGGGGCAATCATGTTCGCCATGGCCTTAGGCATGGGGGTTGTGCTTATCGCTATGGGCGTTGGCGCCGGCTTTTTATTGCCCAAAGCCGGGCCATGGATGGATACCGTAAAAAATATCTTTGGTGTGCTGCTATTGGCCGTTGCTATTTACCTGTTGAGCGCCTTGCCCAAAGTCCCGGTATTGCTATTGTGGTCGGCTTTACTGATTGCTACGGCGGTTTATTTGGGCATACGGGTCGCACCTAAAGGAACCAGACCGTGGAATTATTTTTGTAAAGGAGCGGGGGTACTTTTACTTATTTGGGGAATATTCGCTTTCATGGGAGGATTGGCCGGAAATCGCGATATCTTCCGTCCCATGCCCGGCAACATGAGTCTAAACACCGCCGGCTTGCCGGTGGCGCCATTTCAACGTATCACCACCCTGCGTGATCTGGAGGCTTATTTAAACCAGGCTAAGGTCACAGGAAAGCCGGCGATCGTCGATTTTTACGCGGATTGGTGTATCGATTGCGTGCGTTTAGAGCGGGCTACCTTTTCCGATCCACGCGTGCGCCAAAAAATGCGCGGGTTTGCTCTGTTGCAGGCCGATGTCACGGACCATACGCCTGACACCAAAGCGATCAAGCAACGTCTTGCCGTGCTTGGTCCGCCTGCTACGCTGTTCTTTTCCGCGGGCGGCGAAGAGCGGAAGGATTTGCGTTTTTATGGATTCAAATCCGCCGACGAATTTCTAGCGATTCTCGCTCAAATTTGATCATTGATAGGAGGGGGGATCTATTTTGCGCAAAAAATTACCTTTGCTGGGTGCGGCACTGATCGCCATGCTTGCCGGTTACGGGCTGGGGCAGTTCTTGTGGATGCCTAGCGAAGCAAAGCCACCGCTCGGTCAAATGACGGAGTTTGTGCTGCCCGACCTGGAAGGCAAACCCCACAACATAAAAGAGTGGGGCGGCAATTTAATATTGTTGAATTTTTGGGCCACCTGGTGCCCGCCCTGCCGGGAAGAAATCCCGTTTCTGATAACCATGCAGCAGCGTTATGGCACGCAAGGCCTGAAGGTGATCGGGGTTGCGATCGACCGAGCGGAGGCGGTTGATCAGTATCGTCGCTCTCAGGGCATTAACTACCCTATTTTACTGGGCGGATATGATGCCGTCAGTCTTCTCACACAATACGGCAACTCCAAGCAGGCATTGCCTTACAGCGTGATCATTACTCCTCAGCGGGAGGTGGTGGCACGCAAACTCGGGGTTTACGCGCCCGACGAATTGGAGTCTCTGATTCGATCCTTTTTGCCCAAATCGCAATAATTTCTTCGAATCTGCTAAGAATTGCGCTTAACTTCACCAAACTGGACAAATCCTAAATAACTGGTGCACAATGGGGCGCGACCATAGTACCCTTTCAATGGGGTGCATTTTTTTGCTTTTTTTCAAACGACAACCAAATGGCTGAATTACTGGTACTAAACGGGCCCAACTTAAATTTGCTGGGAAGCCGGGAACCCCACTATTACGGCACTACCGGCCTGGAGGAGATCAACCATCGGCTCACGCAAATAGCCGAAGCCGCCGGCCACCGCGTTCATTTTTTTCAAAGCAATGCCGAACATGCGCTGGTGGAGCGGGTACATCAAGCCATAAAAGAAAAAATCGCCTTTATCCTTTTGAACCCTGCTGCCTTTACCCATAGCAGCATCGCCTTGCGCGACGCCTTGGCAGCGAGTGGGATTCCCTTTATCGAAATTCACCTCTCCAATATCTATGCACGCGAGGCGTTCCGGCACCATTCATATTTTTCCGACCTGGCGGTCAGCGTGCTCAGCGGTTTTGGCGCACAGGGCTATGAATTGGCGCTCGCCGCGGCTATCCAACATTTAAAAAAATAGGGCTTCAGGCTGTGGACATCCGCAAAGTAAAAAAACTAATAGAAATGCTAGAGGCATCCAATTTGGGCGAAATCGAGATTCGGGAGGGCGAGGAGTCGATTCGCATCAGTCGCGCGAGTTCGGTAAGCCCGGCCACAGTATCGGCAACTAATGTAACACCCGGCCCGGCAGCACCCGCCACAGCGGCAGCGCCGGCCGCTGAAACGGAAACACCGAACGCCAACCCCCCCGGTCATCCCGTTACCTCACCCATGGTTGGAACTTTCTACCGCGCCTCAGCGCCGGACGCCAACCCGTTTGTCGAGGTCGGCAGCGTGGTTAAGGTCGGGGACACCATATGTATTATCGAAGCCATGAAGATGCTCAATGAGATCGAGAGCGACAAGGCCGGCACCGTAAAAGCGATACTTAAGGAAAATGGTCAGCCTGTGGAATACGGCGAAGCTCTCTTCATCATTGAATAATTAATTTAATAACCCCTTCCTTCCCCCACGCGCATGATTGAAAAAGTTGTCATAGCCAACCGCGGCGAAATCGCTTTGCGCATCCAGCGCGCCTGCCGCACCCTTGGCATAAAAACCGTGGCTTTACATTCTGAAGCCGACCGCGACGCCAAATATGTACGGCTGGCGGATGAATCGGTATGTATCGGGCCGCCCTCGGCGGCACAAAGCTATTTAAATATCCCCGCCGTCATTAGCGCGGCCGAGGTTACCGACGCTGTCGCTATCCATCCCGGTTATGGTTTTCTTTCCGAAAACGCCGACTTCGCCGAGCGCGTGGAGCAAAGCGGGTTTATCTTTATCGGCCCGCGCCCGGAAACCATTCGTCTTATGGGCGACAAGATTTCCGCCATCAAAACCATGAAAAAGGCCGGTGTGCCGTGCGTGCCAGGATCCGAGGGGCCACTGGATAACGATGAAAAAAAGATATTTAAAATCGCCACAGACCTAGGCTATCCGATCTTGATCAAAGCGGCCGGCGGCGGCGGCGGTAAAGGCATGCGGGTGGTGCACAGCGAGGCGACCTTGCTCAATGCCATCGCCATTACTCGTGCCGAAGCCAAAGCGGCGTTCAATAACGATACCGTCTATATGGAAAAATACCTGGAGAACCCGCGCCATATCGAGTTCCAAGTATTGGCCGACGAGCACGGCAGCGCGATTCATCTTGGCGAGCGCGATTGTTCGCTGCAACGGCGCCACCAAAAGGTGGTGGAAGAGGCGCCGGCCCCCGGTATTTCGGAAAAAGTACGCAGCCGAATCGGCGAACGCTGCGCCGAGGCTTGCCGCCGTATCGGCTATCGCGGCGCGGGGACCTTCGAGTTTTTGTACGAAAGGGGCGAATTTTACTTTATTGAAATGAACACGCGCATACAGGTTGAACACCCGGCGACAGAAATGGTCACCGGCGTCGACATTGTTAAACAGCAACTGCTCGTCGCTTCCGGCGAAAAGCTGGCTTATAGACAAAAGGATATCGAGATGCGCGGCCATGCCATGGAATGCCGGATAAATGCCGAGGACCCGAGAACTTTCATGCCCTCGCCTGGGCGCATCACCCAATACCATCAACCCGGCGGCCCGGGAATACGGGTTGATTCCCATATCTACAATAACTATATGGTCCCTCCCTATTACGATTCCATGATCGGCAAGCTGATTGCGCACGGCGACACGCGCGAGATCGCGATGGCGCGCATGCGCATTGCTTTAAGCGAGATGGTGGTCGATGGCATCAAAACCAACATCCCGCTGCAACAGTACCTATTCAACGATGCCGCGTTTCAGACCGGCGGTGTTAATATCCACTATTTGGAAAAACGTCTTGGGTTAAGTTAGTGCCGTGGCTGAAATTCAGGCTGCGTATCGATCCCGACCGCGCCGAGCAAGTGGCTGATGTGTTTGAAGAGCTCGGCGCGATCGCGGTCACGTTTGAAGACGCCGGCGATCAACCGCTATTTGCCAAGGCACTCGAGCAAAATCCATTGTGGGCGCATACCTGGGTAAGCGGTTTATTCCCATCAGGTACGCCGCCGCAAAATGTCCTCAAACATGTCTCGTCCGGCGCCGCGGAAGCCACGCCGCATGAAACCGAGATTATTCCCGATCAAAATTGGCAACTTGCCTCGCTGGCTCACTTTAAGCCGCTCTATTTCGGCGGTGATCTTTGGGTATGCCCAAGCTGGTGCCAGCCGCCGAGACCGGATGCAATCAATCTTATCCTGGACCCTGGGCTCGCCTTTGGCACCGGCGCCCATGCCAGCACGGCCTTATGCCTGGAGTGGTTGGCAAAGCAGCCGCTGGCTGGAGCCGAAGTGGTTGATTTTGGCTGCGGCTCCGGCATTCTGGCAATCGCCGCGCTTAAGCGCGGCGCACACCATGCCTGGGGCGTTGACATCGACCTGGACGCCCTGCAAATAAGCCATGAAAACGCGGCGCGCAATGGCGTAGTAGAAAAATTTACCTGCGGCCTGGCCACCGCCTTGCCACCGGAGTTACATGCGGATATCGTAATGGCCAACATACTTGCCGAGCCGCTTATGGAATTAGCGCCTTTGTTTACTAAGCTGGTAAAGAAAGGCGGGCGTTTGCTGCTGGCCGGCCTGCTCGTTGAACAAATCAAACCGGTGACAGCGTATTACGCACGGGATTTTGCGCTTAGCACCCGCATGCGCGAAGGATGGGCGTTAGTAATAGGGACGAAAACCTGATCTTAAGCCGGTGAAGAACATTATCATGTATACCCAATGCCCGGAATGTCATACGGTTTTTGCGCTTACCAAAAAGCAGTTGGAGGCGCGCGCCGGCGTGGTGCGCTGCGGCCAGTGTGCGGCGATTTTCCAGGCAGACGAGCATATGCTCGACACTCTTTCAGCAAGGAATTTCGCGCAAGAAGAAGGCTCCCTGCCACCGATGTCGCAAGCGCCCGCACGAGATGAGGGGGACGAAATGGAGGCTTCGCTGCTGGTGCCAGAAGATCCCCAACCCGCCTTAATCGCCAAATCATCGGACGGCAGACGGCGCCGGTTACTGTGGGCCTTTGGCAATTTCTTATTATCGCTCGCGCTGATAGGGCAGTACTTTTTTATTTACCGCAGCGAGCTTGCGCAACAGCCGCAGCTAGCGCCGTGGATAACGGAAGCGTGCGAGCTTCTCGCTTGTGAAATTCCTTCGCCTAAAGATATTAGCAAGATCGAACTGATCGAAGCCGAGATAGCCCCGCACCCGAAGTTTGATAAGGCCTTGCGTATCAGAGCGAGCCTGGTTAACCATGCGAACTTTGCTCAGAATTATCCATTAATGGAAATCAGCCTAACCAATAACAGCGGCGTGGTCTTGGCACGGCGTACGTTTAACCCTCAGGAGTATTTGGAGAAACCGCAGAAGGCGGCGGATGGAATGGTGCCGAACATGACTGCTTCGGCATTGTTAGAAATAACCCAACCGGACGATAGCGCCGTTGGTTATGAAATCCAGCTGCTGGCGTCCCCGTCTTAAGCAGGTTGTTGAAAAAGTCCATCCGTGGACTTTTTGACTCGGACCTTTCTTCGCTTTGCAGTCCCTGCGTGCTCGAAAGCCGGGGTTCGCCTTCCATGGCGAACCCGCTCAGCGGGAGGAAGGTCCACCGGACCTTCCTCTTGATCCGCTTCGCCCCTGGTCCTCGCCCTACGGGCGCTACCAGGTAGCGCCCACTCTCTCCTGGAGAAATTGTCAACACGCAAAGCAAAAAGCGGCCGCTCCTGCGCCTCCCTGCGCTCGCGACGCACAGGGAGGTGCAAGTGTCGCGGGAGGTAGGATGCCGAGAGCGACCGGCATTCGTACTTCCTGCACAGCACGGTTTTTGCTTTGCTTCATTGTTCAAACATGTAGCGTGTTTGAACAATGGCGATACGTCCCTATACCGCGACGGGCAGGAAGCCCAAGTGCCGTGCCCTACAGGGAAGTAGTAATGCCGCGGGAGGCGGGGACGCCGGGAGCGGCCGTAGCGCAGGGAGGCGCGAGGGCGGCCACCGCAGGGTGATGAAAAACGAGTTTTTCATCACCCTGCTAGCGCCAAAGTTCGCCGGCGCATTATTTAAACGACCCCCTTTCCCAGGCACGACTTTTCTAGGTATGATGCGCTTCCCGCGCGCCAAAAATTCTATGTATGCAAATTGGACCTTATAAACTAAAGAATAATCTGCTGGTCGCGCCCATGGCCGGGGTCACCGATCGTCCGTTTCGCCAGTTATGCAAAAAGCTCGGCGCCGGCATGGCGGTGTCGGAGATGGTGTCTTCTAATTCCTTGCTATGGGGCAGTAAAAAAACCCTGCGGCGCGCCAATCATGCGGGAGAAGCCGAACCTAAATCCGTGCAAATCGCCGGCGCCGACCCCGCCATGATGGCGCAAGCGGCGCGCTACAACGTGGACAACGGCGCGCAAATTATCGATGTCAATATGGGTTGCCCGGCGAAAAAAGTCTGTAACGTCATGGCCGGCTCAGCGTTGCTAAAAGACGAATCTTTAGTGGCGCGCATACTTGATGCGGTGATAACGGCGGTTGATGTTCCGGTCACATTGAAAATCCGCACCGGCTGGGACAAAGACCACCGTAATGGCGTCACGATAGCGCGCACGGCAGAGGCGGCCGGTATCCAGGCCTTGGCCGTCCATGGCCGTACGCGCGCCTGCGCCTATCAAGGCGACGCGGAATACGATACGATCGCGGCGATTAAAGCAGCGGTAAATATCCCTATTATCGCCAATGGCGATATCGACTCACCGGAAAAAGCCAAACGCGTTTTGGCGCATACCGGCGCTGATGGGGTGATGATCGGGCGGGCGGCGCAAGGCGACCCGTGGATATTTCGCGAGATCGCTTATTATCTTGAAACAGGGGAAAAGTTACCTCCGCCTTCTGCCGCTGAAATACGCGATACTTTGCTGGCGCACTTGGAGAATCTCTATCAATTCTACGGCGAGCAGACCGGTGCGCGCGTGGCGCGTAAACATATTTCTTGGTACAGCAAAGGTTTGGCGGGCGGGGCGTTATTCCGCAACATCATCAACCGGGTAGAGCTTGCGGAAGAACAATTTCGTCTCACGCGGGAATTTTTTGATCAACAAATCGACGCTTGTGGAATGGCGGCATGAAAGAGCAACGCAAACACCCGAAAGATAAATCCAGAGGACCGCTGGCGGCCTGCGTCAAAGCCGCTGTTGAGCGCTACTTTCATGATCTCAACGGAGAAAAACCAGACGGTCTCTATGATATGGTAATCGCCGAAGTAGAAGCGCCCCTGCTTGAAGCCGCGATGCGTTACGCGCAGAGCAATCAGTGCCGAGCGGCGGAAATTCTCGGCATCAATCGCAATACCCTGCGCAAAAAACTCAAACTCTACGATATCGGTTAGGCGCGCCTCCTGTGTCGTTTCCCATCAAACGCGCCCTGTTCAGCGTTTCGGATAAAAGCGGCGTGGCCGAATTCGCGCGCGCGTTACAACCTTTCCACATCGAGATCCTGTCGACCGGCGGCACCGCGGAGCTTCTGCTTAAAAACGGCGTTACTGTGCGCGAGGTCTCGGACTACACCGGCTTTGCGGAAATACTGGGTGGGCGGGTAAAAACCCTGCACCCAAAAATACACGGCGGCCTGTTAGCGCGGCGCGACTTGGCTGATCATGTCAAGGCCATGCAAGAATACGATATCCCGCCGATCGATCTGGTCGTGGTTAACTTATATCCATTCGAACAGACCGTCGCGCAAGTTAACAGCAGTTTAGAACAGGCGATAGAAAACATCGACATCGGCGGCCCGGCTCTGCTGCGTGCGGCGGCTAAGAATTATGCCGCGGTTACGGTCGTAGTCGACAACGCCGACTATGCGCGTGTCGTGCAAGAAATCAAAAGCAATCGTGGCGCGGTCAGCGACACGTTGCGTTTCGAGCTGGCGCGAAAAGCATTTGAACATACCGCGCGCTACGACGGCGCCATTGCCAATTACTTGGCAGCCATTGAACCGGCAGGCGCGCGCGTAAAGTTCCCGCGCATCTTTAGTTTTCAGCTCACCAAAAAACAGGAGCTGCGCTACGGGGAAAATCCGCATCAAAAAGCGGCTTTTTATATCGAGCGGCAACCGGCCGAGGCGGGCGTGGCGACGGCACGCCAGCTGCAAGGCAAGGAGCTTTCGTTCAACAACGTCGCTGACAGCGATGCGGCGTTGGAGTGCGTAAAGTCATTCGATGATCCGGCCTGCGTCATCGTCAAACACGCCAATCCTTGCGGGGCGGCGATCGCCGATAATTTACTGCAGGCCTACGAACGCGCTTATGCCACCGACCCCGCCTCGGCATTCGGCGGGATCATTGCTTTCAATCGCCCGCTTGATGCAACGACTGCCAAAACCATTATCGAACATCAGTTCGCGGAAGTCATTATTGCGCCGACAGTGGCGGCGGATGCATTGGCGTGGCTCTCCGGCAAACCGAATGTGCGCGTTTTGGAGTCGGGTGTTTGGGGCAGGCACCGCGCCGGTGGTCTCGATTATAAAGGTGTTACCGGCGGCTTATTGCTGCAAGAACGGGATATTGGCGCGGTGCAAGCGGCCGATCTTAAGATCGTAACCAAACGCGCACCCACCCAGCAGGAGTTGCCCGATTTATTATTTGCCTGGAAGGTAGCTAAATTCGTTAAGTCAAACGCCGTTGTTTACTGCAAAAACGGCCGGACCATCGGCGTCGGGGCGGGGCAAATGAGCCGCGTTTACAGCGCGCGCATCGCCGCAATCAAAGCCGCTGATATGCATTTAGAGGTAAACGGCTCGGTCATGGCCTCGGACGCATTTCTGCCTTTCCGCGACGGCCTGGATAACGCTGCCGCGGTCGGCGTCACGGCCGTAATTCAGCCAGGGGGTTCCATGCGCGATCAAGAGGTGGTCGCTGCGGCTGACGAGCATGATATGGCCATGGTATTTACCGGTATGCGCCATTTCCGCCACTAATCGGTGATGAAATCTCTATGAAGGTGTTGATTATTGGCGGCGGCGGACGGGAACACGCCCTGGCCTGGAAGGCGGCACAATCTCCGAAGGTGCAGAAAGTCTATGTCGCGCCGGGCAATGCCGGCAGCGCACACGAACCAAAAACAGAAAACATCCCTCTCGCCGCGGAAGATATCCAAGGCCTGCTCGGTTTTGCCAAGACTAACAAAATCGACCTGACTATTGTCGGCCCGGAGACCCCGCTGGTGTTGGGCGCGGTTGATTATTTTCAAGCCGCTGGGCTGCGCTGCTTTGGGCCTACTCAGGCCGCGGCACAACTCGAGGGCTCCAAGTCCTTTGCCAAAGATTTTCTTGCGCGCCACCGTATTCCGACCGCAGCCTATGCCACCTTTACGGATGCCGATACCGCGATGGCCTATATTCGCCAACACCAGGCGCCTTGGGTGATAAAAGCCGACGGGCTCGCGGCCGGCAAAGGCGTTATCATTGCTCAGGCGGAAGCCGAGGCCATCCAAACGGTTAAGAATATATTAGAGCAAAACGCTTTCGGCGCCGCCGGCAGGCGTATCATTATCGAGCAACTTCTGGTGGGCGAAGAAGCGAGTTTTATCGTCATGGTGGATGGTAAAAACGTTCTGCCGCTTGCGACCTCCCAAGACCACAAGCGCCGGGACGACGGCGAGCGTGGGCCTAACACCGGCGGCATGGGCGCTTATTCGCCCGCAGCGGTAGTCACGCCCGCGCTGCATGCGCACATTATGCATGAAGTCATTGAGCCTACGGTGCATGGCATAGCACAGGAGGGTCGTCCTTATACCGGATTCCTTTATGCCGGCCTGATGATTACCGCCGATGGCGCACCCAGAGTATTGGAATATAATTGCCGTTTCGGTGACCCGGAAAGCCAGCCGATTATGATGCGTCTTCAGACCGACTTGATTGAGCTTATCGAGGCGGCGTTGGCTGGCAAATTGGATCGTATCGAGGCGCGCTGGGATCCGCGTCCGGCGCTGGGCGTAGTCATGGCGGCGCAGGGATACCCGGGTTCTTACCATAAGGGCGATATAATCCACGGCCTGCCGGCTGACAGCGAGGCCGATCGCAAGGTTTTTCACGCCGGCACCCTGGAAAAAAATGGCGCGATTGTCACGCACGGCGGACGCGTATTATGCGTCACGGCGCTCGGTAAATCCGTACGCGCGGCGCAGGCGCGCGCCTATGGGCTGGTAAACCAAATAAGCTGGAAGGGCGCCTTTTACCGTCGTGATATCGGTTTTCGCGCGATCGAGCGGGAACGCGGCGCGCGTGGCTAATACTTCTTGAGAGATCTTCCATGGCTAAACCTTTTGTCGCCATCTTGATGGGTTCCGATTCGGATCTTGCGACCATGCAAAGCGCGGTCGAGATCTTGGACAAGTTCGGTATTGTTCATGAAGTTAAAATCGCCTCGGCGCATCGCACCCCCGAGATCACCCATGCATATATTAAAGAGGCCGATGCGCGCGGTTGTGCGGTGTTCATCGCCGCCGCTGGTCTTGCCGCTCATCTCGCCGGCACGGTGGCGGCGTTGACCACAAAGCCGGTGATCGGTGTACCGATGGACCGCGGACCGCTCAATGGCCTCGATGCGCTGCTTTCAACCGTACAAATGCCGGGCGGCATTCCAGTTGCGTGTGTGGCGCTCGGCAAACACGGCGCAAAAAACGCGGGTTATCTCGCCGCGCAAATCCTGGCGCTTAATGATGCGGCGCTGGCGAAACACCTGCTCGCGGAGCGCGCGACCAACGCTGCCGAGGTTCAGGCTAAAGACCGGGGGCTCCAGAAAAAGCGAGGAAAATGAGCGCATTTTCCCTTCAACATGCCGCGCATATCTTGCGTCAAGGCGGCGTTGTTGCTTATGCGACCGAGTCTTGTTTCGGCCTCGGCTGTGATCCGCGAACTCCATCCGCGGTCAAGCGTCTGCTAAGACTCAAGCGGCGTCCGGTGAGGAAAGGCCTCATCTTGATCGCCGCCGATCTGGATCAGCTTCAGCCCTACTGTACAGAATTTCCGCCCGAGGTATTAGCCGCCTGGCCGGGGCCGCATACCTGGCTGCTGCCGGCGAAGAAAAATGCGCCGCGCTGGATTATGGGCAAACACGCTCGTATCGCGCTGCGCGTTACTGCCCACCCGCAAGCGGCGGCGTTGTGCCGCAGCGCGGGCATGGCGATCGTCTCTACCAGCGCCAATCGCGGCCGCGAAGTGCCGGCGCGCACGTATCGTGAAGTCATCAGGCGCTTTCATGACGAAATAGATTATATTTTGCCCGGATATACCGGCGGGTTAAAACAGCCTACACCGATTACCGATGCTGACACCGGCAAGATTATTCGCGCCGGTTAATGCATCTAGACTATGACAACGTCAAATATTCATACTGTTAAGGCTTACTTGCTTGACCTACAGGAGCGGCTTTGCCGTGCGCTGGAGCAAGAGGACGGCCAGACCCGATTTCACGAAGACTGTTGGGAGCGCCCGGAAGGCGGTGGTGGGCGCACCCGGGTGCTGGCACAAGGGGTTTTGTTCGAGCAGGCGGGAGTCAATTTCTCCCATGTGCAGGGCGCCAACCTGCCGCCTTCCGCTACCGCGTTACGCCCCGAGCTTGCCGGCCGCTCTTTCCAAGCCACCGGTGTTTCACTGGTAATTCATCCGCTTAATCCGTTTGTGCCGACTGTGCACTGCAATGTGCGTTACCTGGAGGCGCAGAAACCGGGGGTTCCGCCCGTGTGGTGGTTCGGCGGGGGCTTCGATCTAACGCCTTATTATGGTTTTGAAGAAGACGTTAAACACTGGCACCGGACCGCCAAACAAGCCTGCGATGCCTTTGGGGAAGACTATTACTTGCGCTTCAAAAAATGGGGCGATGATTATTTTTTTATTAAGCACCGGCGGGAACCGCGCGGCGTCGGTGGCTTGTTTTTCGATGATTTAAATGAAAAAAGTTTTGACCACTGTTTCCGCTTCAGCCAAAGCGTGGGCGATCATTTTCTCGCCGCCTATTTACCCATCGTGCAGCGCCGCAAGGCGCTGGCCTGGGGGGAACGAGAGCGCGACTTCCAGCTCTACCGGCGCGGCCGCTATGTGGAATTCAACTTGGTCTATGACCGCGGCACTTTGTTCGGGCTACAGTCGGGCGGCCGCAGCGAATCTATACTTATGTCTTTGCCGCCGCTGGTGAAATGGCGCTACGACTGGAAGCCGGAGCCGGGTTCGCCCGAGGCCAAGCTGTATGAGGAGTTTTTACAACCGAGAGACTGGTTGCTTTCCTGAGCCTGAAAGCAAACGCCGAAGTTAATCGCTGCCGCTGGTGCCGCCCTCTTGTTTCTCGATGTTCTTATCTGTTTCAAGCGCGCGGTCGCTCAGGGTTTTTTCAACGCCTTTTGCCCGCCCCAACGTTTTCACTTGTTCCTTCCAGACATGATCGTTGCTTTTTTGATCAGAACAGGCGCCTAACAAAAACGTTGCCGTAACAAACAAACTCAGACGCAGACGCAGTGAATTTTTTTTCATCGAAGGGCTTCCTTTAAGCTGATCGGTTAAACGAAGCTGAGCCTTCCCGCGCGGGACGCACGACTACGGTGCCGGCTAATTTATCGTGCCAGGCCTGCTTGCGGGCATCGAACGCTACCCATATGAACCCAAGGCCGAGGGGAAGGAGGGAAACCAGATAGGCGAAATAGCGGCCGATGAATTGACCGGTTGAGGGTTTTTGGCCGGTATCGGCGTCGACGATGCGCGCGGAAATCGCCATCTTACCCGGAGTCGCCGACCGATAAACCCAAAATAGGACGGCAGCAATGGCGGGAAACACATATAAAGCCACGACACCTGCCGGCCCCACCAAGCTCTGCCCTTGGATAAGCCTCTCCATAAGCCTGTCCAATTCAAAGTAGGCCGCGCCATAAACCGCAATTAGAATCGGGAAAATAATAATGGTAAGCAAAATAGTATCGATAATTGTTGCCCATGCCCGCACCCAAAAACCGGCATAAGCGAAGCCGGTGCTGGTCTGCTGTTGGTTCATTAAACCCTCCTCGTTTCCTATAAGCTGCGTAACAATCGGTAAAATACTACACCCGTTCGCCGTTACAGAAAACGCGGATATTTACCCTCGCCACGCCGATCGAACGCCTACAGCTCCCGGGTCGTGCGAAAGCTAATGTCCGGCCAGCGCTCCATGGTGAGCTGTAAATTAACCCGCGACGGCGCCAGGTAAGCCAGCTCGCCGGCGCCGTCGCGCGCAAGGTAATCGCGCAGTCTTTGCTCGAAGTCAGCGAGATTTTTGGCATCTTCGCTCACCACCCAACGCGCGGTTGTGATAGGCACCGGTTCAAACACCGCGTCTACGCCGTATTCATGCTGCAGCCGGTGCATGACTACGTCAAACTGAAGTGCGCCGACGGCGCCCAAAATTAAATCATTCGAGGCAAGCGGGCGAAACAACTGGGTGGCGCCTTCTTCTGTTAGCTGTTGCAGCCCCTTGTGCAGTTGTTTAGTTTTTAAAGGATTCTTGATTTGCGCGCGCCGAAAGATTTCCGGCGCAAAGTGCGGCACCCCGGTGAATTTAAGATCTTCGCCTTCGGTAAACGTATCGCCGATAGAGATCGTGCCGTGATTATGCAGGCCGATGACATCTCCCGCATAAGCCTCCTCCGCACGAACGCGCTCCTGCGCCATAAAGGTAATGGCGTTCGCCACCATAACCTCGCGCCCCAAACGCACATGATGGAGCTTTATGCCTCTGCTAAATTTGCCGGAACAAATGCGCACAAAAGCAATGCGATCGCGGTGCTGCGGGTCCATGTTGGCCTGAATCTTAAATACAAAACCGGTAAACTTTTCCTCATCGGCCTTGACCATGCGCGGCCCGGCATTGTAGGGCAAAGGCGCGGGGGCGATTTCAATAAAGCGATCCAGCAGCTCTTGCACCCCGAAATTGTTGATGGCGGAGCCGAAAAACACGGGCGTCTGCCGGCCCGCCTGATAGGCGGCCTGATCGAACCCAGCACTCGCGCCGCGCACCAACTCGACCTCGGCGCGCAGCTCATGCGCCTGCTCGGCCAATATTTCATCAAGCCGTGGGTTATCAAGGCCCTGGATCACCTCGCCTTGGTTAATGCCGCCGCCATGGGTCGGGGAATAAAGATGGACCGACGCTTGCTGTAAATGATAGATGCCGCGGAAGCGCTTACCCATGCCTATCGGCCAGGTGATCGGGGCGCACTGAATTTCGAGCACTTTTTCGATTTCATCCAACACCTCAATCGGATCGCGGCCCTCGCGGTCAAGCTTGTTGATAAACGTCGTGATGGGAGTGGCACGCAACCGGCAAACCTCCATGAGCTTCATGGTGCGCTCTTCCACGCCCTTGGCAATGTCGATCACCATAAGCGCGGAATCCACCGCCGTTAGGGTACGATAAGTATCCTCGGAAAAATCCTCGTGCCCGGGGGTATCCAGCAGATTGATAATTTTGTCGCAATAGGGGAACTGCATGACGGACGAAGTCACGGAAATTCCGCGCTGCCTTTCCAGCTCCATCCAATCGGAGGTGACGTGCCGCGCGCTTTTACGGCCTTTGACTGTGCCGGCCAGTTGAATGGCGCCGCCGAACAGCAATAGTTTTTCTGTTAACGTGGTCTTACCCGCGTCCGGATGAGAAATAATGGCGAAGGTGCGGCGGCGCGCGGTCTCGCGTCTGATCTCTGCTAACATGGCCCAGGAAACGGATGACAAGGCCGCGCAGAATAGCGCGATTCAGCCCCGCCGGGTAGGGGCGTATCCGGCGGCAAGGCCGGCAAGCTATACTCTCAAATAACGCATTAATCTCAAGGTCAATGATCCGATTAAAACTATTTCTGCTGGCCGCATCGCTTGTTTTAACCGCCTGTAGCGATTCTCCGGCGCCCCCGCTTAATCAAGATTACCCGTTAACAAAGATAACGGAGCGTGTGTATGTCATACCGGGCCCGCCTGGTTCTCCCAACAAACAAAATCAGGGGTTTATCAACAACCCCGGGTTCGTGATCACCGATAAGGGGGTGGTAGTGATTGATCCGGGCAGTAGCAGGCGGATCGGGCAAATGGTACTGGATAAAATTCACAGCGTTACTCAGGCGCCGGTTATTGCGGTTTTCAATACCCATATTCATGGTGATCACTGGCTGGCAAACTGTGCGATTCGCGCCGCTTATCCCCAAGCCGTTATCTATGCCCACCCCGCCATGATATCCAAGATCGCCGCGGGCGAAGGCGAAAGCTGGGTCAATCTGCTAAATCGGTTAACCGAGGGCGCGCTCAAAGAAACGCAAATCGTCGCGCCCAACCTGGGAATCAATGATGGCGAGATGCTTAAGCTTGGCGGCCTCCACTTTCGTATTTATCACAACGGCAAGGCCCATACCGATACCGATATCATGATTGAGGTGGCCGAGGAGAAGGTGATGTTCTTGGGCGACAATTTATCTTTCGGCCGCACCCCCCGCTTAGATGACGGTGACTTCAAAGGCAATATCGCCGCTCTGGACATAGCGCTGAAAAGCGATGCGCAATATTTTATTGCCGGTCACGGCAAATCCGGTGGACGTGAAATACCGCGGGCATTTAGCGCCTACCTTGCTGCTTTGTATGGGGCGGTGAAAAAATATTATACGCAGGGCATTAGCGACTTCGCCATGAAGCCCAAGATCACGCAGGAATTGGCCGCCTATAAAGACTGGGCAGGGTTTGATGAAGGCTTAGGCAGGCTCATCAGTCTTGCCTACCTGCAAATAGAGGCGGACTCATTTAAATAATGTACTCGCTCTTCCCCGAAATTCGACCCAATGCCCAATATCGCATCGCGGTTGAGCCGCCGCATGAGTTATACGCAGAGGAGTGCGGTGACCCGCAGGGTCTGCCGGTGCTGTTTGTCCACGGCGGCCCGGGGGCCGGCTGTGAAGACTATCACCGCCGTTTTTTCGATCCAAACAGCTACCGTATCGTCCTATTTGACCAGCGCGGCAGCGGGCGCTCCACGCCCCACGCCTGTTTGGAAAAAAATACTACGCAGGCCCTGGTCGCCGACATGGAGATTATCCGAGAACATCTCCATATCGAGCGCTGGGTCTTGTTTGGGGGCTCGTGGGGTTCCACCCTAAGCCTGGTCTATGCCGAAACCCACCCTGAACGTGTGCTGGGTTTGATCCTGCGCGGAATTTTTTTGTGTCGCCCGCATGAGATCGGTTGGTTTTATCAAGCAGGCGCGAACAAGATCTTCCCGGACTATTGGCAAGATTTTATTGCTCCCATTCCAGAAAATGAGCGTCACGACCTGTTGCATGCCCACTATCGGCGTCTGACCGGCAGCGATGAAATTGCGCGCATGGCCTCAGCCAAGGCCTGGTCGCTGTGGGAGGGCCGCACCTCTAATCTACAGCAGAAAAAATCCGTCACCGATTTTTTTGGTTCCGCTCATATCGCCCTTAGCCTGGCGCGCATCGAGGCGCACTACTTTGTCCATAACAGTTTTCTTGCCCCCCATCAGATTCTGCAAGAAGCGCGTCGCTTACAAAACATTCCGGGAATCATCGTGCATGGGCGCTATGATATCGTCTGCCCACTGGAAAACGCCTGGGACCTTCATCAGGCCTGGCCGGTCGCCCGATTTCATATCATCCCGGATGCCGGCCATTCGGCGAGCGAACCGGGCATCACGCAGGCGCTAGTCAAAGCCACGATAGAAATGGCCAAATTACACAGGTAGGGGCTATGTCTGTTTATGCCATTGGCGATGTGCAGGGTTGCTTTGATCCATTGCGCGCCTTGCTCGACAAAATTCACTTCGAACCTGCCCAAGATCGCCTCTGGTTTACCGGCGACCTGGTCAATCGTGGGCCGCATTCGCTAGCGGTGCTTCGGCTGGTCAAAGACCTGCAAGCCATTACCGTTTTAGGCAATCACGATCTTCATTTATTAGCCGTGGCCTGCAAGCAAGCGCGGACGACGCCGCAGGATACTTTGGGCGCGGTTTTGTCCGCGCCAGACCGAGAGGAGTTGCTCGACTGGCTGCGCCGGCAGCCGCTGTTACATCATGACCTGGCTCTGAATTATGCCATCGTGCATGCTGGGTTGTTACCGCAATGGCCCTTAACCAGGGCAAAAGCGCTTGCGCAAGAGATCGAAAAAGTATTGCAAGGTCCTGATTATCCGGAGTTTTTTATCCATATGTACGGCGACCGGCCGGATCAATGGCACAACGGATTACGCGGCTGGGAGCGCCTGCGGGTGATCCTGAATGCCCTAACCCGGCTGCGCTATTGCGACCGCGAGGGCCGCATGGACCTGGAGGAAAAGGGCCGGCCGGGCACACAGCCGGCGCACCTGTTCCCTTGGTTTGAGATAACCGCACGTAAGAGTCAAGACACCACTATTGTTTTCGGCCACTGGTCTACCCTGGGCGCCTGGCAAGACCGCGGCGTGGTCAGCTTAGATAGCGGGTGCTGTTGGGGCGGGGCCTTAACGGCCGCACGGCTTGAACCGGATGCGGTAGAATTTTACCATGTGCCGTGTGCGTAATTGTGCTTAACCGGGAGCAAAATCAGGCAACGTATTTGCTTAAGGAGATCATTGATGCGGGAGACACCTAAGCACTTCATTGAGATCGACGTCAAGACCACCTATGTCTCGGCGCAATCGGCGCCGGGGGCGAACCGCTACGTCTTCGCCTATACCATTACCATTACCAACGCCGGCACCACCGCTGCCAAGCTGATGGCCCGTCATTGGATTATTACCGATGCTAACAACAAAGTGCAGGAGGTGCGCGGCGAGGGTGTGGTGGGTGAACAGCCTTACCTTGTCCCCGGCATGAGTTTCCAATACACGAGCGGGACCATGATAGAAACCCCGGTGGGTAGCATGCGCGGCAGCTATCAGATGGTAGCGGAAGATGGTACCGAATTTGACGCTGAGATTCCGCCTTTTATGTTAAGCATGCCGCGTACTTTGCATTAACCCGCCCTGGTTCACTTAACCCCATTAAACATCAAGATTGCTCACCGCCAGCGCGTTTTTTTCAATAAACGCGCGGCGCGGCTCGACCTGGTCCCCCATCAGCGTGGTGAACATGAGATCGGCCGCAACTCCGTCCTCAATATTGACTTTTAGCAGGCGGCGGGTGGCTGGATCCATAGTGGTTTCCCATAATTGCTCCGGATTCATCTCGCCGAGACCCTTGTAACGCTGAATGGTCTGTCCGCGGCGCGCCTCGGTCATTAGCCAGGTAAGCGCCTGCTCAAAACTGGCAACCGGCTCGCTTTTATCGCCGCGCTGGATAGCGGCTTGATCTTTTAGCAACCCTTCCAGTTCGGCGCCAAGACTGCGCATACTTTGATATTCGCTGGAAGCAATAAACTCTGCATCGATACGGCTGCTGGAAATCGTCCCATGCTCGCTGCGCGTCACCAGGATTTCATGAGCGCTCGTGATCGGACTAAACCCAAAACTAACGTCATAGCGCGCGCCGCCGTTTTGATCGCTGCTTAAGCGGCCTTGCAGTTCGCTCGTAAACGCCTCGGTCTGCTTGGCGCTTTTCAAAACATTATGCGTCAGGGTGGACAGATACATGAGCTTTTTTAATAGCCTCGTATCGTAGCGCCGCGCCAAGCGCTTAATTGTATTTTCCACCGCTAGAAAGGCCTTACAAAGCCTGGCCAGCGGTTCGCCCTGTAATGGCCGGCTGCCCGGGGCGCAAGACAAGAGCGCGCCATCGAGTGCGGTTTCTATTAAATAGCCCACAAGCTGGGTGTCGTCCTTGAGATACTGTTCGTGTTTACCGCGCTTAACTTTGTACAGTGGCGGCTGCGCGATGTAGATATGCCCGCGCATTAATAACTCCGGCATTTGCCGATAGAAGAACGTCAACAGCAGGGTGCGAATATGCGACCCATCGACATCGGCGTCGGTCATAATGATAATACGATGGTAGCGCAGCTTGTTGATGTCGAAGTCGTCTTTTCCGATCCCGGTACCTAAAGCGGTAATTAAGGTGCCGACCTCGGCAGAGGATAACATCTTGTCGAAGCGGGCCCGCTCGACATTCAGAATTTTGCCCTTAAGGGGCAAAATGGCTTGGAACCGGCGATCGCGCGCCTGTTTGGCTGAACCCCCCGCGGAATCTCCTTCGACCAGATAAAGTTCGCTCGCGGCCGGATCACGCTCCTGGCAATCCGCGAGCTTGCCCGGCAATCCGGCCATATCAAATGCGCCTTTGCGTCGTGTTAACTCGCGCGCCTTACGCGCCGCTTCACGCGCCACGGCGGCTTCGATGATTTTTCCAGCAATCGTGCGCGCATCAGCCGGGTTCTCCAGCAAAAAGGCGCCGAGCTTTTCGTTAATTACCGATTCGACCGCCCCTTTAACCTCAGAGGAAACAAGCTTTTCTTTGGTCTGAGAAGAAAATTTGGGGTCGGGCGCTTTCACCGATAGCACCGCTGTCAATCCCTCACGCGCGTCATCCCCGGTTAGTGAAACTTTGGCCTTTTTTGCCAAACCCATTTCTTCAATGTACTGGTTAAGCGTGCGCGTCATGGCGGCCCGCAAACCAGCGAGATGGGTCCCGCCATCCTGCTGCGGGATATTATTGGTGTAGCAGAAAACGTTCTCTTGATAAGAATCATTCCATTGCATAGACAGCTCTACGGTGATGCCATCCCGTTCCGCTGCAATATTGATTATTTTTTCATGCAGCGGGTTTTTGTTACGGTTCAAGTCCTGCACAAAGGCGGCAATCCCACCCTGGTATTCAAAAACATCTTCCTTGCCGGTACGCTCATCACGCAACACAATGCGTGCCCCGGAGTTCAAAAACGATAATTCGCGCAAGCGCCTGGCCAGTAATTCATAATGCATTACCGTGTCGCCAAAAATGGCGGCGCTAGGCTTGAAGTGGACATCGGTCCCGGTTTCCTGGGTTTCCCCCACCGCTCTGAGTGGCGCAACCGGCTCACCCAACAGATATTTTTGATAGTGAACCTTGCCCTCGCGGCGGATCGTGAGCTCGAGGGATTCAGACAGGGCATTGACTACAGAAATACCCACTCCGTGGAGACCGCCGGAAACTTTATAAGATTTTTGATCAAACTTTCCGCCAGCGTGCAATACGGTCATAATCACTTCCGCAGCGGAGCGACCCTCAGAAGCAATGATGCCGGTAGGAACCCCGCGACCGTTATCCGAAACAGTAACAGAATCGTCGGGATGAATAACGACCCGCACCTCGGTACAATAGCCTGCAAGAACCTCATCGATGGCATTATCAACCGCCTCAAACACCATATGGTGCAGGCCGGTACCATCGTCAGTGTCGCCGATGTACATCCCTGGGCGCTTACGTACCGCATCTAAGCCTTTTAACACCTGGATGCTGCTTGAATCGTAAACCGGTTTTTTCTCCATAATCGAACTCTGGTAAAAAGGTGTGTAATTCTAACATTTTCTGTTAGCGCGCGGGTGGCTAATTGCTGCGCCCGCAGGTGGCTCCACGTGAAACCATGCCCAGCTAGGGACAGGTCAATCGCTCTGTTCCACATGAAACAATTTAAAAAAAGGGGGGATTTACAAGAGGCGTGGAAGCGTCCGTGCCTGGTTGTAGCTAGACCCTCCTTCTAGAGCCGCATGGGCATTACTATATATAGATATTTTTTATCCCCGGGGGTACTCAGCGTACAGCTACTATTGGGATCGGTCAGGCCAACCTCAACCGCTTCACCTCCCAAAGCCGTAACCGCTTCGATCAGGTAGTTAATATTGAAACCGATCTCCAGGTTTTCGCCCCGGTAGGTAATAGCCAGCTCCTCTTCTGCTTCTTCCTGCTCAGGATTGTGGGCGGTGATCTTCATTGCACCCGCGCTTAGGTTAATCTGAGCACCACGATATTTATCGTTGGACAAGATTGCTACTCGACTCAAGGTCTCATGCAGCTGCTCTCGCGAGAGAATGATTTGTTTTGTATGGGCAGCGGGGATAACTTTGTTGTAATCAGGGAAGCGGCCGTCGATAAGTTTGGAGGTGAAGGTTAGCTCTTTTAGATTTATGCGTAAGTGGTTGCTGCTTAACTGAACCTCAGCAGTTTCGTTGGTGTCTTCCAAAAAACGGATGATTTCCTGAACGCCTTTTCTAGGAATGATTATTTGTTTCTCTCCGTTAATTCCAGCATCTAGGGTGGTCTTCCCTAGAGCAAGACGATGTCCATCAGTGGCAACGGCCCATAGCTGGTTAGGCGCTAACAGCTCCAACAAAAGTCCATTCAAATAATAACGAACGTCCTGTTGCGCCATACAGAAGTGAGTTTTTTCCAATAATTCCTTAAGCAGCTTCTGTGGTAGTACAAAGGTCTGCTCCCAGCGCACTGTCTCAATATTAGGAAAATCAGCGGTCGGCAAGGTCAATAGGGTGAAGCGACTGTTGCCCGACTTAATAGCTACTTTCTCCTTCCCCTGTTTTATTTCAATTTTAGCGTGTGGCGGCAGGGCCCGGCAGATATCCAATAGTTTGCGCGCAGGTATGGTAATTTCGCCTTGTTCCCCATCAGAGGTGAATAGCCTGGTTATTACTTCTACCTCTAGGTCAGTACCCGTTAGGGTTAAAGTTTTTCCGTCAAACCTAAGAAGGGCATTAGAAAGAACAGGTAGAGTCTGGCGGCGTTCTACCACCCCAGCTACGAGTGCAAGCGGTTTAAGCAGTTCTTCGCGTTCAATATTAATACGCATGGGGGTTTCCTAAAGTTAAAAATCTATTTAAGAAGTTATAGTAGTTATTTATGCGGTCTCTCGCTGTGGGTAAGCCGGTTTTTCTCTTTTAAAACAACTTGTTATTTAGTTTATAATGCTGTTTATATGCCATAAAAATATCCTGCGGTTGTAGACATAGTTATGTCATAGTTCATCGGTGTTTTATCCATCTGCAGGTTATCCACACCTTCATATAGAGTTATCCGCAGTGTTCACGTCGTCAAAATACGTAATAGGTTTGTGTAATCTTCTTTAGCACGCGGATCGCTTTTTATAAGTTCAGCAATCTTGCGACACCCATGAAGGACGGTGGTGTGATCCCGCCCGCCGAATGCATCACCAATTTCCGGTAGACTGTGTTCCGTTAACTCCTTGGCAAGCGCCATGGCAATCTGTCTCGGTCGTGTCACCTGCCTGGAGCGGCTTTTGGCATGCAGGTCTGAGACGCGTATTTTATAATATTCCGCCACGGTTTTTTGAATGTTATTGATGGTGATAAGTCGTTCATGAAACGCCAATAGATCCTTAAGGCTTTCACTAACAAGCGTTAGGTCAATAGGTCGCCCGGTAAAAGTCGCGCTCGCTATAATCCGGCGCAGTGCGCCCTCGAGCTCTCGTACGTTCGACCGCACCCGCTTGGCGACAAAGAAGGCCACCTCGCTTGATAACGTAACGCCTTGTTGTTGAGCTTTTTTGATAAGAATGGCAACGCGTGTTTCCAATTCCGGGGGCTCAATGGATACCGTGAGGCCGCAGCCGAAACGTGACACCAGACGTTCCTCAACCCCAACAAACTCCTTTGGAAATCTGTCGGCGGTAATAATAACCTGGCGCTGTCCCTCTAAAAGCGCGTTAAAGGTGTGGAAAAACTCTTCCTGTGAACGTTCTTTACCAGCGAAGAATTGGATATCGTCGATTAACAGCGCATCGAGCGAGCGATAATGCTTTTTGAATTCATTGATGGCATTATGCTGCAGTGCTTTAACCATATCTGCCACGAACCGCTCCGAGTGCACATAAGCGATGTTGGCCTCTGGTTTGTGAGCCACCGTTAAGTTGCCGGCGGCCTGCATGAGGTGGGTTTTACCAAGGCCAACGCCGCCGTAAATGAACAGGGGGTTATAAGCATAACCTGGGTTTTCTCCTACCTGCTTGGCAGCAGCGCGTGCAAGTTGATTGGATTTACCCTCGACATGGGTTTCGAAGGTGAAGTCCGGATTAAGCCTGTTGGCGGGTAAAGCCGCCCTTCTGTTAGAGGTTTGAGGGCCCTTGATCGTTGCCTTTTTAGCCGGGCTTTGGCTGCTGCCCACCTCAACCAAAACACTTATCGCCTCGTCCCCCTCGTTGTATTGTGCGGCGAGTTCCGAGATCCGCGCCACGAAACGCTCCTTAACCCAATCCATTACAAAACGGTTAGGCGCGAGCAGACGCAGGATACAATGTTCTTTAACCGCATGGAGCGGCCGTATCCAGGTGTTAAACTGCTGTGCCGACAGCTCTTCTTCCAAATGCTCCAGACATTTTTTCCAAAGGATAGAGTATGTCACAAACAGTTTTTGATTTTCTGTTGGGGGTAGCAAGTCTAGCGTTTAACTGTGGTGGTCCACAAGCACGGAGGCATGTTCGCGACGCCTTTTTGTATTAGTTGACAAATGCGCGTGGAAGGCAGTAAGGTTGGCGGCTTTTTAAAACCGCTTTTATTTAGACCACAATGAAAAGAACTTACCAGCCTAGTGTATTGAAACGCAAGCGCACACACGGTTTTCGGGCACGGATGAAAACTGCTGGGGGGCGAGCCGTCTTAAGTGCGCGGCGCGCTAAAGGCCGGCATCGGCTTAGCGCCTAGTCTGATCCGTGACTGGCGTTTGCCCAGAGTCGCCTGAGAGATTACCGAGGTCTCGCCGCATCCCGACGCCCGCTGCCTATGCGGCGGTGTTTCGGCGCGGGCAGAAAACCCAAGACGCCTTTTTTGCGGTATTCGCCGCGCCCGGAGCGACCTCTTGTACGCGCATCGGGCTCGCGGTGTCGCGCAAAGTATCGCGTAAAGCAGTAGTACGGAACCGCGTCAAGCGTCAAGTGCGCGAATCGTTTCGTCGCAATCAGTTTGTGCTTGCCGGGTTAGATTTGGTGGTGGTAGCGCGCCCCGCGGCGGCTGGGGGCGCCGGCCCGAGGTTGCGGGCTTCGTTGCAACAGCACTGGGAAGAAATTACACGCAAATGCAAAAAGCTTTGATTCTGTTATTGCGCGGCTATCGTTATTGGCTTAGCCCTTGGCTGGGGCAGCATTGCCGATTTTATCCCAGCTGCTCTTGCTATGCGCTCGACGCCATTGCCGCCCATGGCGCGCGTAAAGGCATGGTTTTAACCTGCGCCCGGTTATTGCGTTGCCATCCTTGGTGTGCAGGGGGGTATGACCCGGTGCCTGGGACCGCAACACCGCGGGGGGCGCGCCATGGATAACCAGCGGTTCTTTCTGTTTATCGCCTTATCCCTCGTCATCTTGTTATTGTGGCAAGCGTGGGAGCGGGAACAGGCGCCGCCGGTAGTTCCAAATCCCGCCGCCGTAACACGCGATGTCCCCCAGACACCGCCGCCGCCGGCCGGCGCCAACAGTCCGGGGACACCGGCGAATGAGACGCTGGAAAGTGCCGGGCGCATCCAAATTACTACCGACTTGCTGCGCGCGCAAATTGACACCCTGGGCGGAGACCTGCGCACACTTTACTTGCTTAAGTACCCGGTTAGGGTGGAAGAGCCTGGCACACCATTTCAGCTATTGAACGACAACGGGGCCGAGCTTTTTATTACTCAATCCGGCCTGATTGGCAATGACGATTCTTATCCCAATCATAAAAGCTTGTACAGCGCCGAGCACCACGAGTACCGGCTTGGCGACGGCCAAGAGCAGCTACAAGTGCGCTTGGATTGGTCCAAGGGCGGATTGCGCGTAGCTAAAATTTACACCTTTCATCGCCACAGCTACGTCGTTGACCTTGATTATGTGATTGAGAATCGCGCTAACAAACCGCGCAACCCCTACCTCTATGCCCAGTTTCTGCGCAGCCATCACGCAGAAACCAGCTATTTCAGCGGCGCCATCAGTTATGTGGGCGGCGCGGTTTATAGCCCGGAAAAGAAGTACCAGAAAGTCACTCTTACCGAAATGGCCCAGAAGCACCGGCAAGAAAATGTTACCGACGGTTGGGTGGCAATGCTGCAGCATTATTTTGTCGCGGCCTGGCTGCCGCCGGAAAAATCCCCCACCCAGGTCTATACCGACGCGCAGGAGACAACCCGTTACGTACTTGGCTACAAGAATCTTACCCCCGCGCATATCAATCCCGGCGCGGTTGGCCGGCTCAATACCAGACTGTACCTGGGCCCGAAAGACCAGGACCAGCTGGAAAAGATCGCCCCGGGCCTGGTCCTGACCGTGGATTACGGCTGGTTAACGGTCATCGCCGCCCCCTTGTATTGGGTGCTGGAGCGCATTCATCAAGCCATCGGGAACTGGGGCTGGGCCATTGTTATTCTTACCGTTTTAATCAAACTGGCGTTTTACCCCTTGTCTGCCACCAGCTATAAATCCATGGCCAATATGCGCCGGCTGCAACCGCGGCTGATGAGTCTTAAAGAGCGCTACGGCGAAGACCGGCAGCGGATGCATCAGGCGACAATGGAGTTGTATAAAACCGAAAAGCTCAATCCGCTCGGCGGTTGTTTGCCCATCGTAGTCCAAATCCCGGTGTTTATCGCGCTGTACTGGGTGCTGCTGGAAAGCGTAGAGCTGCGGCAAGCGCCATTTGCATTATGGATAAGGGACCTGTCCACGCCCGACCCTTATTTTGTGTTGCCCATTGTGATGGGCATCACCATGGCCGCTCAGCAGATGCTGAACCCTTCACCGCTCGATCCGATCCAGAAAAAGGTGATGATGGCGCTGCCGTTCGTGTTTACGGTGTTTTTTCTCTTCTTCCCGGCCGGCCTGGTGTTATATTGGGTGGTGAATAATGCCTTGTCCATCGCGCAACAATGGTGGATCACCCGCACTATTGAGAGTCAGGCGAAACCGAGTTAGGTTGCGTAATTCAACCCGCTCTGGTTGGCCCCTCAGTATGAAGCATCAGGAAAAAACACCGGCTACCACGATTGCCGCTATCGCCACCGCGCCTGGACCGGGCGGGATAGGCATCGTACGCATTTCCGGCCCGGCGGTGCGCACCATCGCCACGAGCATGCTTGGCAGGCTTCCGCGTCCGCGCCACGCCCAGTTCACCCCGTTTTTTGATCACGCGCACCAGCCCATCGATCAAGGCCTGGCGCTGTTTTTTCCCACGCCGCACTCGTTTACCGGCGAAGACGTGCTGGAACTGCATGCGCACGGCGGGCCGGTAGTTTTAGACCTGCTGCTGCGGCGCGCCATTGCCTCGGGTGCGCGCCTTGCGCGCCCCGGCGAGTTTTCCGAGCGCGCGTTTTTGAATGGCAAACTGGATCTGGTGCAGGCGGAGGCGGTCGCCGATTTGATCGCAAGCGGCTCGGAAAGCGCGGCGCGGTCGGCGATGCGCTCGCTGCAGGGGGTTTTTTCCGAGCGTGTACGCCAGCTGGTCGAGGATCTTATTCACGTGCGCATGTTTGTCGAATCGGCCATTGATTTTCCCGAGGAGGAAATCGATTTTCTTGCCGAGCAAGAGCTGCATGCGCGTTTAAGGGATTTGCAAGAACAGATCGCCGCTTTATTGGAAGCCGCCAAGCAAGGCTGTTTGTTGCACGAGGGCGCCACCGTGGTGTTAGTCGGCCGCCCGAATGCCGGCAAATCCAGCCTGCTTAATGCGCTGGCGCAGACCGATGCCGCTATCGTCAGTGATATCCCGGGAACCACGCGCGACTTGCTGCGCGAGCAAATTCAAATAGACGGACTGCCGCTGCACATCATCGATACCGCCGGCTTACGCCCGGCGCGGGACGCCATTGAGAGCGAAGGCGTGCGCCGCGCACAGGTGGCTATGACGCGCGCCAACCATGCGCTGGTGCTGATGGACGACACCCTGTCCGGTAGCGCCGCCGCGGAGTTGTTAACGGAACTACCCGCCGGCGTGGCCCACACCCTGGTGTACAACAAGATCGATTTAACCGGCCGCGCGCCGGGTTTGATCAAAACTGGATCCGGGGCCGCGATTGCGTTATCGGCCAAGACCGGCGCGGGTTTGGACGCGCTGCGCCAACATTTAAAAAAAGTAATGGGGTTTGAGGCCGCCGGCGAAGGCACGTTCATGGCGCGGCGGCGCCACCTGGACGCAATTCGGCGCGCGCAGGCGCACGTAGAAACCGGCGTCGACCGATTGCAACAGGCGCGCGCCGGCGAGCTGCTCGCGGAAGAATTGCGCCTGGCACAGCAGGCGCTGGGCGAGATCACCGGCGAATTTACCCCAGACGACCTGCTTGGCCGCATTTTTTCGAGTTTCTGCATCGGGAAATAAACGAGTCGGGACCGTGGTGCGGGGCGCGCGCAGCGGGCGCGTTATACCGACAGCGTCGCCACGCGCCGCTTGAGCGCGCGCAGCCTGCCGGCTGCAGGCGCGGAGCCATAACGCAACGCGAGGTAATGCTCGGTCACGCCCTCGATCTCAGCCGCGAGATCCGGACGGCGCGCGGCGCAACGCCGCGCGAAATCGAGCGCGCCTTCATGCGGCGCGCGGGTGAGCCCCGCGCGCGCCAATTTGCGGCAGAATTTAACATAGAGCGCCTGCGCCGGATCGGGGTGTGTTCGCGGATATAAGGCGATGGCCGCTAGCGCCAAAATTACCAGCGTGCCTACGAGCGCCAGGCTCGTCACCATCTCCACCCAAGACGGCGTCTTGAATCCCAACCAGGTAAGAAACTGTTGTTGCCGCTCCTGCCCATAATCGGAGATCCAGCGGCTCCAGCCGTTGTTAAACGCATCCCACAACAATTGCGTCTGTCTTAGGCCGGCATCAAACCAGCCCAGCCTGATGGCGGCTAACACCGCCTCGTTGGCCAAGCGGCCGGGAACCGCCCCCTGGCGCTCCAGCCGGCGCACCGCCTCCAACCCGTATTCCACCCGCTCAGGCGCCACCGCCGCGGTCGGGTCCACCCGTATCCATCCCTGGCCGGGCAGCCACACCTCGGCCCAGGCATGGGCATCGGCTTGGCGCACGATAAAATACTTCCCGGCGGGATTATATTCTGCGCCGAGATAACCGATCACCACCCGGCTGGGAACACCCGCCGCGCGCATCAAGGTAACAAAGGCAGCGGCAAAATGTTCGCAGAACCCGCGGCGGGTCGTGAACAAAAATTCTTCCACCGGATTCTCTCCCAGCGCCGGCGGCCGCAAGGTGTAAACGAAATTTTCTTGCCGAAAATAGGTTAACGCCGCACGCACAATCGTAAGCTCGGTCTGAAGGCGCCGCCAGCGCGCCGCCAATTCCCGTACCCGCATCCCGGTATTTTCCGGTAATTGCAGGGCCTGCGCGCGCTCCGCGGCGCTGATAGCGCCGGTGTTGTAGGACGGGTAGGAGGTGAGGGAATAACGCACACGTTCCCGGATCGGCTGGTTGTATTCCAATAGATAACCGGGAGTGGCCCGCGCCATATTTGGAACGGACGCCGGCAGATCCAGCGCCGGCAGCCAACGATACCTGCTGGGTTCAAGCACGATATCGTAGGCTACCGCTGGGCCTAGCGCTTGATAAGACAACGCCGCCGGCAGCCGCGGCCCGCCCACCGGGCGGGTGCGCGTCCAGGTTTGTCCATCGGTGTGCGACAACACTAAAACGCGCCAATAAAGCTGGTCGGGTTTAGGCGCCGCCGGTTTAAACTCGACGCGAAACGCCACCTCGGTGGATTCGGTTAAATCCAGCACGCTGCCGGGTCGCATGGTGTCGCTCATCCCGGTGGAACCGGCGCGCGCATCCTGCGGCAGGCCCCACAAGCCTCCTTGGATGCGCGGGAATAGAAAATAAATGACCAGCATGAGCGGCAACGCCAGCAGCATTAACTGCCCCGCCAGGCGCAGCCGGTCATGGGCTTGCGCGCCGCCCGGTTGGGTTAAGCGGAAAAGCGTAGCGGTGGTGAGTATAACCGCCATTAGCATATGGGCAGCCAGCCAAATGGCCTGGGAATGAAGAAAGCCACCCAAGATCAGGATATAGAGCAGGAACACAGCCAGCATGTAATCGCGCAGGCCGCGCAGCTCCAAAAACTTAAAGCCGAGCAGAACTACCAGCAAACCAAGGCTGGCATCGCGTCCCAATAGCGCACCATAGTGTTTATAGACGGCGACGACCGCAAGCCCCGCCATCGCCAGGCGCAGCACACGATTGGGCAGCGGCCAGCCATGATGTTCGGAGACATAACGCCATGCCAGTAAGCAGGCGAGCAGTAGCGCGATCCATATCGGTAAGTGCGGGAGCAGGGGCAATACCGCCCAAACCGTGCAGAGCAACACCCAGACGAGGGCGCCGCGCCCGGGGCGCGCTTCATCATCCAGGACCGGCGTCGTATCAGGCATGAAACAGCGCCAACGCCGTAAGACACCGATGCTGATGCTGGAAGCCGCGCGCCGGCATTATGGTCTGGCCGGGCAGGCGCAACCCGTAATGGACCCCGGTCTGCTCCGCATCCAATATCCAGCGGCACAACTGGCTCAAACGCGCCTCCGAATCCATGCCGGGTAGCGCGTTCCAGTCCAACCAAACCAGACCCACGTCGGCGCCGCCGAATTGCTTGGTGTACATCCCTTGTCCACGCGCCACCGCCTTCCAATGCACGTGTCGCGGCGAGTCGCCGGGATAAAAACCGCGCAGGCCGATAAAATCATTATCACCGGTCCCGGTCCCGGTTAATTGGGACCCGTGCGATTCACTGGTTGCGGGAAGCTCCCGCGAAGGCCCGGGGCGCGGGTAAACCAAACAGCGCAGGTCAAGCTCGATGCGGCGCGACCACGAACGCAGCAGGCCTAGCGGGTAACGGGTATAAACAACGAAAGGCGGGGCGGAGACATAACCGCGCTGTTGGGTCGGTACGGTTAGGTTGATACATCGGTTTTGCAGTGCCGGCAGATCGACCCGGGCCATCAAGGTTTTAGTTTGTTTTATGCCGATGCCAAGGCGCGGACGCGGCCCATCGTTGTATAGGCAGATGCCGACCTGCGCGTCTTGTCCCGCGAATACCGGCGGGCAGACCCCGGGCCCGATGCGCAGGTGGAGCAGATTGCGGTGGGTGTAAAACATAGAGACGTTGGCCATCGCGGCCAATAAGAATACGAGCAGATAAGCGAGCCCGTTGCTGTAGTTAACGGCGGCCAACAATAAAACCAGCAGCACCAGCGCGAACAATAAACCATGGCGCGTGGGCAGCATAAACAATTGCCGCCGGGTTAGGCTGACACTGGCGGCGCGCATCAAGGAATCGGCACCGCCTGCAACAGACGCGCAACCAGCGCCGCAGACGTGTCGCTTGCGGCGCTTTCCGCCGCGGGCAGCAGCCGGTGCCCGAATACGCCCGGCGCCAACGCCTGCACGTCCTCCGGCAACACCATGTCGCGCCCTTCGAGCAGCGCCCAGGCGCGCGCTGCGCGCAACAACGCCAACCCGGCGCGCGGCGACAGCCCGCGGGCGAACAGCGCCGACTGGCGGCTTGCCGCCAACAGGTCTTGAATATAGTCCAGCAGGGCGTCGCTGCAATAGACGCGCTCCGCGCGCCGCTGTAATTCCAACAAACGCACGCCGGTCAGCGCGGGTTGCACGCCGTTTAACATCTCGCGGCGCTCGCCGCCTTTTAATAAATCCCGCTCCGCGGACCGGCCTGGATAGCCCATCTCGATGCGCATTAAAAATCGGTCCAACTGGGACTCCGGCAAGGGAAAAGTGCCGATCTGGTGATGCGGGTTCTGGGTGGCGACAACGAAAAAGGGCTCAGGCAATTTGAAGCTGGTGCCATCATAGGTTACCTGGCGTTCTTCCATGGCCTCTAATAGGGCGCTCTGGGTCTTAGGCGTGGCGCGGTTGATTTCATCCGCAAGTATCAATTGCGCAAACACCGGGCCGGCGTGAAAGCGGAACTGCTGGGTCTCCGGTTGGTAAATCGAGACACCGATAATATCCGCAGGTAACAAATCGCTGGTGAACTGAATGCGCTTAAAATCCAAACCTAACACCCGCGCCAATATCTGCGCCAGCGTGGTTTTTCCCACACCGGGTATGTCTTCAATCAACAAATGCCCGCGCGCGATCATACAACAAATAGCCAGGCGCACCTGTTTTTCCTTGCCCAATACCACCCGCCCGATTTGGGTAATAGCGTTATTTAGAGACATCTCCATATCTGCCCTTTGCGCTGGTTGTTTAAAGACTTTTTCTGCCATTTATACAAAATACTATAGAGGAGAAATCCGCCGTCCGGACCCGCCCAGGCCCGCACCCATATTTCTAATGCGTGCGTCTGCTAAGATTGAAATGAGGGCTTAATTGCCCGATTCGGCAAGTAAGGGCCATATGCTGCTAAATTGAGGGTGAAAATGTCACAGCTATATTTAACGCGCGATACCAAGCCGCACCGCCAACTTCAGGAGGGAACCGCATCGTGAGCCGCCTTCTTCACATGACCCCCCCCGCCCGCGGCACGGCTTTTCAGCGTTGGGGCAAGACTATCGAGTTGTTTCCGGTACATACCATACTCCTATTCACGGTGATGCTATTAACCGGTGTTGCCGGCCTGCTGTGGTATTCCTCGCATCTAACGGCGGCCATCACCGCGTTTGTGCTGTCGGTGTTGGCGTTTGTGATCCACCGATTGCGCCGTGTCTCGGCCGGGCTGCGCGAGAGTGAAGGTAAAATTAAAAGCCTAATTGAAAACTCTCCAGACCTGGTCTGGGCTTATTATTTTGATAAACGCCCGGCATTTGTCAGCCGTGACGGCTGCGATTACTCCGCTGCCGAATGGCAGGCAGGCGGCCCGGAGTTTTTTATCTCCGTGTGCATGCCGGACGCCCGGCCCCGGCTGAAGAAGGCGCTGGAATACATGAAAAGCACCGCCGAAGGAGTCACGAACTTAAGATTGAGGCTGCTGGAAAAAAACCAGAAACGTGTGCGCAGTTTTCTAGTGAACATGACTCCTATATTAGACGGCGCGGCGCGGGTAGTGGGGGTGCAAGGCGTCAATCACGACATTACCGAGCTCGAGACCGCGCAAAAGGCGCTGCGGGAAAGCGAGGCGCGGTTCTGGGACATCATTGAGACCGCGCATGATCTGGCCTGGAGCACCGACCGCGAGGGGCGCTGGACTTATTTAAATCAAGCGACCCGGCATATTTATGGTTGTGACGCGGAGCAAATGTTGGGCCGCAAAATAAGCGAGGTGGCGCATCCCGATCATATGGAAAAAGATGAGCAGGCGTTTCGCCAGGTACTGGAAGGAAAGGAGGTCACGCAATACGAAACCACCCATCTTCATCAAGACGGCAGCGTGCGCCATTTAAGTTTTAATATTAAGCCGCGCATAGACTCAGGCTGGGATATTGTTGGCGCTATGGGCACGGCGCGTGACATCACTGAACAAAAACTTTATCAACATCAGCTGGAGCACTTGGCGGAACATGACGCGCTTACCGGCTTGTACAATCGGCATTATTTTCAGCGGGAGCTGCACAAGATGATGGTAAACGCGCACCGCAATCAGGAATCCTTCGGGTTGCTTTATATCGATGTCGATAACTTTAAGTATGTTAATGATACGCTCGGACACACCGCCGGTGACCAGCTATTAATCGAACTGTCGCTGCTGCAACGTGAGCGCATACGCAAAGGCGACATCCTCGCGCGTTTTGGCGGTGATGAATTTACCGTGCTTTTGCACGATATGGACCAGCAAAAAATTCGTGAGGTGGCGGAATCTTTTCATCAACTGTTTGAGAGTTATACCTTTGTACAAAATGACAAAGTGTTCGACATCCGGGTCAGCATCGGCGCTGCGTTGATTTCAGACGGCGTCAGCAGCGCAGGCGACGTTTTGGCGCAAGCAGACCTGGCCTGCGCGTTAGCCAAATCCGGCGGCCGCAATCAGATCCATATTTATGATCCAGCCGACCTGGCCAAGGCCGGCATGGCGTCCGACATGGGCTGGTCACGAAAGATCCACGAGGCATTGGAGCACAACCGGTTTAAATTGTTGTTCCAGCCCATTATAAAAATCAAGGACCATTCAATAGAACATTACGAAGTGCTGCTGCGGATGCGCAGCGAGGACGATACGCTAACCGCGCCCGGCGCTTTCCTATCAACCGCCGAACGTTTCGGGTTAATCCATTCGATTGATCGCTGGGTGGTGGAACGCGCGATCGCCCGGCTCGGCGAGCTGCATCAGCGCGGGATGCATTATTGTTTTTCCATTAACTTGTCCGGCCGCGCCTTTCAAGACGAAGAACTGTTGCCGCGCATCCGCGAGGCGCTGGAGAAAAATTCATTGAACCCCTCCGCGCTTATGTTTGAGATTACCGAGACGGCGGCAATTTCGCACATGGCCCATGCCAAGGAATTCATCGAACAACTTAAAGCCCTGGGCTGCCGCTTCGCTTTAGATGACTTTGGTTCCGGCTTCAGCTCTTATGGCTATCTTAAATTTCTGCCGGTGGACTATCTTAAGATTGACGGCAACTTTGTCCAGCGCCTGGCTGATGATCCGGTGGATCAGGCCATGGTGCAATCCATGAATCAGGTGGCGCACGCCCTTGGCAAGCAAACCATCGCGGAGTGCGTGGAAAACGAGGCCAGTCTTCAGCTTTTGCGGGCTTACAATGTGGATTGTGCGCAAGGTTTTTATCTAGGCAGGCCGTTGCCTGAGATTGAATAGCAGGGTGATGAAAAACTCGTTTTTCAGCACCCTGCGGTGGCCGCTCTCGCGCTGATAGATAAAATCCGGCCTTCTCAATAGAGATAGTGAGGATGCGAATGAAAGCTACCCGGCGTTTTGTACTGCTCGTAGCGGCCCTGTGCGCGGTCGTCCGGATCGGCATGGCGGCGCCCGCTTTTGCCCAAGGGTCGCTGCAATTCGGTTTGTTGCCGTCGCGATCAACCCCGGAGACGATACGCAACTATTCTCCTCTTAAAGCCTATCTCGAGCGCGCGTTAAAGCGCGAGATTATTCTCTGTACCGCGCCGGATTTTCGCGAGTATATCCGCCGCACCCGCGCGGGTGAGTACGATTTTCTATGTACCTCCGCACCCATGGCAAGACTTGCGCAACAGGAGGCCGGGTTTAAGCCGTTGGTGCGTGTGCGCGATGATTTCTATGGCGTTTTACTGGTCGCTACCGCCGCGCCCTACAAAAAGACCGCGGACCTCAGGGGCAAGATGGTCGCCACGCCTGATGCGCTGGCCACCGCCAGTGTGCTGGGGCAAAAATTGTTTATCGACGCGGGCCTGCAACCAGGGCGTGACATAACACTCAGACCCAGCCCCTCGAGCACCAGCGCTGCCCTGGCTGTTATCTACGGCACCGCGGATGCAGCGCTGACCGCGCGTTTACGCATGGCGTTGCTGAATTTCAACAAGAACAAGGAGGAAAGCAGTCAGTTTTTCCAGAGCACCGGCTACACGCCGGTTACTGAAGAAGACATGCAATCATTAACGCCGCTCCTAAAGATGCTTAACCAACGTTTAGCACAAGAACAACCGTGAAACTCCGTTACGGAATTTATTCCCTGCGCTTCAAGTTGATCCTGGCCGGCACCCTGGTTGAGGCCGTGCTGCTCACCCTGCTGGTGGCTAATAGCGTCCGGTTAATGCATAACTCCGTCATAGAGCAGACCCAAATACGTTTAGATGAACTGACGCCTTTGTTTAACGCCTCCTTGACGCCGCCTTTGGCGGAGCGCGATTACGCCACGCTGCAAAATATTCTAAGCGGTATCGTACAAGCACGCGGCCTCGAATACATCCAGGTCATCGACCATCGGGGCTCACGTGTGGCGCGCGCCGGCCGCGCGCCCGCTTTTTTCGTTGAAGACGCAGGGTTGCGTGAAGCCGGTGAGGGCCACATTGTTGACCAACAACGGCCGCTGCAACTAAGTGGCCAGCTATTTGGAAAGGTGCAATTTGGCATCTCCACTGAACCGTTGGAATCGGCCACGGCGGCGATCTTTAACCAAGGGGTCGGTATCGCGCTATGTGAGATCCTGGCCACCTTTGTCCTGCTCACCGCGGTCGGCGTATTTCTCACTCGCAATCTGTTCGTCCTGGCCGACGGCGCGCGCAAAATCGCCGCCGGTGATTTGGAGGTGAAGCTTAACGAGAGCGGCCGCGATGAGATCGGCGATACTGCGCGTGCGTTTAATCACATGACTGCTTCGCTCAGACGCCATATTCAGCAACACGGGCAAGCAATGCAGGCGCTTAAGGAGAGCGAGGAGAACCTTCGCTCCCTTGCCGACAACGCCAACGATGGCATTATGATCACGCGGGGCCCCGGAGGGGCGCATGAATACGCCAATCCCCGTTTGGCGGAAATAACCGGGTACAGCGTTAGCGAGCTGCTTAGCGCCAGCACGCGGGAGCTGGCTCCTGCGGATGAGTATGCAAAAATCGCGGAGCGATACCAGAAACGGCTTAGGGGGGAGCGAGTCTCGCCACAGTATGATACCCTGTTTCGGCGCAAAGACGGCACCACCGTGCCGGTAGAGATCTCGTCCGCAATGACAACTTGGCAAGGGCGGCCCGGGGTGATCGTAGTAGTGCGCGACATCAGCAACCGCAAACGATACGAGAAAAAAATCGCCCATTTGAACCGGCTGTACTCGGTGTTGAGCGAGATTAATAAAATGATCATACGCACGCGCACCGTGCCGGAACTTTACCACAATGCCTGCCGCATCGCGGTGGAGCATGGCTTGTTCCGGCTGGCATGGATTGGGGTGGTCGATCCAGCCGGCCAGCGCCTACAACCGGTCGCCTATGCCGGTTTTGATGAAGGTTATCTCGATTATATCCGGGTGAATGATGCCCCCGACTCCGGGCCGGCGGGGAATGTGCTGCGCGGGGGGGATCCCTTTATCTGCAACGATATTGAGCATCACCATTCACGCACGGTAACCCTGCGCGAACAGGCGTTAAAACGCGGATATCGCTCTTTCTGCTCATTTCCCCTGCGCTTGGCTGGACATGCGGTAGCGGTATTTAATGTATACGCCGGCGAGCCGCAATTTTTTGACGAGGAGCAGGCCCGCCTGCTCAGCGACTTGGCCGATGATATTTCTTTTGCGCTCGATTTCATTGAACAAGAGCGTCAACGCAAATTCGCCGAGGCGGATCGCGAACGCCTATTAAAAGAGCTGATGGCCAAGAATGCCGAAATGGAAAATTTTGTTTATACTATTTCCCATGCCATCGATCAAGAGCGTCAACGCAAATTCGCCGAGGCGGATCGCGAGCGCTTGTTAAAAGAGCTGACAGCCAAGAATGCCGAGATGGAAAATTTTGTCTATACTATTTCTCATGATCTAAAGTCCCCGCTCATCACCATCGGCGGGTATGCGGGTATGCTCGAAAAGGATATCAGGCGGCAAGACAAAGAAAAGATCAACGAGGATCTGGCGGAAATCTCCAAGGCCACGACGCATATGCAAACGTTAATCGACGACCTGCTGGCGTTAAGCCGCACCGGCCGCATTATGGGTAAGCGGGAGCCGGTGGATCTGCAGGCGTTGCTCAAGGAAGTAATCCGGCTGCTCAACAAAAAAATCGCCAGCGCACGCGCCGTCGTTCACTTGGCGCCGGACTTGCCTTATATAAATGTCGATCGTAAACGCTTCGCTCAGGTGTTCGAAAATTTGATCGATAATGCGGTGAAGTATCGACGCCCGAGACTGAAGCCCAAAATAGAAATCGGCTATCGGCATCATGATTTTGAGCCTCTCATATACGTGCGTGACAATGGCAAGGGAATAAATCCGGCGTATCTGGAACGGATCTTTGAACTATTTGAGCGCGCCGACACCGACACCGAGGGCACCGGGGTGGGTCTGGCCATCGCCCGGCGTATTGTAGAGGTGCATGGTGGAAGGTTATGGGCTGAATCCGTTCAAGGCCGGGGCAGCACCCTCTGGATTGCGCTGCCCAGATCCGTTATTGTAACGACCAATTAAAAATAGCGAGACCCGAAAAATGGCATCTCCGCAACAGAAAGATACACTAACCGTCCCCCAAGAGATTCCCGCCCACGAACCCGTGCGCATTCTGCTGGTCGAGGACAACGACGCCCATACTAAACTGATTCTACGCGCTTTTAGAGAGGACCGGTTGTCCAATCCCGTGTATTGTGTGCGCGATGGCGAGGAGGCCTTGGATTATTTGTTCCATAATCGCAAATATACAGATCCCACCACCAGCCCGCGCCCGGACCTGATTTTGCTGGATCTCAAGCTGCCCAAGGTGGACGGTATCGAAGTGTTGCGCCGAATCAAGGCAGACAAAAGCCTTAAGAGCGTTCCAGTAGTGGTGCTTACAAGCTCGCTGGCGGATCAAGACATGGCCGAAACTTACGCGCTCGGCGCCAACAGTTATTTAAGCAAGCCGATCGATTTTGAAAAGTTTCACAAAATGGTCCAAGATCTGGATTTTTACTGGTCCGTTTGGAATAAGCCGCTAAAGTAACGGCGCGCCCGCGCAAAAACGACCGGAAGTAGCGTAGAGTTCATCCCGCCCGCCTGTTTCCGGCGCAGATGAAAGTGATAAAATTACTCTGTCCGACAAATATCCTAGCCATGTTGCATCCTGAGTCTTATGAAGTCATTGTCATCGGCGGCGGCCATGCCGGCACCGAAGCCGCGCTCGCCTGCGCGCGCATGGGTTGCAAGACGCTGCTGCTTACCCACAACGTAGAGACGCTGGGGCAGATGTCGTGCAACCCGGCCATCGGCGGCATCGGTAAGGGGCATTTAGTCAAAGAAATCGATGCCCTGGGCGGCATCATGGCGCACGCCACCGATCGGGCCGGCATCCAGTTTCGCATCTTGAATTCGCGCAAAGGCCCGGCGGTGCGCGCCACGCGCGCGCAGGCCGACCGCATGCTTTATAAAACCGCTATCCGCCAGGCGATTGAAAACCAGCCGAACCTGACTTTATTCCAGCAGGCGGCAGAGGATTTGCTGGTAGAACAGGGGCGGGTGGCCGGCGTCATCACGCAGATGGGGCTCAAGTTCCAGGCGCGCGCGGTGGTGTTGACCACCGGCACTTTTCTTGGCGGCTTAATTCACATCGGCCAGTCGAATTATCAAGGCGGACGCGCCGGCGATCCGCCGGCGAATGCGCTCGCGCGGCGCCTGCGTGAGCTGCCGTTCCGGGTAGGCCGCCTCAAGACCGGCACGCCGCCGCGCATCGACGGGCGCAGCATCGACTATTCGGCAATGGCCACGCAGCCGGGCGATGAGCCGGTGCCGGTGTTTTCCTTTATGGGTGATGCCGCAGAGCACCCGCCCCAGGTGGCATGTCATATTACTTATACCAACGCGTACACGCACGATATCATCCGCGCCGGCCTCGATCGTTCGCCGATGTACACCGGCGTGATTGAGGGTATCGGCCCACGTTACTGCCCTTCGGTGGAAGATAAGGTCGTACGTTTCGTGGACAAGCAGGCGCACCAGATTTTTATTGAGCCGGAAGGGTTAAATACGCATGAAGTTTATCCTAACGGCATTTCCACCAGCCTGCCGTTTGACGTGCAATGGCAGTTGGTGCGCTCGATCAAAGGCCTGGAGCGCGCGCATCTTACGCGCCCCGGCTATGCGATCGAATATGATTTTTTCGATCCGCGCGATCTTGAACCGAGCCTGGAAACAAAATCGATGCCGGGCCTGTTCTTTGCCGGCCAGATCAACGGCACTACCGGTTATGAGGAAGCGGCGGCGCAAGGTTTGATTGCCGGCATCAATGCCGCTCTTCAAGTACAAGCGAGAGCGCCGTGGTGGCCGCGCCGTGATCAGGCCTATACCGGCGTATTGATCGATGACTTGATTACGCGCGGGACGAACGAACCCTATCGGATGTTCACTTCGCGCGCCGAATATCGTTTGTTGCTGCGCGAGGACAACGCCGATTTGCGCTTAACGGAAAAAGGGCGCGAATTGGGGTTAATCGATGAAACCCGCTGGCAGCGGCTTTGCGCCAAACAAGAAGCCATCGCCCGCGAGCAGCAGCGCTTGCACAGCACCTGGTTGCGCCCGGGAGATTTGCCGGAGACAGAAGCGCAGCGGGTGTTTGGCCAGGCGTTGGCGCACGAATATAGCTTGATCGAGCTATTGCGCCGGCCGCAAGTCGATTATCACGCGTTAATGAGCCTGCCAGGCGCCGGCCCCGGCACTAGCGACCGCCAAGCGGCCGAACAGGTGGAGATCCAGGCCAAATACGCCGGCTATATCGAGCGCCAAACCGAAGAGATAGCAAGGCAATTAAAGCACGAAGAAACCGGCCTGCCGCTGGACTTGGATTACAGCCAGGTGCGCGGCCTATCCACCGAGGTGCGGCAAAAACTTAGCGCGCACAAGCCCACAACCTTAGGTCAAGCGGCGCGCATCTCCGGCATCACCCCGGCAGCTATTTCCTTGCTGTTGGTGCACCTCAAGCGCAAACGCGCTTAAGCTGTACTATAAAGATGTTGAAAAAGTCCATCCATGGCCTTTTCAACACGCAAAGCAAAAAGCGTGGTTTTTGCTTTGCTTCATTTTTCAAACACATAGCGTGTTTGAAAAATGGCGGTACGTCCCTATACCGCACCCTGCTAGTAGGATGTTGAAGAGTCCCTCCCTGGCCTTTTTGACTCGGACCATCCCTGGTCCTCGCCCTACGGGCGCTACTAGGTAGCGCCCAATTTCTCTCCCGGAGAAATTGTCAACATCCTGCGGAGCAGCTTACTTATTTGGCGGGTGGAGTTGCGACCGGCTCACTAGGGGCCGCGGGTGCCGGCTTGGCTGCCTGCGTGTAGGTAAAGGTGTTTGCCCTCAAGGTGCTGCCCGCGGCATCGACCACGGAAACTTTCCATTCCCCCAGCCACAGAGGGTCGAGCGTCTTGCTTGAATACACCCGCCAACGGGCGGCACCCACGTCGAATTTAACTTCAGACATTACTTTACCGTTGAATTCCCAGCGATGGGTGACGGGCTGACCCGCCATATCTTTTAGCTCAGTAAAGAAATAAACTTTTGTGGCGTTGTTGCCCAGGCTACTAATATTGTCCACCGGTTCGCGATCAGCCATTGCCGTAGTAAATACGGCGCGCGCTACGCTGCCGGTTGGTGTTGATTTGGGCGAAGGCTGCGCTGAAGGCGGCGCAGCGGCGGGCATATTATCGCCCGCAGCAGGCTCCGCAGCGTAGAGGGAGGCGGCTAACAACAGACTAAGGACGGCAAATAAAAAGTTTTTCATATTCTCGTTCCTTTATGTATTTAGTTATCGACAGGTAGAAATATTTTAGTTCAAATGTTGAAAAAAGCCCATGTAGAATTAAACAAAAATGCTGGAAAAAATCTTAACGCAGGGGTTACAGGCACTGAAACTTCGGCTTCCGCCGGAAGCCAGGCGGGCATTGCTCGATTTTGTCCTGTTATTGGATAAATGGAACCAAGCCTATAACTTAACCGCGGTGCGCGATCCGCAGCAAATGATAACGCGCCATATTTTAGATAGCCTTTCGGTCTTGCCGTTTGTGAAAGGGCCGCGGGTCCTGGACGTAGGCAGCGGCGCCGGTTTGCCGGGAATCCCGCTTGCGCTCGCGCAGCCACAGCTTGATTTTGTATTATTGGATAGCAATGCCAAGAAAACCAGATTTATTACCCAGGCAGTTGCGGACTTAAGGATTAAAAACGTGGAAATCGCGCAAGAACGCGTGGAAAAATACCAGCCGCGCAAAAAATTTAATACGCTAATCTCTCGTGCCTTTGCTAGTATTGCTGATATGCTGGCGAGCACCGGCCATTTAGCGGATGCAGGGGCGGAATTTCTTGCCATGAAAGGCGTTTATCCGCAAGAAGAGTTGGCGGCAATCCCGCAACATTACCAGGTTTCCAGCGTACAGGCTTTGCAGGTGCCGGGGCTGGACGCGGCGCGCCATCTTGTTATCATCACGGGACGCTAGTGTAGAGGGCAGGCGATGGGTAAGGTGCTGGCGATTACTAACCAGAAAGGCGGCGTAGGCAAAACCACCACCAGCATTAATCTGGCGGCGTCGCTTGCCAAGACCCGGCGCAAGATCATGCTGATCGATCTCGACCCGCAAGGCAACGCCACCATGGGCAGCGGGATTAATAAAGAAGCGGTTAAGGCCACCTCTTACCAGGTTGTAATCGGCATTAACTCCATTGAAGACGCCATCCTTCACGCCGATGGCGGTTATGATTTGGTGCCGGCGAACAGCGATCTGTCCGGCGCAGAAATCGAGCTGATCAGCCTTGAACGCCGCGAACACCGTTTGCGCACGGCCTTGGAGCCGGTACGCGATCGTTATGATTATCTTTTAATTGATTGTCCGCCGGCGTTAAATCTGTTAACCGTCAATGCCCTGGTTGCGGCACAGGCGGTGATGATCCCGATGCAATGTGAGTACTACGCGCTGGAAGGCCTTTCGGCGCTGTTAAACACCATCCGCAAGGTGCGCGAGTCGCTCAATCCGCAGCTGCAAATAGAGGGTTTGCTGCGCACCATGTACGACCCGCGCAATAGTCTGTCGAATGAAGTGTCGGCGCAGTTAAGCCGCCACTTCGGCGACAAGCTTTATCGCACCATTATTCCACGCAATGTCCGGCTGGCCGAAGCGCCGAGCTTCGGCCAGCCGGTTATCAGTTACGATATGCAATCCAAGGGAGCGCAGGCCTACTTGGCGTTGGCCGGCGAAATACTACGCCGCGAGCAAGCGGCATGAGAGACGCAGTCATGAATACGAAGAAACCCCGACTCGGCCGCGGCCTCGACGCCCTTTTGGGCGGTGCGTTAGAGGCGGCGGCGAACCATAAAGAAGAATTGCGCCGGCTGCCGGTGGAGATGTTGCAGCGCGGCAAATACCAGCCGCGCACCCACATGAACCAGGAGCGGCTTGCGGAACTCGCGGCTTCAATCAAGGCGCAGGGGGTGGTGCAGCCGATCGTGGTGCGCGAATTGACCTCCGGCAATTATGAAATTATCGCCGGCGAGCGCCGCTGGCGCGCGGCGCAGATGGCCGGCCTCGATACCGTGCCGGCGGTTATCCGCAAGATTCCGGATGAAGTGGCGATTGCGATCGCGCTTATTGAAAATATTCAACGCGAAGACCTTAACCCGGTGGAAGAAGCCACCGCTTTCCAACGCCTGATCCATGAATTTCGCATGACCCACCAGCAAATCGCCGACAATGTCGGCCGTTCGCGCGCGGCGGTGACTAACTTATTGCGGCTTCTTTCTTTAAACGAAGACGTACGTCAAATGCTGGACGAAGACAAGATGGACATGGGCCACGCCCGTGCCCTGCTCGCGTTAAACGGCGCCGGCCAAAGTCGGGCGGCGCAGCGCGTGGTGGAAGGGCGTTTGTCGGTGCGCGAGACGGAAGACCTGGTGCGCAAGCTTTTGCAAAAAGGCGCACCTGCGCGCAAGCCGGCGCGCGCCTCGATCGATCCCGACATCCGCCGCTTGCAAGACCGCCTTTCCGAACGGCTCGGCGCGCGCGTGCAGATCAGCCATCATCAATCAGGCAAAGGCAAGCTCATCATCGAATACCATAGCAGCGAGGAACTGGAAGGCATACTGGCGCGCATTCGCTGAAGCCGGGCGGCTGTGCCGTACATTTGGAAAAGCCGATGAAAAAGATTTTGTTAATGGTCATTGTGCTGCTGCCGGGCCTGGTTTGGGGCGGAGCGGAAGAGGTGCACCAGGCGGCTTCGACGGGCGATGCTGAGATGCAGTTTGAGCTGGGCGAGCTATACGAATTTGGCTTCGGGCTACAGCAAAATTATATCCCCGCGCTGGCCTGGTATATCTTGGCGTCCGAGCAAGGAAATCAAAAAGCCATCAAACGCCGCGATGCGCTGAAGAGCCGCATGACCCCCCAGCAAATAGAAGAGGCGCAAAATCAGGCGCAGTCGTTACGCAAACAAGCGCCGTCTTCGGCTCCAGGCGCCGCCACCACCGCACCGGTGCCAGTAGCCGCGCCGGAGCCTGAGCGTTCAGGCCAGCCGTCGCCGGCCGATAGGCCCTAATTGGAGAGGATTACACCGAGAAATGATTGACGGTCGGCGACTTCGATCGAGGACCCCTACTCTAGCGCCGACGGCGCACGTTAAGCGATAATAAAACATGTGTTATTGCACTATGGTTTTTATCGACAAACACGAGAAATGTGCCAATTGAAGGGACCTATTACCGTGTCCCGCGTCCAGAGTATCCTCTGGAACGGTGCGCATGGCGCGCCGCTTCCTGCAGATGGTGGCGCGAAGCGCCATCTAAATGGGTCAGGCAAGCGAAAGCTCGAAGTTGTCGAGACGAAGAAGCCAAGCCGCCGAGAGGCATCGGCTCGCCGGCTGGCGACGGGCTAGAAGAAATCTCTCACGCCACGCCATCAAATCAGGATGCGTGGCCGGGTTCCGGCGAACGCCACGAGCGCCTTCTGGCAGCCAAACAGCGGAGTTTAATAGCCGACACAAGTAGGATTATGACCACTCCCTCTCGAATACGGGTTGATCATGCTGCGTGCGCAAGATTGGCTTCGCTACTAAGAACCCATTCCATTCCGGAGCCTCAAGAGGATATTCAGCCACCCGACCTTCCGCGTGAACTTATAGGAAATTTCTTTCTGGCGGCAGTCGCGATTTGCCACCAGACGTCACCGATCGGTCGGCCACCTTTAGAGGGCATTATTGGCGGAACTTACGCCCATGGTTGGGATTTTTTGATTGCAAAACTAAAGACTCATTATGAATCCGATCCTCAGCTACTCGCACCAAGCGTCTTGGCACAAATCACCGGCGCGGATATTCGGACCATTCTTCACGATCAAAAGTATGGTGATCGGATCACTGACCCAGAGGGTCGCGCCGCCATATTGCGCGACCTCGGACAGACTATGTTAACGCGTGGTTGGAGTGGTGCTGATCAAATTTATCTCCTGTGTGACAGGCGCCTCGCGCTCAGTTCTCCCAACTTGCTCGACACTCTGTCGCAATTTCGCGCATACCGTGATCCGGTCCGCAAGAAATCACTATTTTTCTTATCGTTGATGAAATCCAGTGGTATGTGGAGTTATGTGGACGACGAGCATCTTTGGCCTCCAATCGACTATCACGAGATCCGGGGTCACCTGCGAATCGGAACAGTACAGATAGTCGATCAAACAATCGAATCGAAGATCCGAAAGCAGATACCCCTTACCGAGGAAGAGGACGCTGCCGTACGAGAAAAGGTGTTGGAGGCCATCTTGGAGATTTCTGCAAGCACTTCACACGATCCAACTCGCCTACATTATCTGTTCTGGAATATCTTTCGTGCGATTTGCACGCGAAGTTCCCCGCAGTGCTTGTCACTCAAATCCGAGGTAGATCTCCCGCAGCGGTATATGCCACTGACGGCGCATTCCAATGGTCCCCGGCGATGCCCATTTGAGCCCATATGCGTTAGTGCCCATGCGTCGGAAAAACCTGTGGAACCAACGGTCAACATAGACTATTACTAGATTGTGATAGTCCTAAGGGAAGGGGGTAATTCGCTAATGAACGAGGACGCCAAACTTGGCAATACGAATCCAGACGCCGGATCTAGCGGCACAAATCCGGACAGCAATCTCAACAATAAGAATCTACGACATATCTTTGTCGCATTTTTGTTTTCTCTGGTCGCTGCAGAAGTTGCTCGTTCCGCCGCGGTACTTTTTCAGATCATGGAAAAGGGTATCAACATCGATCAGCTTGCGCCAGCGGCACATCTCTTTCTTGCTGTACTCGTGGTCACGACAAGTTGGGTTGGATGGTCACGGTCTGCGCTGCGACCGGATGCAGCGCCGCTAACGAACGTCTTTCAGGAAACATTCTTAATATTGCTAATAGATGTGTTGTTAGTCATCTTGTATTTCACGCTCGCGCGAACCGTGGAGATCGATTCCGACAACATGGCGGTACGGGAGCCATCTGCATTTCCAGAGGCGCTCCTGATTTGCGTGATATTTTTGATCTATTTATTTTGGGACGTACTGTACGACGTGTGGATGGAATTAGGGAAGTTGGAGAAGACGGGATGCAGAAACTTTTGGACAACAGACTCATTGAAAAAAGTGCTCATCTTTGGGGCCGCTTCGATGATCAGTCTTCTCTGTGCGTTACTTGTGCTCGGCATCTACACGCATCATCCGCGGCAGCACGACATCGTGCCGGTTTACGCGGCAGATACCGCGTTGCTTGCAATCGTAATTGGCTTTCGCACGCTTAAGGGGCTAGAAGAACCCCTGGCCGGTTGCTTGAAGATTGAGATAACTCCGTCAATGAAAATTCCATTCAAATGGAAACGACGCCTTTTGCTCTATGGATTTGCATATGCCTTCAGCCTAAGCACATTGTGGCTATCCGCTTAACAGTGTCCTCTGTGAAGGTCGGCCATGCCGCTGCACGGGCGCCCCGTGTGAATTCCCCGCCGCCATTCAACAAGAAGCACAACCCGCGCGAGCTTGAATGTGCGATTAATGCCAGGTTCGAACAGTGTCTGGGTGCCGCCGCGGTATACGAAGACGATTACTACCAGGTCAAGGGTTCTAAGGATGGCGACATGCACATCGAGTTTAAGCGTGCGGATCTTCTCGAAAAGGCCAACAAGATCATTCACGACTGCTATGAGGGCGCGGCGCTTGCCCGGGGTCGGAGGGAGTAGCTATGACAGGTGTCCACGCGTCATATGTTAGCCGCAGGACCGTACCAGCGGCTCGCCCGCTTCCTCCACGACGGTCGCTATGCTATATTTAGCATAGCTCACGGTGCTGGATGAAAATAAAACCAATTGTCTGGGTCGGTTCTTCAAAAGACGACCTTTGCCGGTTACCGGCGGCGATCCAGGACGCTTTCGGTTATGCGCTCTTTCTCGCGCAGACCGGCAAGAAACATCCGAACGCCAAACCGCTCAAAAGATTTGGCGGCGCAGCAGTGCTGGAGATCGTTGAGGACTATCGCAGCGGCACCTATCGTGCCGTATATACCGTGCGATTCGAGGAGGCGATCTATGTGCTTCACGTGTTTCAGAAGAAGGCAACCCACGGAATTGCCACGCCGAAACATGAGCTCGACCTGATCGAGCAGCGCTTGAAACGCGCAGTTGAGTTCCATTCAACGTGGAAGAAGAGTTGAGAGCTATGGTAAAGAAAATATCTGTGACCATCGGTACCACAAACGTGTTTGCGGATCTCGGTTACGACGATCCCAACGAGGCGCTCGCCAAGGCGCAGCTCGCGGCGCGCATTAGCGAACTCATTGAAAGCCGCCACCTTACCCAAACGGCGGCTGCGAAACTGCTCAGGATCGACCAACCCAAGATATCCATGCTCAGGCGTGGACGATTACGGGGCTTCTCCTATGAACGGTTACTCAAGTTCCTTACCGTTCTGGGATGTGATGTCGAGATCGTCATTGCTCGCCCGCACCGCCGCCGTCATCACGCGCGCGGTGAGGTGATGGTTAAAGCGGCCTAAGTATGATATTCGGTCGAGTTAGTCAAATTGGGGTCGTTTGACGAAAGTGAACACCCGCGTTGCGGATGCAACATCTTGTCGATGGAGTACCGGATGAAGAATAAACGCAAAATCCATTTAGACAGCCACGTGTTATACGTATATCGCTGTGCCGATTGTGGTTATCGCGGTAAAATGCATCATGGTGACCTGTTCTTTCCCTGATATCTCCCTGTTCCGATTCGTATTCAAAATGGGCTGGGTGATTGGGGATCGGCTCGGGGCGCGGATTTCCGCCGCGTAGGGCGTAGTGAGGCGTTAATAGGCACGAAATTCCCTGTATTTTTCCCTGTTAGCAGGGAATTCATGTCAGAGCACAATGGCGCTACCTTAAGCACCCTGTCATGCACGATGAGCAAAGCTAAGCGGGCTCTTTCGGCATCCTACCTCATAAGAAAACTCGCACACCCCTGTGCATCACAGGATGCGTGAGAGCGGCCACCGCAGGGTGATGAAAAACGAGTTTTTCATCACTCCGCTAAAAAGAATTGCTCCAGTTGAATAAAGCCGAGATTGGCGCGCCGCGCTCCATCGCTGCGCGCTACACCACGGGATCAATTTTTTATTTGTATGCATCTCGTCTACCATGGTGGCCGACCTTTAAAAACATAATGGAGAACAAACATGGATAGGCATGTTCTAGCTGTTATTTTGGCATTTTCCATCAATTAACCGTGTCGGCGTGTATGCTCACCTCGACCGCGTGTTCCTGGCGGTCGTCGACAAGGGGAATAGCCTTGTCGTGTTGCTCGATACCATCAACCGTCACACTCGTTTTGCCGCTCTTTTCATCATCGGCGGCGCGCGCTTGCAAGACGGTGATGTGGTAGACCGTCTGCCGATATCGGTAATGTATCTTGAATGCCTTCCAATCCGCCGGGAGGCACGGAGCGAAATGCAGCTTGTCCACTTCCAACCTTAAGCCCAGAAGCGATTCCACGATCAGCCGGTACATCCAGCCGGCCGAACCCGTGTACCAGGTCCATCCACCGCGGCCGGTGTGCGGGGTAAGCGCGCAGACATCGGCCGCGGCGACGTAGGGTTCGACTTTGTAGGTCGCAATTCTCTCCTGTGATGCGGTATGATTCACCGGGTTGATCATGGCCAACAGTTCCCATGCGCGAGCGCTGTCACCCAATTGAGCAAACGCCATCGCCGCCCAGATTGCCCCGTGCGTGTACTGCCCGCCATTCTCTCGCACGCCGGGAGCGTAGCCTCTTATATAACCAGGGTCCAAATTCGACTTGTCGAAGGGCGGATCTAAAAGTTGGACGAGCGCGTGGTCGCGACGAACAAGGCGCTGATACACCGTATCCATTGCCATGCTCGCGTGTTTGGCATCGCCCGCCCCGGATAGCACAGACCAGCTCTGCGCAATGGAATCGATCTGGCATTCGGTGTTGCTCGCCGACCCGAGCGGCGAGCCATCATCAAAGTAGGCGCGGCGGTACCACGCGCCATCCCAACCGTCGTCCTCGATATTCTGACGCAGCAAAGCCCCCTCCCCTGCGCAACGTTCGGCGAAGGAGGGGTCGCCATGCAGGCGCGCAACTTTGGTGAACTGCATTAGTACGTCACAAAGGAAAAATCCCAGCCAGACACTTTCACCTTTGCCGTGTTTGCCCACCCTATTCATGCCATCGTTCCAGTCACCGGAGCCAATGAGCGGCAGGCCGTGCGCACCAAATCGGAGTCCTCGCAGGATGGCGCGCGCGCAGTGTTGGTACAAGCTCGCCGCTTCTTCCGAGCTGCCGGGTAGATCGTAGTACGAGTCGTCCTCAGGGTTTAGCGGGCGGCCTTCGAGGAAGTGGATGGGTTCATCCAGCACCCTGGTGTCGCCGGTAGCCAGAACATAGCGGCACGTCGCTAATGGCAGCCACAGGTAATCATCGGAACAATGCGTACGCACACCCTGGCCTGACGGCGGATGCCACCAATGCTGGACATCGCCTTCCTGGAACTGACGGCTCGCGCAAAGGAGCAGGTGTGCGCGCACGAGCCTAGGCTCGGCGTGAATGAGCGCCATCACATCCTGCAACTGGTCGCGGAAACCAAAGGCGCCCCCGGATTGGTAGTATCCGCTGCGCGCCCACAGACGGCACGCTATAGTTTGGTATAAGAGCCAGCCGTTGGTCAGCACGTTGAGGGACGCATCGGGCGTTTCCACTCGCACTGCACCGAGAGTGTGCCGCCAGTGCTGGCGAACACTGTCGAGTACTGCGCGCGCAGCAGTCGGCCCCCGAAAGCGATGCACCAGGTCGCCGGCGGCATCGGCATCTCGCCCTACGCCGAGCCGGAAGATGATCTCGCGCTCTTGTCCGGGGGCCAGTTCGAATGAAACCTGGATCGCGGCGCAGGGATCCAGCGCTGCCCCCACCTTGCCGGAAAGCCGCGCGCGAATCATCGCGGCCGGGCTCTTAAGCGTGCCGTTGCGCCCAATAAATTCAGTGCGGTCGCAGCTGGTGGTCCGGGTCGCGTCGTCTACATCGAAGAACACAACCCGATCGGCGAACTCCGTGTTGTACGGGTTTCTTGCGTAGAGCGCGCCGCTGCGGTCAATTTCCGTGGTCACGTGCATGGCCGATTTCGGCCGCAGATCGCCCAGCACCCATTCCACGTAGCCCGTGACGGAGAGCAGGCGCGGCCGGCCCGACTCGTTTCGCACGGTCAACACCGAGAACTTGATCGAGGCCTCCAGGGCCAGGTAAACCCAAAGCTCTGAACGGATACCGTCCTGGTTGTGCTCAAACACGCTGTAGCCGAATCCGTGCCGGCTGACGTAAGAACCCGCGCCGCGACTGGGCAGCAGCGTGGGGGACCAGAACTGGCCGCTGTCTTCGTCGCGCAGGTAAAAGGCTTCTCCGCTCGCATCGCTCACGGGGTCGTTGTGCCAGGGCGTAAGCCGAAACTCGTGGGCATTGTCGCTCCAGGTATAGGCCTGGCCGCTCTCGGAAATGACGCTCCCAAAATGCGGATTCGCCAGCACGTTCACCCACGGCGCCGGCGTCATTTGGCCGGGCGCGAGCGTAATGACGTATTCGCGCCCATCCGGGGTGAATCCTCCCAGTCCATTGCAAAGGATCAGATCGCGACGCGGCAACTCGGCTGCGGTCGCGAATTCGACCTGATGGGTTCGGGTCGGCGTGAATCGCGGCACCCGCGCTTCCATCCGGCCGCGCCGGTTGATCTGTTGCGCCAGCGCTCCCCGGCTGTCGGTGATAATGGCGCGCGCGGCCGATTGCAGCAGAATGCGGTCCTCGTCCGATATCTGCTCCGCCCGCCGCACGAAGATTCCACCCGGGCGATCCATCACGTGGGCTTCGATGCCCGCAGCAATCAGCCCCATGATTTGTTCTTGGAGTCGTTGCCGGTAACCGGCGTGGTCTTCGTTCCAGATGACCAGGTCCACCGCCAGTCCTTTTAAGCGCCAGTACGTGTGGGCCTGAACGAGCTGGCGCACCAGATCGATATTGACCACGTCTCTAATCTGCAGCAACACAATCGGCAAATCGCCGGAAATGGCGTAGCCCCATAGGCCGGATTGCCCGCGGCGGTTCTTGAGGAGGACGGCTGCGTCGGCGCGCAGCGAGGGATTGGCGTAGATGACAGAATTGGCAAGGCGTCCGTAGAGTTGCGCGTCGGCCTCGGTGGCATTGATCTGCTGCAACACCACTTGGGCGTGGGTCCATGCGAGTTCGAAGACACGATCGGCAAGATGCCGATCCTGATATTTCGCGGCCAGGCTTAGCGCGGCATCGCGGGTTTCGGCTATGCCGCAGACCATATCGATTGTTGCCGATTGCTCGGGGTCGAGTGTCATTCGACACCGGATGGCGACAATCGGATCGAGCACCGGGCCCTGACTGCCCGACAGCATCTCGGCATTGCGCATCGCTTGAGGGACGGCGACGGTGTTTCCGCGGCCGATGAACCGCATGCGGTCCGTTTCGTATGAAGTCTCGCCAATGTCCGCCCCGTGCACGGCCATTAGATGGAACATCCATGGCACCTGTTCCTCGAAGGAGCGAGGACGGCGCGTGCAGAGGATCGCCTGGCGCTGATGGATGATCTCGGTCTGAACGAAGAGATTGCTGAACACCGGATGCAGCGCGTCCGCGGCGGACGGCGCGAGCACGACTTCCGCATAACTCGTGACTTCGATCGTCCTGCGTGTCCGGGCGCGGTTGGTGATGCGGATCCGGCGCAGTTCGATGTCGTCTTCCGGCGAAACGACGATATCGGTATGCGTATCGAAATCGTGGTCGCTGCGGCGAAACTCCGCACGTCCCTCCGAAAAAATTACTTCGTAATTCTTCGGTTGCTTCAGAGTCGGGTGATAGGCGGTTGACCAGAACTCACCGCTCGCGACGTCGTGGATGTAACAGTATGTGCCCCAGTTGTCGCAGGTGGTGTCTTCGCGCCAACGGGTAACGGCAATATCCTTCCAGCGGCTGTAGCCGCCGCCCGCGTTGGTGACCATCACGTGGTATCTGCCGTTGGACAGCAGCTGCACCTCCGGTATCGGCGTGTCGGGGCCGCCAAGCACGCGGACCGGCATCTCCGGGCTGCTTGCGGCCGCATGAATGCCGGCAAGCGCGGTGGTGTGCGAATGGAACGCCGTGGCCTTTGGAATCCGCTCCTGGAGCAACAGCGTGGTCGCCTGGAACAGCGGGTCCGACTCGAACCGCTTCTGCATCGGACGGTCCAGGATCAGATAAGCCAGAGACAGCAAGCTCATGCCCTGGTGATGGGCCATGAAGGATCGAACCACAACGCTCGCTTGTCCGCGTCGTTGACGCGCAGGCGTGTAGTCGATCGCTTCATAAAAGCCGAATCTTCCTTCGAGCCCCAAGCCTGCGAGCTGCTGCAGATTCAGGCACGCCTCCTCGGGCGCCACCATCAGTGCGAGCGCCGATGCGTACGGCGCAACAACCAGATCCTCGGCCAGTCCGCGTTTTAGCCCCATCCCGGGCACGCCGAATGCACGGTACTGGTAGTTGAGCTGAACATCGACAGCGTTATAACCGGATTCCGACATGCCCCACGGTATGTCGCGCCGCTTCCCATACTCGATCTGTCTCTTTACCGCCGCACTACAGGTCTGGTCGAGCAGCGTATTTTCATAGGTCGGCATCACCAGGAGCGGCATAAGGTACTCGAACATCGAACCGCTCCACGAAAACAGAATCCGCTCTCCGCCGGCGGCAGTGAGCTGGCGCCCAAAGGCGAACCAGCTCTCTTGCGGCAGTTGCCCCTGCGCAATTGCGACAAAACTGCACAGTCTCGCTTCCGAAGCCAGCAGATCGTAGTAACTCGAGTCCCGTCGACACTCATCAACGTTGTACCCGATCGCGAGCAGACGACGCTCTTTGTCGAACAGGAAGTCATACTCCATACGTGCGAACCCGCTTGCTTGCAGGGCAAGACGCGCGATAACCGCAATCCTGTCTTTGGCGCGGCGGCTGGCTGCCGTGATTTCGCGTCGCAGCGCATCAAGCCACGCGCGCTCCGCAGCCGTCGCGCCGGCGTCGAGCCGCTGCCCGATTGCCGGCAGCAGCTCTACTTCAAGTCCCGCCAGTTCGCGCAGCGTCGGGATCTCGGCGATGCCGGGGAAGTTGCCAAATTTGTCTGGTGCGGCCGGCAGTAATGTCCACGGCGCAAGAAACTCCAGCTCGTCGCAGGCGCCCCGGCATTGCCGGGCCAGCGCCTGTGCCCACCAGTGTGCGTCGCTGTCGGGGACGGCAGCGAAGGTGTCGGCGACTTCCGTAGCACAGGTGGCCAGCCGGGCTAGGCACAGCCGGGCTGCCGCAAGCGTGGTTGGACGAGAATGGCATACAGACTCCAGATCGTTCTGAAATCGCGTGAGCTGGATCGGCGGGGCGCCGCCCGCTGTGTCCACCAGAATCCCCAGCGTGTCGTGGAGCCCGTCCAACAATCGCGCCCCCAGGATCTTGTCATCGGCAAGCGCGAGCAGACCCGGCCGCAATGTCAGCAGGTGGGCTGCGAGGTTGCCGCTGTCCACCGTCGAAACATAGATGGAGTGCAGCGGTTTTAGAGACTGCGTGTCATACCAGTTGTAGAAGTGACCCTGGTGGCGCTCGAGGGCCGCCATCGTCTGGAATGCATTTGCCGTGCGTTCGATGAGTTGTCCCGCCGGAATGTAGCCAAAGTCGTACGCAGACAGATTTGACAGCAAAGCAAGCCCCATGTTGGTCGGCGACGTGCGATGCGCAACCACAGCAACCCGATACTCCTGATAGTTGTCAGGCGGCAGCCAATGATCTTCCGGGCCGACAAAGGTCTCGAAGAACGCCCAGGTCTTTCGCGCAAGCTTTTGCAGAAACAGAGTCTGGTCGGCCGTCAGTCTCGCTTCGCGGCGAGCGAGCGGCCGGCTGATCCACCACGCGATCGCGGGGAAGACCAACCAGAGGCACAATATGGGCGCGGCCACGGCGAGCAGCTCCGGCCGCGAAAACCCCAGGTAGATTCCAGCGGTAGCGGCGATAGCAGGGGCGATCCACAGCGACCGGCAAGCGGCGGCGAGGTCCGTGCGGCCATTAAACTCCAGGTCGCTTGATGGACTCCATTCCAGAAGCCGTTTGTGTGTGACCAGCATCCGTCCGGCCGTTCGTAAAATTGCATCCAGGCTGAATAGCGCCTCGTAGGGAAGGCACGCGATCGTAAATAGCCCCTGCGCAAAGCGCCGGCCAGCCGAGCGGGCGGTGGCGGCGAGATGCTGACGCAACAGCACATCATCCGGCTTGCGAAACAGATCCAGAATGAAAGCCATGAAAGAAGGAATCAGGATGATTCCGATCACCGACAAAGTCCAAAACCAGGCTGGTGACAAGACCGCCCAGGTCAGTAGCAACAACAGCGTCAAGCCTAAAGGCACCAGACTGCGGCGAAGGTTGTCGAAGATCTTCCATCGCGACAACGCCGAGAGCGGATTCTTCCGGTAGACGGCGCCGGGGGCAGGAACGCGCGAGCGCACCCACTGTGCAATTTGCCAATCCCCGCGCACCCAGCGGTACCGGCGGCTCACATCCGCACTGTAGTGAGATGGATATTCGTCGTACAACGGCACATCGCTCAACAGTCCCGAGCGCGCGTAACACCCTTCCAGCAGATCATGACTGAGGATCAGGTTCTCGGGGAAGCGCCCACTGAATGCTTGCTCGAACGCATCAACGTCATAGATCCCCTTACCGATGAACGAGCCCTCACCGAACAGGTCCTGATAAACATCGGAGACAGCGTGCGTATACGGGTCAATGCCCGGCTCAGTCCCGAACAACCGTGCATACCGCGATCGATTTATGCTTGGCAGGCTTGCGTCCACGCGCGGCTGAATGATGCCGTACCCCTCACAGACACGCTGCTTGTCTTTGTCGTACCGCGCACGATTCAGCGGGTGCGCCATGGCTCCGACAAACTGCCGGGCCGAGTCGCGCGGTAGTTGCGTATCCGTATCGAGCGCAATGACGTACTTCACATTCGGTAACGCTGCTGTATTACCGACCACGACGGCAAAACGATCTGTTCCGCCGCCGCGTAGAAGCGAATTTAATTCCGCAAGCTTTCCGCGCTTGCGCTCGTAACCCATCCAGATCTGTTCACGCGGATTCCATCGGCGCGGACGATGAAAAAGGAAGAAAGTGTCGCGCTTTTCGTTCCTGTATTTTTCATTCAACTGTTCGATCCTGTTCCGGGCCAGCCGCAACAGTGGTTCGTCCTCCGGAAGCGTTTGCTCGTGCGCGTCGCAAAAATCGGTCAGCAGGCCGAAGTGCAGGCTGTCGTCCCGGTTTGCCAGAAACCGGACTTCGAGCGCCTCGATCAGGTCCTCGATGTTCTGGGCATCCGTAAGCATAGTCGGGACCACTGCCAGGGTACGGCATTCCGGCGGAATTCCTCCGGAAAAATCCATGCGCGGCAGTGGCCGCGGTGTTGCCAGCAGTGTCGCGAGCCAGTTCGCCAGCGCGACCGCTAAATGAGTTGCACACAACGCCGAGAGGATGCCAATCAGCGCGAGTATCGCGCCATGCAACCCATTGGCATGCGCCTTTGCCACTAAGCTCGCAGTGAAGATCACCGTTATCAGCGCAATCGTCCCGAGGTAGAGAAGCAAAGGAAACCGGCGGCTCATTCTTTGCAGAGCCGCAGAAGCAGATAAGCGCACCTGCGCCGTTCGTTCGAGCTGCGGCAGTCCTCTGTCGATGAGATAGAAGCCAACATGCTCCGCTCGATCGCTACCGTATTTCCTGGCCGCACTTGCGTGCGCCAGCCGGATCGCCTGGCGCGCCACCTCGCCTTCGGTCAGCCGGCCGCTCTTCGCTATCCTCTCTACTTCGTGACGGTAGCGATCACGGGTGACAAAATCCATCTTGCCGTAGACTCCGCCAGGATCCTTACGCAGTATCTGCTCGGCGACGCTCATCGTCTCGACGAACTCGCGCCAGTCCATTACCCCTAGAAAGCGGAGGCTGCCGATGCTGTTACTAATAGAGACTTGGTCGGCAGCCTGCTGCTGGGTCTCCGACTGCACCGACTGCTCGATGGTCAGGCCGGACTCGGAAAGCCGCTGCTCAATCCAGGTGAGTGGCAATGCCAAAGCGGGGCTTTGTCCTTGCAGCCGGCGCGCAAGTTCCGCGACAAACGGGCTCACCATCGGCGGGATCGATCGCGCCATGTCCGCGATCACCAGAATCAGGCTGCTCGGATCCTTTTCGGCGATCTCCGTCATCTTGTCCGCCCAGGAGTCGGCCAGTTCCCGGTCGATCCTGCCGGCGGCGATCCGGACTGCAACACGTCGGAGATTCTCAATCAATGCCAGGCGCAGCATGATAGGTATTGCCCACAACTCGCCTAACTTGAGGGCGGTGACCGTCTGGTATGCCGCGACGAAACGGCTGAGACTTTCCGGGTCCACCCGGCCATCGCCATGCGCGATCGTCTCCAGCGCGATGTCATACACACGTGGAAGCCCGGCCGATGGGCCGTGAGCCAAGCGGGGTAGTCCCCGGCTGTAACCCGGTGGCAAGTGTCTCTTGGCCGTGCGGATTTGTTCTTCGACCAGATAGAAGTTGTCGAGCAGCCACTCCCCGGCCGGCGTAATCCGGCGGTTCGCCGTGACCGCCGGTGTTAGCAGATTGCAGACTTCAATCAGGATGCTTTCGTTCGCCGCCAGCCGCGTCAGAAGCTGGTCCTTCGCTCGTCCCGGAGTCAACTTGTGCAAGGCCGCGAGACTCTTACCATGCTGCTCCATCTGATCGGCACTGAACAATTCCGATCGCAGCGGCGGTTCTTGATCGAGGTACTTTCGTGGCAAGCCGCTCCTGCGAAGGCGGGTCCTCAGCTGGAGCAAATGCCCGAGGATAGTCGTGCTGTCCACTTTCAATTCAGAGGTCCCTGCTTTGCAGCGAAATCTCAGGACTCAGGGCGGATATCTCGACCCCATCGACTTCGTTCGCGTGAAACACATTTCAAGGCCGGGTAGACGCCCTTTATTCTCCCAGCAATTCCGCCACCGGCTGCAGTTGCTGCACATGCTGCGACACTACTTTCACGATGACAATGATCGGAATGCTGAGCAGTATACCCCAGACTCCCCAGAGCCACGCCCAAAATAACAGAGAGGGGAAGGGGTCACGTCTTGCCTTTTGATATTTTGGCTTTCACTGCCCTTGATAAGACGGATCATGGCAGCGTAATGCGGGTCGATCAGTGACGCATCCAAATAAAGCAGCACCCACCGTAGCGTAATGCGGGTCGATCAGTGACGCATCCAAATAAAGTAGCACCCACCGTACTGTAAGTAGGTTGTTGAAAAAGTCCATCCATGGCCTTTTTCAACACGCAAAGCAAAAAGCGCGGTTTTTGCTTTGCTTCATTTTTCAAACACTTAACGTGTTTGAAAAATGGCGGTACGTCCCTATACCGCGACGGGCAGGAAGCCCAAGTGCCGCGTAGCGCAGGGATGCGCGAGAGCGGCCACCGCAGGGTGATGAAAAACGAATTTTTCAGCACCCTGTTAGTAGCTCGTTGACATCTTTCCAAACTTCTTCATTATGGACAACCCAATCCATTTCTCCGTTTGGTCCTGCAGCCATCAAGTGTAACGTACGTGAGTAAAGTTACTTTTCTCATGTTGATTCCCTTAGTCGTTTGGCGGAGCCCGAAACCGACGACTTCAGCTCTTCAACCGATACCCCGTTCGGAAAATCCACCACACCAGCGCGAGGCAGATCGCGAAGAATCCCAGCGTCATCGCAAGACTCACTTCGACACCGACGTCCGAGGACCCGTAGAAGCTCCAGCGGAAGCCGCTGATCAGATAGACCACCGGGTTGAACAGGCTGACCGTGCGCCACGCCGGCGGCAACATGTCGATCGAATAGAAGGCGCCGCCGAGGAAGGCCAGGGGTGTGATCACCAGCATCGGGATGAACTGCAGCTGCTCGAAGCCCTTCGCCCAGATGCCGAGGATGAAGCCGAACAGGCTGAAGGTGGTGGCGGTCAGCACCAGGAAGGCGACCATCCACACCGGCTGCAGGATCCGGATCGGCACGAACAGGTTCGCGGTCGCCAGTATGACGAGGCCGAGGATGATCGACTTAGTCGCCGCCGCCCCAACGTAGCCGAGGACCATCTCCAGCGGCGAGACCGGCGCGGACAGGACCTCATAGATGGTGCCAGTGAAGCGCGGCAGGTAGATGCCGAACGAGGCGTTGTTGAGGCTCTCGGTAAAGATCGACAGCATGATCAGCCCCGGCACGATGAAGGCGCTGTAAGACACGCCGTCCACCTCGCTCATGCGCGCGCCGATCGCGGCGCCGAACACCACGAAGTAGAGCGAGGTGGTGATCACCGGTGTCACCAGGCTTTGCCACAGAGTGCGCCGAAAGCGCGCCATCTCGAACCCGTAGATCGCCAGGACCGCGTGGTGGTTCATGGGCGATCGCTCGGCGATTGGATCGAGGCGAGGGGCGCGGGCCAAGGATGGCCCGATTGCGCCTTCACCAGGCTGACGAAGATGTCCTCGAGCGAGCTCTGCCGCGTGTTGAGGTCCTTGAACCCGATGCCGAGCTCGCCCAGGCGGCGCAGCAGCGCCGGGACGCCCGTGCGCTCCTCGCCGGTGTGGAAGGTGTATTCGAGCTCGCTCCCACCGTTATTCAGCGCCAGGTTCCAGTCGCTTAAGCCCGCGGGGATCGCTGCCATCGGCTCCTGCAAATGCAGCGTCAGCTGTTTCTTGCCGAGCTTCTTCATCAGCGCGGTCTTTTCCTCGACCACGATTAGCTCGCCCTTGCTGATCACCCCGATCCGGTCGGCCATCTCCTCGGCCTCGTCGATGTAGTGGGTGGTCAGGATGATGGTCACGCCGCTGTCGCGCAGGCGCCGCACCAGCGCCCACATGTCGCGGCGCAGCTCAACGTCCACGCCTGCCGTCGGCTCGTCGAGGAACAGGATCTGCGGCTCGTGCGCCAAGGCCTTCGCGATCAGCACCCGCCGCTTCATGCCGCCCGAGAGCGTCATGATCTTGTCGTGGCGCTTTTCCCACAGCGAGAGGCTCAGCAGCACCTTCTCCAGGTGCGCCGGGTTCGGGGCGTGCCCGAACAGGCCCCGGCTGAAGCCCACTGTGGCCCATACGGTTTCGAACATGTCCGTGTGCAGCTCCTGCGGCACCAAGCCGATCTTCGAGCGCGCGGCGCGGTAATCGCGCAGGATGTCGTGGCCGTCGACGAGCACCACGCCCATGGTCGGCGTGACGATCCCGCAGACGATGTTGATCAGCGTCGTCTTGCCGGCGCCGTTCGGACCCAGCAGGGCGAAGATCTCGCCCTTGCGGATCTCGAGATTGACGGTCTTCAGCGCCTGCAGGCCCGAGGCGTAGGTCTTGGTCAGGTTCGAGATGGAGATGATGGGCGGCATCGGCAAACGTTATCGTAATTGCAACGGGATTGCACTACAGATGAACATTCACGCTCAGGCGTCGACCATGACCTTGAAACCGCCGTAGACCATGCGCTTGACGTCGAAGGGTATCGCCCCCGCCTTTGTCATCGCGGTCTGTCCCCTCCGCGCGCGCACGCGGCGGCGCGCGCGAGCAGCAGCTCGCGCTCGCGGGCGTTGCGCGTGAGCGCTGCCGCGCGCTGGAACTCCGTGCGGGCCTCGTCGAAGCGGCCGAGCTTGGCGAGGAGGTCGCCGCGCACGCTCGGCAAGAGGTGATAGTCCTTGAGCGCCGGCTCCGAGGTCAGCGCATCGACGAGCTCGAGGCCCGCTACCGGACCGAACGCCATCGCGAGCGCGACCGCACGGTTCAGCTCCACGACGGGGGATGGCGCGAGCTCTGCGAGCGCATCGTAGAGCGCCGCAATGCGCGCCCAGTCCGTCTCCGCCGCCGTCAGCGCCCGTACGTGACAGGCGGCGATCGCGGCCTGCAATGCGTAGGGCCCAAGCGCGCCGCCGAGCGCCTCGGCGCGCTCGAGCGCCGCGAGACCACGACGGATGAGGAGGTGATCCCAGCGCGTACGGTCTTGATCGAGCAACAGGACGGGCGCGCCCTTCGGTCCGATCCGCGCGCCCGCGCGTGACGCCTGGATCTCCATGAGCGCGACGAGGCCGTGGACCTCCGGCTCCTTCGGAGCGAGCTCGGCCAGGATACGGCCGAGACGGAGCGCCTCCTCGCACAGCGCTGGCCGCATCCAGTCGTCACCGGCGGTCGCCGAGTAGCCCTCGTTGAACACGAGGTAGAGGACCTCGAGCACCGACGACAAACGGGCGGCGAGCTCGTCTGCGCGGGGGACCTCGAACGGCACGCGCGCCTCGGCGAGGGTCCGCTTGGCCCGGACGATGCGCTGGGCGACGGTCGGCTCCGGGATGAGGAATGCGCGCGCGATCTCCTCGGTCGTCAGACCTCCGAGCAAGCGCAGCGTGAGCGCAACGCGTGCCTCGGAGGACAGCACCGGATGACACGCCGTGAACACCAGGCGCAGGAGGTCGTCGCCGACGCTATCGTCAAGCCCGATGTCGGTCGCGGTGTCGCAATCCGCCACGGTCAGCTCCTGCTGGACCTCGAGCTCGCGACCGAGCTCCTGGTGCTTGCGCTCGCGGAGTTTCTTTCGGCGGAAGTGATCCAACGCACGGTTCTTCGCGACAGCCATGAGCCAGGCGCCCGGATTGTCCGGGACGCCCGCCTCCGGCCAGCGCTCGAGCGCGGCGATGAGCGCGTCCTGCGCGAGCTCCTCGGCGAGACCGACGTCGCGCACCATGTGCGCGAGCCCGGCGATGAGCTTCGCCGACTCGATCCTCCAGACGGCATCGATCGCGCGATGCGTCTCGGCGGCCGTCATGGCTACGGCTTTGCGGCCTTCCTGGACAACTCCTCGCGCAGTCCTTGCTCGCGCTCGCTGAGCTTCGGAGGAAGGACCTCGGCAGGGAAGTCCGAGAGTTCCTGCACCTGGCGAACCTCGATCACCTCGTTATCCGAAGCGGGGCAGCGCTTGGCCCATTCGACCGCCTCTTCCTTCGACTTCACCTGGATCATCCAGTAGCCGCCGAGCACCTCCTTCGCCTCGGCGAACGGCCCGTCGGTCACCTTGGGCTTCCCGCCGGGGAACGAGACGCGCGCGCCCATCGAGGGCGGGTGCAGGCCATCGAGCGCGAGCAGCACGCCGGCCTTCTGCAGGGATTCGTTGTACTTCATCATCGCGGCAACGGCCTTGGCGTCCGGCAGGGTGCCCGGCGCCGCCTTCTCGTATCCCTTGGGGATCATCAGCATCATGAATCGCATGGTAATTACTCCTTCTGGTTTTGGTTTGGGAGCCGGGTTCCGGACGGTGTCGACCGGTGTGAACCTCGCTCTAACAGTACGACGAACGAGGCCGCGCGAAATCGACACGGCGGACGAACTTTTCTTCAGGCAGCGCTTCCCGCGCAAGCGGGAATCCAGAAAACCGCAGAAAAGCCTGGATGCCCGCTTCCGCGGGCATGACGATTTAAGGCTTAATCGGAGCTTCCCTGGCGAATATCGCTCTCGCTTGCGGGCGCCCCCTGGAACGACGGGTTAGGCGGCTTGCTCGCAGTTAATCATCCACGGTATGCCGAATCGATCGACCAGCATGCCGAAACGGGCGGCCCAGAAGGTCTTCTGGATCGGCATCCGCACCGTCCCGTTTTCCGCCAATGCGTGAAATATGCGTTCCGCCTCTGCCGGGTCCTTCATCTGGAGCGATACGGAGAAGCCTTTTGGCTCTTCATAGCGACCAGGCGGAGCATCGGAAGCCATCAAGACCTCGCCGCCCACGTTTAGGCGGGCGTGAAGGATCTTGTCGCGCCATTCAGCCGGCACCTGCGCCTCCGCCGGCGTGCCCGCGTGGGTAAGCATTGCTTCGATTTTGCCGCCAAGAACCCGCTCATAGAACTTGAACGCGGCCTCGCATTGGCCGTTGAAAAAAAGATAAGGATTCAATTGCATAGTGCTCTCCTTTAGTTAAACTACGGTTTGGGCTTCTTGAGCTTCTCGGCTTGCGCGAGTATCCGCTCCTCTTGCTCCCTGAGTTCGGGCGTGAACGCCTCGCCGAAGTCCTCCGCCTCGAACACCTGGCGAATCTCGATCTCGGACTCCGTGCCCGGCATCGGATTGGGGCAGCGCCTGACCCATGCGATCGCCTCTTCCTTCGACTTCACCTGCCACAGCCAGAAGCCGGCGATGAGTTCCTTGGTCTCGGCGAAGGGCCCGTCGATCACGGTCCGCTTCGGTCCGGAGAACCTGACGCGCGCGCCCTTCGAGCTCGGGTGGAGCCCCTCGGCCGCGAGCAGCACGCCGGCTTTCGCCAGCTCTTCGTTGTACTTCCCCATCTCGGTGAGGAGCTTTTCGTCCGGGAGAACGCCCGCCTCCGAGTTCTTGTCGGCTTTGACTATCACCATGAATCGCATTGTCGTGTCTCCTTTTGGTTTCGGGTTGGGAGCCGGGCTTCCGGACGGTCTCGCCCGGATGTGAACCCTCGCTCTATTGTACGACGAACGAGGCGCCGCGAAATCGACACGTCGAACGATCTTTTTTTTGGCAGCGCGGTGCCCGAAATGCCGAGCCGCCGGGCCCCCAGGCCCGCGCTCAGATGCGGCAGCGCCAGGAGCAGCACGACGACGTCGATGGAGACGAGCGGGGTGGGCCGAGCCAGCACATTATTTATGTGCACTCGTTGCCACCCGCCCTACCGTATGCAAAGTCCGGGTCGAAGCCCGGACTCGCATCTCTGAAGACCGAACGGGGTTACGCGGTTGCGGCCGCGCTGTAACCCTGGGGTTCCTGCAGGACCCAGTACCTGGCGGCGGCCGGTGACCCCGTATTGCGGGGTTACGATTCGCCGGCGCCGGCTGTGACTTAACCCATAAAGATGGCTAAAAGTTTTCGTTTTTAGACCTAAATCAAGCGCTCTGAACTAGACATTGGAAGCGTAAGTTGGCCAAGAGTTGAAACCAGGAAGCATCTGAACCGCCTGTTGGCTCCGCGTGACATTTCCCTGTTAATTCCCTGTTATCTCCTGTTCCGATGCGTATTCAAAATGGGCTGGGTGACCGGGGATCGGCTCTGGGCGCGGGTTTCCGCCGGGTAGGGCGTAAATGGAGGCGTCAATAATTACGAAATTCCCTGTATTTTTCCCTGTTAGCAGGGAATTCATGTCAGCGCACAATGGCACTACCTTATTGACCTCATAATAGCCGGCCATTTATACTTCGCCGCCTTTGCAGAGGGGCCCCGCCACCGGTTTCCGGTCAGTCAATCAATGATAAGGCGTATATGAGTATTGCTGCGGAAACATTAAACAAGGGAATCCGCCGAGTTGTGCTCAGCCAAACGGTCCTGACCCTTGCTGTCGCCGGCGGCTTTTTATTATTTGCCGAGGGGTGGCCCCCGCCCAAAGACTCATCCTGGCTGCCCGCGGGGGCATTAAACGCGTTGTCCGCTTTGTATGGCGGCGGTGCCACCATTTTGAGCACATGGTGGCTGGGTAGAAGCGTGCAGCGCGCGGGTGAGATGGCGCGGCAAAATCAGCAAAACAGCCAAACAGCCCTGTATGGGGGCGCGGTACAGCGGTTTGTCGGCACCTTGATTTTGCTTGGCCTCGGTTTGGGGGGATTGAAGCTCGCGCCCATCCCTTTAGTCGTTGCCTTTGCCGTAGCCCAGTTTGGTTTTATTGTGAGTGTTGCCGGCGTGAAGCATCCGCCAAGCTAATTTGTGGAGCAATGTTGTGACCCAAGCAGGAAACCCTGCCACCGACAACCCGGTTGAATATATTCAACACCACCTTACTAACCTAAGCGTGGGGGAAGGGTTTTGGACGCTGCACCTCGACACCTTGTTTTTCGGCTGGTTGACGGCGGGGTTGTTGATTTTTGTCAGTTGGTACGTCGGGCGCCGCCTGGACCCGGATAATCCGCGCGGCACGCAAAATGTGCTGGAGGCGGTGCTGGAATTCGTCGACGACCAGGTTAAAAGCATCTTTACCGGCGGCGACAATCCGCTCATCGGCCCCCTGGCCTTGACCGTTTTTGTCTGGGTGTTCTCGATGAACACGCTGGACTTGATTCCGGTGGATCTGCTGCCGAAGGCGGCCGAGCTAATCGGCATCCCGCATCTTAAGGTGGTGCCCACCGCCGATCCTTATACCACCTTAGGCCTCGCTTTCAGCGTGTTTCTCCTGTCCCTTTACTACCACATCAAAACCAAAGGGGTGTCGGGTTATTTCAAAACATTTTTGTTTCATCCGTTCGGCAAATGGCTGATGCCGGTCAATATCCTCATGACCGTCATCGAAGAAATCGCCAAGCCGCTCAGCCTCGGCCTGCGGTTGTTCGGCAATATGTTTGCCGGCGAGCTGGTGTTTTTGCTGATCGCGCTGCTGCCGGCGTGGATTTTGTGGGCGCCCGGCAGCGTATGGGCGATTTTCCATATCCTGGTGATTACGCTGCAGGCGTTCATCTTCATGGTGCTGACGATCATGTATCTGGCCATGGCCAGCGAGCACCACGAGGAACATTGATTGACTAACGCCGAGGACCAAAAACAAGAACCCGCCCGCGCGCCTGCGCGTTTGCTGAGACTTTCGGTATTTAACTTACTTTAGGAGAATAACAATGACACCTGATGCAAATATCGCCGCCTTGATCGGCATGATTTATTCCTATACGGCGGTGGGGGTGGGGATAATTCTGGCCGCCGCCGGTTTGGGCTCGGCGCTGGGGTGGGGCCTGATCTGCGCCAAGTACATGGAAGGCATCGCCCGCCAGCCGGAGATGCTGCCTACCCTGCGCGTGCAAATGTTCATCACCGCCGGCCTGATGGAGTCTTTCCCGTTCATCGTGCTGGCGTTTGCCATGTATTTTACCTTCGCTAATCCGTTTGTGGGTGCGGCGCTGTCGGCGGTGAAGAGCCTGGGCGGGGTTTAGACGCGGATGCGTGCTTTATAGTGCCCATAAATCGCATCTTGTTAAAAGTAGGGGTGTTAATGTGAATGTAACTGTTACCCTGTTTGGACAGATGATCACGTTTGCGGTGCTGGTCTGGTTTGTCAGCCGCTTCCTGTGGGGGCCGTTAACGCGCATGATGGCTGACCGCAACCGGCGCATCGCCGACGGCCTTGCCGCCGCGGAAAAAGGCAAGCGCGAGCTGGAGCTCGCCGAACAGCGCAAACAAGAAATGCTGCGCGAAACCAAGACCCAGGCCGCGGAAATCCTGGCGCAGGCGGAAAGACGCGCCATGGAAATTGTGGAAGAAGCCAAAGGCCAGGCGAAAACCGAAGCCGGGCGCATTTTAAACGCGGCCAAGACCGATATCAGCCAAGAGGTCAATCGCGCCAAGGAGCAATTACGCGCCTCGGTGGCGCAGCTCGCGGTCGCCGCCGCCGGCAAGATTATCGAAAAAGAAATCGATCCGAAGACCCACGCCAAGTTGTTGGATGGGATAATTCGTCAACTTTAAGGTCAAAATAGATGGCGGAAAAAAACACCCTGGCCCGTCCCTATGCGCAAGCGGTATTCGCGCTGGCGCACGAAACCAAGGCGCTGGACAAATGGTCAGAGATGTTGCGCTTAGCCGCGATGGTTGCCGGGGATAAACAGATGGCCGCGCTTATCGACAATCCACGCATACCGCGCGAACGGCTGGCGGGCCTGTTTTTGGATATCCTCGGCCCAAATCTGGATAAAGACGGCGGGAACCTAATAAGGCTATTGATTGCTAACCGGCGTTCGGCGTTATTGCCGGAAATCGCGCAGTTGTTCGAGCAGCTTAAGGCCGAGGCGGAAAAAGTGGTCGAGGTGGAAATCATCTCGGCCCACCCGGTTAGCGCCGAGCAGATCAAGAAAATCAGCGCGGCGCTGAAGAAAAGGCTCGGGCGCGCGGTCCATGCGGTTCCCAAAACCGATCCTGCGATCATCGGCGGCATGATTATTCGCGCCGACGACCTGGTCATCGACGGCTCGGTAACCGGCCGCTTGCGCGCGCTCTCATCCTATTTAAATCACTAAAGGTAACGGGCGATGCAACTCAACCCTTCTGAAATCAGCGATCTCATTAAAGCTAAGATCGAAAAGTTTGAAACCCTGGCCGAGGCGCGCACCGAAGGCACGGTGGTCTCGCTGACCGACGGCATCGCGCGCGTCCATGGCCTCGCCGACGTGATGCAAGGCGAAATGGTCGAGTTCCCCGGCAATACGTATGGGCTCGCGCTCAATCTTGAGCGCGATTCGGTCGGCACCGTGATCATGGGCAGCTATGAGCACATCTCGGAAGGCGACAGCGTGAAGTGTACCGGCCGCATTTTGGAGGTGCCGGTAGGCGAGCAACTGATCGGACGCGTGGTCGATGCCCTGGGCCAGCCGATCGACGGCCGCGGCGCGATTAAAGCCACGCAGACCTCGCCGATTGAGAAAGTCGCCCCCGGCGTGATTGCGCGGCAATCGGTATCGCAGCCGGTGCAGACCGGCCTCAAATCCCTCGACGCCATGGTGCCGATCGGCCGTGGCCAGCGTGAGTTGATCATCGGCGATCGCCAGACCGGCAAGACCGCGGTGGCGGTGGATACCATCATCAACCAGAAAGGCACCGGCATTACCTGTATCTATGTCGCGATCGGCCAAAAAGCCTCCAGCATCGCCACCGTGGTGCGCAAGTTGGAAGAGCACGGGGCGATGGCACACACCATTGTCGTTGCCGCCACCGCCTCCGAATCCGCCGCCATGCAATATATCGCCCCCTACAGCGGCTGCACCATGGGCGAGTATTTCCGTGATCGTGGCGAAGACGCGTTAATTATTTATGACGATTTGACCAAACAGGCCTGGGCTTATCGCCAGATCTCATTGCTGCTGCGCCGCCCGCCCGGGCGTGAGGCCTACCCGGGCGACGTGTTTTACCTGCACTCGCGCCTACTGGAGCGCGCCGCCCGCATCAACGCCGATTACGTGGAGAAAATCACCGGCGGCAAGGTCAAGGGCAAAACCGGCTCGCTTACCGCGTTGCCGATTATCGAAACTCAGGCGGGAGACGTGTCGGCGTTCGTGCCGACTAACGTGATCTCCATTACCGACGGCCAGATTTTTTTGGAGACCGACTTGTTTAACGCCGGTATCCGCCCGGCGATTAACGCCGGCCTGTCCGTTTCGCGCGTCGGCGGCGCGGCGCAAACGAAAATTATCCGGAAACTCGGCGGCGGCGTGCGTCTGGCGCTGGCGCAATACCGCGAGCTCGCGGCGTTCGCGCAATTCGCCTCCGATCTGGATCCGACCACACGCAAGCAGATCGACCGCGGCAAGCGTATTACCGAACTGATGAAACAACCCCAATACTCGCCCATGAGTGTGGCGCAAATGGCGGTATCGTTGTTTGCGGTGAATCAGGGTTTTCTCGACGACGTCGATGTCACCAAGGTGCAAGCCTTCGAGGCCGCGTTGCAATCTTATATGAGATCCAACCACGCGAGCCTCATGGAAAAAATCGACCGGACCGCGGATTACAATGATGAGGTTGAGAGTCAGCTCAAGTCCGCGATTGAAAAATTCAAGGCGCAGCATGCCTGGTAAGCGGTTTCATGATGGTTGTTACGAACGGAGTTTTTTAAATGGCTGCCGGTAAAGAGATACGCAATCAGATCCGTAGCATACAAAACACGCAAAAGATCACGCGCGCCATGGAAATGGTGGCGGCGAGCAAGATGCGTAAGGCGCAAGAGCGCATGCGCATGGCGCGCCCCTATGCCGAAAAGATACGCGCCGTTATCGGTCACTTACATTATGCCCATCCAGAGTATCGCCATCCATTTTTGCTGGAACGCGCGGCCAGGCGCGCCGGCATCATCGTCATTACTTCGGACCGCGGTTTGTGCGGCGGCCTTAACACCAATGTGTTGAAAACAACAATCGGGTTGATGCGTGAATGGAATGAGCAAAAGATCGACATCGACGTGTGTACCATCGGCTCGAAAGGATTCGCTTTCTTAAAACGCGTGGGCGCGAAAATCGCGTCCCATACCTCACACTTAGGCGACGTCCCGCACGTCCACGATCTGATCGGTGTGGTGAAAGTAATGCTCGACGCCTATAGCGTCGGCCAGCTGGATCGCGTGCAGGTGATTTACAACCGTTTTATCAACACCATGTCGCAACAGCCGGCGGTTCAGCAGCTGTTGCCGTTGCCGGCGGAAGAACAGCCGCAGCTTAAACATCACTGGGACTATCTCTACGAGCCCGAGGCGCGCGAAGTGGTTGATGAGCTGTTGACGCGCTATATCGAGACGTTGGTGTATCACGCGGTGGTCGAGAATATCGCTTCGGAGCAGTCCGCGCGCATGGTCGCGATGAAATCGGCGTCGGATAACGCCGGCAAGATAATTGGCGATTTAAAACTCAAGTACAACAAGGCGCGCCAGGCGGCGATCACGCAAGAGCTTTCTGAAATCGTCGGCGGCGCGGCGGCGGTATGACGTCCATGGGTTGTCGTGCCGGGGTTTAGTAACCGCGGGGCCGGCTTTGGTGTAAGTAGACGAATTTGAAATTTGGTTGAGGAATACAACATGAGTGCTGGAAAGATAGTGCAAATCATCGGCGCGGTGGTGGACGCGGAGTTTCCTCGTGACGCCATACCCAAGGTCTATGACGCGCTAAAGGTTACCGATACCGAGATCACGCTCGAGGTGCAACAGCAGTTGGGCGACGGCGTGGTGCGCACCATCGCCATGGGTAGTTCCGAGGGCTTGCGGCGGGGCATGGCGGTGAGCAATACCGGCGCACCGATTTCCGTGCCGGTGGGACAAAAGACCTTGGGCCGCATTATGGATGTTCTGGGCCGGCCGATTGATGAAAAGGGCGCGATCGGCGCCGAGAAGCTGATGCCGATTCATCGCAAGGCGCCGGCTTACGAAGAGCTCGCCGCCAGCACTGAGTTGCTCGAGACCGGCATTAAGGTGATCGACCTTATGTGCCCGTTCGCCAAGGGTGGTAAGGTCGGCTTGTTCGGCGGCGCCGGTGTGGGCAAGACCGTGAATATGCTGGAGCTCATCAACAATATCGCGACGCAGCACTCGGGCCTGTCGGTGTTTGCCGGCGTGGGCGAACGCACGCGCGAAGGCAACGACTTCTATCACGAGATGGCTGAAGCGGAGGTCATCAAGCTCGATAATCTGAGTGAATCCAAGGTGGCGATGGTGTTCGGCCAGATGAATGAGCCGCCCGGCAACCGCCTGCGTGTAGGCCTGACCGGCCTGACTATGGCCGAGTACTTCCGCGACGAGGGCCGTGACGTGCTGTTGTTTATCGACAACATCTATCGCTTCACGCTTGCGGGCGTGGAGGTCTCGGCGCTGCTCGGCCGCATGCCTTCAGCCGTGGGCTACCAGCCGACGCTCGCCGAGGAAATGGGTCGCCTGCAGGAACGCATCACCTCGACCAAGACCGGCTCCATTACTTCTGTTCAAGCGGTTTATGTCCCTGCGGACGACTTGACCGATCCCTCGCCCGCGACCACCTTCGGCCACCTCGATGCGACCGTGGTGCTGTCGCGCCAAGTAGCGGAGCTTGGCATTTACCCGGCGGTCGATCCGCTTGACTCCACCAGCCGTCAGCTCGATCCCCATGTGATCGGCGAAGAGCACTATAAAACCGCGCGCGACGTACAGGCCACCTTGCAGCGGTATAAAGAGTTGCAGGACATCATCGCCATTTTAGGTATGGATGAACTGTCGGAAGATGACAAGCTTACCGTCTCGCGCGCGCGCAAAATTCAGCGCTTCTTGTCGCAGCCGTTCTTCGTCGCCGAGGTATTTACCGGCACGCACGGTAAATACGTGCCGCTGAAAGAGACCATCCGCGGCTTCCGCGGCATTGTCGACGGCGAGTACGATGCCCTGCCGGAGCAGGCGTTTTACATGGTGGGCATGATCGACGAGGCGGTGGAGAAGGCGAAGACGCTTTAATATGCTTAAAACATCCATCCTTGGTTTTTTAAGCCCGGACTCCTGCGAACCAAGTTCGCGCCCGTCCGCGCTTGGTTTTTTCAACGGCACCGGCCGGTGCCGCACTTTGGAGGCTTAACCCATGGCCACGCTACATGTGGATATAGTGAGCGCCGAGCAGGCGATCTACTCCGGCGAGGCGGAGATGGTGTTTGCGCCGCTGGTCACCGGCGAGGTCGGCATCCTGCCGCAGCACACCCCATTGCTTGCGCGTCTTAAGCCGGGCGAGGTGCGGGTGCGCACCGGCAAGGAGGACCTTTACTTCTATGTCTCCGGCGGTCTGTTCGAGGTGCAGCCACACGTCGTTACGGTGCTGGCCGATACCGCTTTGCGCGCGCGCGATTTGGATGAAGCGGTGGCGTTGGAGGCAGTTCAGCGCGCGCAGGAGGCATTGAAAGACCGCCAGACCGACATCGATTACGCCAAGGCCCAGGCGGAGTTGGCGGAGGCAGTGGCGCGCCTGCGCATCGTGCGCAAATTCCGCGAACGGGGCATTAAGTAATCCACCCAATTAAATCTCCGGTGATTTTGCCGGTTTTTTCCGACCCCCCCGCCTTTGCGCGCACTCCGTCTTTGGGGTTATTGTACTTGGCGTAAAACGGATGGTTTAATCGCGTCTGATGAGCCCGTTTTCTAATCTCGAAGTGGTCGTTCTTGCCGCAGGCCTTGGTACGCGCATGAACTCCTCGCGCCCGAAGGTGTTACAGCCATTGGCCGGACGGTGCCTGCTGGAGCATGTGGTAGCGACCGCGAAACAACTGGATGCCCGCGCTATTCACGTCGTGTATGGTTATGGCGGTGATCTGGTGCCGACCACCCTAAAACGTCTCGCGGTGCACTGGGTGTTGCAGGCGGAACAGAAAGGCACCGGTCATGCGTTGCAACAAGCCTTGCCACAAATCGGGGCGGATGCGGTGGTGCTGGTTCTTTACGGCGATGTTCCACTGACGCGCGTGGAAACCTTGCGGCCGTTGCTGGCCGCCGCCGCGGGAAACGCCTTGGCGCTGCTGACCATGGAGCTGGAAGATGCCGCCGGTTACGGACGCATAGTACGGAGTCCTGAAGGCGAAGTGTTGAAAATCGTCGAACATAAAGATGCCACCCCGGAGCAGCGGGCGATCGCAGAAATCAATACCGGCATTTTAGCGGCGCCGGTGAAATACCTGCGCAAATGGCTGGCCGCGCTCAAGAACGACAACGTCCAGGGCGAATATTATCTCACCGATATTGTTGCCATGGCGGCGACGGATGGTGCTAACATTAAAACAGCACAACCGGCCGCGGCGTGGGAAATTATGGGCGTAAACAGCAAAACTCAACTGGCTGAACTCGAGCGCGTCATCCAACGAAATCAGGCGCAGGCGTTGATGGAACAAGGCGTCACCTTTATGGATCCGGCGCGCTTTGATTTGCGCGGCACATTGACCGCGGGCGCCGACGTCGTGATCGATGTCAATGTCGTGATCGAAGGCACGGTACGCCTCGGTAATCACGTGCATATCGGGCCGAATAATGTCATCCGCGACGCCTCAATCGGCGATGATGTGATTATTCACCCCAACTGCGTGATTGAAAACGCGCAGATCAGTGATGCTTGCAGGATCGGCCCGTTTGCGCGCATCCGCCCCGGCACACACCTGGACCACGGCACGCACATCGGCAATTTTGTCGAGATAAAAAACTCCAAAATCGGTCAGGGCTCCAAGATTAACCATCTAAGCTACGTCGGTGACAGCACAGTGGGAAAAAATGTCAACATCGGCGCTGGCGTGATTACCTGCAATTACGACGGCGCCGATAAACATCGCACTGTCATCGGCGATAATGCCTTTATCGGTTCGGATTGCCAGTTAGTCGCGCCGGTAAAGATCGGCGCCGGCGCCACCATCGGCGCCGGCTCCACCATCACCACCGATACGCCGCCCGGTGAGCTGACGTTGAGCCGGGCGAAACAAAAAACAGTCACCGGCTGGAAACGGCCGAAAAAAAACCACAAGGACTAAACGAACGCAAAAACATGGAGAGTTATAAGGTGAAGAACATTTCCAGATTTTTCAAGGCCGCTGCGGCGAATGAAGTGAGGCTATAAAGACATGTGTGGCATCGTCGGCGCAGTTGCGCAACGCAATGTAGTTCCTATCCTGATCGAAGGCCTAAAGCGATTGGAGTATCGCGGTTATGATTCCGCGGGCATCGCCGTGGTCGATGCGGGCAATCAGCTGGGGCGCACGCGCTCGGTCGGTAAGGTGCGCGAGCTTGAAGCCGCGCTCAATAACGGCCACGCCGTCAGCGGTCATACCGGCATCGCCCATACGCGCTGGGCGACGCACGGAAAGCCAAGCGTGCAAAACGCCCATCCCCATATCTGCCGCAAGACCGTGGCGATTGTGCACAACGGCATCATCGAAAATCATGAAGAGCTGCGCCGCAAGCAAATTAAAAAAGGTTATGAGTTTACGTCCGAGACCGATACCGAAGTGGTGGTACATCAAATCCATCAGCATCTGGAAGAAGAGCATGATTTGCTGAAGGCGGTGATACGCACGGTGCAGGAATTAAAGGGCGCCTATGCCCTCAGTGTCATTACCAACCACGAGCCACATCGCCTGGTTGCGGTGCGTCGCGGCGCCCCTCTGCTGGTGGGTATCGGCATCGGCGAAAATTTTGTCGCCTCCGATACCGCTGCGCTGATACCGGTGACACAGCAATTTATCGTGCTCGAAGACGGCGATATCGCGGACGTCACGCGCGACAAGGTAACCATTTATAATGCCAACGGTGAGCAGGTCGAGCGCGCGGTACAGGTGAGCAAACTTTCCGCCGATGCCGTGGAACGCGGCGAATATCGCCACTTTATGTTAAAGGAAATCTTCGAGCAGCCGCGCGCGGTAAGCAACACCTTGGAAGGCCGCATCGGTACCGACCGGGTGCTTGAAGAGGCGTTCGGCCCGCAGGCGAGAGCCATTTTCGATCAAGTAAAAGCGGTGCAGATTATCGCCTGCGGCACCAGCTACCATGCCGGCCTGGTGGCGCGCTATTGGTTGGAAGGCCTGGCGAATCTGCCGTGCGATGTCGAGGTGGCGAGCGAATTCCGCTACCGCAAACACGCCATGCTGCCCAATACCCTGGTCGTGGCGGTTTCACAATCGGGCGAGACCGCGGATACGTTGGCGGCGGTGCAGCAGATCAAGCGTTTGAACTTTGGCCCTACCTTGGCGATCTGCAACGTGCCGGAAAGTTCGCTCGTGCGCGAATCCGAATTAGTGTTGATGACGAACGCCGGGCCGGAGATCGGCGTCGCCTCCACCAAGGCGTTCACCACCCAATTAGTCGCGCTCATGCTGCTGACCATTGTGCTCGGCCGCCGCCATGGGATGAAGCCGGAACTGGAAAAACAACTGGTGACGCAATTGCGCCACCTGCCGGACAACATCGAGCAGGCGTTGCAATTGGATAAGGACATCCGCCAACTGGCGAGCCAGTTTGCCAACAAACAGCATGCGTTATTTTTAGGCCGCGGCGCGCACTATCCAGTGGCGATGGAAGGCGCGTTGAAGCTTAAGGAAATCTCTTACATCCACGCCGAGGCCTATCCCGCCGGTGAACTGAAACACGGGCCGTTGGCGCTGGTCGATGCCGACATGCCGGTGGTTGCGGTCGCGCCGAACAATGAGCTGTTGGAAAAGCTTAAATCCAATTTACAAGAGGTGCGCGCGCGCGGCGGGGAATTATTTGTTTTCGCCGATAGCGCCGGTGGGATAAAGCCGGACAGCGGCATCCATGTATTGCGTGTGGCGGCGACGGAAGACGCGGTCTCGCCGATAATATACACCATTCCTTTACAACTACTGGCCTATCATGTCGCGGTACTTAAAGGCGCGGATGTCGATCAACCACGGAATCTCGCAAAGTCGGTGACGGTGGAATAGTGAATTTTTAGCAGGGTGATGAAAAATTCGTTTTTCATCACCCTGCGGTGGCCGCTCCTGCGCATGCTGCGATGCACAGGGATGTGCGAGTGTCCTTAAGAGGCAGGATGCCGAAAAGGACCGCTCGGCCGTGCCCTCCGTCCCGCCTCCCGCGACGCACAGGGATGTGCAAGTGTCGCGGGAGGCAGGACGCCGGAAGCAACCGGCATTACTACTTCCCTGTAGGGCATGGCACTTGGGCTTCCTGCCCGTCGCGGTATGCGGTATAACGAAGATTAGCGACTCAGGTCACGCTTGTTCTTCCAAAGAAATAAGACGGTCGCGGTGCATAGCAATAGCACATAGGTTTCCGGACCAATTACAAACGCGCAACCCTGGCGGTGCTGTAAACGTCCTATTGGGGGCCTCGATGAAGATGACGCTTTCGGTGTGCTGGATCGGCATCTTGTTAGCCGGCTGCGGCACAGTTCCTCGACAGGAGGCACCGCCTTCGCTATTTGGCGCGGCGACGCCTGTGGGTTTTCCATCGACCGTGCGCTCGCTCGCCGTGGATCGACGCTATTATGCAGCCCGTGCGCACGAAGCGCAGCGGCGCGTTCGCGCGGCTGCGGCGGGCGGCACCATCAACATCCTCGCCCTGTCCGGGGGCGGTGCCGGAGGAGCGTTCGGCGCCGGCGCGCTGGTCGGCCTGAGCCGCCGGCGCGAGCGCCCGCAATTTGAAATCGTCACCGGCGTCAGCGCCGGTGCGATTATCGCCCCGTTCGCTTTTCTCGGGCCTGCCTGGGACGCGCAACTCATTGAGGCTTATTTAGGAGGCCGCCTCGAGCACTTGTTGCGATTACGCGGCGTCGGCGTCCTCTTCAGCCCCGGTCTGTATCAACTCGAACCGCTTACCGAGCTCGTCGATCACTTCGTTACCGACGAGGTGATCCAGGCGGTGGCGCACGAGGCCGCCAAAGGTCGACTGCTTCTCGTTGCCACGACTGATCTCGACAAGGAAGAAACGGTGATATGGGATATGGGGGCAATCGCTGCCCATGGCGGCAAGGCGGCACGCACGCTGTTCCGCGACGTGCTGGTGGCTTCGGCCAGCATTTCAGGCGTCTTTCCGCCTGTCATGATTCATGTTGAGGATGCCGGCACGTCATATGATGAGATGCACGTCGACGGCGGTGCAACCGTGCCTTTCTTCATTATGCCGGGATTTTTCAACATCTTGCCGAGCGAACCAGACGGGCTCAAAGGCGCGAATGTTTATGTGCTGATCAACACCCAACTGGGCGAATCACCGCGCACGACGCCAGTTGAACCGATTCCGGTCATCGCGCGCAGCTTTTCGGCAACCTTGAAGCACATGTCGCGAGAGACTCTCGGGCTCACCGCTGCGTTTGCGCAGCGACAAGGCATGAGTTTACGCTTTTCGGAAATCCCGGTTGATTATCCTTTTCAGGGGCCTCTCGACTTCCACGCATCCAACCTGCAGGCGCTATTCAATTACGCGGCCGAGTGCGCATTCGAAGGGCGATTATGGACAACCATCGATCAAGCGCTGAATCGCGGCGAAAGAGCAGCGCTGGATCGGGCCTCAAAAGCACAGCGGCAGGTGCCAGGGCAGACGGTGAAATGCCCGCTGGACGAACCACCCAATCCGGTTCAGCCGAAGTAGGCCTGGCATACTTCCGCGTTCTGCGCCAGCTCGAGCGCACATTCGCCCGGCGGCAAAATGGCGGTTGATTCCGTCTGTTTCTCGGTCGTTTTGACCGTACTGCCCCAAAAAACTTGATATTGTCCCGGCAAATGCAGGAAACATGGATCCTCGCGTTAACTACCATCCTCTCATCTATACTTAAATCAAACACTTCCCCCGATTAAGCATTACCATCACTACATTGGCAGGCGCGATCTTAAGGATTAAAGTCTTTGTTGGAACTATAGGTGGCCATGATGGCGCAATTGGATACCCGGCAATTATTAAAATCGGTAGCAAAGCTCATAGAAACGCCGGATGTGCGCGCTTTGGAGTTATCGTTAATCGCGACGCTAAAGGAAATCATTTCCGCCAAAGCAATCCGGTTTTGCCACATCCACGAAAATCCAGAGGTTCCTAGACAAAAAGTAGTTGTATACATAGATCTATCAGATGCAAAAATCTTGGAAAATGAAAAATACGAGGCGGTTCCGCTCGAAAGTGACAAGGCTCTGCTCGAATGCTTGGAAAAAAAACAAATAGTCGTTGATACTCAAGCGAAAACGGGCATCCGCGTTATTCACCCCATAAAGGGAGCAAGCGGGATTTTCGGGTTCTTGGTCATTGAGTGCGAAAAGAATAATCCTCACGATCAGGAGCTTGTCTCTATCCTGCTCGGATTTTATAAAAACTACGTTTCATTACTCAACGACAACCAGCGTGATAAGTTAACCGGATTACTTAATAGAAAAACCTTTGATGAAAAGGTGTTACGAATCATCGCCTCTCAACGTTCTTCACCGGTTCGCGCCAGTGACGGCCGCGGAGATTATTGCCTAGCTATGCTCGATATCGACCACTTTAAAAGGGTCAACGACAAATTCGGCCATTTGTACGGCGACGAAGTGCTGTTGCTGTTCGCGCAGGCCATGATCGAAGCCTTTCGCGGCGGCGACTTATTGTTTCGCATCGGCGGTGAGGAATTTGTGGTCGTTTTAAAAGATGTCGATTTAAATCGAGCGCTATTGGTGCTCGAACGCTTCCGTCAGACCGTTGAGGATTCTCGCTTCCCGCAAGTCGGAAAAATAACCACCAGCATAGGCGCCTCTTTGATTACCGGGGCGGATCTACCCGCTACCGTGATCGACCGTGCCGACCAGGCATTGTATTACGCCAAAAGTAATGGGCGTAACCAAGCCTGTGCTTATGAAAACCTAATCATCGAAGGAAAATTGAAGATTTCAAAAGATGAAAGCAATGCCGAGCTGTTCTAATAGCAAGCCACTCTAGGAGACTGGATAATGGGCGCGCATAACAAGGTCGCCATCGTCACGGGCGCGGGCACCGGTATCGGCAAGGCGGTTGCGATCGCGCTTCTCAAGGACGGATATCGCGTCGCTCTTGCCGGGCGTCGCCAGGAGCCCTTGGAGCAGGCGGCCAAGGACGCCGGGCCATCGGACAAACAGGCGCTGGTGGTTCCCGCCGACGTGAGCGATCCCCCATCCGTGCGCGCCCTGTTTGCGCGCACCCAGCAGGCGTTTGGCCGCCTCGACCTATTGTTCAACAATGCCGGCATCAGCGCCCCCGGCATAGCGCTCGAGGAGCTTCGCGTGGAACAATGGAAAGCGGTGGTGGACATCAACCTCACGGGCGCGTTCCTGTGTACGCAGGAAGCGTTCAAGCGCATGAAGGACCAGGACCCCCGGGGTGGGCGCATCATCAATAACGGCTCCATTTCCGCCCATGCGCCGCGGCCCAACTCGGCGCCTTACACCGCCAGCAAGCATGCAATCACCGGCCTCACCAAGTCAACGTCACTGGACGGGAGAAAGTATGATATCGCCTGCGGTCAGATCGACATCGGCAACGCGGCGACCGACATGGCGGCGAGAATGGCCCAGGGTATCCCGCAGGCGAACGGCGCGATCGCGGTCGAGCCGCTGATGGACCTGGACCATGTCGCGAGTGCGGTGCTCTACATGGCCAGCCTGCCGCTCGATGCGAACGTCCAGTTCATGACGATCATGGCGACCAAGATGCCTTTCATCGGCCGCGGCTGACGGCAGCGACGACCTTCGCGGGATGCCACGAGCACGTTACCGCCCTTCAGCGTCAGAGTCCCTTCAGGTACTCCACGAGGTCGTTCTTCTGTTGGTCGCTGAGACTCAACTTCACGTGGGCGTCGTAGTGGTTCACTACGTCGAGCAGTGTGGCAGCGCCTCCGACCATGGACGGAAAGTATTATTTTAGGCGGCGACGGATGCTTTATCGCAGTGGAAATTAAGAATTATGTAAAATCGCTTTCAGCGAGCGAAATGGCTAAAATAGGCCGGCCCGAGCGTTAATCCGCCGGCCCTGTCTCACCGCCTATACTGAGTTACTCCCTTAAGTGCCATGGAGCGCATGCAGCATCTCCCGCTTTTTCTTTTGCAAACCGTGCTGTTTCCGGAAGACAGGCTGCCGCTGCGCGTGTTCGAGGCGCGCTATATGGATATGGTGAGCAGTTGTTTAAAGGTGGACAAACCATTTGGTGTTTGTCTCATTCAGGCGGGTCAAGAGGTCGGCGAACCGGCCGAGCCGGTGACGGTGGGCACGCTCGCGTTTATTAAACAATGGGAAATGCCGCAGCCGGGCGTTTTGCACATCCTCGCCTTGGGCGGCGCGCGTTTCGAGATCGAGAGATTTTACCACCAGGGCAAGCTCGCTTATGCCGACGTGGATTTATGGGACGCCGAACCGGAATTA
>WNFB01000011.1_pt1 | contig 113505 bp, 94 predicted proteins | sample 5400501 | NCBI WGS metagenome assembly WNFB01 (sample SAMN13153341, study PRJNA577476) | soil metagenome | isolation source: 200 cm saprolite under Douglas fir tree site 2 hole 1 | place: USA:California | collected 2015-04-18 | reverse complement strand
ATCGGCGAACGAATCACCGTGTAGTTGAGATTCGTTTGCGCCACCGTTACGGCCGCGTCTTTTTGACTGACCTGTGCTTCGGCCTGCGTAACATTCGCCGCAGCCGCGTTCACCACCGCGTTCGCGGAGTCGTAGTTCGCTTTGGCAAGGTCGAGTTGCTGCTCGCTCAGGATGCCGCCGTTGAAGAGTCCTCCGGTGCGGTCATAGTCTGCTTTGGTCTGCACCAATCCGGCTCTTGCCTTTTCGAGATTGGCCCGCGCTGCCACGAGGTTGGCCTTGGCGTTCTCCAAATCCGCAACGGCCTGCAGGAGAGCCCCTTTGAACAATGCGGGATCGATGAGTGCGACTACATCACCCTTGTGAACCCGGGAATTGAAATCGACATTCAGCTTCGCGATCGTTCCCGAAACCTGCGATCCCACCTGGACCGTGATCACCGCGTTGATGGTTCCGGTGGCTTCGACGACGTCGTTGATCTCGCCTCGCTCCACTTTCGCGGTAAAGTGCTGCGCTTGCGTGCTGCGGTTCAGGCCGAAGGCGACGAATAGTCCAATCACGACCACAACGCCCGCCAAGATCAGCCACCGACTTCTGTTCTTCATGCACAGTCCCCGGAATCAAAACTCGAAGATGCCTCACTCGTAGCGCAGTGCTTCAATCGGGTCCAGCAGAGATGCTTTTCGCGCCGGGTAGTATCCGAAAAATACGCCGACAGCGATCGCGAACACGGCGGCAATCACCACGGATTCGACGGACATCTCCATCGGCCAATGCAGCGTCTGCCCAACCAAATAGGAGCCAAGGATCCCGAAGAGCACGCCGGCGGCACCCCCAACCAGGCTGAGCATGATGGATTCCCCCAAGAACTGGAGCTGGATCGCTTCTTCGGTCGCTCCCACCGCTACTCGCACTCCGATTTCGCGCGTGCGCTCCGTTACGGAAACAAGCATGACGTTCATGATGCCGATTCCCCCGACGATCAGGGAAACGGAGGCAATGGCGATCAGCAGAACCGTCAGAGTTTTGCTGGCATCGAGTTGCGCCTGGATGATGTCCTCGGGATTGCGGATATTGAAGTCATCCTCTTGTTCCGGGCGCAGATGATGGCGATCGCGGAGCACCGCGGTTGCTTCGTGCCCCGCCGTTTTTACCGCGTCTTGCGACACGGCCGAACACAGGATGTCGTCCAGCCAGGTAATCCCTTTGAGCTTTTTTTGGGCGGTCGTGTACGGGAGGACGATCGTATCGTCCTGGTCCTGGCCGGAAAGGGATAGACCCTTTGGATGAAGGATGGCCACCACCTTACAGGGAAGACTATTTACGCGTATCACTTTCCCAATGGGCTCCTCGACTCCAAAGAGCTGATCCCGAACGGTGCGGCCGATTGCACAGACGTCCGCCGCTCGATCCACGTCCTCCTGTGAAAAGATGGCACCCTGATCCACGTACCAGCGCTTGATCTCGAAGTATTCTGGCGAAACGCCGCGGTAGGACGTGTGCCAATTTTGATTGCCGTAAATCACCTGAACAGGATCGTCCACGTTCGGCGAAACGCTCTTGATGAGCGAAATCTGATTCTTGATGGCAATTGCATCGCCCATGACCAACGTTTTCGTATCGTGCGTGCCCGTGCGCACGCCGTTGACCGCACGGCCTCCGGCTTCAATCCAGACGAAATTATCCCCGAGATTGTTGAGCTGTTGCTCTACACGCGCTTGCCCCGCTTTGCCGATGGCCACGACGCAGATCACCGCGGCAATCCCGATGGTGATCCCCAGGACCGTCAGAACGCTTCGCATCTTGTTTCTGAGCAGCGCCACTAGCGCGGACCGAAAAAGTGCCGCGTAATTCACAACGCCTCCTGCTGGACGGACAGAGTCCGTAACTGTCCTATGCTACTGCAAGTGCCGGATCGAAAAGATGACAGCCGACCCGTAGCCTCGGCAACGCGCCGCTCCGCCGTCGGTCGCACCAGACACCGCGTAATCTCCTACTTTCGAACCTCCGCGCTAACACATCTTACGGGCCTCATGAAGAGGCACCTACTAAACTTTTCCTGAACGAATTGTCAGGTTTTTTCGGGGATTGCTTCTCGAACCTGGCCTGTTCACGTTTTCGGCTTCTTCCATGGATCCCCGGGCAACCGCGCAAGCAAACGGACCGAAAACGCGCCGAATAGCGTGTAACAACGTATACGTAAGTCGCAGAAGAACAAAGCAGGCCACATATCTTCCAAGACTCTGTCGCACTTTCTGAGCAGAGAGCCGCGCGTTACAAGTGTTTCGTGACACCCATTCTGCGGTTTTCGCGCAATGATGAAGGGCTAACGAATCCGGTTGTCACCCGTGCCGCCGAAACTAACTCACAAAAACCGGATCATTGGCCTTATCTGCCCCTTTTTGCCCCCGCGCGATTTGGATAAGTGTCCACCCATCAGGAGCATGGGTGGTAGGGGCGGTGGGGATCGAACCCACGACCTTCGGCTTAAAAGGCCGCTGCTCTACCACTGAGCTACGCCCCTAACGTGATGTAACATTTTACATTGAAACGGTTTAGCGCGCATGTCGCATCCCGGCCTCACGCTGGCCGTAGCAGACTCCGCAGCAGCGCGATGGGGGCAGGAAGCAACTCCTTCTTCAGTAAGTACTCCTATTCATAAATACAGTGACGTATTATGAAGTCATATTTGGTGCCGTAATCTGATAAGCTTGGATCAGAGGAGACTCACCTCTGATGCCAAGAAGAAGCCCATTTGATGTGACCCTGACACCTGACGAGCGCCAAACCCTGGAATCTCTGGCGCGGAAGTATACGTCACCGTATTGCGATGTCATTCGTGCCAGAATCATCCTCCTCGCAGCGGAGGGACTGTCCAGCGATGTGATCGCTGCCCGGCTCGATACGCCGCGCCAGATCGTCAGTAAATGGCGCAAACGATTTTGCTTGGCCCGCGTGCCCGGTCTTGAGGACGAACCTCGCGGCGGGCGCAAGGCCCGCTTTTCCCCCAGTCTCGTCGTCAAAGTAAAGGCACTCGCCTGTGAATTGCCGCATCGCCTCGGCGTACCCTTGTCTCGGCTCTCGATCGCTGAAATCCGTCAGCATATGATCACGCAAGGCCTGGTCGCGGAGATCAGCGGCGCCACGCTGTGGCGCTGGCTCAGCAGCGATGCCCTTCGTCCCTGGCAACATCGCAGTTGGATTTTTCCTCGCGATCCACATTTTGCGGCCAAGGCCGGTCTGCTTCTCGATCTCTATGAGCGCATTTGGGAGCGCGCTCCCTTGGGCCCGAAGGACTTCGTTATCTCCGCGGATGAAAAGACCAGCATTCAAGCTAGACGCCGGAAACAACCGACCTGGCCTCCGACTTCCGATCGCCCCATGCGAGTCGAGCACGAGTACTTTCGTGAGGGCGCCTGGACTTACTTGGCAGCTTGGGACGTCCATCGAGCCAAAGTCTTCGGCCGTTGTGAACACAAGACTGGCATTGCTCCGGTAGATCGACTGGTCAGGGAGGTCATGAGCCAAGAGCCCTACAAGTCTGCTCATCGCGTCTTTTGGATCATGGATAACTGTTCAGCCCATCGCGGTCAGAAGGCCGTTGATCGGATGAAGTCTCAATGGCCCAACGCAATCCTTGTCCACACACCGATTCACGCCAGCTGGCTCAATCAAGTGGAGATCTATTTCTCCATCGTTCAAAGAAAAGTCCTCACGCCAAATGACTTCTCCTCTTTGGCCGAACAACGCCTCCTGGCTTTCCAAAGGCATTACGAGAAGACGGCTTCCCCTTTCCAGTGGACTTTCACCTGCCGCGATCTGCACGCGCTCCTGGCCAAGCTCGACTCCAAGCGTTTGGCGACCGCTGCCTAATAGACACCCGCAGTAATACGTCACCGTAATTCCGATCCAAAGTACTTAGTCAAAGAACTCAGGGAGCAGTGATATCTCTTGCTCGCGCTTGTGAAACCATGCCGCCCCGCCCCTCTTGTGCCTTTGGGACCAGATCTGCTCCTACGACGAATTCCGCATCTCCTGAAAAATCCTAAAGCCGAACTCGAACTTATTGACAGCGTCTTCTTTCGAAAAGGCGAAGGACCGTCAAATGGACGATATACGCGCTACGGGCCACCGAAGCTTCCGCTGTTAGCGGCGCCGGGCTATGCCCCCGATGTGCGGTCGAGAATTGCTTCCGACTTCGGATCCCAATAAATCTTCTTCCCAGACCAATAGGCGCGCGCCGCCATCATGCAGGCCACCGAGTGCGAAAATCCGTTGTGCACGGTGGCGTTTGGCTGTTTTCGGCTGCCCAAGCAATCCAGCCAATTGGTCATATGCGAGGGGTCCTCATCCCCAATTCCCATTGGCGGAAGCGTCTTGTCGCCGGACAGCAAGATGTCCTTGACGACACGCTGGCTGTCAACATTAGTATCATCTTCGTGATTTCCCTTCTCTTCCACCATTTGCCACCGCGGACTGCCTTCGCCGCCGTGGTTGACCATGGTGGCCTTCTTTCCCATGATTCGTGTAAAACCGGGGGCATCATTGCCGAAGCTCGTCGAATAGCTCACTAGAAAGCCCTTCGGATAGGTGAATAGGGCCTGGAAGGTATCGGGATTCTCCCGGCCGTCGTGCCAGGCAAAGATGCCACCATTCGCGACGACCGACTCCGGGAAGCTTTCGTCGATGAAGTAGTGGCAGAGGTCAATGCCATGGCTCATCCATTGATCAGAGATGCCACTGGAGAACTCCCTGTAAAGGCGAAATTCAAAGTAGAGCTGCGGATCAAACGGCCGGTAAGGCTTGTTCATCAGCCAGGAGCGCCAGTCCGTATCCTGTTCGCGGATCAGCTTCACTTCGGGACGCCCGCGCCAGCGAGGCCCGTGATAGTTCCACTCAATCTCGTATTTGGTGACGTCGCCGAGAACACCGGAGCGGATCGAGTCACGCACGGCAATCTGATACGGTTCGCTGCGATGCTGGGTGCCAATCTGAACGATGAGATTCCGCGCAACGACCGCATCGCGCGCGGCCTTCACTTCTTCGAGAACATTACCCATGGGCTTCTCGCAGTAAGCGTCCTTCCCCGCCTCAGCCGTCATCCTCAGTAAGGATGAATGCGAGTGCTCAGGCGTGGAAATCATCACCGCGTCCACATCCTTGAGCGCCAGCAGTTCCTGCGGATGCCGGAGTGCTCTCGGCGCTTTGCCGTAATATTTTTGGTTAACGGCAGCCGCTCTTTCGAGATTGTGAGTCCACAAGTCACAGACCGCCGTCACTTCCGCGTTTTTAGTCTCTTTGAGCAGCGCCACGATGCCATCCAGCTCGGCTCCACGATTGCCAATCCCGATGTGCCCCAGCGAGATCCGGTCGTTCGCTCCGGCGATGCGCGCGTAGGACAACGCAGTGTTGCTCAACGCGGCGCTTCCCGCCGTCATAGCCGCGCTCCTCTGCAGAAATTCTCTCCTGTTGAACTTGTTGTCTAAGCTGTCCATCGGTTTCTCCTCGGGATTGAAGTTATTGAGAACCCCGTCGAAATTTGTCGAGTGCTGACGTACTACGCTGCCCCGCGGCGCTGCAAAAATGTCTCACGGTGCTGGCGGTCGCGAAATGCTTCGGTCCCGCCGGCGCGCGTCGTGGAGAGGGCAGCACTCACATTGCCGTATTCAAGGCAGTCCTGAAGGTCGGCTCCACGAATGAATTTGTGCAGAAAGCCAGCGTTGAAACTGTCGCCTGCCCCGACGGTATCTACGGGCTGAACGAACAGCGAAGCAGCATGAAAGCGGTCTTTGCCGCGTTTGGCAAGTGCACCTTCCGCACCGCACTTGATGACAACCACGGGAACGAGCCGGGACAGCGCCTCGAGCGCGCTATCGAGGTCGCCGGTGCCTGCGAGTTTGCAAGCTTCTTGCTCGTTCGGCAGAAAGACGTCGACACTTTTTAGCACGGTCTTAACGTCATCCGCCCATAGATTTTCCGGGTCGTCGTTGGTATCGAGTGACGTGGTAAGACCGGCTTGCTTCATCTGAAAAAAGAGCTCTGGTAACGTGGGACGCAGTGCGCGCAGAAGAAAAAAGGAGGAGAGATGAAAGTGCCCCGCGCTGCGGAGATAATCCAAGTCGAGATATGCATATTGCAAATCGAAAGTGGTTCCCGGATAGGTTAGAATCTGGCGCTTCTTAGCAAAGGGAAGGATCACGGTCACGCCGGTATTCTTACTTGGAAGGCATTTCACGCCCGAAACGTCAACGCCGCTTTCCGACAAACGCTCCACACAAAATTTCCCGAGTGGATCGCCTCCAATGCAAGAAGTGAAACCAACGCGGCTGCCCAAGAGAGAGATATTGTGGGCAAAGATTGCGGAAGAGCTGCCGAGGGTCATCGTAAAGTCGTTGGCCAGGTGTTCCCTCTCGGGTTCCAGCACCGGAGGGAGACCGTACAGAATCAAATCGCAATTAAGTTCACCCAGAACGCTTATGTCAAAACGCTTCACTCAGTAGCCTCTTCGTTTTTACAATAATTCTATTTGAACGCCCTGCTCAATGCGCGAAACGTCCTCTCGCAGAATGCGACCAGGGAGTGTCGCCAGGCAATTCGCCGCACCGCAGCCTACTGCGAGCGCTAGGCTTTGCTGAAATGTAAGGTCCGCTGCGGCAGCGTAAGCCAATCCAGCAAGAGCCGAATCACCGCAGCCGACGGTAGATTTCGGGTGTAGTGGAGTAGGCCAAGCGTGGATTGCCTGCTGATCCTGCTTTCGAATGCCGACAAGGCCGCGTTCGCCGAGGCTAACGGCGGCGGAGTTCGCGCCCAAGTCCAGTAACTTGCGAGCGGCTTGTCCCGCTGTGATGGGATCGCGTACGGCAACCTGCGTGACAAACTCTGCTTCTTCCCGATTAATTTTGATCAGGTCCGGTCCGGCGGCCAGTGCTTTTGACAGTGCTACGCCGCTGGAATCGATGAATGCGAGACAATTCGCAGTTCGCGCCGCGCTAACGAGGGCGGCGTAGGCTTCGGCAGGAACGCCGGGAGGCAGGCTGCCGGAGATCACCATGACTTTCTTTTTGGCAGTAAGTTGAAGCGCGTTCGCACAGACTTGCTGAATTTCGGACCATTCGGACTGTGTAATTGTCCCACCAGGCTCAAGTACTTCGGTTACTTCTCCCCGGGTGTCCACAATTTCCAGGTTGACCCGCGTTGGTTGACCGATGGATATGGGCACCGTTTCTATCCCCAAGCGGTGAAGGCCCGCAATCAATTCGCTGCCCGTTGCGCCGCCGCAGAAACCAATCCATGTTGGGGTCGCGCCCAGGCCCTGGAGCGCCATGGCGACGTGCGCGGCCTTGCCTCCGGGTGTTCGATAAACTTCTTCGACGCGATTGACCCGGCCCGGAAGAAATTCTTTCAGGACAAGCCGTGTATCGATCGCGGGATTTAAGCTCACGCAAAAGAATGCGGTTGCGAGGTCAGAAGAGAGTGCAACTGGCTTATTCATCTGCGGGATATTTTTCGGACCACGGAATGGCAGCCTTGAGGCTCTTGTTGATGCTTTGCATGTTTTGTACGCCCTGGGTTTCAAGCCATTCCTGGAGCGCATTCGCTCCACCACGAACGAACACACCGACTCCATACTTCCAGGTTGCGCGCCCACAGAGGACACCACAAAAATGGACACCTGCTTCCGTGGCCAGCCCAAGAGCCTCATTGAACGCGCGATTGCTCACCCCAGCGGAGAGAAACAGGAACGGTTTGGCAGTTACCGCAGCGGCATCTCGAAAAAGCTTGATAGCTTCTGAGCGAGTGTGTACGAATGTTCCGGAAGAAGCCGAGGAGCCCTCGACATAGGCCATGGTTACGGGCACGCCGACTTTCAAGATATCCACGCAATAGCGAAGCTGGGAGAATTCTTGCATCGCATTGGTGAGAATAGCTGGCTTGCAACGCGCGAACTGAGGACTTTTTTCATCCATCCCATCCTGGTATGGAACAATTTCCAGGAAGAAAGGGACGTCACAGCCGGCGCATTCCGAGCCGACGCGCTCGACCCAAACTTGTTTGCGCTCCAGGATTTCGGGTGCATCAGACAAGGCATAGTACAGCAGAACCTTTACGCAGTGAGCGCCGGCATCGACCAACCTGCGCACGGACCAGTGCTCCAGAAGCCGGGGCAAGCGAGAAGGTACTTCGGGGTCGTAGCCACTTACTTCGTAGGCCATGAGCAAGCCTGAGGATGGAGCACGCTGACCGGCAGCTTTCAAGCCGTACTCCGGCTCGAGTAGAACGGCGCTGGCATGCGGGGAAAGTGTACGAACGACGATGGATTTGAACTGCTCAAGCTGCCCGCGTGACACGGCACGCTTTTCGATTTTCAATTCGGCGGAGAACAGGCTGCGCAACGCGTCACGCTGGTCGATGGCAAGCGCGGCAATGACACCGCGAGAATCCGAGACGGCTTCCAGCCTCTTTCGCTTACCCGGCGACAGTTCCACTCTATTCCTCCTTTCCAAGAGTCTGTGACAATCGAACTGAAGATGCTAAACCCAAAGAGCGGTACCTTCTACTGCTCTATTTCATCACTCCGACGACATCAAGGTGTGAAAAATCCGCGAGGCTTATACTCATTCACAAAAAAAGGGGCGCTCTTGGCCGCCCCTTTCTTGTCCAATGCTTGGCGTTCCGCGATTAGAAGGTGATCCGCAGCCTCAACCGTACGGTGCGCCGGTTGTCGATGCCCTCCTGCGTAAAGCTGCTGATCAAGCGGCCGAAATCGGGATTGGGCGTGACATCTGCAGGGTCAAGCGGCAGTAACGCTCCAGTGGTTTGATTCACCCTGAGAACAAAACTGCCAAGATGGGCAAACTCACCGTTACCGCCACCGGTGTCAGAGTCGGGCGACAAAAGGGGATGATTGAATATGTTGTCGAAGTCCGCGCCTAACTGGGCGCTTACTCGGTCGCTGAAGCGGAAGTCCTTGTGAATCCCGAGATTTACGCCCCAGGTTCCGGGACCCCACAGCATATTTCGCTTGGCGACTCCCGCTTGGGTGAAGATGTCGGCTCCAACGGAAGGCAGTCCGAAAGCGGCGGGATTCCAGATTTGATCACCATTTTTTTGGTTGAAGTTATTGCTAAGCACGACTGGACGGAAGGATGGCTCAACACCGAAATCGCCGACAGCGTCCAGCGAGGTAATACCGATGTTTCCAGGCTCTAGCGAACCACAGTCATCGCAAGTCCAGAAGGGAGTAAAGCCCGTCCCGGATTTCGCAAACATATTAAACGTGGTTTGCCAACCGCCCACGATGGCGTCCGCCCACCGGGACATCGAGGAGCCATACTGGCGTCCCTTGCCCACTGGCAAATCGTAGATGCCGTAGGCGACGAAACGATGCCGGGAGACATAGCCATCGATTCCGTAGTCGCTGTCAGGTTGAAATTGATTGTAGGTGATTCCGCCCAGGCTGGAGTTGCCGGTGTCCAAAGCCGTCGATTTCTGGTCCAAATAGGTGTAGGAGACATTGAACATCAAGCCGTGGGTAAAGCGATGCTTGAGCTCGGTCTGGAATGCATTGGACTGCGCATGGCCGTAATTTCCGTAACTTAGGACGAAGTCCCCCAGCGCCGGGAATCGGTAACGCTGGGCGTCCTCATTCGAGATATTACAATCGCCGTTGTTTACAGGATCGCAAATTCCGATTGGCTCGCCATTGTCGTCCGTAGCGTGTGTCCCAAATGGCACGTCACTTGGCGTAAGTTCGTTCAAATCCTTGCCGGCAATCAGCCCATGCATCGTTGAGCCCAGGTAGGAGAAGCGCACTGCGCTGCCCCAGCCGACCTCACGCTCAAAGGTCGCGTTGTACTGATGAATGCGTGGCTGGTGCAGACCGAAAGGAACGACGTTGACTGCAGGCGTGCCGCCAGCTCCCGAAGTAATTGTTCCACCGGTAATCGGGCTGATGCCGTGCGTACTACCGGGCCACCCTTCAATTGGAGTGGTTGTTCCTCTCTTGGCGACGGATTGGTTAAAGGGATTGGTAGCGATTGGATCGCGAATGCCCTGAGCTGCCGAAGTCGGATAGTAGATTCCGTATCCGCCGCGGATAACCGATTTGCTGCCAATCCGGTAGGCGACTCCGATGCGTGGCGAAAAGTCGGTCTTATCCATTCGGACTGTCCCTCTCCCCACACCCAGGCCGGAATCTTTGGCCAGCACGTAGCCGAAATTGATAATGCGGGTGTCCAGATATTTGAGCGTCTTGGTTGAGGGGATGACGAAACGGCCTAACTGGCCTGTCGCGGGATTCACAAAATCCGGATCGAAGTTGGCGATCAGGTCGTTCTTATCCACGAAAGGAGTAATGAGCTCGTACCGCAAACCGAGATTGAGGGTCAGCTTTGAAGAAACCTTCCAGGTGTCCTGGAAAAAGTAGCCGTGCTCCCAGTTGTGAACATCCATTGCTGGCCGAGGTTGCAGAACGTAAGTAGCCGTGGTCGGAGGAAGACCGAGCAAAAATTTGGTAAAGGAATTTGTTCCTGCTCCGGTGTACGTCATCGAACCGCGTGGGTTGCCACGGTTCAAGGCGAATCCATCCACGGCGGCATTTCGCACCAGGTCGCCACCCATTCGGAAGGCGTGCTTACCCACAATCCAGGTGAGCGTATCTCCGAACGTAACCAGGTTCTGATCCAGCGGGCGGAAGGTATTGCGTCCGCCATTTGAAAAGTTCGTGAAGGTCCCACTTCCGCTGAAAAGGATAGCCGGATGACCAAAAGTGGAAAGCGCGAATGGCCCTACGACAGACCCGTAGGCGTCAATATCACTCTGGTCGAAGCCGATGCTGGAGAGAAAACCCTCCAGCGTCGTGTTGCTATGCCGTAAGAGCTTTTGCCGGTTAAAACCGCCACGCGCCTCGTTGACCACGGTATCCCGGAAGGCATGTGTGAAGGACAAAGAAACGGTGTGGTTTTTGCGATCATTTTGTGTTAGCCCAAGCCCGGTAAAGGGTCTGACCACCGGGTTCGTCGCGTTAACTTGCGCCGACACGTTATACGCACCATAGAGGTGATCCCGCGCGGAAAAGTCGTGGTCGAGCCTCAAGGTGCCAATATCCTGAGTGGAATGGCCGGGGAGGATGGTGTGATAGCCTCCAGGAATTCGCCCGTTGGCCTTATTGATCGGAGCGCTCAGTCCAATCTTAGGATAATAGGTATTGATGAGTGCCTGGACGGTGGGATTTAGGAGCCTAGAGGGGATCGTGATGAATCTGCGTGTTCCGTCCGTAAATACGATCGTGTTATTCGCCATTTCCTCCGGCGTGAGAGTGACGCCGCCCGGTACGACGGGCTTTGCCGAATCGTTCAGGGCGGAAAAATTTCCGGTGTACAGCGAGGGATGGGGAATGGTGTTGGAATCGATTTTGGTTGGGGCAACAGAATAGTTTCGCTCATAGGCGGCAAAGAACCAGGTTTTCTTGAGCAGGGGGATAGGGCCGCCTATCGAGCCCCCAATGTCATTTAGGTTGAAATACGGGTTGGGGTACTTGGATTGAAAACTGTTTGGGGAAAAGCCAGCAGCGTTGTTTTTATCATCAAGCGTCCATGCAGCCAAAGCAGAGTTCTTATTATTGTAGAATGCCGATCCGTGATAGTCCGCGCCACCCCGTTTTGTGCTGACTCGAATGTTGGCAACGCCCGCATATTCCGCGCTGAAGTCTGAGGTCAAAAGATTAATCTCACCAACTGCTTCGAGCGAAGGCTGGCTGGCAGTCGGCTCGCCAAAAATCCCGCCGTTTGAGCGTTGCCCATCAAGAGAAAAGCTGGCGCCATAGCTCTGAGCCCCGATAAATTTGAACTCGCCGTCGAAGGCGCCCTGCGTGACGTTCGGATTCAGATAAAGGAAGGTGTACACATTCCGGCTGTCGCGTGGAAGCTCGATGACCGCCAGGTTGTCAATGGTTTGGCTGATCGTCTGGTCTTCCGTGTTGATAGCCGGCGCCTCCATCGACACCACTACACTTTCCTGCGCCGCGGAAACCTTGAGGGCCGCATCCGCGCTCACAGTATCGCTGCCGCTTAAAACGACATCGGTGATTTCTCTCTTGCTCATCCCCGGCGCGGTGATCAGTACCTTGTACGTGCCGGCCTTCAGTCCGAACATTTCGTAATTTCCTTGAGAATTCGTTTTTGTTTCCCGCGCCGTATTGATAAGGGTGTCGGTCACCGTTACCGTCGCACCCGGAATGACGGCCCCAGTGGAGTCGGTCACCGTTCCGCGAATAGTGCCGAGATCAGTTCCCTGTCCGAATACAACTCCGGCAGCGCAGAATAGAAAAGCCAAGAAAACAACGCAGGTAGATGCAGCTCTGTGCTTCAAGGAAGACCTCCCCACAAAGTAGTCTTGGAAACGATGTATCACAATAGAAAAGCAAACGCAACAACAAATGAACTATGAACGACACAAAATGAAAGAATAAGAAAGTATTGGCGGAGTCTATGCTTTCGACATTTGACCCAAACGAAAGGTACGCCCTATACTTAACTTACGGATAAGGTGCATGACCCCCAAAGCTCGCCTGCTAACAGAACAGCGGCGCCGGAACGTGCTGGACCTTGTCGACCAAGACGGCCAAGTAACTGTCTCGGACATGGTTCGGCGTTTCTCTATTTCTGCCGTCACTGTCCGCAATGATCTAGACGCTCTTGCTTCCATCGGCGCAGTGGTTCGATCGCACGGCGGTGCCGTGCGGCGCCTGGAGGCCACCCAGGATTACCCTCTCCGCACCAAAGAAACGCTGCACAGGGATGAAAAGATCAGAATCGGAAGGGCCGCGGCAGAATTGGTACAACCGGGTGAAACCATCATTCTCGATTCAGGCACGACCACGGCTGAGGTGGCCCGGCATTTGAAAAGAATGAAAAATCAATCCCTTACTGTCATTACGAATGCCTTGAATATAGCGGTGGAGCTGGCAGATACACCGGGTATCACACTTATTATGATTGGTGGGCTGATGCGCCCGATTTCCTGCTCTTTCGTCGGACCGCAAGCCGAAGCCATGATGAACGAGTTCCATGCTGACCGACTTTTCCTTGCAGTCGACGGTTTCGATCTCGAGAACGGCCCTTCGACTCCGGATGTGCTGGAAGCGCAGCTGAATAATGTGATGATTCGTTCGGCAAAAGAGGTCAACGTGGTCGCGGATTTCAGCAAGCTTGGCCGGAGAAGTGTCTCAAAGATTGGCCCCTTCGACAGAATACGGCGACTGATCACGGATGACCGTGCTGCACAGGATTTTACCGGTGACCTTCGCAAAAAGGGTATCGAAGTTATCGAGGTGTAGCGCCCTGCATGGCCAGGCGGCTCAAGTGGTGAGACATTCGATCTTCGGGTAAGAGTAAGGACTCGCTGAGCGAAGCTCTGCCCTGCGGGTTGCGCTCAAGGGCCAACTGCAATACTCCCAACGAATAATTCCACCAGCCCTGGTGGGCGCTCGTCCGCGCGTTGGATTCCGCTTGTGACAAAGCCAAAGAGAGACGTTTCTGCCATTGAGCAGGATCATAGCTGCTCAATTTCTTGGCCGAGGCCCATGCCCATACGGCGTCCGAGGCGTCGATCGCTTGTGAGGAAAGCCGGTACCTTCGATCCGCCTCTTCCTTTTGACCGCAAGCGGAAGACAATTCACCGAGCAGATAGTTTGTTCTTGTCGAATTCAGCATTGGTTGCAAACCGTCTTGCGTAAACGAAAGACCCGGAACTGGAGAACCGAGTGCTCTCGCCGCGGCGAGAGCGTCTTCGCAGTGGCCGGTTCGCGCCAGCCCAGCAGCCTGTTGCACCTTTACCTCAATCCACACCTGGCGAACGTTTGTTCCGCCTTCTTCGCTGCCGAAGAACCGATTCTGGAACAATTCAATCGCGCCGCTATAATTCCCTGCCTCTGCGCGGTTCAAGGCCAGCTCATAAACTAAACTAGTTGGCATACGGTCCAGATCGGGAAAACGCTCTAGTGTTTTCACTCGCTCCACCGCCGGCCTTGCCAGAAGAGTCATCGCGGCAACTGGACCGGCATAGTTCACCACGTTCAACGGATCATTTTCTATTCCTTCCTCGAATGCATTCAAGGCACCTGCGAAGTCTCGCTTGCTGTGAAGCAACGCTAATCCGAGACTGGCTTCCAACACCGGTATTTGGGGATTGAGCTTCCGCGCTTGTTGCCATTCGTTGAGCGCCTCGTCCGTTTTTTCGCGGGCGAAATACCAGGTGCCCAGCAGGTAATGTGCGGTTGCGTCTTTCTCGTTCGTGCGAATGGCGTCTTTGAGCGCCTGCTGGTCTTCGACGGTGTTCGGAAATACATATGCAGTCGAAAGCCGGGAAGCTTGCAAATAGTCATTAGTACCCGACTCCCCGAGCTTCTCGCGGCAGTACCCGCGAAAGTAGACAATCAGGGGGTGGTTCTGGGGGAGGACCGAACCGGGCTCGCGCTGGTCCGCCTTAGGGAGCGCGTACTCGCGCGCGAGAACCTCCACCGCTCGACGGTAAAGTCCCAACCGCGCGTACTCTGACGCAACATTTAGGACACGATAGGGATCGGCAGCCAGATGCACAAGGTTCGGCTCTCCAAGTTCTTCGCGTAGAAAATCGCTCAACGGAAAGTGTGCGAGCCGTTCCCTTGCTAGCTTTTCACCGTCTGCTGTCCTTCCGAGAGCACGCAAGACAGCGGCCAGTTCTTCCGCTGCGCGCACGTCTTCCGGGGCCGATTGTAGGCTTTTCGTCAGAAAGTCTTTCGCCTGCTGCAGCGCACCCCGGCGTGCCTGCACTTCGGCAAGGCGCAATGCAGCAGCCGCACGGTGGGATGGTAGTCGCATCGCTTCGTGGTAAGCGTCAACAGCATCTTTCTCTCGTCCGATGCCCTCGTAAGCGATTCCCAGATAATACGAAATCTCGGCATCGGTAGTATTTCGGCTGTGAGTGGCAGCCAGATGAGACACCGCTTCTTCAAAACGCTTCAGACCTGCGTCAAGTCGTCCCGCCCCCTTCAATAATTCAAAGTCTGTGGGGAACTTCACCAATGCCTTTTGATAGGTCTGCACAGCGGCCAACAGGTTCCCGTTCAATTCTTCAGTCTTGCCCTGCTGGAGCCAATCGTCCGCGGTTCGCCGCGTCTCCTCCGGTATAGTGTAGGAAATCTGCGGGCCGACTTTGACTTCGGACTCCGGCGACCAGTCATACTCATCTTCCGTCTGCCTCAAGAGCAGAGCATCCTCGCTGTTCTTGAGTTCAAACGTATACTTCCTGCCGGCATTTGGTACGCGAATCTCTCTCTTCCAAACTCGTCCCGGTGCAAAATCTCCTTTCTCGTTGAGCAAGGGAGCGTTTCCGTCTAAAATTCGGATCGCAGCATCCGAGAACTTTCGATTGGCATTGAAGGAGACCATCAACCTGCCGTTCTTTCGATCTAAGTGAACCACCCCAGCAAGATTCGCACGGGAAATCCCATCCGTTTGCCTGATGGGCATCCAGTATTCAGTGAAGGCTATGTATTGTCGCGGCTCGAGGAATGCATACGTCTCCTGATTTCGGAAAAGGCCCGCTTGCAACTCGACATAGGCGCTATTGTTGTCGGAGAGTGTGTTGCGCCAATCAAGGCCATCCGCGTCAACCCCCCAGGACCAGATTTTCTTAGCGGGTAGCTCGGCGTAGTCGGCAAAATGTACGGTTCCGGTGTTTGTTCGGGGATTCCAGACGCCCATGAAGTTTTCCCGGCTTCCATGGACGAACAAGGACACTGGCCCGTCGGTCTGGTTATGTATGACGCTGAGATCTTTCCCTTGCGAATCAATCGGCCACGTTTGGACCTCTGCGAACCCATGTGCCGCGGCAAAGCGCATGGGGTATTGAATTTGGGAATCGTCCCAAACCTGGACAGCGGCATTGTTCCACCAATAGAAACGATGGCGTACATCGCTTCGATTGCTCAGCGTGACATGCTGTTCGAGAACGGTGGAACCAGGGCGCAACGTCAATTCGACGGCCCATTCCATTCCATAAACTCTGTCGATATTGCCTACGGTGATCGAAGCACTGCCGTCCTCGTGGCCCGCATATGCGAAATCCACCGGGGACATCGAGACCCAATTATGAGAAACGGGAAAGTTAAACTCGACCCCGAAGGCGGCCCAGGCGCCTCGATAACCGATCATGGCTTTCTTGATGGAAGGGTTGGCATAGAACATCGGCTGCCCGCTAATTTTGTCGATGCAGGTATAAATATGTCCGCCCAAATCCGGCAGCACCGAACATTTCAGATATTCGTTTTCAAGATAGACCGCGCGCCATTGGTGCTCCGTACGCTGGTCGGTCATTTGTTTCCGCAGCGTGTAAGGATAACCAAATCGGCCGATCGCGAACTGATCGAAGGAAGGGTTGGGATCGGGCGCTCCCTCTTCGTATGCCGGAAGATTCAGAACATCTTCCCACACCCGGACCTGAGCTCGAATGGGAACACCGCTAGCCACCAGGAATAAAAACAGGGCCATACATCGCATCAGAATCGCCTCGCGGGGAAACCTTCGTTCATTCCGTTTCAAATGAGTTCTTCTCTATCAAGAATTGCTGTAATCTTCTGGGCTCATTCTTCCAGCGCCCAAAGCTTCAATCCGGGAGCTCTTCACGAAGGAGTGTGCAGGGGAAACTTTTCCACTACGCGGTTAATGATCCCTCCCTCAGACGGTGAATCGGGTTGAAGCCCCTCCTCGAGGCAGCGGAAAAAAGCCAGAAGTTGGGCGACGACAACACACACCGTTGGGCTTTCTTCATCACCAAGCTCAGTCAATCCTTGGCATTCGATGACCCCATCACCTTCTCTAACCACAGAATCCGGAATATTCTCTCCAACAATAAGTTTGGATAATCCAAGTTTCTTCCGGTCCAATTCGTGCAATAAATCCAGTTCATATGCTCTTATCGTGGAATCGCACGATAAATTGCAAACGATGAGAGTGTCGTCCTGCACATAGCTCATGGGGCCATGCCGAAAACCCAGATACGTTTCGCAAAGTGTGGTGACGCGACCTGAGGTCAGCTCCAACATCTTCAGTGCCGATTCGCGTGAGGCCGCGAAACTCGACCCACTACCAAGGAATACGGCGCGGCGGAAATCCGTGGAGGCAATCTTTGCCAGGATATCGAACTTAGATCGGATCAGCTCGCCAGTTATTTTGCTCAGCCTCTCACACAAATTCCGATATTCATCTGGCCTTTCAAGCATTCCGATGAAGCGCGCCGCCAGCAGCAGGTTGGTGAAACTGCTCGTCATGACCAGGCTCTTGTCATGAGTCTCGGAAGGTAGAGTGATGACATGAACTTTCTCATGCAGACGCGAATCTCTAGCCAGACTCCCCTGCTCGTTGCAGGTCACCACCACGTGTCGAAACTCAGGCTCCGTGTCCAGCATTAGTTCTAGGGCTCCCCTGCTCTCGGGGCTGTCTCCAGATCTCGCTAACGAAACTAGCAACCCAGGCCTTCCCAGAGACAATGTTCTTCCGCCATACATTAAGAGCGCGCCACCACTGATCGATTCCGTGCTGATCCCCAGCTCATTCTGCAGTGGGGGGCAAACGCATTGGGCGGCATACTCTGAACTGCCGGAACCAGTAAGCACGAGACTTCGAATTCCTGCCAAGTCCTGACTCAGGCGCTCCCGCGACGCGATCATTCGATCGCAAGTGCGCAGCCACGTCCAAGGCTGTTGGCAGATCTCCGGCAGCGTGTGGAAATAGCCAAGCCGTTTTTGCTCTGCTTCCTGCCGGCCAAATAGCTCTGCCGCTCTCGCTTGATCGTTTGCGAGGGCACGCTGCCAGTCCGCCTGTGTCAACAAGGAGGCACCTTCCATAGGATCCTTATATCTCTTTCTTGCCAGGAGGTTTGTGCACTTTCGTCCTATCGTCCGGGCTGAAGCTCCGGGGTAACGTTGTCCAATGGACGATCCTCTCCATCCACCGAGCCATGCCAAACGCCTCCGCCGAAAGTAGTGATATAAACTTTCTTGGGGTCTTCAGGGTCGGGAATGACGCGATGTCCCCACTTGAAGTTAAATCCAGGTATGCGCGTCCAGTTTTCACCGCGGTCGTCTGATTTCCATGCGGAGGATTCGAACCCGGAAGCGTAAAGTATTTTCGCGTCGCGCGGATCTATGGTGACATCGTAGACGTGGCGATCGCGATCCAACACTTGAGCCCAAGTCTCCCCTGCATTCACAGACAAGAAGATGCCACCACCCTCGCCGTGTTCTCCCTTGTCCCTCGCCCACGCCGCGAGATAGAGCCGGTCCGGCGTGCCGGGATCAACTGCCAAGCCATTCGGAGCATTGCTTCCCTCGGGCATCGTTACCCGCCTCCAGTTTTCCGCTCCATCAGTGGACTTGTAAATCGCGCCATCACCATCAGTTCCTATGCTCCCATCCTCGGAACGACGTGCCACCAGCACGTACAGTGTTCCCGTGGTATCCCTCACAATTCTCCAGGCAAAGGATTCTTTATGGGTAATGCCATTATTTTTCAGCTTCCAGCTCTTGCCCCCATCCACACTCTTGTATACGCCGCGCCCAAAGGCGGCAACATAAAGCACACGCGCACTAGGCGGACTCGCCGGGTCCAATAAAATGTGCGTGGCTGCAGTTTCTTCCATTCCCTCATTCGACTTTGTCCAGGTCCTTCCCCCGTCATCGCTGCGGCATACGCCTCCCCGATAATCCCGAATTCCTTTTCTTCTCCACATCTTCGGCCGGGGTAGATCATGCGTCCAACTGTTCACGCTCCAGACACGCCCCTTCACCTCGGGGTCAAATTCAATCCAGTACGTGGTGTTCATCCATTCCTTGGGCACACCGCGAGTGGAACTAATCCAGGACTGACCGCCATCTTCGCTGCGAAAAAGACCAATATCTGTTGTGGAGATAAATTGCCGGTTGTGATCAAACGGATCAAAATGATAGCCGTAGGCGTTCGTAACATCGAGGCCGGTGCTGGCCCATCCGTTTGCGCTGGACTTTCGTGAATAGACGGCAACCCAGCTTGCGCCCCCGTCCGTCGTGCGCATCGTTCTTCCCAAATCTGTCCCATAACCTATGTTGGCGTCCTGCTCCGCCACAGCAAGCGCCAAGGGATTCTCACCCCAATCCGATCCAAACCGTTCGGTGATCCATGCGTCGTGAATATTTGTGGCGGGCTTAGCGGCTGGATTGCTGTCCTCTTTCCAAACCGGTTGCCAGTTGCGTCCCGCGTCCGTAGTCTTGGCAACCCCTAGCCATTTGATTCCACCCTCTTCCAGTTCTCTATAGGAGACATACGCCGTCTCTGGATTGCGCAAGCTGGTGGCGATTGCTCTCATTTTTCCGCCACCCTGACCCAATCTGACCTTTCGCCAACTTGTTCCTTCATCATCCGACGCGAAAGCGGATTCGTCGCCGATAACATAAATCAACGGCTTGCCGTCCTGCCTGAATCCCGCAGAGATATCCGTGAAACTCTTTGCGGAGGGGCCGGATAGGCTCTGCAAGCCGGACGAGGTTTTCTTTTCGATGAAATGTGGACCCGCAATGAGAATCATCCGAGCAACGGTAGGTGAATTAGGATAGACCCACAGCTTCTCGGCCAGTCCCGGTAGATCCCCCTCTCTTTTCCAATTCTGACCCCCGTCATGCGAGACAAAGAGGGCAGCCGTCGCCTTTTTTCTATCGCCTGCGGCCACAAAAAATGTTTTGGAGTCGGAAGGATCAATGGCCATCGCCGAAATGTTGCCCAGAGGATTCGGCTCTGCAATTAGATCTTCGTCCGAGTGATCGGAACTCATTTTGATGCTCTTCAAGGAGGAGGGTTTCGGATAAATCAGGCTCCAAGTCTCGCCTTGGTCTTGGCTGCGCCACAGACCGTTAGATTGCGCATAAATCACCTTCCGATCCTGCGGATCAAAAACAAAAAACTGGACGACTCCTCGCAAATTAAACATGCGCCAAGACTTGCCTGCGTCATAGGTGATATAGGACCCGGTCATATCGCAGCTGACTAGGACGGTATTTGAGTCGTGAGGGCTGATAGTTGGATGGAACATTGCCCCACCACCCCCGGGGCCAATGATCTTGAAATCACCGGGACGGGAGTCGCCACCCCCGGCCAACAGTAGCGCGGCTACAGCAAGTCGAAGAAGGAAAAAGATCATCTATTTCTTTCTTTTACTTTCGTTACTGTTGCTTCGCTTTCTTTTTTGGCAGAAACCACCTTCTTTGTCAATCCCTTGAAGCACCGCTAGATTTTGAATCGCAAAAGTTGGGCAGCATTTTCGTAATAGACCTTCTTGAGTATTCCGTCCGGCAAACCGAGACCGTAAATCCGCCAGCGCCCTTGAGGAGGTACAGGGGCGGGCGCATAGTCGAAGTATTCGTCTTCAGTTTCAAGAAAACGGTAGTAAATCTCGTAAAGCTCGTCATTGAAAATTTGCTGAGGGGTGTCCGTTCCATGGGGAACGGCATCCGTTCCAAAAAGAATTCGATCCTGATATTTCTCGAAAAACCTTCTGGACATACGCGGCTGGCGTCCTAGCTCCCCAATTCGCGCGCCGAGTTCCACATGCATATTGGGAAAGCGGTCCATGCATTCACCGACGTAAGGAAGATTTTCAGCGTCATTGCCCACATGGAGCACAATGAACTGAGTCTTCGCGTGGCGGGCCAACACGCGGTTGCGCGCCTCTAACAGTTCCGCGTTACTGGGAAAATCGCGGCCATGAAACGACCAATCGGGATGGTTATTCAATTCCTCGAAGCGCTCATTGAAGCGATCGATCGGAAGAAAGAAGGCTTCCGGATCTGAAACGTGAATCGCAACCGGCATGCCCAGCGATCCGCATGTTTCCCACATAGCATCAAAACGTGGATCGTCAATTTTTACCAATGGCCCCTTCGAGATTCCCTCGCGCAAATAAAGTCCCAGCGTCTTAAGAATTTTGAGTCCGCGCGCGCCCGCCTGCTGCCCTCGAACAATCTCATCGGCTTGAAATTTGCTATACCCCGGTTGATTCGCGCGCTCCCACCATGGTTCTGTGAAGGTTATGAACCGTTCCGGATAGGGCTGCTGATACTTTCGAATCGTTTCCTCTAGTCCTTTGCCGACCCCGCCTGTCAGGTTGACCATCACGCGGATGTTCTTTCGATCCATCAGTTGTAGTAACCCTTCCACCGGCGCCGGATACTTCATCGCTTCGCCTATCCCAACCCCTTTTGCTGACTTTGCCGTAAAAGACAGATGCGTGTGAATGTCTATGACCGGATAACGGGAGCGGGTCACCTTCGTCTCCGGAACGTGTAACATGCTGCGCGGTTGGAAGTCCGCGAGCTGAAGTGGCTTTCCCGCGCTCTCCGGCGCGAATGGTGGTGAGGTTATCGAGGTCGTTGGCAATCTGGTTGCCGCGAAAAGCACCCCCAAGCTTCCCAACCAGCGTCTCCGGCCTATTCCACTCATGAATCCTCCTGTATCAGTCGATCGCTGCGCTGACCATTTCCACATTTCATTTGACTTTCTTTTATATCGTTTACTTTCGCTTGTCAAAGTGGGATAAAGCTCCAGGATTCACTTCCATATAAGGCTAATGCGGATCTCGATGATGCAAGTCGTGCTTTAGCTGCTCGAGCCGATCACGTTCCAAGGAACTTACTGATGGTTCTAAAGACAATGGGAGCCTTGATTGGTGCTCTCGCCGGTGCAGGTCTCGCATTGTTCCCCTTTTCACGCCCGAGCCAGATCGCCACTCTATCTCAACAATCCTATGCCAGCGATTCGCGACTCCTGGCAAAACGCGCCCCGGTGGATTTTCTGCCGAATGGCGATCTCTCTAAGGCCGTATGGAAGCGCGCCAACTCCGTGAAGTTTGATCATGACGCCTCGGGTAAGTCCCACTACCCGGAGGTCTCGACTCGCGTCGCATCCGTTTGGACCGAAACACACATCTACTTCGCCTTTTGGTCTCGCTACGATTCACTGAATGTCTATGAAGGGGAAGACCCGGCGGCAGAACGGTGGCAGCTTTGGGATCGTGACGTTGTGGAGGTTTTCTTGAACCCTCAGCCAGAGCGAGTGAATCACTACTATGAGTTCGAGGTGGCCCCCAATAACGAGTGGGTGGATCTCGAAATCGATAAGACGAAAGAGCCATTCAATGATGTGGCTTGGAATTCAGGTTTTGAGCATGCAACCCGCATCAACGCCAAGAATCATATTTGGACCACCGAGATTCGCGTACCCCTCTCGTCGATGAACGTTAGCGCGGCACATCCGGGCACTGACTGGCGAGCGAATTTCTTCCGAGCAGCAGGAAATGGCGGTGATGATCACCGTAAGTTTCTTGCGTGGAGCATCATTCCCGAGGGAAGAACATTTCATGTGCCAACTCGCTTTGGAATTTTGAAGCTTGTGAACTAGTTGAAGCGCGCTGAGAATCGGCTGATGGTAATGGGGACCGCCGAAAAAGCATCGTGCTTAGTGAATATAAGCTCCCGATGGCAGTAGATACTGTACCGGCCAAATCTCCCGTTCCTGCTGGACGATTTCAGACCATTTCAAGAGTTTCCCATCTGGCTGGGGCAGGAGCTTAACTCCGGGCAGTGTTTCCGCAACGGCGCTCGCGAGCGCGTAAGCTTCGGCCGGGGCAGTTACAGCTACTATTTTTGCGCCCAGCCTCTCACTGGAAAATCGACTTGCGATCTCTGCGTCCTCAATCATTTGGAGAAAATACGGCCTGCCGATCAAAAGAGAGTTGTAAACATGATTTGCCAACACGCCTGAAATAGAATTGACATAAGCATGATCAAAATCCAGCATACTCAACTCCGGATCATCCGGCGAAACCGCCGTGTATTGCATACGCGTCTCCCCGAGGCCACGGAAATCAAACGAGACAATATCGTAGCCCTCATCCACGTATTTCTTGATTTCAGGCCAGTCCTCCACGGTCGCTTTCCCGCTTTCGCGGAACCACAATAGGAATGCTCGTTTGCCAGCGCCGGACTTGTGAATATGCAGCAGCGGCATTTCAAGCAGCTCGCTGTGGCGCAGCATATAGCGGTCAATCGTGACACCGTCCGATTTTGAGCTCCCCGTGGCTTCCCAAGTAATCTGCTCTTGCCTGGGCGGGACGCCGGCATATTCGCTGACGTGCCACTGTTTCACTCCGCTGTATTTTTCGCCGTAATATTCCTTCGCGAGGCTGCGTCCCGGTCCGGTCTTGTGCTCGTCGTAATACTCTCGGATTACCGCCATCAGTGATCTTGCGTCAGTGTAATCGAGCATGACCTGGCCTGTTCGGGTGCACTGCAAGGCTTTACTTGTGAGTTCCGATACCCGAGGAAGTCCGTGCCGAACCGGCATCTGGTTGAAATGGTCGAGAAAGTTGAGCGCAGCTTCCTGGTTCTCCGGAGAGAATTGATGCGTGTGATAGCCTTCGACCAGCGCAATTCGGTCTCCGCGGCCGAAACGCTCGTACAACCTTCGCGCTTCGCGAACGGTCTTGCGCGTGCCTTCAATGGGGAAAAAGTCGAGCACCGCGGCAGCCACAATTACGGGCCGGGGATACATCAGCAGCAGCAACCCGGGGTGGTCCACGCCATTTGAAATCATGCCAAACAAATCCTGCTCGGGGTCGCTGTCGGGATCGGCAAAAATCCGGTTATAAATCCTCATCGGCAGCGCGCTGATATAGCACGAAGGCACGGCCACTTTAATGCGCTCATCGAGGGCGGCTATGAGCGTAGCCTGAAAGCCACCGCCGCTCGTTCCAGTGATACTGATTCGCTCGCCGTCAACTTCAGGGCGCGTGAGCAGATAATCGACCACGCGAATGCCGTCCCATATCTCCCACCGAGCAAGATTCGTCCCGGCCAGATAGGCCAGGTTTCCCATCACCGCATGTTCGCCGCAGATCAGGTTATAGCGGCTCTTCCCTGCAATCGGATCCCAGAATTGGCTCCGCTCTCCTTGCCCAACGGGATCCCAGGAAATTACGACATACCCTCGCCCGGCCAATCTTTGGCTCAGCGACTGATAATGAAATTTTCCATCGGGTGCATGACCAGCGGGCACCAGCACCGCAGGATGCTTCCTGGAGTGATCATCCGGCACGTAAACGAGCGCAGTGACATAGACGCCCGGCAAGCTTTGAAAGATCAGTTTTTCAACCGAAAATCCATCCATCTGAATCTTGCCGGTGACGCGCGGATGCAGATCCGTTTTTACCGCCGGCAAGCCGCCGATCATTTGCAGGAGCTTTTGCCGCAGCTCTTCCTGCGTCTTTAGCAATTCTTTCTGGTCATGGATGGCGTCCCAGGCTTTTCGGCGATCGTCGTCTTCGCGCCACGCTTGCTCCGCTTGATACTGTAGGAAAGGTGTTATGCGTGGTCCCGGCGGCAAGGGTTGTTCACGGACAAAGAAAGATTGCGGTGCCGGTGGATTCTCCGCGGCTAGCGCATGCAGGGCAATCGCTCCAGCCAGCACGGCCAGAATGCATGGCTGGATCATCCTTCCTCTTTGCAGCCCGCTTGTGTACTCAATGGATCGCCATCTTCTCTGGCCGCAACCAAAGACGAAATAACTCATGGCGTTTTTACCGTGAGCGACCCCATGCGGTACCAGCCGTCGTCCTGCCGGCCCTCAATCGCGAAGCGAATCGCCGGTTGCTCTGTTCTTGGATTCAGCATCGCGAGCCGGAAATCGTAAGTATCTGGTGCCAGGTTTTCAGGGACGTACAGCGTGCCGTCGAATACCGCATCTCCTGGAAGCCATTTCCGAACGTCCACCGGAACTCGAATGATCGTCGCGGTTTTGGAAGATCGCAGCTCCACGGCCAGCGAGAATTCCCTGTAAATGGGGGCGACTCCCGCGTTCAGCCACCACATGTGAATTGGCATCATCGAGCCCGCAGTCACCACCTTCGGGTATTCCAATCGCCGCAGAATAAAACGGTACCCCATCTTTTTCTGAAAGCTTTCGAATTGACTTTTCCATTCGGACGGAATCGGTGCGGACTTTATGTTCACGGAGCTCACGTGCCAGCGCAGCGCCTGCTCCAGAATATAGTCAAGGTCGTAGCCTTTCTCTTTCCAACCCGCAACCGTGAAGCAAGTCTCCAGCGAGATCGGACTGCGCTGCCAAACGTCCTGAATCCCGGCGCGCACCACCTGCTGCGGATAAACTTCCAGCATCTCCGCCGGAAAATATTCATTGTCGGAGTTTGTGCGCATATCTCCGAGGCAATCTAGTCTCCACCCGGCGCCATGTTCCGTGCCGTAAGTGAGCGCCTGTTGCTCGTCAAAGTTCATGAGCAAGGGCGTGCGCCGAAACGCCTCGAGCCAAATATCAATCAGCTCCTTTTGGTAAGCAAACGCCGGCATGTACGGACTCCAACCCTCTCCCCAATAGCCCACAGACGAAATATCCACGCTGTCTAAATACGGATTCCCGTCGTATCGTTTTCCGGCCCGAGCCACAAGCTCGCCCCAGTACTTGCGAAATAGCGCATCGCTAAAATCCGGCTGCCAGATTCCTCCGTCTTTATCGGTCGGTTTGTTGGCGCGCCGCGCGCCCGAGTTGCGATACCAATCAGGGAGAGGATCCTGGTTGGAGTATGGCATTAGGCGAATCGCGAGAGCTTGTCCATGCGCTCGAGCTTCTTCCAATGCCAGATCTACAATCTCCCAATGAAACTTGCCCAGCTCCGGCTCAAGAACGTTCCAGTACCAGCGGCAATACGAGATGGAGGTCCCAGGAAAATCCGGCTTCGTGGGCGCTTGCGGCAGCTTTGTGACTGGCCCGACTTCAGACCACTTCAAAGGAGGATTAGGCACTTGCCCGTTGAATCTCTGAAAGGTGGTAATCCCCATTCCGGGATTAACAAGCACGTCCTGGATTTCCTTCGGTCGAACCACGACGATGTTTGACTCATTTGACTGCGCAAATCCTTGGTGCCCGGTTGCCAAAATCAGCAGGGTCCCGAGACAGCAGTTTTTCATGATCGAACGGGTTCGGCGCCTGCACAATCTGAATCTTATTGGTGATCGAAACATTCCTGACGTCTCCGTTCCCAGCGGGCGGTTCAGTAATGCCGCCTCAAGCGGTACGCGTCCTTCAAATCGTGATTGTTCGGTTCGACTAATCCGGAAGCGCAAACGCAACCAGTGCGTCGGACACTTTCCCTCTAAAATATCCGCCTCCTCCGGCGGCGATCACCACGAACTGCTTTCCAGTTTTCTTCCCGAGGTAAGTAATCGGAGTGGCGTGCGCACTTGCTTCGAGGTCGGCGGTCCACAGTTGCTCTCCGCTCCGCGCATCGAATCCTCGGAAACGGCTGTCGGTTGTCGCCCCAATAAACACCACTCCACCGGCGGTCACGATCGAGCCCCCAAGGTTGGGCGTTCCAGTTATCGTCTTCAACCCATCTACAACCCCAAGTGAAACTTTCCAGGCGATCTCTCCCTTGTTCACATCCACCGCATTGAGCGTTCCCCAAGGCGGCTTCTGGCATGGCCACTGGTTCTGGTCCCAGAAGCGGGCGTACTCGCCTTCTTTGGACCCTCGCCGATATTGCACTGGTGCGTCCGCGGCCTGCGGTTCCATCGCTCCAACGGCCCCCAACTCATTTGCATTGACAAACAAATAGCCGGAGGCACGATCAAAAGAAGCGCCGGACCAGTTTCCTCCACCCAACGTGCCGGGGACCACCAATGTCATCTTGCGGCCGTAAGGTGTATACATTCCATGATTCTCGAGAGAATGAAACAGTTCAGTGCAATAGGGATTGGACTCCGGCGTTGCATTGCTGATCTCCGTTTCGCTGAACGACTGTCGCACGAGAGGCGGCGGCTTGACTGGGAATGGCTGTGTCGGCCAGGCGGCTTCGCCGGGCACGTCGCTCTTGGGAACCGGACGCTCCTCCACGGGGAACAACGGTTTTCCCGTCAGCCGGTCGAGAATAAATACGAACCCCATCTTCGTGACTTGCGCAATCGCAGGAATTTCCCGGCCATTCCGTCGCACCGTGATCAGCACGGGCTGGGCGGGCATATCGTAATCCCAAATATCGTGATGCACCATCTGGTAGTACCACACGAGCTTGCCGCTGGCAGCTTCGAGCGCTACCAGGCAGTTGCTGAATAGATCCAGTCCCTTGCGGTCTGCGCCGTAAAAATCGTAGGAAGCTGAGCCGATCGGGAGAAAAACTAAACCGCGCTCAACGTCTACACTCATAAGCGACCAGACATTCGCGCCGGTGCGATCTTTCCATGCATCTCCCTCCCAACTCTGGTGTCCGATTTCTCCCGGTTGGGGGATCGTATGAAAGGTCCAGACGAGCTTGCCCGAGCGGATGTCGAAAGCGCGCACCACGCCACTGGGTCCTTTGCGAGGATATTCCGGAACAGCGGCTCCCGTAATGACCAGGTCTTGGTAGATGGCCGGAGGCGATGTCACCGAATATTCCGCACCAGGATAGGCGTCCGCAATTCCTGCACGCAGATCGACCGTTCCGCCTTTTCCAAAATCGGGGCAAGGTTTCCCGGTCCTCGCGTTCAGCGCGATCAAGCGCCCATCGAAAGTACCGTACAGAATTCGGCGGTCATCTCCTGTCTTGCTCTGCCAGTAGGTAACCCCACGGTGCTGGAAAAACTGCCGCGGCCCCACGCTTACGGCTTGCGGGTCAAACTGCCATATCTCTTTACCGCTTTCCGAATCGAGCGCGATCACGCGATTGGAAGGCGTGGACAAATAGAGCGTGTCGTCAATCACCAGCGGCGTGGATTCAAACGGCGCGACGCGATGCCGGTCTGTGCCGTTGCCCATGCGGTCGGCCTCTCCGATGTGATACGTCCACGCCCTTTTCAAGTTTCCGACGTTCTGGCGATTGATCTGTCTGAGCGGCGAGGATCGCGTTCCACCGGCGTCACCGCCATAGAACCGCCATTCTTGAGCGGAGACTGCTGATGAGAGCGCCAGTAGGAAAACGAGCCGGTTTACCCTCATTGAGTTGATCATCCACATTTTCGTTTGCGCGCCGGGCCATGATTCTACCGGGCCGCAATAACTCCCACACGATCCCGAGTCCAATCTCTTCTGCTAAATGTTCGCTGGCGCTAAGAGACAGCGCCATGATCCAATCGAACGCGCTAGAGACTTATTGGTTCTGGCTGAATTCAGTTCGAAGTCCGGTAGACGGTCTTACCCGCCACGATGGTCCACAACACTTTGGCATCGCGCATCTCTTCGGGGCTGACGGTGAGCACGTCGCGATCAATTAGAATCAGGTCGGCGCGCTTGCCCGGCGCAATGGTTCCGATACTGTCGAGAAGATCCATGGCGCGAGCAGAGTTTCGCGTGTAGGCGTAAAACATCGCCTCGCGTGGCACGTCCTGGGAGGCGTCCAGGACGCCTTCAGGACCTTTGCGGGTTTCCGCCTGATAAACTGCCAAGAACACATTTGCACTGGACACCGGCCAGTCGCTGGCCCCGGAAATAACGCCGCCATTGTCCAGAATCGACCGCGCCGGATACTGCCACTTGTAGACCCCCGCGTCGAGATACGGTTTCACGATTTCAATCGTGTCCATTCCCGCGCTGGCCCACAGGAGCTGCAGCGCGCTGATGACCCCGAGTTCGCGAAAGCGCGGAAAGTCCTCGGGGGCTACGAACTGCTCGTGGGTGAGTGTATGCGGCAGCCCGGAGTTACCGTTGGCCTTCCGCGCAGCCGCAATTCCGGAAAGCGCCGCCTTGACCGCGCCGTCACCCAGCGCATGCACATGGATAATCAGGCCCTGTTTGTCTGCCGCGACGCACAACTCGGCAAATTTCTTCGGGTCGAAGAGCAAATCACCGTTGCGCCCCGTATTTTTGTAAGGTTTTGTTAGGTTGGCCGTCTGCGATGGGTATTCGACGACGCCGTCGGCAAAAAGTTTGATGCCGGTAATGTAGAGATTGTGGACGTTCTTGTAGGCTTCGCGGGTTCTCTGCACTCCGGCGAGTTCGGCCCCGGGGTCTTTCGCAAAGACTTGCGGGAACGCCACGACTTTAGAGATAAGCTCGTCATGATCGGCAAGGAGTTTGTAAGCTTTCAGGATATCCTCATTGGCAAGGGGATCAAGCCAGGACGTGATGCCGAGGCTGTAGTTGTATTGCAGCGCTGCGCGGCCGGAGGCGAGAAGCCGGTCATCCGTGGCTTTCGGCAGCAGCCGATCGATTTTTTCCATCCCAGCATCCACGACAAAGCCATTGGGCTCGGAGTCTTTGCCCACGCCGTAATAGCTGCGCTCGCCCTCGCTAAGCTTCTTCAGATATTCGCTGGTGATGCCGGCGCGCTTCAGTAACGCGCGATTTGCCCAGCCGGTGTGGCCATCCATGCCGCTCAACAATACCGGCTGATTGGCGTAGACGCCGATGCTGAACTTGGTATCGAGTTCATCGGTGTGCGACCAAAATTCGAGAGGAAGGCCGAGGATTTGCAGAATTTCACCGCGTATTCCACGTCCGGACGTCTTGGCTTCAGCCACAAAAGTAACCAGCTCGTCCATCGTTTTTACTTTTTCGCTGGCATCGGCGGAAATCAGGGCCATGCCTCCCATCAACGAGTGACTATGGGAATCGATGAATCCTGGGAATAGAGATTTGCCGTGAAGACCCACACGCTCCGCATTCGGAGAAACGGATTTGGCAACTTCCGGGAGATTTCCAACAGCCACAATTTTGTCGTCTCGAATCGCAACAGCGGAGGCGTAAGGATTCTGCGGATCACCCGTGAAAATCTTGGCATCAAAAAGTATCCGCTCGCTGCCACTACCTTGTGCGCGAGCTGGAGAGTCCTGAAAACCGAACGGCATTAGAACAAATAAAGCGTATACAAATCGAACAAAAACAAGCGAGAACCTATTCACGAAATCATCATCCTTTCTTTACCCATCGAGAGCGGAACCTGCACCTGAGTTGGCACTATTGGACCAGACTCGCGAGAATGAGTCCAGCGAGAGCACTGGCAAATCACAAGTAATCAAAGACGCGTCATGATCGATCCCGTGCGACTGCACAATCGTCTTCTTCATGAGCGCCACGCCGGTTCTGTGGCAGAATGCGGTCGTGTTCCAACCACTGACCGAGCGCAAGGAATGGAAGTTCTTCGGCGTCTTGCCGAAGGCGGATCCTTTTCTCGCCACTGCTTGGTGGACGACCCTCCTGCTGAGAGGGATCCTGCCGGCGGCGTTCGCGATCGCGATGGGCGTGCTTGTCGGCGCCGTGCAACGCGGCGATTCTCTCGCCGGTCCGCTGGCGTTTGCCGGCTCGATCTTTGTGCTGCTTCAGGTGCTTAGTCCGATTCATCAGGCAGTCAGCGCCAACCTCGGCGACCGCACTGCCGCATGGCTCTACGACCGGCTCACCGAGGCCTGCGTGCGCCCTCCGGGCATGGGGCACCTTGAGGATCCCGGGCTCACCAGCGATCTCACCGTCGCGCGCGACTTCGACCTCGGGATGACCGGCCCGCCCCTGTCGATCTCCCTGGATTTCATCGCGAGCGGCATGGTCGAGATGATCGCCGGTGTCGCGTCCGCCGTGATCCTCGCCAGGTACGCGTGGTGGGCGCCGATCGTCCTCGCGGGCGCGTGGCTGGCGACGCACTGGCTTCTACGCGAGAGCGCGATCTGGCGCGACCGCAACACCGAGGAGGTGCGCGCCGCGCAGCGGGATGCCGACTACGCCTACCGGCTCGCGGTGGACCCGCCCGCGAGCAAGGAGCTGCGGCTGTTCGGCCTCGCCAGCTGGACCATTGACCGTTTCGTCGCCAGACGCACTCGCCTGCACGAGCTTCAGTACGCAGCCACCCGCCTGCGCGAGCGACCTGTCATCTGGAGCATGCTCCTAGTCGTCTCTGCGAACGTCTTGGTGTTCTGGTTACTGGCGAGCGCCGCCGCCGCTGGCCGCATCAGTCTCGGGGAAGTCGTAGTCTACGTGCAGAGTGCCGTCGGCGTGTCGATGATCGCGTTCGGCGGATTCAGTTGGGCGCTCGACGGAGCGGCTGCCCCCGTCGCCGCAGTGCTGCGACTCGAGCCGGCCATGCGTCCCGCCGGTGCGCTGCGCTCCGGCGATCGCTCCGCGGACGCGACGCCTGTGCGCGAGATTCGCCTCCGCGATGTCACGTTCGCGTACCCTGCAGGCGCGGCCGTGCTGGAACATTTCGATCTCACGATTCCCGCCGGCTCGTCGCTCGCCATCGTTGGACAGAACGGCGCCGGCAAGACAACGATCGCAAAGCTGCTGTGCCGGTTGTACGATCCGCAATCCGGTGCGATTGAGATCGACGGAGTGGATATTCGCGAGTTCGATCTCGCGTCGTGGCGCTCACGCGTTGCGGCCGTGTTCCAGGACTTCATCCGCCTCGAGCTGCCGCTGCGCGACAACGTGGCACCGGCAGGCGCGCCAGACGACGTCGTGCGCTCGGCTTTGGAGTCGGCCGGCGCGACCAAGTTAGCCACACTGGAGACGATTCTCGCCCGCGGGTACGAAGGGGGCACCGACCTATCCGGCGGCCAATGGCAGCGCGTCGCGCTCGCCCGAGCTCTGGCGGCCGTCACGATGGGCGCCAGCGTCGTGCTGCTTGACGAGCCGACGGCGCAGCTCGACGTGCGCGGGGAAGCGGAGATCTTTGATCGCCTGCTCACCGCGACGCGGCATTGCACGACCATCCTGATCTCCCATCGCTTCTCCACGGTCCGCCATGCCGATCGTATCTGCGTGCTCGAGCATGGCCGGGTCATCGAGCTCGGAACTCATGACGAGCTCATGGCGCTCGGCGGGCGCTATCGGACGATGTTCGACCTGCAGGCGCAGCGTTTCAGTGTCCCAGACGAGGAGGAGGGCACGACCTATGAAGTCCTCTCCTGATCGGGATCGCGCGCTCGGGACGCCTGGAACGATTGACCCGCTGCCTCCCGCGCTGTCGTCGATGTGGCGGCTGTGCAAGCTGGGGTATCGCTGCGAGCCGCGCTTGATGGTCGTGGCATTCGTGCTGTCGCAGCTCGCGGCGCTGCCCGATGCGCTCCTTGCTTTGTGGCTGATGCTGCTTGGCAAAGGCGTTCTGGAGCACCGACCCGGCATGGTGGAAGGTGCGGCGATTGGCCTCGGCGTGTCGACCGCCGCAACGTGGTTTCTCCGCACGGTCAGCACGCGCGTGCAGCGCCGCTTCCGCGACAAGGTGACCATCGCTCTTGAGTCCCATGTCGCACAACTGCAGGCTTCGGTCGCGACCGTCGCGCATCAGGAACGCCCGGAGTATCTCGATCGGCTCTCCATGCTCCGCAATCAGGTGTTCGTGCTCGACCACATGTACATGTCGCTGTTTTCCACGCTCGGGTGGATCCTGCGGCTGGGCGTGACGATGGCGCTGTTGGCGTCGATTCACCCGGCGCTCATTCTGCTCGCGGTGTTCGCGGTCCCGACCGTGTTGACCTCGACGTGGCGGCCCGGGGTCGAGAGATCCTCGCAGGAGCGCGGGGCACAAACCAATCGGCTGGCGCGTCACCTTTTCACCATCGCCACCACCGCGCCTCCAGGGAAGGAAGTTCGGGTTACCGGCATCGGAGAACTCCTCGTTACAGAGCGCCGCGCGGCGTGGGAGCGCTGGTACGGACCGGTGGCGGCCGCTCGGTGGGGCTCGGCGTTTTGGCACGCGCTGGCGTGGGCGATATTCGGCCTCGCGTATGTCGGTGCGGTGGTGTTCGTGTCGTCCGGCCTCCGCGCGCCGGCCAGCCAAGTGCTGCTGGTGCTCGCCGCAGGTGCGCGGCTGTCGGCATACATCGGCGCCACCGTCGGCGAGATTGGATTCCTGCGCGGATTCTGGATGGATGGCTCTCGGCGGCTCGCGTGGCTCGAGGACTACGCCGCCTCCGTCGCGGCGTCGGGCGATCTTCCGGTTCCCACCGTGTTGCACCGCGGCATCCGGCTCGACCACGTGTCGTTCGCGTACCCCGGCACTTCACGCGTTGTGCTGGACGATGTGTCAGTGACACTGCCCGCGGGCGCGGTCATCGCGATCGTCGGTGAGAACGGGGCTGGCAAGACAACCTTGGTCAAGCTGCTCGCGAAGATGTACGAGCCGTCATCTGGTTCGATCCTCCTGGACGACACGCCGCTGTCTCGTTTGCCGGCCGGCGAGTGGCGGGCACGTCTCGCGGGCGCGTTCCAGGATTTTTTCCGCTTCGAATTCCGCGCGGGGCACACGGTCGGTTTGGGCGACCTCCCCCGGCTGGATGACGAGCCCGCCGTGGTCGCCGCTATTGACCGTGCCGGCGCTGGCGACGTCGTCGCCCGTCTGACGTCAGGCCTCAACACGCAGCTCGGTCCGACGTGGCCGTCTGGAGTCGAGTTATCGTTCGGTCAGTGGCAGAAGCTTGCGCTGGCGCGCGGCTTCATGCGCGATCAGCCCCTACTGCTGGTCCTCGACGAACCCACCGCCGCGCTGGACGCGGAGACGGAACACGCACTGTTCGAGCGCTACGCCGCAGTGGCGCGCGGCACCGGCGAGAGCGACAGCGGCCGCGTCACGATCCTTGTCTCCCACCGTTTCTCGACGGTCCGCATGGCCGATCTCATCGTCGTGCTCGATGGGGCCCGACTCGTGGAGGTCGGCACGCACGATGAGCTGATGGCCAAGAGCGGTCAGTACTCGGAGCTATACAGTATCCAGGCCGCCGCGTACCGCTGACCACTGGGTGGGTGCAAACGTTTTTGGAGCGTAATGCCCCTGAAATTTATGCAAACCTACGTTCTCGGAATCGATGTTGGTACGGGCGGCACTCGCGCTTTGATCATGGACGGTGACGGGCGTGTCTTCGTCTCCGCCACCGAGGAGCACGAGCCCTTCGCCTCGCCCCAGCCCGGATGGGCCGAGCAGCGCCCGGAAGATTGGTGGCGAGCCGCGGGAATTGCTATTCACAAAGCGCTCGAGAAGGGGCAGCTTCGCGGAGAGCAGATTTCTTGCGTCGGGTTTTCTGGACAGATGCACGGCGCGGTGATGCTGGACGCCCGCGGCGACGTGGTTCGGCCGGCGCTGATTTGGTGCGACGTACGTACAGAGAAACAATGCCGCGAGCTGACCGAGCGCGTTGGCGCCGAGCAGCTGATCCGTCTGACTTGCAATCCGGCCCTCGCCAATTTCACTGTCACAAAATTGTTATGGACACGCGAGAACGAACCCGAAAACTGGAAACGCGTGCGTTCGATCCTGCTTCCCAAGGACTACGTTCGATTCCGCCTGACCGGAGAAAAAGCCACGGATGTCGCCGATGCTTCAGGGACCCTCCTGCTGAATGTAGCCCGGCGTCAGTGGTCGCCCGAAGTTCTCCAAGCGGCAGAAATCGATCGCTCATTACTGCCGGCGCTCCATGAGTCCGCGGAAGTCTGCGGGAAAGTCTCTGCCCTGGGCGCCGAAGCTACTGGTCTGTCGTCTGGAACACCTGTCGTGGCTGGCGCGGGGGATCAGGCGGCAGGTGCCGTCGGCATGGGCATCGTCGCTCCGGGCGCTGTGAGCGCCACGATTGGAACCTCAGGAGTCGTTTTTGCGGCAACGGATCGTCCAGCGATGGATCCTCGAGGCCGGCTGCACACTTTCTGTCACGCTGTACCCGAGCGCTGGCACGTGATGGGCGTAACTCAAGCCGCAGGCCTTTCCTTACGTTGGTTTCGCGATCAATTTGCCTGCGTTCCCGCGGCAGATGGACGAGATCCCTACGAGCAACTCACCGCCGAGGCGGCCACCGTTCCGCCTGGCGCGGATGGGCTGCTATGGGCTCCCTACCTCATGGGTGAGCGCACGCCGCATTTGGACCCAGCCGCGCGTGGAGTTCTGGCGGGCTTGACGGCCTCGCACACGCGTGCTCACGTGGTACGCGCCATTCTGGAAGGTGTGGCTTTCAGCTTGAAAGATACGTTCACCATCTTTGCCGAAATGAACGTGCCGGTGAAAAATATTCGTTTAGGCGGAGGAGGCGCGCGGTCGCCTCTGTGGCGGCAGATTCAAGCGGATGTCTATGGTCAGGAAGTGGAGATTGTTGAAGCGGAGGAAGGGGCGGCCTTTGGCGCAGCCATTCTTGCCGGAGTGGGAGCCAAGATGTGGTCCTCCGTGGACGCAGCCTGCGATTCGGTTGAGCGGATAATGGAACGCATTTCTCCCATTGCAGCGAATGTCGCGGTGATGAACGCTGCCGGCAACGCCTACCGCCGAATCTACCCGGCGATGAAATCCATTTTCACTTCGTAAATGCATCGATCCTAAGCCAGGGAGGAAGTCCATGACGAACAATGACGCTTACCAGCCGAAACCCAAACACAAATTTTCTTTCGGGCTCTGGACGCTCGGGAACCGCGGACGCGATCCCTTCGGCGATTTCGTTCGCCCGGTTATTTCTCCCGTCGAGATCGTTACCATGCTCGGTGAAGTGGGGGCCTGGGGCGTCAACCTTCATGACAATGACTTGGTGCCCATCGACGCCATTCCTGCGGAACGCGACGCCATTGTGCGCGAGTTCAAAAAAGCCTGCCTCGAAAACAAACTCGTCGTTCCTATGGCCACGGTGTCGCTGTTTTTTCACCCCATTTTCCGGGACGGTGCCTTTACTGCAAACGATCCGGAGGTGCGCGCCTACGCATTGCAGAAAACCATGCGCGCCATGGATCTCGGGGCGGAGTTGGGCGCAAAGATTTTTGTGCTGTGGGGCGGCCGCGAAGGCGTCGAAACCGACGCCTGCCGCCGTCCCGACGAGGCTGTGAAGCGCCTCCGCGAAGCGGTCAATTATCTTTGCGAATACAACATCGACCGAAAGTACGGGTTCAAGTTCGCGCTCGAAGCCAAGCCCAATGAGCCGCGCGCGGATATCTACATGGCCACCACCGGCCATTACCTCGGCTTCATTCCCACGCTCGATCATCCAGAGATGGTTGGCGTCAATCCCGAGGTCGCGCACGAGCAAATGGCCGGCTTGAATTTCCTGCACGGAGTGGCCCAAGCGTGGGAAGCGGGCAAACTTTTCCATATTGACCTCAACGACCAAATGCCGGGGCGCTACGACCAGGACCTGCGCTTCGGTTCCGCGAACTTCAAGTCCGCGTTTTGGCTTGTGAAGTTCCTGGAAGACGTCGGATACGACGGGTCGCGTCATTTTGATGCCCATGCCTATCGCACTGAGGATTACTGCGGCGTGAAGGACTTTGCGGTTGGCTGCATGCGCACCTATCTGATCCTGAAAGAGAAGGCGGCGCGTTGGAGCGCCGACAAAGAGATTCAAGCCATCCTCCGGGAGATCTCCGGTGGGAGCACTGGCTCTCCCCAGATCCGGCAGTATTCGAAGAAGGGCGCGTCCGCTTTGCTGGCCCAAGTTTTCGATAAAGATGCGATTTGTAAGAAGCGCTTGCCCTACGAGCGATTGGATCAACTCACCGTCGACCTTCTCGCCGGTCTGCGATGAAGACTCGGGCGATGACCTCTCTTGCCGCCTCGTTATTGGCCTTCGCGCCGAAGTCCCGGATCACTCCGCTGGATTGGGCGGTAATCGCTCTGTATTTCAGCGTTCTTCTCTGTGTGGCCTGGTGGGTGGTTCGCCGGGGAAAAGATTCCGCCGCGGATTACTTCCTCGCCGGGCGCAACCTGAGTTGGTGGATCATTGGCGCCTCCATCTTCGCCTCCAACATCGGATCGGAGCACGTAGTGGGCCTCGCCGGCGCTGGCGCGACCAGCGGTGTGGCCCTGGCGCACTACGAATTGCACGCCTGGTGCCTCCTTGTCCTGGCATGGGTTTTCGTGCCCTTCTACATGCGTTCGCAGGTTTTCACCATGCCGGAATTCCTGGAAAAGAGATTCAGCGCGAAATCGCGCTACGTTCTCTCTGTCGTCTCGCTCATCACCTTCATCGTCTCCAAGATCGCCGTGGGCATATTCGCCGGCGGGGTGGTCTTCGGCACGCTTCTGCCCGAGCTTCGTCTCAACATCGGCGGAATGGAGATCGACAGCTTTTGGATTGGCTCGGTTCTGGTCATTGCCCTCACCGGACTCTACACGGTTTTTGGCGGCATGCGGGCGGTGGCGTACAACGACGCCGTCCAGGTCCTCGTTCTGATCGTGGGCTCCGCATCGCTGACATTCTATGGATTGCACCAATTGGGTGGATGGAGCGAACTCCGCCACTGGTGTGGTTCCGACATGTTCAATCTGTGGAAACCGCTGATTCCTGCAGGGGTGCAAGGCACATGGTTTCCGGTGATCGAAACGAATGCCGCGGGGCATGTTGTGAAACAGGCTTGGTATTTCAATGACAATTTCCCCTGGCTTGGCATGTTGTTTTGCGCGCCGATTATCGGGCTGTGGTACTGGTGCACGGACCAATATATCGTGCAGCGCGCGCTGGGCGCCCCCAACGAAACGGTAGCCCGCCGCGGGAGCATCTTTGCCTCGTTTCTCAAGCTGGCCCCGGTTTATCTGTTCATCGTCCCTGGCATGGTGTGTTTCGCCCTGGCGAGAAGCGGCAAGATTCCCGAGCTGGCCGGAATGATTGGGCCGGACGGCCACGCGATTCCTTCTGTTGCCCAGGGATCATTCCCGATGCTCGTGCAATACCTCTTGCCTCCGGGGTTGCGCGGCATCGTAGTTGCCGGCTTGCTCTCGGCGTTGATGGGATCGCTGGCTGGGGTGTTCAACGCGTGCTCGACCCTCTTCACCGTGGACTTGTACGGGAAGTGGAAACCCGGGGCGACGCAGCATGAACTCGTGCGCATGGGGCGCATTGCCACTACGGTCATGGTATTCATCGCCTTCGCCTGGATTCCGGTCATCAAAAATGCGCAAGGGCTCTACGGCTACTTGCAGGCGGTGCAAGGCTATCTGGCCCCGCCCATTTTTGTGGTCTTCTTCTTGGGCGTGTTCTTCAAGAGAATGAATGCTCATGGCGCGCTTTGGTCCATGCTGGTTGGCTTCGTGCTAGGCATTTTCCGGATGATTGTGGATACGCCCGTGACGCTCGGCCTACGGGGATTTCAGAATGGATACCCGCATGGTTCTTTCTTGTGGATCGTCAACAATATTTATTTCCAGTACTTCAGCGTGCTGATCACGCTGGTCTCGGCGATCGTAATGGTCGCCGTGAGCTACGCGACTTCGCAGCCAGACTACGCAGCAATCAAGAACCTCACGTTCGCGACAACTACCACGGAAGATAAAGCAAACACCCGCGCCAGTTGGAGCTGTATGGAGGTCGGCGGTTCTGCCCTCGTGGTTCTTTGCATTCTCGGCGCCTATTTGTATTTCAGGGGCTAGAGCAATTCTGGCTTGAACATCTCGCCGCGCTCGCGCTGGCAATTGCCAATTCGCAAAGCCATCTTCGCCGTTCTTTTGTTCAGGAGAGCGCTTCGATGTTTTCGATCGGCCGTTTCCGCTTCCACTCGTAATCTTTCCGCAGCTTCGCTTGATGCTTTTTTACTTGCGCTATCAATTCCCCAAATGCCTTTTTGCAGCTAGTCCGCACGCTTTCCCCTGTCCCCGTGGCATGCAGCGTTCCCGTCGGCAACGACAAATTCAGCGTGCAAGATCTCTCGTCCGTCCGCGGGTTCTTCGCAAATGTCCCGTGCAATTGCACCAGGTCCGGCGAGTAGCTTTGCAGCAATTTCTCCAATTTACTTATGTGGCGCTCCACTTCGGCCTCGGCCGGCTTCTGCGCCTCGACATGCTTGTAACTGATGGACAGTTTCATGTTTGCACCTGTAGGAAAGTTTGAGGAAGGGGAGGGGGACGCGGATCCGCTTGTGGCAATACATCACCGCAAAAGCATAGCAGCCGGAATCGTTCGCGGCAACGCCGTCGCGCGTTTCTCACTTGCCGTGCGTTGACACTCGCGTTCCCTTCCCTCTACCCTGCTCTGGGCGCATTCCGCGCCGATCGCTCCATGCCCCAGCGCAAACCAAAATCTCCGCTCCCAGCCGGCGCGCCCGGTCCCCCGCCGAATGCTCCACGGCCCGGAACTCTCTACGTCGGCCCCGCAGGCTGGTCCTATCCAGACTGGTCCGGCTATGTTTATCCCGCGCGCCGCCCCAAGGGCTTCCATGAAGCCGCGTATCTTGCTGAATTTTTTGACACCATCGAAATCAACACGTCGTTCTACCAACCCTTGCGCCCCGACCACGCCGCGCAGTGGATCGATCATGTCCTCGTAAATCCGCGTTTCCTCTTCACCGCCAAACTCTGGCAACGATTCACTCACGACTCAATCCCCGGCGCCACCCCGGCGGACGAGCGTGCCGTCCGCGCTGGCTTTGACGTCCTCCACGCTGCCCGCAAACTCGGCGCCATTCTCCTCCAATTCCCTTTTTCGTTTCACCGCACGAAGGAGACCGTTTCGTATCTCGCGGCGCTGCTTATACGCTTTGCCGACTATCCTCTGGTCGTCGAAGTCCGCCACGCATCCTGGGACTTTCCCGAAACTCAGTCTCTACTGAGCGAATACAACACAGGGTTCTGCAACATTGATCAGCCCATCATCGGCCGTTCTCTCACGCCCTCCGACCAAGCCACTTCCACCGTCGGCTACATCCGTCTCCACGGCCGTCGCTACGACACCTGGTTTTCCGACGACCTCGCCGTCCCCGCCCACGAACGCTACAACTATCTCTACACGTCCGCGGAGCTTGCTCCCTGGATCACTCGTGTCCGCACCGTAGCGGAGCATTCTCGCAACACTTTCGTCGTCACCAACAATCACTTCCAGGGCAAATCGGTCGTCAATGCTTTGCAGCTCATCAGTATTCTCAGAGGCACAAAAGTCAAAGTTCCGGAGCCTCTCCGCCGGCATTACCCCGAACTCGAGGACATCGCGGACACCCCTCCCGCCGAACCCACCCTCTTCCCCCTCGCAGGATCAACAAAAGAGAAACGCAACAAGACTTAAACCGGTCATCCGTTTCCCTCTCACTCTTCTGCACTCCCTCATCGCACCGTAACTATAATATATAGTAATATACAGATAGAGTGAATTAAACCACGCTGGAGGATCGCCTACGATGCACTCGAACGGTAACCACTGGCTCACCGCTCAGGAAACCGCCGCCCAGTTGGACACCACCAGCTCCGAGGTCTGTCGCCTGCTCAGTCTCGGACGTCTTTCCGGAACGAAGGAGAAAGACCCTCGTCGAGCCGGCAAATCGCAGTGGTTGGTGGACCCGGCATCCGTCTTAAAGGAAGAAAAACTCCGCAAGATAAAGCTCGTGCGCAGGGCTCTGCGCCTCAAGCGCGCCTCCGCTCAGCAGTAATGCGAACCCATTTTTCTGCTAAGCCACTTTCTTGCGGATTAGTTGATGCGAGCGGCGAGTCGGCGGTCCAGGTTCATCGCGAGATTCTGGTCCAACACCACGGCCACATAACGTGAGCAGTTCTTCATCTCTTGGCTCGCCCAGGTGGAAACCGAGGGAAGCTTTAGTTTGAATGCCCGCTCAAGCTTTGCAACCGCGCCGTAGTATAGGGACACTTCTTTGAGCCAGGGAGTTTTCTTTTTCAGGCCGGGAGACAGGTTGTCGCAGAGATCCAGCAGCGAACCAAAATCCTGTGCGCCAATAGCCGCTCCATCAATTCCGGCCGTCACCTGCAGCGAATCAGAGATTGGTTGGTTAGCGGCCGTGATCCAGATAGTCCGCCATTGCGAAACGGCGAACCGTCCCAGGGCGATACTCGCGAACACGAGGATGAAGAGCGATACCATATTTTGCAGAGCCAAGTATTGCCGGGTGAACGCGCCTGGCCAATGGGACACGAGTACCCCCGCGATAGAACTTTCGTGACATCTTCTTAAACCATTTAAGTGCTTGATACAAAGCAGGTTACATGCCGCCGGCCGCTGGAATCCGTTCCCCCGTTTCACCCCTTCCCTTGAAGTAACTACTTTGTCGTCTCAGGCTGAACTTGCCTTGACCTTGGCGTCTCCTAGCCCTACCGTAGAACCAACAGCGAGTGATGTCGTTGCCTCCCTCTCTATGAGCGACTCTCAAAACTCTTCTCTTCCATCTTCGGTCGAGGCCAGCGATCAAGAGCTGACCCAGCAACTCCGTCAAATCGAACGCCGGGACTGGTGGGCCTGGGGATACTCAATCCTTGTGATGCTCTTGCTCACCTTTGCGGTCATTTCCTTTTCCCTTCCGGCTCTGCATCAGGGATTGAAAACCTTTTTTGACATCAAAGTCAGCGACGCCGTCTTTGGTTTGATCATCCTCGTTATAGTTTTCAACATCTACACCATCTATCAGCAAGTTCTGATCAAACGTCTGCGCCGCCAGCTCGCCGAAAAACAGGGGCATTCCGATATTCTGCGCAATCTCGCCATGGTTGATCCGCTGACGGGCCTCTACAATCGCCGTTTTGCTGTGCAGCGCCTCGCCTCGGAGGTGGCACGCTCCGAGCGCAGGGGACACCCCTTGACCGTGCTCACCCTCGATTTGAACGATTTCAAGCAGATCAACGACATGCACGGCCATCCGGCCGGCGACCAGGTGCTGCAGGAATTTGCCGCCCACCTCAATCGAGTCATCCGCGGCTCGGATCTTGCCGTTCGCCTCGGCGGCGACGAATTCCTTGTTCTTCTCCCCGAATGCACCCTGGAGCAATTGCACCTCGTTTTGGAACGCCTCGGCTCCTTGGAAGTGGACTGGCAAGGTCACAAGATTCCGGTCACTTTCTCTGCTGGGTGGCGGCAATATCAATTGGGCGACCGTCCCGAAGAGCTCCTCGCCCGTGCCGATCAAGCTCTCTATGCTAGTAAGCGCGCCAGCAAGAAAGCTCCTGCTCTCGCGAAAACAGTGGAAACCGATGCGGACCCGACTCCGCATCATGGTTAGCCTCGGCAGCCCTTACTCCTACCCGCGCCCTCTTCACAAAATTCCGTTCAGCGTTACAATTATCTGGACTTGGACGAGCCCCTGGCCGGGGCGGAATCTGATTCAATGGGAGGTCCCATGAGCACCACACTCCTTAACCGTCGCGCGTTCTTCCGCGTCTCGGCCATCGCCGGTGGCGGTGTCCTGTTCGCCCTGCACTCCGAACTCCTTTCGGAAGTCTTTGCCCAATCCTCGCAGGCGCCAGCCCCCGCTTTCGTGCCCGCCGCTTTCATTCGCGTCGCCGCGGACGGTACCGTGACGATCATGTCCAAAAATCCCGAGATCGGCCAGGGCGTGAAAACTCATCTCCCGATGATCATCGCCGACGAACTCGACGTCGATTGGAACTCTGTCCGCATCGAGCAGGCCGACCTCGACGAAGCGAAATACGGTCCGCAGCGCGCCGGTGGCAGCACTTCCACTCCCACAAATTGGGATCCGCTCCGCCGCGTCGGCGCCGCCGGCCGCCAGATGTTTGTCGCCGCCGCCGCGCAAACCTGGTCCGTCCCCGAATCAGAATGCCAGACCTCCTCCAGCCGCGTCATCCATCTGCCGACAAAACGACATCTCGCATACGGCGCGCTCGCCGAAAAAGTAGCCACGCTTCCGCCGCCGGATCTCAAGTCCGTCCAGCTCAAGGACCCGAAGGATTACAAAATCATCGGCCGCTCTATCCACGCCGTGGACAATCCATCGATCGTCACTGGAAAGAATCTATACAGCATCGACTTCCGCGTCCCCGGCATGCTGTGGGCCGTCTACGAAAAGTGTCCCGTCTACGCCGGCAAATTCCTCAGCGCCAATTTCGACGAAATCAAGTCTCAGCCCGGCGTCCGCCACGCCTTCGCTGTCGATGGAACCTCGGACCTGCTGGGTCTGCACTGCGGCGTTGCCATCGTCGCCGACACCTGGTGGCAAGCCAACACCGCCAGAAAAAAATTGCGCGCCAAGTGGGACGAAGGTGCCACCGCGCAGCAAAGCAGTGAAGGGTTTGCTCGCCGCGCCGAGGAACTTTCCAAGCAGCCGCCCGCCATCACCCTCCGCAGCGACGGAGACGCCGACAAAGCCCTGCAGTCTGCCTCAAAAACCGTTGAGGCCGCTTACTTCTATCCCTTCCTCGCACACGCCCCCATGGAGCCCGAAAACTGCCTCGCCCATTATCACGACGGCAAACTGGAATTTTGGTCCCCCAGCCAGACCCCTGAAAATGGCCGCCTGCTCGTCTCCAAAGTCCTCAATATTCCCCACGATGACATCATCGTTCACATGAAGCGTGCTGGCGGCGGATTCGGCCGCCGTCTCACCAACGACTACATGCTCGAAGCCGGCGCCATTGCCAAGCAGGTTGGCGTTCCCGTCAAGCTCCTCTGGACTCGCGAGGACGATTTTCACCACGATCATTATCGCCCCGCCGGTTTTCATTTCCTCAAGGGCGGCCTGGACTCCTCCGGCAAACTCGTCGCCTGGCGCAACCACTTCGTCAGTTTCGGCGAAGGCAAGCAGTTCGCTCCCTCCGCTGGCATCCCTGCCAACCAATTTCCTGGCACATTTCTCGATAACTTTTTTTTCGGCGCCTCCCTCATGCCTCTCGGCGTTCCCACCTACGCTCTGCGCGCTCCCGGCAGCAACGCCTACTCCTGGGTCTTTCAATCCTTCACCGACGAGCTCGCGCACGCCGCGGGTAAAGATCCCGTTCAATTCCGCCTTGATCTTCTCAGCGCTCCGCGCGTCACCGGCGCGTCTTCTTCCAATCCCGGCGACGCGGATTTCGACGCTTCTCGCATGCAAGGCGTCCTCAAGCTCGTGGCCGAGAAATCCGCGTGGGGCAAGCGCACTCTCCCCAAGGACACCGGCATCGGTGTCGCTTTCCAATTCGCGCATCGCGGCTATTTCGCGGAAGTCGTCGAGCTCCGTATAGGTGAGAATAATAAACTGAAGATTAACAAAATCTGGGTGGCCGGCGATGTCGGCAGCCAAATCATCAATCCCATCAACGCCGAGAATCAAGTCCGCGGCGGCGTCATCGAAGGCCTAAGTTCAGTCATGAACTACGAAATCACCATCGACGCCGGCCGCGCCGTCCAAAGCAACTTCCACGAGTATCCGCCCGTACGAATGAATCAGGTCCCCGCCGAAATCGAAGTCCATTTCCTGAAAACCGACAATCCGCCCACTGGCCTCGGCGAACCCGCCCTACCGCCGGTTCTTCCTGCCGTGTGCAACGCCATCTTCGCCGTCACCGGCAACCGCATCCGCTCCCTGCCGCTCGCCAAGCACGGCTTCTCCTGGGCCTAGCATCGCTTTCTTGTAGGGGCACGATACATCGTGCCCCTCTTCGTCCCCCTCTGCAGACCTTGGGCCCGGCTCGATATATCTTTACTCGTACCTCAGCGCCACCAACGGATCCACCCGCGCCGCACGCCGCGCCGGCAGCCAGCACGCTACCAACCCGGTGATCAACAGCACCACCGGCACGCTCACCAGCGTCCACGGATCGTACGCCGACACGCCCCAAAGCTGCGTCGCAATCACGCGTCCGAGCGCGAGGCTCGCTATCAATCCTAGCCCCACGCCAATCCCCACCAGCCGCAGCCCCATTCGAACCACCATTCCCTGCACATCCGAGCTTTTCGCCCCCAGCGCCATGCGAATCCCAATTTCTTGCGTTCGCCGCGCCGTCGTGTACGCCAGCACGCTGTAAACCCCAATCGTCACCAGCACAAGTCCAATCGCGCCGAAAATCATCATCAGAAAAAATCCGAATCGCGGCCCCGCATACGAAAACTGGCTGATGTAACCTTCCAGCGTCCCAGTCAGTGTTAACGCCACATTCGCATCCGTCGCCCAGATTTCGTGCTCCACCGCATTCATCATCGCCAGCGGTTCGTTTGCCGTACGCACCAGAATTCCCCGGAACGCCGATCCCGTCACCGTATACGGCACCCAGATTTCCGGCTCGGGCGGATCTTGCAGCCCCCGGTTCTTTGCGTCTGCCACCAATCCTATGATTTCGAACGTCGGCTCCTTCACCGCGTCCTCAAACTCCGCGAGTTGCGCGATTCTTACCTGCCGCCCGATCGGGTTCTCATTTCCCAGATACTTCTTCACGAAAGTCTGGTTCACCACCGCCAGCTTGCGCGCTCCGTTCACTTCCGCTTCGTTAAAACTTCTTCCGTCTACAAATTGAATCTTCACCACACCAAAATATCCCTCACTGCACAGTTGGAACATCGCGTTCCATTTTTCCGCGTGCGTTTTTCCCGGAATCTCGATCTCGCTCGGAATTCCTCCATACGGCGGCAGTGTGCTCGTCTCCGTCGCTTCCACCACGCCTGGCAGCGCCTTCAGCCGTTGTAGCAATGGCCGGTAAAATCCCGCCACTTGGTCCGCCGTCTTATACCGTTCCACTGGCAGTGGCAGCCTCGCCACAAAAATATGGTCCGGTTGCAAACCCAGCTTCACGTCCCGCAATGCCACAAAGCTCCTCATTAACAGCCCCGCTGTCACCAGCAGCATCAGCGAAAGCATCACTTCTAGCACCACCACTGCATTGCGCAGCTTCCCGTGACGAAACCCGCCGCTAATCCCCTTCCCGCTATCTCGCAGCGGATCGTTAATATCCTTCCGTGCTGCCTTCAACGCCGGCACCAGCCCAAACACCAGCGCCGTCATCACTCCCACTCCCAACGCAAACAGCAATACGGGTGTATTCAGGCGGATCACTGCTTCCGCCGGAATGATGTCCTGCGGCATCAGCGCTACCAGCGATTTCAGGCCGCCCCATGCCAACAGCGTCCCCACTGCCGCCCCGCCAATCGCCAGGATCAGGCTCTCCACCAGTAGCTGCCGGATCAGTCTCCAACGGTTCGCCCCTAGCGCCGACCGAATCGCAAACTCCTTCTCTCTCGTAGTCGCCCGCGCCAGCAGCAAGTTCGCCACGTTCCCACAACCGATCAGCAGCAACAATCCCACCGCCGCCAGCACGATATACAGCGTCGTCTTGAATCTCCCCACGACCAGATTCGTCAATGATTCGATTTGCACCGTGAAGTGTTTCGGATAGTCCTTCGGGTACACCGTCGCAAGCCGCTTCGCCACCACCGTCAGGTCCGCTTCCGCCTCCTTTATGGAAACGCCTGGCTTCAAATGCCCTAGCAGGAACCAGAACTTCGGGAATGCCCCAGCCACCACCTTGGCGGAGGCTGCTCGGCTCGGTTTCTCCGGGATCCACATGTCCGCGTCGCCCCAGCCGAACCGAGGCGGCATAATTCCGATCAGCGTCCTGGCCGTCCCATTCAAAACAAATGTCTTGTTCACGATCCCCGGATCAGCCCCAAATGATTTCACCCACACCTTATAGCGCAGCACAAACACCGGCGGCGCACCCGACTCATAATCCGCCGGTTGCATCACTCGCCCACGCAGCGCCGACATCCCCAAAAACTCAAACGTTCCCGGTGTCACAAAATTCCCGTTAAAGCGTTGCGTCCCTTCACCGTTCCGGTACAGCACATCCGTTCGATCGTTCGCAATCACTCCGTCAAATACATGATTCTGCTCCACATAATCCAAAAACTCCGGCCCGCTGAACCCCGCCCGCCCTCCTGGCTCGCTCCGCTCTGTGTCATGAATCTGCAGGGACATGTACCGCTGCGCATCCGGATACGGAAACGGCTCCATCAGGATGTTTTCTATCACGCTGAAAATCGCTGTGGACGCCCCAATCCCCAGCGCCAGCGTCAAGATCGCCACCACCGCAAACCCCGGCGTCTTCCTCAAATTTCTCAGCGCATACCGGACATCCTGCCCCAGCGTTTCCATTGTCCCCCCCCTCGACCATCTGCGTTGCCCTGCCGATGTGTAGCCGCCGGGCTTCAGCCCGGCCGGCCCTCGCCTCTCAATCTATCTACGCACACCTTCGTAATTAAGTTCGACGCCACCGCCCCCAAAAAGTTGCCAAATTCGCCAAAAACTCCCTTCCAGGGGGCCCGGTAGCCGGCCGCTGTCCTTGGGCAAGATGTGAGTCCCACGCGGTACGGTTTTTCCCGAAAGTGTCCCGAATCGGATAGTTTTCCCACACTTCTTATCGCATCCTGTCCCCATGAGAATGAAAGACCTGACGCCCGCACAGTTATCCTCCGTCCCTTGTCCTACCTGTGGTGTCGCTGCCGGGCAGCGTTGCCTCCTGCATTCTGGTGCGCTGCGCTCCGAATTGCATATTGACCGGAAGCTCTCCGCGGCTGAGGCCATTGAAACGAAGAGATACCAGCGCATACAATCTCTCGCCAAGCGCCCTGCCGGTGACCGCCCCCCGATCCTCTAGACGCCTCTATATAGCCTGCCCTTGCGGTTTTTTTCCTGGCAAGGGTTGGGATTCTTCTTCACCATTTTCCAATTTCAATTTTCTAATTTCCGCAGTGTGCGCCGCCGCCCGTCCGTTTGATGTATGCTGGTGCGGATTTCCTCGAGTCAAGGATGGCCGGCCAATGCTGCGCAAATCCACCGCTCTGCTTTCTCTTGTCGCGTTATTGATGGCGATGGGCTATGCCAAGGCGGCGAACAGTCCGTCTCCGCGAATGGCAGCGATGATGTCGGCTTCGCTGCTAGATCGGACGCAACGCTTCATCGCCGTGAAGCACAAGCTCGGAATTGTTGCAACGGACTCACAGCAGACTGATCCGGCGAAGCCTGTTGTGGTGCAGCCGGGTGCCCCGGGTAAGCCGAGCAGGACGCTGCCACCGTCGACGAGGGCCACTCTGCCCCCACGGTCGCAAGCGGATGTGGAGTTCATGCAGGGCATGATCATGCACCATTCGCAAGCAGTGGAGATGACGGCGCTGATTTCGTCGCATACGGAGAACAAGGATCTGCGGTTGCTGGGGGCGCGAATCAGTAGCTCGCAGTCGGACGAAATTAAGTTTATGCAGCGGTGGCTGGCGGCTCGGGGAGAACGCGTCCCCATGGCGACGCCGGGAATGTCGGACATGGATATGTCGCACGAACCGCTGGCTCTTATGCCCGGTATGCTTACGCCGGAACAGATGAAAGCACTGCGGAAGGCGAAGAGCGCTGAGTTCGACCACTTATTTCTGACAGGGATGATTCAGCACCACAACGGTGCGCTGACCATGGTAAAGGATTTGTTCGACACCGCGGGCGCGGGGCAGGATGCCGACCTCTTCAACTTCGCGACAGATGCGGACAATACGCAAAGGGCCGAGATCAGGATTATGCAAGGCATGTTGGAGAAAAAATCGTTAGAGGAGAAAAGATGAACCGAGTGCCCGGTGTTGCCTTTCGTGTGGTGGGGACCGCGATTGCTTTATTTTTCGGTGTGAGCCGGATGCAGGCGCAGGAGCCTCCAAAGCCGCCACCAGCCGCGGAGGCGGAAGAGGACGAGGACGAGAATCCGTTTGCTCCGGAGCCGGCTCCGACGCTACCGGCGGGGATGACGGGGTCGGATGCGAACGATCCGCGCGCCAAGCTGACGCCAGGGCTGTATGACGCCGGTGAAGCGTCGATGGGCATCAAGCACCTTATGCTGCTCAAAAAATCTGACGCGTTTCAGCTGGGGGCCTCTGATCCCGATGATCCGAAGGTGCAGAAGATGCTTGGCCAGCTCCGCGTGGGCAACGCCTCCAAGATGCCAAAGCCGATGCAGCTGGTGGTCGCGCAGCTGGCTTTCGGGAACTCGGACTTTGCATTCCAGGGCAACCACCTGTTCCAGGGGAATTTTTATGGCCTGAGTATCTATGACATCTCCAATCCGGCGAACACCACGTTGCTGACTTCGCTGGTGTGTCCGGGCGGGCAGGGTGATTTGTCGGTCTACAAAAACCTGCTGTTCATGTCAGTAGAGATGCCGAATGGACGCCTGGATTGCGGCGTGGAGGGCTTTCCGGCGGAGCCTCCGCCGCCCGCAGGGGAAGAAAAAAAGAAAAAAGGCCCGCCGCCAGCGCAAAAAGACCGTTTCCGTGGTGTGCGGATCTTCGACATTTCCGACATCAGGAACCCGAAGCAATTGGCAGCGGTGCAGACGTGCCGCGGATCGCATACGCATACTCTGTTGATCGATCCAAACGACAAAGACAATGTTTACATCTACGTCTCGGGCACATCGTTTGTGCGTCAACCGGAAGAACTGCCTGGGTGCTCCGGTGAAAAGCCGGACAAGGACCCGAATACGGCGCTGTTTCGTATCGAAGTGATCAAGGTTCCGGTCGCTGCTCCGCAGGACGCCAAGGTGGTGTCCAGCCCTCGCGTATTTATCGATCCGCGGACGGGCGCGATGAACGGCCTGAACAACGGTGGCACCCATGGCAAGAAGGGCGCGGAGAAGCCAGCGGACACCAACCAGTGCCACGACATTACGGTGTACTCGGCGATTGGGTTGGCGGCAGGCGCGTGCTCCGGAAATGGAATTGTGCTCGACATCAAAGACCCGGTACATCCGAAGCGTTTGGATGCGGTGAACGATCCGAACTATTCGTACTGGCATTCCGCTTCGTTCTCGAACGATGGGACCAAAGTCGTGTTTACCGACGAGTGGGGCGGCGGCTTGGGGGCGCGGTGCCGTCCGAACGACCCGAACAAGTGGGGCGCGGATGCGATCTTCCGTCTGAAGGACAACAAGCTAAGCTTCGCGAGCTATTACAAGCTGCCGGCTGCGCAGGGCGACAGTGAGAACTGTGTGGCGCACAACGGCTCGCTGATTCCAGTTCCGGGCCGCGATATTGAAGCGCAGGCCTGGTACCAAGGCGGCATCTCCGTTGTGGACTTCACCGACCCGGCGCAACCCTTCGAGATTGCCTACTTCGACCGTGGGCCGATTGATCCGAAGATGCTGGTGCTGGGCGGGGAGTGGGCGGCATATTGGTACAACGGCTACATTTACGGTTCGGAGATTGCGCGCGGCCTGGATGTCTTTGAACTGACGCCAACCAAGTTCCTGACCCAGAACGAAATCGACGCGGCGAACACGGTTCGCGTGCCTGAGCTGAATGTGCAGAACCAGCAAAAGATCGAGTGGCCTGCACAACTGGTCGTCGCGAAGGCGTACGTGGACCAGTTGTCCCGGTCGCAGGCTTTGCCGGCAGACCGAATCGCAGCTCTCCAGAAGGCGATCCAAAGCGCAGAGAGTTCGCACATGAGCCAGAGCAAGCTGGCGAAGTTGAGGCGCATGGCACCGTCATTAGAAAAGAGCGCCGCCATGGCGAAGAGCCCAGCTGACTCGGCACGGCTGCATGCCTTGGCAGATATCCTGAAGCATCCGTCAACGTAACTCTCACTCTTGCACTCTTTCACTCTCTGACTCCTTAACGGGATTTTGACTCTGACTCTCACTCCGGTCCGCCGTAAGCGCCGTAGGCGCGTCAGACGTTAGCCCGGCGCACTTGCCCTGAGCGGAGTCGAAGGGTAAGCGCTGGGTTCGTGTGTCCAAATCCCAAGCGCCCTGGGCGCGACACATGTTGCGCGCCCCTTCTTTGGGGGTCGGACCTTTAGGTCCGACATAACGGAGCCTCCTCCCCCGCTGTCATCCCGACCGGAGCGGCCGGCTTTTTCCTCCCCGCGCGAACGCGAGCGCCGGCCGCGCAGTGGAGGGACCTGCTTCGCTTCTTTTCATTCCCCTGTTCATGACGGCCTCTGGCCGGGTGCCCCATACGCCGCCTTCGCGTGTGGGGATTTTGACTTTGACGTTACGGCCACGGGTACAATTGCGACAGTCGCGACGATTTTGGGGCCGCGATGCGTCATTTGGGGAAATGCTTTCCAAGACCTATCACCTCGCGCTCGACGGATTGAAGTGGAGGGTAAACGAACATCCAGGTAGCATCACACGTACTTTGTAGTCTGCCGCAAGGTATATGATCTGCGCTGGGGCGGTGCCCGTGCGTTGCACTGTCACCTGCTCAGGGCCCAGCTGAATCTCATGCCTTTTGGCTTCGCGGATGACGGCGTCACGGAGATCCTCATCCGTACTGAAGTTACCCAACCCGATTCGGGCGCCGCCTTGTGCCGCAAGGTCCCGCAGGTCCTCGTGGAGTTCAAGATTGGCCAGTTCGAACGACGCAACTTGCCAGCCCGCGATGATGGCCAATGCAAGAACAGCTAGTCCGAGGATGAGCTTCACTTTCCCCATCACGACAACCGATAATTCAGCGTATCGGAGCTATGCACTCGCGCCCGTTTATCAACACCTCTTCGCGAAGGTATTCGTCGGACCAGACGGTCCGGGAATTAGCGAATTCCTTGTCTATTCTACGGGACTGACAGCTTTTCGTGAACACCGATCCCATCCGTAGGCAACTCCTTGTAAACGCTTATCAGACAAGTCGTTTTTCATTTTTCCGGTAACCCGACTTGCGTCTACTTGCGCGCGAACGGCACCGGCAGCAGCTTTGAGGGTAACGGCCTGGTGCCGTACCCGTCGGTTTTAAGGGTTCGGTTTTTTTGACGATTCTGCAGATTTCCAAAACTTTTTCAAATCCCATCCCTCCCGCAACCCCTTCCCACTGCCACTTACGAGCCACTGTGTCCCCGTTACCATATCCCATTCGAATCACTAAGTAGTTAGTAGTTGACAGTCGTGCTACCTGTCGTATGAACTCGGCCGCCCCTCTTCAGTTTCACCACGAAGGCTCCAACCCGCTCGGAATCCACTTCTCTGGCTCTCGCCGCCGCGCCTTTCGTGAGACGGCCTGCGCCTTTCTTGGGGACAGTCGTCTGTCTTCTGCCTCCTGCGCGCGACAGTTCCCCCTGGAAACAGCGCTAACGCAACCACTCTGCAACAACCTATGTAGAATGATAGAGTTGCAAAAGTCTATCAAAACAAACAACTTTAACTCCCTTCAGAATCGATACTTACAAAAAACAGGGGGGTGGGGAGTGTTATGGTTACCCAACGCCTTTCAACTTTCAACTTTCGACTTTCAACCTCCTTCACGTGTTTTCATGCACTTACAACGGAGCGCAAGGAAGGAAAAGCATTAAACGATCAGAGAACAATCGCGAAATCTGCGGGGCCGATTACTTCCAGCGTGCACAGCGGAGGAGAGAGCTGGAACGGTGTTGAGAATGGCGGGGAGCGCGAGTCCGGCTTCCAGGAAGGAGCGGCGCGAGGATTTCATTGCGTGCTACTTCTTGAATAGATCTTCGAAGGCCTGCCGCGCATCGTTGTGCCGCGGCGGCGCTGCCGGCGCGGAGCTGGCCGCTGATGGCTGCGAATAGGAAGTCGGCGCGGTGTCTTTCTCGACTGTCGTGCGGAATCCGTAGAACTTACAATCGTTCTTCGCGTCCTTGGGCGAAATGCGCTCCGGGATCGGCTGCGTGCATTCAAACTGCGCTCCGGAATCGAAGAACCGGCACTGCTTGCAACAATGCAATTCCTGCTGGCACTTGGGACACGTTCCGTTAGGATCGAATCCCGGCGCCAGCACCGCCCCGCAGTTCGAGCAGCGCGCGCGCGTCACCGTTCCGACCATGCGCGGCGTCCGCGGCCCGAATTGATCCGCGCCCCGCGGCCCGCCCGAGGGTGGCTTGCGGTCGTGCGTTTTTTCTTTTTTTTCGCTTTTTTCCGCGTCGCGGTACCCGCGGTGACTGTACTTTCGATCCACAAACGCCTCCGTCCGCCAGTCTCGACGGACTGCAATGGCTACAACTTACGCTTTTGCGCTGTCGCGCTTGCCAACTTGGCTTTGTTCCAATCGGATTGCTACACTCGGCCGGACTGCGCAAACATTCCCTAGAGTTTCCTTGCAGAGTTGCGTACGTCCGGGAGCAGAAGATGGGTCCTTTATGTTTTTAGTCCTCTGGGAGTACGAAGTCAAGTCCGGCAGCGAAAAACAGTTCGAGGACGTGTACGGCCCGGCCGGCGACTGGGCCCGTCTCTTTCGAACGGATTCGCACTACCGGGAAACCCGTCTCCTCCAGGATCCTTTTCGTTCGAACGTTTATCTCACGCTCGATTTCTGGACCTCCCGCGACTCTTACGAAAAATTTCTGGCCACCCACAAAGCGGAACAAGGCCATCGACGCTCCCGGCGAGAGCCTCACTGCGAGCGAACGCCGCCTCGGCGCTTACGAAATGGTGACTCCATGATTCGCTGCCAGTTTTCCATTGACGTGAATCAGTTCTCGCCGCGAAGTGCGGCGTCGAGCGATTTTCCGAGCCACATGGCGACAAATCCGTCGGGCTCCAGATCCGGTTGGAGAAATTTCCGTGGCGTGCCGGCAACTCGCAGCACTGCTTCCGCTGCAAGATATCCGCTGCGCACCGCGCCTTCCATCGTGGCGGGCCAGCCCGTGGCGGTCCAATCTCCCGCGAGAAATAATCCGCGCACGGATGTCTCTTGTTTCGGCCGCCAGCGATCCACTCCCGGTTCCGGCGAGAAAGTTGCGGCAGCTTCTTTGATTACCGTGGCTTTCACCAACTGCGCGTCGCGCGCGGCGGGCAGCGCGTGGCGTACTTCGTTGAGGCAGAAATCAATAATTTCCTGGCGCGACTTCGGCAGCAAATCGTATGACGCGCTGATCACCAGTTGCAGGTACTGTCCTCCGTCTGTTTTATTTGCCCTGCCGTTTGCGTCCCCATACAATTCTGTTTTGTTGAAAATCCACTGCGTCGTCGTATCCAGCAGAGTCACAAACGGTTCTTTCATCACTTGGCGGTCAAACCAGAAATGCACACCGGTGATGGGCGAAACTTTTATTTTGTCCAGGTTCGCGAGCGACGGGTCGCTCTGCTTCACGCTTTCCGGCAGCAATTCCGCGAGCGCGGTGTGCGGCACGGCGAAAACATACGCGTCTGCATTTTCTTCTTTTCCTTCGTCGAAGCGCACGGCGGCGATTTCGCCGTTTTCGATTTTCAAGCCGCGAACCGGCGCGCGCAGATGTACTTCCCCGCCGCGCCGTTCGATTTCCGCTTTACAACCGTCATACAAATTTGCGAGCGGCACCGCGGGAACTCCCATGCGGTATCCCGTGCGGTTCGAAAGGAATGCTTTCCAAAAGACATCCACGCCGAAGCGCGCCTCGGTGCGATCCAATTCTTCGTCGAGCGCGCTCACCAGCACCACGCGCCAGAATCGTTCGATCGCGCCTGCTGTTTGTCCGCGCCGGCGCAGCCACTCCAGCATCGAGATTCCGCCATTTTCTTCGAGATCCGCGGGGTGTCCTTTTGCGCCCAAAATATCCAGCATCGCGCGCGCAATGGAAATCTTGTCCATCAGCGTAAGCGGAGCGAAAGCAGCGAAGGAGCCGGTCATGTGAAACGGAGCGGGAAACATGCCAGCTTGCATCTCGCCGCGCCGGCCCTGGGGATCGAGAAAAAAGAGGCGGTCAAAGAATTTGATTTTGTCCGCGGAACCAACGCGCTTGTAAAAATCAGCGAGATTTGTGCAGCAACCGAGGGTCACGTGCTGGCAATTATCGACGTGCTCGCCGTCCGGCAACACGTAGGACGTTGCGCGGCCGCCAAGGAAGGGACGCTGTTCGAACAGGCGCACACGCCAGCCGGATTCAGCCAGCGCGACGCCGGCTGCCAGTCCCGCCAGCCCGCCGCCGATCACGATCACGCTTTTCAAGAATATTCTCTTCCGTGTGGCGCGCGAAACGCGCCTTGGCGATGAACATCATTTTCTCAGCTTTCGAAAGGCGCACTCGTTCTCCGAACACCGCGAAATCAAGCGACTCGATGCGTCCGAGAAGCGCACTGTACGTATGCACGAGAAGCCACAATGCGCCGCGACTGTCCTCGTCGATCAAGCCGAGCAAAGCGGAACCTTCCTCGTACAATTGCCAGGCGCGCTCGGATTCGAATCGCAGCAATTCGCGAACGCCGAGCGTTGCTTCGCCGCGGCCAAAATCTTCGGGCGACACTCCGTAGCGCGCCAAATCTTCTTCGGGGAGATAGACGCGCCCGAGTTTGTAATCTTCATGCACGTCGCGAATGATGTTGGTGAGTTGAAAGGCGAGGCCGAGTTGTTCGGCGAGATCGAGCGCGCGCGCGTCGCGGAAGCCGAAGACATGAGTGCAGGTGAGCCCGACCGTGCCGGCAACGCGATAGCAATATTCGCGCAGGCGTTCGAACGTCGGATACGCCCGCACAGTCAAATCCATTTCCGCACCGCTGATGAGATCGTGCAGATAGCGCGCCGGCATTTTGTACCGCTGCATGGTATCGACGAGCGCGGGCAAAATGACAGTGGCGGCGCCAAGACTTGCGGCCGGGGACGCCACCGCGGCATTGCCGTCGAAGAGTTGCGCTTCACCCGTGATGGCTTGATCCAAGGCGGCGCGCCATTTCGCGAGGCCTCGTTGTTTTGCGGCGAGATCGGCGCCTTCGTCGGCGACGTCGTCCACGAGGCGCATGAAAGCATAGAGCGCTGCGAGGGCATCGCGTTTCGAATTAGGGAGCAGGAAAAAAGCAGCATAAAAATTGCTGCGTGAAGCGCGCGCGATGCGATGGCATTCGGAGTAGGAGTCTTCGAGCACGACGCGCGTTTCGGGCACGCCCTCTTCCGCCCGCAACGTGACGGGAATTCTCCCGGACTTCTCCGGCTTCCGGTCCAAGCCGGCCAAATACGCGAGCAGGGCGCGCCCCAATAAACCTGCCTGCTTCACCTTGCTGATGGACGGGCGATTGTGAAGCGTGTCGTAGCCCACGGCTTTGATGGCGTCGAGGACGGCTAGGCCGCCGCGGCTGAACATTTCAAGGTCAATGCTGAGGCGGCCGTCCACCATTTTTGCAAGAGGCATGCCCTCGGCGAATAATTCTCGCGTGCGCGCAATCAAATCTTTCATCAAGCGGACATATCGTTCATCGAAGCGGCGGTCGACGATGTCGTTTTCGGTGAGGCCCTGCGCGGCGGCGGCATCGAGCGGAATGTAAATGCGGCCTTTTTCCAAATCACGCGAAACATCCTGCCAGAAATTCGCGAGCTGCAGAGCCGTGCAAGTGGCGTCGGAAAGACGCCGGCGTTGCTCGTCGCGATAGCCGCAGAGATACAGCACCAAGCGCCCGACGGGATTTGCCGAGTACACGCAGTAGTGCAGAACGGAACCCCAGTCCGGGTAGCGCTTGACGGCCTGATCCTGGCGGAAGGCTTTCAGCAAATCCGCGAAGGGCTGCTTGGGAATATCCTTCGACACAATCGTTTCGCGCAGCGCGACGAAGACCGGGTGCGAAGGCTTGCCTTCATAACACGCGTCCAGCTCATGCTCCCACCAGCGGAGCAGTTCGATCGCGCGCGTCGCGTTGGGGACTTCGTCGCCGAGGTCGTCGGCCCAGCGGCAATAGGCATACACATTGTAGAAATGCTGATGGAGGTGCTTCGGCAACAGCCAGGACACGACGTTGAAGTTCTCGTAGTGATGGGTGGCTAGCCAGCGGGTGTATTTCTGCGCGGCTGCGGGAGAGCAGCCGGGATTCGGGGCGTGGCGGGTGATGTCAATTTCGCCGGGGAGCAACATCAGAAGAGAGATTCCTCGCTGCGCTCGGAATGACGGTGAAAATTCATAGGAGGCGACAACAACACGAGCCACCCGGAGCGGTTCAAGGCCTGACGGCCAACTTGATCTCGCCGCTGCGCGACTTCATGCGTTCGAAGGCCTGGGGCAAGTCCGCGAGACGAATTTCCTCGGTAACGAAGTCGTGCGCGGAGATATCGCCGCGGCGGATGGCCTCAAGCGCTTCGCGGATAAAGCGGGGCGTGTGGTGGAACGGCGAAATCAGCTTGAGTTCCGAATAATGGATGGCCGCCGGCTCGATTTCCACACGTGTGGTGGAGGGCAGGCCGCTGAAGAAATTCACGACGCCTCCGCGGCGCACCATGGCGAGAGCCTGTTTCCACGTTGCGGGATTTCCCGCCGCTTCCACGACCGAGTCCGGTCCCAACTGGTCTTCTGTCAGAGCCTTCACGGCAGCAACAACGTCGGGGGTCTCCGTCACATTGATCATGGCGGTTGCGCCGAGATGCTTGGCAACCTCTAGAGGGGCCGCGCGCCGCGCCAGGGCAATTACGCGGACGCCGCGCCGGGAAAGCATGCGCACAAACATCAAACCGATGGGCCCGCAGCCGATGACGGCCGCCGTGTCTCCCGCGCGCACTTCCATCTCGTGGATTCCGCGAAGGACGCAGGCGAGCGGTTCCGCGAGCGCCGCGCTCTGGTCATCCACGGAATGGGGCACCTCGAGGATGTTTTCGACGACGATGCGGCCGGGAATGCGCATGTACTCGGCGTAGGCCCCGTTGTTGAAAAGCAGATCGTCGCAAAGATTTTCCTGGCCGCGGCGGCAGTGATAGCAGCGCAAGCACGGCGCGGAGTTCGCGGCGATCACGCGCATGCCGATGCGCCAGCGGGGATCCACGCGCTTGCCCACGGCGACAATTTCGCCAACCAGCTCGTGGCCGAAAATGGCGGGCGGCTGGATCATTTTCGCGTGATAACCGCGCTTCCAGACTTTCAGGTCAGTGCCATCGGTGAGCGCCAGGCGGACGCGGAGAAGGACTTCGTCCGCAGCGAGCACCGGCACGTCAATCATCTCAATGCGAAGATCTTCGCTGCCGTACAACACAGCAGCCGTCATCCTTGACGGCACTGCCAGGCGTGCTGCGGCTGATTTCAACACTTCGCCTACTTCCATCTTCTTTGGCGTCGTCGTACTCATGCGTGGGTAACCAATATTTTCAGCGACTCCGCAGTCGGCTTCACGGCCAGATCCAAGCCCTCCTGGATTCTAGCCAGTGGAAAGCGGTGCGTCACAATCTCCATGACGGGCAGTTTCTTCCTTAGCACCAAGTCCGCCGCTGCCTGTTGGATGTCCACCGCGGCACTATAGCTGCCCAAGATTTCCTTTTCGTCGATCCCTATTGCTGATGCTGGAAACTCGATCCTGGTTACAGGGTCGTTGGCGGCAAACAGCAGGACGCGCCCGCCGGGCCTTGCCGCTGCCAACGCTTCCACGACAACGGAAGGATGCGCCACCGCCACCAAAACCGCATCGGCACCCCGCCCATCGGTTCGGGCCTTCACTTCTTCTACAAGCTTACCACTACTGGGGTCAAACGACTCTAAAGCTCCCAGAGTTAGGCTCTTGGCGCGGCGGACGGCCATGGGGTCGCTGGTGTAGAGCTTCGCACCTTCGAGGTTGGCGACCATGAGCAATTGGAGGCCGATGGGGCCGCAGCCGATGATTAGAACGGTTTCGCCCGCCGTTACGCGGGCTTTTTGGACGGCTTTGACGATGGTATTGATGGGCTCGATGAAGGTGGCTTCCTCGAACGAGACGTTGTCGGGCAGCGCGACGATGCCTTGCTCCGCGACCCAGGGCATGGCTTTGACGTATTCGGCAAAGCCGCCGCCGTTGGGAGTGAAGCCGGCGGTGAGGCCGGTGGTCTTGTATTGCTTGCATTGCGAGAAGAGGCGACGCTCACAATAGAAACATTTTCCGCAAGGGATGTGATGAAAGCTCATGACGCGGTCGCCGAGTTTGCATTGGGTGACGCCACGGCCGACGGCGACTACGGTGCCGGCGAGTTCGTGGCCGAGGATTTGGGGCGGGGCAACGTAGGCATGGTAGATTTTTTTGATGTCGGTGCCGCAGATGCCGCAGGCGGCGACTTTGATGAGGACTTCGCCGTCAGCGACTTCGGGGACGGGGACTTCCTCGACGCGGACGATGCCCTTTTCGCGGTAGACGCCGGCGCGCATGGTTTTGGGGATGGGGCCGAGCGTGCGCGAGGCTTCTAGAGTTGTGCCGGTACGGCTCATCTGGCGGCGACCTCACCGAATGCTGACGCTGCGATCTTCCCCTGGTCCCGCGCAAGCAAGGGAATGAAATCGTCCAGAAAGTCGGCAAGATTTGAAATCGCTTTGCGACTGCGTTGAACAAAAGAGAAAAGGCCTGGAATTCGCCCGGGTTTGCTAGCGAGTTCACGAACCAAGTGCTTAACGACTAGGTGGCCCTCGCGGTCGGTTACCTTGCGAAAATCGATCGGCAATTCATCATCCGAACTGTCACTCACCGCACGGACTGCAATCGCCGGAACCTGAGCGCCACTCGCCATCGTGAGAATGAAATAACTCTCCATATCGACTAGGTCCGCGAAAACTCCCATAGTCTGTTTGGCACCGGTTTCGCCTACGATGTGGTTCCATGTCATCAGCTTGTGTGCAACCTTCGCGCCACAATTTTTTGCAACCTGCAAAGCATACCTATTACTTCTGATTTTTGAATCATTCTGGTAAGAGCCTATTTCCGTAGCGGCTACCACATCGCCAGCGTGCCACTCTGGCTTCAGTCCTCCCGCCAGACCAGTGGAGACACAGAACTCAGGTTTGGCACCAAACAGCACACGCAGACCGTCTCTGGCAGCGTTGTAAAGCGAGTTTTCCCAGCCCATTCCGGTCAACAAGACATCCACGGTAATCCCGCCCAGCTCAGCTTGGTAACTCAAAAGAGATTTGGAAATCTGCGGTACGTCAATCAGTTGGCATTCAAAATTGTGGCGTCTACGCCAGGCGGCGAATTCGGCTTCGACGGCGAAGGTGACTAGGATGCGCATGGATGATTCCGAACGGCGGCGTAAAACCGCCGCTACAAATTCAGATGCCGGGCTAAAGCCCGGCGGCTACGAAGTCAAAAGCACCGGTCTGAAGACCGGCCACTACAAAATCTAGGCGGCGGCGCGGGCCATGCGCCTGGCGCGGCTTTTGGCGATATAGCCATTGGCTTCGTACCAGCGCACGGCGCGTTCGAGGGCGGCGGCGACGGGGCCGGCCTTGAAACCCAGTTCGCGTTGCGCGCGGGAGCAATCCACAAACATCGTGTGGCGCGCGATCTTCACGCCTTCGACCGGAATGCCGGGTTCGCGCCCGAGGAGCCGCGAGAAAACCGTACTGGCATAGGCTACACCCAGGGCGAGACCGTGGGGAAGTTTCAGTTTGGGCGCGGGCAAACCGGTAATCTTCGAAAGCGCGTCGAGCATCTGCTTCAGGGTGAGGTTTTCGCCGCCGAGGAGATAGCGTTCGCCGACTTTGCCTTTTTCCGCGATGAGCAGGTGGCCGGCGGCGCAATCTTCGACGCCGACGAAATTGAGGCCGGTCTCGACATAGCCGGGCATTTTGCCGTTCAAAAAATCGAGGATGATTTTTCCGGTGGGCGTGGGTTTCCAGTCCCAGGGGCCAACAGGCGTGGTGGGCATGGCGACGATCACAGGGAGTCCATTTTTCGCGGCGCTGAGGGCTTCCTTTTCCGCGAGCCATTTCGAACGCTTGTAGTGGCCGACCATTTCTTCGAGTTTGGAGTCCGAGAATTCATTGGGATGCTGGGGGCGGTCGACGGCGATAGTGGCGACGGTGCTGGTATAGATGAGTTGCTCGACGCCGGCGCGCTTTGCGGCGTCCAGAAGATTTTTTGTGCCGCCGACGTTCGAATCGTAGATGTCCAGCTTGCGCCTGGCCCACAAGCGGTAATCCGCGGCTACGTGGAAGACGCGCTTGACGTCTTTCATGGCACGATCGAGCGAGGCGGGATCGCGCAAGTCTCCGGTGACATATTCGAGCGAGAGATCGGCAATGGCGCGATTGGTGCTGGAGGGGCGCATGAGCACGCGGACGTCATCTCCGCGCGCAACGAGCTGGCGCGTTACGTGACTGCCTAAAAATCCGGCCGCTCCTGTGACCAGCGTGGTCATGAGACACGGATGCTTTCTTCGCAAGGCTGGGCAGGCTGTATTTCGTTGCCGGGAGAGTGGCGCAGTTCGCTCGTTTTCGAGGCGGCGAGGAGCTCGCGCTCGAGGTAGCCCGAGAGCCAGCACCATTGTGAATTGGGAATCAGGTTTCGAGCCTCGCGGGCTTTGCGCGATGCGGGATCGCCGATAATGGCGGCGGTGATCATCCAACCATCGACATCCGCGACGGAAAGAATCCCGGAGAGAACCTGGAGGCGGGAAACGTCCGCGTCTTCGCGAATCGGCGAATGGACGGCGGTGAAAAAACCGGAGAGCCGAGCGGCGCGGAGACCGTCGAGCGCCAATTCGAATGCGCCCGGATTGCGGAGTTTCGGTCCGGCTGAGGGCAGCGGACCGTCCGAGCGAATGGTCAGAAAAAGCTGCGGCACGGGCTGGAACTCGTGAATGCGGCGGCGCAGCAGAGTGCCGCATGTTTCGAGAAATACGAAGCGGCCGCCTTGCACGATGGCGCGGACCAGGTGCGCGATCCCTGGATGCTCGAGAGGCTCGCTTCCGCCGATCCAGAGAATGGGCGCGGGACTGACAAGAAGGCTGCGAATTCTTTCGTGCGAAATAGGATGTGCAGAACCGGCGTGCAAGACCTCTGCGGCGTCGACAAAATCGACTAAAGGTGTTGGCCGGCCGCCACGCAAAATTCCCGCGATGCGAGCTTTTGCGAGTTTTGCGGAGAGCAGCGCGGGGAAGCGCATGCGGGTTAAAACCCGCTGCGCAGCCGGAATTCGCTGGGCTGGAACTTGAGAGCGGCGTAGTCTTCGGCGCGACGCGACTGATTGGAATAGCGCGCGAGGGCGTAAACCGGGAAGGAATTCCGGTAGAGGTGATACTTCAGATAGAAGACGCCGGGGAAGCCGGTGCCGGTGAAATCCGGCTCGCTCCAGGAGCCGTCTTCCCGTTGCTGATGGACGAGATAGGAAGCGGCTTTGGTGACCGCGGAGTCGTTGACGTCCGTGCCGGCGAGGAGGCCGATGAGACCCCACGCGGTTTGCGAAGCGGTGCTCGGGCCCTGGCCTTTCGTGAGCGGCTCGTCATAGCTGCGCAGGGATTCGCCGAAGCTGCCGTCGGGCTTCTGCACGGTGCGAAGCCAGGTGACGGCACGCTGGCAGTAATCGCGCGTTGCGAGAGAAACGGTCTCGAGCGCGCGCAAGACGCCGCTGCTGCCGTAAATGTAGTTCACGCCCCAGCGGCCGAACCAGGAGCCGTCTTCGGATTGATCCTTGAGAAGAAATTTTACGGCGCGCTGGATGGCGGGATGCTCGGCAGGCCAGCCGAAACGGCCAAGACATTCGACAACGCGGGCGGTGACGTCGGCGGTCGAAGGATCGATCATGGCGTTGTGGTCGGCGAAAGGAATGTTGCAGAGGAAGCCGCGGTCATTGTCGCGATCAAACGCGCCCCAGCCGCCATCGCGATTCTGCATGCTGAGAAGCCACTGGATGCCGCGGCGAATGGCGCCTTCCATGCGGGTCGGATCGGGATATTTTACGCGCTGGAGCGCCATCAGGACGAAGGCGGTGTCGTCGACGTCGGGATAAAAATCATTGCGGAATTCGAACGCCCAGCCGCCGGGCTCGGCGTCTTTGTTTTTGATTTGCCAGTCGCCGGGGCCGAGGACTTGCTTCGAAAGCATCCAGTCCGCGGCTTTGACCAGCGCGGGATGATCGGGGGGAAGGCCGGCTTCCTCTAGCGAAACCATCGCGATGCAGGCATCCCAGACAGGCGAAACACACGGCTGCATTCGAATGGTGTCGCCGTCTTCGATTTCGAAACGGGAGAATTCCTTGATTTCCCGCCAGGTGAGTGGATCGTCCGGGCTGTGGCCGAGCGCCATGAGCGCGAAGATGGAATTCATCATCGCGGGGTAAATGGCGGCGAGGCCTTCGGTGCGCTCGAGGTGATCGAGCATCCAGGATTTTGCTTCGCGGAGGGCGCGCTGGCGAAGCGGCTTCCAGGGAAGTTTTTCGTAGAGCTTCAGGCCGCGGTCGAGCGCGAGGAAAACATTTTTCCAGGAGAGGAGCTGCTTGCTCCAATCGAAGGCGGCGTCCTTATGGGCGAGATCCTTGAAGAGTTCATCGACGCGAGCGCGCTCGGGCAAGCGCCAACCGGGGCGGAGCGCGCACAAGATCGCCATGGGAATGACGATGCCGCGCGTCCAGGAGGACATTTCGTAGATGTTGATGAAACACCAGTTCGGGAGGAGCATCAGCTCGACGGGAATGGCGGGGACGAGCTCCCAGCCAACGGCGCCGATCAGCGCGAGATAGAAGCGCACGTAAGAATTGGTGTGCTCGAGGCCGCCGAGGCGATGCACCGTTTTGCGCGCCTGCACCATGTGCGTGGAATCGGTCGAATCGCCGGCGAGCTTCAGGGCGAAATAGGCTTTGCAGGTGGCGTTCAGTTCGGAGGGGCCGCCGGGGTAAATGCTCCAGCCGCCGTCGGGCAATTGTCGGCTGCGAACGTAGTTGGCGAGCTTGGCGATGCGCTGCGGCTCGGCTTTACCCAGAACGAAGAGGTAGTAGATGTAGTCGGATTCGAGGGTGGTGTCGGCTTCGAGTTCGCCCTGCCAGTAGCCTGGTTCCGCCTGAAGAGAAAGCAGGTGATTGGCGCCGCGCTCGATGGACTTTTCCAAGCGCGCCCAATCTTGCTCAAGCAGCGGCATGGGCGCCGGCGCGACGGGAATTTCTTCTCCCACTCGAACAGAAGAGGCCATGAACGCTCCCCCAGAGCGGAACTGCGAACCGGTGAAATGTCGAAGGCCGTCTGACGCACCGCAAATGCGATGCAACTGCCCGTTCCGTGGCACTTCGCGGAATTTGGGGCGGCGCGGTTAAGCTTCGAACAACACTAGTACTACTAGATTATCGCCGCCTCATGGCAGATGGTCAACGGCTAAGATGCCGATGGGGAACGTTGTGTTGTCAAAGCAAGACGCCCGCAGGGGCTTCCAAGACGCGCTGGACCAGGACGTGGAGGGGGCCGGGAAGGGGTTCGCCTTCGCGTTGGATCACGGATGGCTTTTCCTTCAGCAGGCGGGCTGGAAGTCTGGTCCAGGCCGGAGTTGCCGCCGGGAGCGGCTCCGAGGAGGAGCGAAAAACCAAGGCGTCGGCGCGGTCGAGCGCGGCGCGGGCCGAGTCCTTGAAATCTTCTTTGGCGGAGTCGAGCACTGCGATGTAGAGGCTTGGTCGCAAGAATTGCAGCAAGGAATTGCTTTCCACGATGAGCGGAGGAGGATCCGTTTCCGCATTCCGCAAAGTTTCTTGCAACGCGGTTCGGAGAAGCGGAAGGCCTTCCGCAAGAAAGCCTTGCTTGGTTCGCAGCCAAAACGATCGCTGGGCACCTGCCGCGAGAAACCGCGCGCTGTCCGTGCCGGAGTCCGACTGCATTTCCCAGTTGATGGCGCAGACATGCTCCGTCGGGGCGCAATCGCAATTGTCGCCATTCTGCGCGCAGACGCCGTGGCCGTATTGCGTAATTTTTCCGGCGATCCAATGGGCTTGCGGGAACGCCGCGATCACGTCGCACACGAGTTGCGTCTTGCCAATGCTGCGGGTGTGCCCACCGACGACGATTACGCGCCAGGGTGGCGAACCGTTTTTGCTACTTGGCGCCAAGTTTTGCCTCTAGCTCTTTGATGCGCGCGGCGAGTGCTGGGAGCTGTCCATACCACGCGTAGAGCTCCTTGAACTTTTCCAGGGGACGGGCGGGCGTGCCCCAAACGGTCTCGCCCGTTCGAATCGTTTTGCCTCCGAGGACTCCGCTCTGTCCACCGATCACGGAATTATCTTCCAATTTGCAGCGCTCGCCGAAACCCGCTTGCCCGCCCACGACGACGTGTTTGCCAAAGGTGCAAGAACCGGACAATCCCGCCTGCGCGGCAATCACGGTGTGCATTCCAATCTGGCAGTTGTGGCCAATGTGGACCAGGTTGTCCAGTTTCACGCCTTCCGCGATGCGCGTATCGTCGAGCGAGCCGCGGTCGATCGTGGTGTTCGCCCCGATTTCGACGTCGTCACCAATCTCCACGATTCCAGCTTGCGGAAATTTCCAGTATTTGCCTTCACCCGGCGCGTAACCAAAACCGTCCGCGCCGATCACCGCGCCGGAATGAATCTCGACGCGATGGCCGATGCGCACGCCGGCGTAAAGCGTGACACGCGGATGGATCCGGCAATTTTCCCCAATCCAGCATCCCGCTCCGATCACGGAGTGCGAGCCGATTTGCGTACCTGCCCCAACATGTGCGTCTTCGCCGATCACAGCGTACGGACCGATGCTGACACCCGGTGAAATCCGCACCAGGGGTGCGACAATGGCTGTCGCATGGATTCCCGTGGCGATGGGTGGGCGACCGAGCAACAATTCCGCCGCTTTTGCGAACGCTACTTTCGGTTGCGGAGTGCGCAGCACCGTCTTTCCGGGCAACGCTACGCCCTCGCCGGCGATCGCGCAGAGCGCGGCGGAAGCTGCAGCGCGGGCGGCATGCTTCGCCCGCTCCACGTAGATCAAATCGCGCGCTCCAGCCCTTTCGGGCGAGGCGACACCTGCCACTTCCAAGCTGCCATCGCCTTCGAGCTTGGCGCCGAGAGATTCCGCCAATTCCTTCGCCGTTCGTTTCATCATCAGCCTCACGAAAAATCGTAAACCCGTGGCTCGCCTTTCGGCCGGACACTCCACCTGCCATGCACCCAAACCCATTGATCCGGATATTTCCGAATAATGTCTTCAAGCACCTTCGCAAAACGCTGCGTATTTTCCCGGACGTCGCGCTCCACATCCCCCGTTCGAATCAATTCCATCGCTGGCTCAAACTTTAATCGATACTTTCCAGTGCTTTCATCCCAAACTGCATAGCCGGGCACCACGGCCGCATCGGTGTGCAGAGCTGCGCGAGCGATGCCGGTGGTGGTGCTCGCGGACTTCCCGAAAAAATCGACGAAAACGGCTTCATCCGGCATGGTGTTCTGGTCCGCCAGGACTCCGATGGTGCCCGCTTCCTTCAGAATCTTTAACATCACGCGCGCCGATTCATTCTTGAAAATCGCCCGGTTCCCTGAACTGCATCGGTAGCTATTCACCAGAGCATCGATTCGCTGATTGTCCAGCGGCCGCGCCATGAAATGGAGCGGGTAACCATAGAGGGCGTGAGCAAAGGAAGAGAGCTCCCACGCTCCGATGTGCCCCGTCAGAATGAGGACACCTTTTCCCTGCTTTCGGCCTTGGAGGAAATTCTCGTTGCCGTCGAGCACGACAATTTCTTCGATATTCTCCTTTGAATACTTCGGAAACTGCGCAAACTCGGCGGCCATCCATCCTAGATTGCGCACCATACCCCGGATTACGGCATCGCGTTGGGCCTCAGTCCACTCCGGGAACGCAATGCGCAGGTTCGTCTCGGCGGTTTTCCTAAGTTTCGGCGACAGCGCGTACAGAATGCCGGCCACTTTCGAGGCGAGCCGCCGTGCCAGGGGTCTAGGCAGCAAACCTAACCCCTTCAAGAGGAGCCAGACCGCCGCATATTCGAGCCAATCCTTCATTACGTGACCAAGTTCTCGTGAGTTTGCCGCAGAGCGACAGTATGCAAGAGGTCCGTCGCAGGAAGATAGTGGTTCAATGTTAGACTCAGCTTTCCGTGACCGAAACAACCGCTCCCATCGCTGTGGACCAGCGCACCAGCCCCGCCGCCCGCATCGGCTGGGCGATTCTGATTCTCGCAACGCTTTACATCTGCTATTTCAGTCATCTTGGGGCGATTGGTTTCGTGGGGCCGGATGAACCGCGATATGCGTGGATCGCACGGGACATGGCGGAGACGGGCGATTGGGTTACGCCGCGGCTGTATGGAAAACCCTGGTTCGAAAAGCCGCCGCTCCTTTACTGGGGCGCGGCGCTGTGTTTCAAATTATTTGGCGTGAGCGAGGCCGCGGCGCGATTGCCCAGCGCTATTTCCGCCTTGCTTGCTACTCTCGCGCTGGCCTGGCTCGCGGTGCGCCTCTATGGGACAGAAACCGCGCGCTGGCTGCTGCTTCTCCTGCCTACTACGGTGGGCATGATCGGCTTTTCGCACGCCGCCTCCACGGACATGCCCTTCAGCGCGATGCTCACGATCACGATTGTGTGCGCCGCAGTCGTGCTGGGCCTCAGGCGAAACGAGAACTCTCCCGTCCTTCCGCAAACGCCGTGGCTCGCCTTGGTCCTGTTCGGGTTTTTTCTCGGGCTCGCGGTTCTGGCGAAAGGCCCCGCGGGCATCATTCTCGTGGGCGGCGCCGTTTTTTTCTGGGCGCTCTTCACCAAGCGCTGGCGCGATACGTTCCGGCTTTTTCATCCCGTCGCGCTCGCCTCATTCTTCGCGACGGCGCTGCCCTGGTACGTCCTCTGCGCCCGCCGCAACCCGGACTTCTTCCGCATCTTCATCATTGAGCACAATTTCAAGCGCTTCCTCACGCCCGAATTCCAGCATATCCAGCCTTTCTGGTATTACGTGCCCGTTCTGTTGATCGCCCTGGCACCGTGGATACCCTGGGTAATTAGCTTTCGACCTCCCAAGCCCGCTTCATCCAGTGGTGGCGAAGTCCATGCCGCCAGCGCGCTCTTTTTGATGTGGGCCGTCTTCCCAATGGCATTCTTCACGATTTCAAAATCAAAGCTACCCGGATACATTCTTCCCGTTCTCGCGCCTTGCATGCTCTTGCTTGTTGCGTTGCTCCGCAAGCTCATCCAGCAAAATCATGCATTGGCCCGCTGGCCGCTCATGGGGATCGGAGCGCTTTTTGCGTGTTCAGCGATTTGGGCCTTTCATGACCTGTACCAGTTTCGCGATTACAGTCGAGTCCACTGGGCCTTTGTCGCCGGTCCTTTTTTCGTGGTTTTCTTTTCAGTTCCAGCATTCGTAGGCGGAATAGTTACAATCACCGCCGCGCTGTTGAGCCGCGTCAGGCTCGCGCAGACGGTTGCGGTCATCTCGTTCTTATTAATGCTGGTCGCCGCTCAGGACGCGCTTGGCAAGTTCAACATGGATCTTTCCGCACGCATTGCGGCGTCGGAAATCGAGCAAGTCGATGCCCTCAGCGTGTACGCATTTCGCGTGCAGAGAGGCTGGCTTTATCAATTGAACTTTTATTTGCACCGGGAAGTACCTCAATGGACGCCGGGACAGCCGGGTGTGGCAATTGTTGTGCTTCCGCGCAAGGCCGTTCTGGAGTTAAAGAGAAATGTAAAGGTGCTGGACGTTATCTATGATTTTTCTGAGGAGGCCAATATCCTAAGAGTGGTTCCTCTCAGCGATCCGGCTTCCCGGTAGCGGGCAATTTCAGCAGGAAAAATGAGACGACGCGGTTTTCGTAGGTGCGCTTATCGTCATCGTTCAAGCCTACAAAATTTCCATGGGCGATGATAGCCTGCTCGCGCGGCTCGGGGGCCTTCAAGAACAGTTGCTGGGTAGCCGCGGCGAGCTCCGGGTCGTCGAGCGCTTGAATGTAGAGCGTGGGGACGCCGGCCAAAGTGATCAGCTTCCGAGAGAGCGGCGGATCATCGCGGTGTTTGTAGTTCAAGAATTCAAAGCTGAGCTCGGCGGAACGCACCATAAACGGGAACCCGCCCAGGCCGTTACGCTCGACCCCGACTTTCACCATCTGACTCGGTTCGTCGTAGACCGAATCCAGAACCAGGGCGCGTATGCGCTTGTCATTTTCCGCAGCACCCAACGCCGCGTAGGCGCCGAGGTTGTAGCCCCAAACACCGAACCGTTGAGGGTCTACATCGCTCCGCGCAGCTAACGTCTCGATCGCCGCGCGCAGCTCGTCGGCCTCGCGGTAGCCCAGCGTGGTGAGCCCTGGGTTTCCGCCATGTGCCGCAAAATCAAAAACAAAAGCGTTGTACTGGTGATCCTGCAGGGCGGAAACGAGCGTCAACAGCTCGCCGCGGCTCGATTCGTATCCGTGACACAAGAGGATGGTCGGGGCGCCGCGCAGCCCGGGGAAAAACCAGCCCTCCCGGGCCCCCAGCCCCGGCACGATAAACGAAATAATTTCCGGCCGGCCCGGAAAACTGGCCATATTGATTTCGCTGCTGGTGCGTTGCGGCTTCACGATGCGGTACACGAGGAAACCGGCGATAGCCGTGGTGGCGAGCACCGCAAAGAACACCACCGCCAGCAGGGCCATCAATAGCTTCGTGTACCAGCGGGATGGGTAGCGAAATTCGTAAAGGATTTGCATTCGTGGTCTGCGAAATTGGTCCAGCGGACGAAGCCGCTCATTCCTTGAACATTTGATACAGATACAGTAATCGCATCGTAGCATATCTCTAAAGATGACTCCGCGGAAGCGCTCCGCTTTGTGTCGGATTTTGTATCGCCTCCCGCGGGCCCGCACCGCAGGGCCCCGCCGGAATCGGCTATGATAGACGCCGCGCTGCAGGGGCCGCGCTGCCCGCTACCTGTCCATGAACATCGTCGATTTGCGCCAGACCACCGTCCGCCAGATTGAGCCGCTGCTCGAAGAAGAGGCCCGCCACTGGCACGACGAATTGCATTGGGACTACCGCGGTGCGCTCGAGCTGATCAAGCGCTTCCTGGACGCCCACGCGCTCGCCGGTTGCGTGGCGTTTGAAAACGGCTCAGCCGCCGGGTACTCATTTTATGTCCTGGAAGAGCAAAAGGGACTGATCGGCGGGCTCTACGTTTCGTCAAAATTTCCGCAAACGGAAATCGGGCGCCGGTTGCTGGAAGAAATGCTCTTGTCCATGCGCGGGCTCCCGCATCTGGCGCGTATCGAAGCGCAATTGATGCCTTTCAGCGGCCCGGTGGACACGCCGCTGCTCGACCAAGGCTTTCGCCTGTATACGCGGCAATTCATGCTGCTGGACTTGCAGAAGTTGCAAGAGACGAAGCCCGGGGCCTCGGCGGGCATGCGCCTGACGCGCTGGAGCGACCGTTACTTCGAGCCTTGCGCCAAGTTGATCTATTTGGCCTACGCGAATCACGTCGATGGCGAGATCAACGACCAGTACCGGAGCCGCGCGGGTGCATTGAAGTTTTTGAAAAACATCATTCTTCTGCCCGGCTGCGGTCAGTTTGTTCAGGGAGCCTCGTTCGTTTTGCATCAGCCGGCAAGCGATGAGCTTGTGGCCGCAGTATTAACGAGCGAAGTCTCTTCCGGCGTCGGGCACACCACGCAGATTTGCGTCCAGCCCGGCTATCAAGGCCACGGGCTCGGCCGCATGCTCATGCAAACTTCCGCGGAGGCGCTGCGCGCCATGAAATTCAGGGAATTAACGCTGACCGTCACGTCGGAGAATCACGCCGCCGTGCAGTTGTACGAAAAGCTCGGCTTTCGCACGATCAAGTCGTTCACCGCGGGAGTCTGGCCGCGCTGATGGCACGATTCGAAGCACGAGGTCACTTCACCGGAGTCTGACTTTGCTTCCGCGCCTGCTCGAATTCGTCGCCGGGCACCCATCCGGCAAGTTGTGGCAGCGCGGCGGCGCTAAATCCCAGCACGAACCCAAATTTTGCAATCACGGCATCGCCGGTGAAGTCCATTTCGGGTTTGTACTCGTCACTGGGCTGGTGGTAGCGGTGCTCCGTGTAATCTTTGGCTTGGGCTTCGCCCCATTCGGCCGGGTGACCCGCGAACTTGATTCCTTCATTGATGGAGAACGACGGCACGCCCACGCGCGCGAGGCTAAAATGGTCCGAGCGATAATAATGCCCCGCTTCGGGCCGCGGATCCGGCCGAATGGCCAGACCGAAGTCCTTCGCAGCCGCCTGCACCACCGGATAAAACGTGGTCCGCTCCGCGCCGCTTACTTCCACTTCCTCAGGAGTACCTAGTGGAGGGACATCATCAAAATTCAGATCGACGGATATTTTTCCCGGCGGAACGGGTGAATATTTTCCAAGATATTCGGAACCAAGCAAACCCTGCTCTTCGGCGGTCACGGATGCGAATAGAATCGATCGCTGCGGCGCCACTGACGTTGCGGCCCAAACGCGAGCGAGCTCCAGCAAAATCGCACAGCCCGTCGCATTGTCGTTTGCGCCATTGTAAATTTTGTCGCCCGGCAGATTCGGATTGATCCCCAAGTGGTCGTAGTGCGCGGTGTACAACACGGCTTCTTTCCCAAGCACGAGGTCCGCACCCGGCAGCGTCGCCAGCACGTTTCTCGATACAAAAGGCCGCAGCTTGCTCGCCACGTGTGCCTTCAAGCGCACGGGCAATTGCAGCGGCTTGAAATCCTTCATCTGCGCGCGCTGAAACATTTTGTCCAAGTCCAGCCCAACGAGTCCGACGAGCCTGCGCGCAACCTCCAGCTGAATCCACGAAGCCGCTTGCAGCTTTGGCGTGTCATCACGTTTCAGGTAGGAGCGCTCGATCCCCCACGAATTCCGCACTACCTCCCATCCATAGCTCGCCAGGTCCGTTCGATGAATGATCAGCGTGGCCACGGCTCCGCGCCGGGCGGTTTCCTCAAACTTGTACGTCCACCGGCCGTAATATGTCATTGCCTTGCCTTTGAAAAAATCGGGATCCTCGGAGCTGGGTTCATTCACGAACAGCAACGCCACCTTGCCGTGCAGGTCAACGGTCTTGTAATCGTCCCAGTCGTACTCCGGCGCTTTGATTCCGAAACCGACAAAAACGATTGGCGCATCGATGTCCGCCGTTTCCGTCTGGCTCTCATTGTTAGTCACAAAATCCGTCAGGTTTCTCGCTTCGAACGATTTGCCGCCGGCCTCGCTGAAACTGAATTTCGTCTCCGGGAGAGTTCCCACTCCGACCATCGGCACATTCTGATAAAACGTGCCGTTATCTCCGGCGGGCTTCAAGCCGTAGGAAGCAAATTGTTTCGCAATGTAGTCCGCAGCAAGGTCGCCGCCGCGCTGCCCCGTTCCGCGCCCTTCCATTTCGTCGCTCGACAGGTATTTCACGTGCTCGCGCATTCTGTCCTTGTCAATGACAGGAGGGGCTGCTGGCGTGGCAGCCTTCTTCCCCTGCGCGGCCGCACGTTCCGTCATTTTCAATACGCCGACGCAAGCGAAAGTTGCCAGCAAAATAGTTAGGGCATGTTTCTTCACGGATTCTCCTCAAGCTGGACGGGACTATTTCTTGGCGCGATCCTTGAGCAAGTTTTTCAATTCGCTCATGAACTCCTGCACATCCTTGAAGTCCATGTACACTGACGCGAACCGCACGTAGGCGACCTTATCCAGCTTTTTCAGCCGGTGCATAATCATTTCGCCGATCTCCGTCGTGGTTAGCTCGCGTTCCGTCGCCTCGTGAACCACGGCTTCAATCTCTTCCACGATGCCCTCCAGCTTCGGCGTCGCCACCGGCCGCTTCTCGCACGCTTTCAGCAGTCCCTGCAAAATTTTCTGCCGTTCGAAGCGTTCGCGACGCCCGTCCTTCTTGATCACCATGTACGGGATCTCGTCGATCCGCTCATACGTGGTGAAGCGCCGCCCGCACTTCAGGCATTCGCGCCGGCGGCGAATGGTGTCGCCGATGCGGCCTTCCCGCGAATCAATCACCTTGTCGTCAATATGCGCGCAAAAAGGACACTTCACGGGGCTGATTCTCCTTGCCGGGCGGCACCTTCAACCGCGGCTTCTTTCTCGTGTTCCGCCATCTCGCGCAATTTCCCCAGGGAAAAGCCTTCATGAATCAACAGCGGCACGCCTGCCAGGCTGCACGCCGCGAACGTAATCAGCCACAGCACGACGGATGCTGCCGCTGCCGGTTCACTTTCTACTCCAAAAATCGCCGTATACGCAAGGAACGAGGCTACCTGCGACCCGCCGCCCACGCCCGGCAGTTGTACGGCCGAACCGACCAGCGTAAACGCCATCACCAGCATGGCATCGCCCATATTGATCCTGCCGAGCGCTCCGCCGAAACTATGCGAGACCCAAAGATAAACCAGCAACACCAGAAACCAATGCGCCACGGAGTATGCGATCGACAACGCTAAATCTTTTCCGCTCCGTATCGTCTGCACTCCGCGCGCAAACCCAAGCAGCATCCCTGCGACGCTAGCGCGCCATCCGTGCGCCTTCAGCCATCCTTGCAGCCTTCGTTCCAGAAGAGCCGTACCGTGCAGCCGCAGGTAAACGAGAAAAGCGATGGCTCCAACCACCCCAGCAGAAAAAAATAAACCCGTCGTTCGGGCTGCAACTTCCAACCTGGTTGCTGCCCCACTCGAGTCCGCATTCGATTTGAAAAGAAGAAGCCCAATCGCTGCAATCACGGCCGCGCTGGCCAAATCGAATAGGCGCTCCAGGACGTAAATCCCAAACATTCCCGAAACGGGCAGCTTCTCCTTCCGCGCCAGCAACAAAGGCCGCACCGGCTCTCCGGCGCGCCCCAGCAGAAAAATCGCCGAAAATCCGGCCAAGGTCAGACCGTAAATCGTTTGGAAATGCGACGGCCCCAGATTTTGCTGAAAAACCTTCCACCGCAACGCACGAATCGCGTAACACCCGTAAATGGCAAGAACGGAAAGAATCAGAAGGAATGGATTGGCATGACGGACGGCTTGGAGTAGTTTTGTGCCGCTGAAATCGCCAAGATGCAGCATCCCGCTCGAGCGGTAAACGACAAATCCCAGCACCAGCAGCCCGATCAGGACGACAAGAAGCTTCCTCGACGATGTTTGCATGCGCTGGCCAGCGTAGCGAGAGCCGCCATTGCCGTCAAGGCGCGAACCAATTTTTACGCAATCTGCAGCAAGGCAGCAATCCGGCTGCGCACTTGCTCCAAAAGTGATCGTGAGATTTTCCCAGCTCTTTGCGCTTGCCGCTGGCGCCAATCGAGATTCTTCAGATGGTCCGAGAGAATCACGCCGCCCACGCGAAGCCATGGCGGAATAGGTACTTCGAACGGGTAGTCTTTGGCATGACTGGTTACTACCGCCAGGCTGGTCTTCTCATTGTAACTCCGAGGCGAAAGAACAACCGCAGGCCGACGACCCGCCTGATCCCGGCCGGCTTGCGGCGTAAAATCGAGCCAGATCAAATCTCCTGCATCGGGCACGTACTCTCGGGCTACCACAGCTCTTTGCCTTCGGGAATGCCCCAGTCGGTCACCGTATGAACATTTTTCGGAGAGATCCCTCGAATAAGGTTTTTCAGCGATTGCTTTCCCTTTTTCTTACGCAGCTGCACCACTCCCGAACCTTCCACAGCCATCTCCAGGTGATCGCCCGGCCGAAGCCTAGCCGCGTCCGCCACAGTCTTGGGAATTCGCACGGCCATGCTGTTCCCCCATTTGGCAATCTGTGTCTTCATCGAACGCCACTCCTTGTAGTACACCGTATACACAATTCCCTGGACACCTGCCATTCCCACCTTCTCCTGGGAACTTGATGATCTTATCGGTGCGCCAGTCGGTTTGCCAGACGTTCTGCGGCCTCTTCCCCGGTGCGCAAGGCTCCTTCGCTCGAAAGACCGTCGAGGTAATCCCCGCAGAGATCAAACGGCGACTTCCACGACGGAGCCGCTTTCGCAGAGCGGACATCTCGCGCAATCGACCAGACGGGAATTGTGCAATGCCGATATTCCATCGAATCAGGTGGACGAAAAGAACTTTGCCGCGGCATTCGGGGAAATTCTGCTCCACAATGTCTGCCGCTTGTTGTTTGAGCGATTCATCATCCGCGTCCAACCGGAGTTTCTCCGGCGTGTTCCAGAGAAATACGCTGGTCATCCCCGTGCCTTCGGGACAGCGGTTCGGCGCGCGGAGGTGCTCCATTTCGATTTCCGCGCCCGGCACAACATCCTGAGTGAAAGCGTATCCAGCGTAAGGAGTATTTGGCGGCTTGGAAAGTGCCACCGCCACGTTTGCGACTCGCGAATATTGCGTCCGCGAAAGCGTCTCGCGCATATCCGGCGGGAGTCCCGGACAAAGCGCGGGCACACGATGTCCTGGAGTTGCGAAAATCACGGCTCGCGTTCGAAAGATACGCGGCTTGCCCTGGATTTCCGCCTCCACCTGCGCGCCACTTTCCCGTTGTTCGACGTGCAACACTCGCGCTCCCGTCAGCACTCGCACTTGAGCCACCGCCGTTTCCGGGATGCGATCCACACCATCGGTAAGATTCCATTGTCCGCGGACGAGCAGGTTCCAGGTGACTTGCATCGGAATCACGCGGGATGACGTCTCCATCGAGCCGCCGATGGGACCGTTCAAACCGGGACGGAAGACCCGTTCGAACAGTTCTTCCCCGCCGATGCGCCGGAAATAGGTCTGAGAGTCTTCATTGTCCAGCGCTGAACTGAGATGGCTGTGCCCATGACGGAGTGCGCGATGATGGCGCAGCAAGTCCCAGCCAAACCGCAGGCAAGCAATTCGCGCGCGCAAAGAAATTCCGCGATCCAACAGCAAATCTTCAAACCGTCCGCCGCGGTAACCGCGGCAACCGGCGGAATCCTGAATTCCCACTCCAAATTTGCCCGCGCGTACGAGCGGCGAAAGTTCCAGTCTCCGCACCAGCGCCCGCATGGAGGCGAATCCGTTGCCAAACAACGTCACGCCTCGATCGATCACGAATCCGTTCACGCGATCCGTGGTCATGCGACCGCCCACGCGCGCCTCGGCTTCGAGAACCAACGGCTCAAGACCCCGATCTTTCAAGCGGACCGCCGCGCCGAGCCCGGCAATCCCGCCTCCGACTACGATCACGTCTGCGTCGCCGCTTGCTGAGCCCAAGCGAGTCCTCCTTAACGTCTCGTCGCGGCAAAAAGATCGACAGCCTGCGTGCTGCGCGCATACTTCAAATCGTCAAATCGTTCCCGCAGAAATTTGTCCCAGTCCTGACGCTTGGTCACATGATGAATGACCGGTCCGAAGATCACGTAGTTGTGCGCGTCCCAGCCATGCTCAAACAGAAGTACCTTCCCGCCAGGCTTCAAGATTCGAATCGCTTCCGCGAAAAGTTTTTCGCGCGCACCGCCGGTGGGAATCTCGTGCGTGCCGAATCCAAAACAAACCGCGTCGCACGAGGCATCCGCCAGCGGGATGGTAAAATGATCCGCCTTCAACGGTTCGATTCGCGGGTTGGATTTCGGAGGCACTTCCAGGTCGCGCACGTCCTGCACGGCCTCTTCCGGCGATTCGCCCTCGACGTTCCAGCAATCCACGGATTGTATCTTTGCCTCAGGCAGTACGTCGGAAAGAAGAAATGCGTGGCGGTACGTGCCGATGTGCAGATCCGCAACTGTGACAGGCCCTATTAGGCCACCCAGTTCCACGAGCCGCCGGACATAGGCGACTCCGGGGTGACCGTACATTCGATACAAACCGAAGAGTGAGTAGGCCAGCAAGACCAATCCAATTTCCGCCAGCGCCATGGCGGCCCAAAACGCCAACGGCAATTGGAACAGCACTCCAATCACTCCCAGCGGAATGCCCACGGCAAGAAAATACTTCGTGATCCGCCAATAGTCCCGCCGGCTCACGTACACCGCGCGTCCCCAGTACCACCAGGCGGACGGCCGCTGCTCGGCAACCGTTCCCGGAAACCAGTGCACTCGCGTTTCGTTCGCCTTTGCGTTTGCACTTGCGTTTGCGTGTGACATATTTCCTCCTGAAGAATCTGTGAACCTTGCGCCGTCAACTTTCCGGCAACCAACCTGCTTCCTTCAAAATACCGAGCATTTTTCCCTGAAACGATTGCAGGAACGTTCGAATTACCGGCGCGCTCGTCAACTTCAGAAATTGCGCGACGAGATCCAGAACTCCATTCACCAGCGTACGCGTTCGGCGCTGCTCCGCGGACTCGTCATAAATGAAAAACAAAATTGCTCCTAGGTGCATCATCCACAGAGCCCACGGCAGCAACTGGCGCAGCTCGTCCGAAACTTCCACATCTGCCAACGCTTCTCGAAAAATGCCCACGCTGTGCGCCCGCTGGCTCGTTGTTCCCTTCCCGAAAACCGATAACGGATGGTCCGGTTCTCCCGCATAACGAAAAAGGGCCCCGAGAAATTTCCGGTCGTCCTTCAAAATATCCAGTTTCGAATGGATAACAATTCCCAGCCGTTCGCGAAGATCCGTCGTTCCGAGAATCAACTCTCGAACTTTGGCTTCGTGCGTTGCTTGAACATGGTTGTAATACGCCGCGACGATGGCTTCCTTGCTCGGGAAATAGTAGTAAGTCGCGCCGGTGGCCACTTTGGCAGACTTCGCGATATCACGTATTGTCGCTGCTTCGAAGCCCGCTTCCCGGAACATTTCGAGTGCCCTTTCCAGAATCAGCGCCTTGGTCTTCTCTCCGACGGACTTCTTGGTGGCATTCATAACCGGAATCCTATGTTGAACATGTTCAAATTATGGGTCAAGAAGCGGATTTTGTCAAACTTTTTCTGAACATGTTCATAATAGTCACTAACACATTTATTATCTGCCTGTTACGATGTGTACTGTCACCGAATGACCGAACTGCTCCATCGGATCGCTCCTGTGGCACCAAAATCGCGTGTGAAGCGTATTTGGAGGCAGTAGCCGACCGTCAATGAAGGCAAATGCCTCAAGGGAAGCGAGATAGTTGTTCTCTCAGCTTCTGTTTCAGCGCCTAAGATTTCAGGTGCTTGTGTCTTGCCACTAGGGTGAGTAAGATGCCCTGCAGAACGGTTGGGCAGTAAGGCCCTGATTCTAAGGGGAACATTTCGACAGCAGTTTACGTTCCATAGTTGGCAGGCCGAGATGGACTGCCGGCCGGCCTTTGAGAGAGCGCCGGCTCGCAGACACGCCTTGCACCGTAGCCGGTTTTGAGGCCGATGATACGTTGGAGCAGGATGCCCAACTGGTCCAGCAATGCCTCCAGGGCGACGGGTCGGCCTGGGAGGAACTTGTGCGTCGCCATACGCGCCGCATCTTTAACATTTGCTACAGGTTCACGGGAAACCGGACGGAATCGGAGGACCTGTCGCAGGATGTCTTCCTCCGGGTTTACCGCACACTGGGAAGCTATCGTTCTGCCCATGGCGGTTTCGCAACTTGGGCGACCAGCGTGACGCGCAATCTGCTGATTGACCATTATCGTAGGACCAAGAGGGACCGCATCACCGATTCCCTCGACGATAACATGCCGGTGGTCGAGAACAAGGAATCCGCCGGGCGCCGTCCCGATGAGCAAGCATTGCTTGGCGAGCTGAGCAGCCAGGTGCAATCGGCGCTCACGCGGCTTTCGCCGGAATTGCGCGAAGCGGTGATCCTGCGCGATTTGCAGCAATTGGAGTATGGAGAGATTCAACGAGTGCTGGCGGTACCGGAAGGAACCGTGAAATCAAGAATCAATCGCGGACGAATCGAGCTGGCACGCGTCCTGCAACAAATGGGAGTGCGGCCGTCATGAAAGGATTTGGGATTTTGAAGCGAGCGCGGAGCATGCTATGACCTGGACTTGCGAACAAACCGAAGCGCGCCTGAGCGATTATCTCGACGGCTTTCTTCAGCCCGCCGAGCAAACCGCTTTCGACCTGCACGTGAATGCGTGCGCGCGCTGCACGCCGTTGGTTGCCAGCGTTTCGCATGTGCTTGGCGCTTTGCACACTCTGGAGCCGGTCGAACCTTCTCAGCAACTCTTCAATTCCATTTTGACAGCCACGCTCGGCCCGCAAAGCTGGCGCAATGCCAAACGCTGGCTGCGCAGTTTTCAATCTCCGCGTTTTGTTTACGGCGTGGTCTCCGTCGCCGCCACGTTCATTGTGATTCTTACGGCTTCCGGATTCTCCTGGAGGAAACCGAACCTGTCGGATCTCGCTCCGGCCACCATCTATCGCAACGCCAACAGCAAGGCGCATCGGGTCTACGCCCGCGGCACGAAGTTTTTCAGTGACATGCGCGTCGTTTACGAGATTCAATCCCGTCTGCGCCAGGACAATAACCTTCCGACAACTCCGGAGAGCACGGTGCCGCAGTCTTCACCGAACGGACAGCCCGGCCGGACTGATAATACGAATCCCTCCTCGCCCAGGCAGCAGAACCGCGCCGACGAGATCGGCCGGAATCTTCAAGTTCTGGCCGCCGAGTGCCCCATGCTGACCGGCTTCTTTGGCGAGAGGAGAGATCCATGAAGTGTGCCGTCCATTCCGATGTGGACGCAGTAGGCTACTGCCGCAATTGCGGCAAGGCCATGTGTTCCACATGCGTGCGGCCCGTGCGGGACGTGCTCTACTGCGAAGATTGCCTCGCCACAGTCATTGGCATTCCTGGCGCCGCGCCTTTCGTTGCAACGAACACAGCGTCAGAGACCTTCGCAGTTCGCCCTCCGCCTGCTCCGCCGCGCCTAGGGGGCAGCCCCGGCGTCGCATTTTTTCTCGGCCTGTTTCCGGGGCTGGGCGCGGTTTACAACGGCGAGTACAACAAAGCCCTGATCCATATCGTCGTTTTCGCTGCAATTATCGTCGGCCTGAGCAGCGATCCAGGCGATGGAGGCGCACTCACTCTCTCTCTTCTTCTCGCAGGCTTCGTCTTGTACATGGCATTTGACGCCATGCGCACTGCCAAAGCGAAAAGCCATGGCGAATCCACAACGGATCCGCTGGAGGCCTGGAGCAAAAACCGGCCCGTGGGTCCGATTATTCTGATCGCGCTTGGCGCGCTTTTTCTTCTGAACAATTTTGACTGGTTTCCGCTTCACTTTATATGGCGCCTGTGGCCGCTAATTTTGATTGCCGTCGGCGTCTTGTTATTTCGCAATCGTCTCAGCAACCGCGAATAAACTGTGGATTTTTGGAGGATGAACCTCAATGAGTAACCGAATCCGTTGCGCGTGCCGGCGCTGCACCATTCGCAGCTTGATGGGCCCGGCGGTCATTATCACCGTCGGCTTGCTGTTTCTGCTGGATCAGATGCGCGGCGGCTTTTTGTCGTTCAGCAATACGTTTCCGATCATTCTCATTGTCATTGGCGTCGTGAGTCTCGCTTCGACGCTCGCGCCAATGGACGGTCACGTTGACGGTTCCTTTCCCCCGGTTCCCCCTCCGGGCGCGCCCGGCGCTGCACAAAGCCTGCCGCAGAATCCGTTCCCGGGTCCGGGGCAGGGGCAATAAACTTTTATGGCGAATTCCCGCCTGCGCAGCAAGTCAACGTTTCCCGGTCTCGCTCTCATCAGCGTCGGCGTGCTGCTGCTGCTCCACAACTACGGCGGCTTTAACATCGGCCATTTCATCTGGCACTGGTGGCCTCTCGTCCTCATCTTCTGGGGTGCGGTCAAGCTTTATGAGCGCACTGCGGCGAGCCGCGCTGGCAACGCTGCCACTTCCCCCATTACCGCCGGTGAAATATTTCTTGTCCTCGGTTTGCTTTCGCTTCTCGGCATCGTCGTCGCCGTGGACTACGGCAAGCAACATTTGCCTATTGACGAGTGGCCCGGTGGGATGGGCGACAGGTTCGAGTTCGATTTGGAAGTTGCACCGAAGCCAGTGCCGCCCGATGCCCGCATCACCGTCCGCAACGGCAAAGGCGACATCAGCGTGCACGCCTCGGATGAGCCTCAGATTCGTGTTTCCGGCAAGAAGCGTGCCAAGGGCTGGAGCGAGACAGACGCACAAAAGCTCGCGAAGCGTGCTTCCGTCGAGATCGTGCAAAACGGCGACGGCTTCGAAGTCCGTCCTGCCGGCAGCCTTGATTCGCGCCTCAGTCTGGATCTAGAGGTTTCCGTCCCAAAAAGATCCTCCCTCACTATCCGTAATGAAAGGGGCGACGTCGGCGTCTCGGACATGGCCACGCCTGTAAGCATCACCAGCGGCTCTGGCGACATCGAAGTCCGCAACACCGTGGGCGACGTCTCGATTGACACCCACAAGGGCACCACGAAAGTTTCAGACACCAATGGCAACGTGAAAATTTCGGGACGCGGCGGTGAAGTAAGCGTCAACTCAGCCACCGGCGGGCTGACTCTCGACGGCGAATTCTTCGGACCGATCACCGCGGACAAAGTGGCGAAAGGCGTGCGCTTCATTTCCAAGCGCACCGATCTCACGCTTACGCAGCTCAGCGGCCACCTGGAAGCCGGCTCTGGCAATCTTGAGATTACAGATGCGCCCGGCAACCTGAACTTGCGGACCAATCGCTACGACGTTTCTGTGGAAAATGCCGGCGGCAAGGTGAAGATTGACAATCGCGACGGCAATGTCGAGCTGCGCTTTTCCGCTTCACCGAAGGAAGACATCGAAGTCTCCAATGCCGCCTCAGGCATCACCCTCACGCTGCCTGGCTCTTCCAGTTTCGAGATTCTTGCGGATTGCCATTCGTGCGATATAGATTCTGAATTCTCCGCGGATTCCCTGAAGAAAACTTCTACCGAGTCCGGCGATTCTCACCTGGAAGGAAAGTACGGAAGCGCTCGCGGGCCCAAGATCATTCTGAAAACCAGCTATGGTTCGATTTCTCTGCACCGGACAAGTTCCGATATGCCGGTTCCGCCAAAACCTCCCACGGTGAAGGTTCCCGCTCGTCCATCTCTGCCGAAAGCGGAAAAGCACTAACTATTTGAAGCCAGCCAGCGAATTGAGGCCGCGATTTCGATTCACCGGAGCCGCCAACCGGAATCCGTCAATCCACAAGTTCGACGTGAAAATGCCCGCCATCCGCGTGTGAATTTACAAAGTCTTCCGCATTCGCCCATTCACTGTAGGGGCGCGGCCCGCGTCCGTCCCAGCCAGTCAGCTTGATTTTCTTTTGCTCCGCCAGCGTCGTGAGTTGCCACCGTATGCGCGACTCCGGCACATTGTAGAACGCGGAAATTCTCCGCGTGCTGATGCACGCCGATTTGTGAGTGTTTCGCGCAAGCCGCAGTATTTCTCTTTGGACGAATTCATCGGAAATCATAAGACGCTCCGTGGCAACAGTCGGTGGCTGACATCCCGTTTCTCGAACAGGCTCGCATGAAATGTTTTGGGCTGAGCGGGGAGTATATGCTTCCGCCTGTGATTTGCCAAGCTCCTGCCCGGTAAGAACGCCCCTGAATGCAGCTATCGATCCGCCATGCGGTTCAATTCCTTGTAGAAATCGGGGAACGAAACACCAGCGCAATCGGCATCGCGAATCACGGTCGGCCCGTCGGCTGCCAATCCCGCCACGGCAAACGCCATCGCGATGCGGTGATCTCCGCGCGGCTCAATCTCCGCCCCGCGCAATTTCCCCGCGCGCCGTCCCTCCACCTTTAATCCGTCCGGCCGCTCTTCCACTTTGGCGCCCATGCTCCTTAGATTTTCGGCGAGTGCCGCAATCCGATCGCTCTCCTTAACGCGCAGCTCTGCCGCATCGCGAATCTCGATCCCCTCTTCGGTGTAGGGCCCCAGTGCCGCAAGCATCGGCAATTCATCAATCATGAGCGGAATCTGCTCGCCCGCAAGCACTCCGCCCTTCAGAGAAGCGCCCTTCACCGCCAAGTCACCAACAAGCTCCCCGTGCGAACTCCTCAGTCCCAAAATCTGAACCGCGGCGCCCATGGATGCGAAGAGATCCAGAATCGCAGTGCGAGTCGGATTGAGCCCCACGCTGTGAATTAGGATATTGGATTCCGGAAAAAGTGACGCCGCGGCGATAAAAAAAACTGCCGAGGACAAATCTCCCGGCACATCCATTGATTTCGCCATCAACTTTCCGCTGCCATTGCTTCCGCTCAACCCATGAATACGTATCGTCCGCCCGTGCTTCTCGACCGCTGCGCCAAACTCCTCCAGCGCCAACTCCGTGTGATCCCGCGTTCCTGCCGGTTCCGTTACGCTGGTCACTCCGTCCGCGAACAATCCCGCCAGGAGCACCGCGGATTTCACCTGGGCGCTGGCCATCGGCATTTTGTAGTCGATCGCTTTCAGCCGCGCTCCGCGAATTTCCAGCGGCGCGAAATTGTCATCCCGCGCGCGAATTTCCGCGCCCATCTCCCGCAGCGGGCCAATCACGCGCTTCATCGGCCGCTTCTGCAGGGACACATCGCCCGTCAGCCTCGACGCAAATTCCTGCCCCGCCAAAATCCCGGAAAGCAGCCGCATCGTCGTCCCGGAATTCCCGGCATCCAGCGCCCGCCAGCTCGATTTCAATCCCCGCGCTCCGCACCCCGTTATCCGAACCGTATCCCCTTCCACCTTCACTTCCGCGCCCAGCGCGCTCATGCACCGCAGCGTGCTGTGGCAATCCGCGGCAGCAGAAAAATGCCGCACTTCGCTCGTCCCTTCCGCAAGCGCCGCCAGCATCGCATAACGGTGCGAAATGGACTTGTCTCCCGGCGGCTCCAGGCCGCCTGTCAAAAGCCTTGCCGGATGAATCGTCTCCTTTTTCATACGCAAATTCTAACACGCCACCTAATCTCGTCTCGAAAATCGCGGCGTTGTCCAATTTCTATTTTCAATTTTCAGGGCATTTTCCCTGTACTCCCGGCCAGTTTTTATAACGCACTTCCTGTCCCACGTTCTGAAATCTACCGGCCCGTCTATACGTATTATTGTGAGAGGAGAATTTTCATGCAAGCCCGCAGCACGTTCTTTCATTTCGCCACCCAGGCCGCGCTGTTGGTCGGCGCGCTCTTTGTCGTCAGCGTCCTTCTCGCGGCTATTCCCGGCCATCGCGCGCCCGCCATCCAATCACAGGGTTCGCAGCAATCCGGCTCGCAATCTCAGGAATCGCAAGGCATGGACCACAGCAGCATGCCGGGAATGGACATGGATGACGCCAAGGCCAACGAAGCCCACGCCGTCCATGACATGACGCGCGGCCATCATGACACGCACAACCTGCACATGCGCATGACCGCCATGCGCCCCGCTTCTGCGCAAGACACCGCGCGCGCCAACGAGGTTGTCACGCAACTCCGCAGCGGCCTGGAAAAATACAAGGACTACCACGTCGCACTGAACGAAGGTTACAAAATTTTTCTACCGAATCTCCCGCAACCCGAATATCACTTCACGAATTACGTCAACGGCTTCTTCGAAGCGTTCTCATTCGATGCTTCTCGCCCGACCTCCCTGCTCTACAAGAAAACTTCCGACGGCTATGAACTCGTCGGCGCCATGTACACCATGCCCAAGCGCGCCACCGAAGAGCAGCTTAACGCCCGCATTCCGTTGAGCATCGCCATGTGGCATCTGCACACGAATCTCTGCATGCCTCCCAAAGGCCAACCATTTCGAAACGCAGACTGGCACAAGTTTGGCTTGAAGGGTTCCATCGCCACATCGGATGCTTGCGATGCCGCCGGCGGCCGCTTCCAACCTGTCATTTTTGGCTGGATGGTCCACGTCTACCCTTACGAAGACTCGCTCGATAAGATCTTCGCCATGCATCACCACCAGGACTGACCGCCGTTCCTGTTCGGGGCATTCATCACTAAGCTGCTTCCCCGCGGCGCAGCGCAGCTGTTCTACGCGTTGACTTGCGTCTGAGCGCAACCTAAGATGACCTGTCGATGGCGGTTCCCTCTCCATGATCGGGCAAACCGTTTCCCACTACCGCATTCTGGAAAAGCTCGGCGGCGGTGGCATGGGAGTGGTGTACAAAGCCGAGGATCTTAGGCTCGGCCGCCATGTGTCGCTGAAATTTCTCCCGGAAGAGCTTTCGAAGGAGCCGCTGGCCATCGAGCGATTCCAGCGTGAAGCGCGGGCCGCGTCCTCCTTGAATCATCCCCATATCTGCACTATCTATGACGTGGACCAGTATGAAGGCCAGAGTTTCATTGTCATGGAATACCTCGAAGGCCACACCCTCAAACACCGCATTTCAGGGAAACCCATGGACATCGAGCGCATCCCGGAATATGGCCACCAGATGGCAGATGCCCTCGAAGCCGCACACGCCAAAGCCATCATTCACCGCGACATCAAGCCTGCGAACATTTTCATTACCGATCGCGGACAGGTGAAGCTCCTCGATTTTGGTCTCGCCAAGCTCTTGCCGGAACGGAAGGGCGCGAAACTCGCCCTCCAGAAATCCGGAGCTTTCGGCACCACGACTCAGGAAACTCATCTCACCAGTGACGGCGTAGCACTGGGTACGGTCGCCTACATGTCTCCCGAACAAGTGCGCGGCCAGGAACTCGATGAGCGCTCGGACGTCTTTTCGCTCGGCCTTGTCCTCTATGAAATGTCCACCGGACAGCGCGCGTTCACCGGAAACACTTCCGGCGTGATTTTCGACGCGATACTGAATCGCGCGCCCATCTCGCCGGTACGCCTGAATCCGCTGATCCCTCTCCAACTCGAACAGATCATCAGCAAAGCGCTGGAGAAGGACCGGGATTTGCGCTATCGCACCGCCTCGGACATCCGCGCGGACTTGCAGCGATTGAAGCGCGACACGGATTCGGCTCGCGCGCTTCCGTATCTGTCCAGCCCTTCCCCCAGTCAGACGGTTCGCAAGCATTGGCCTCATTTCATCTGGGCGGGCGTTCTCGCGCTGGTCTTGCTCCTGTTTGCATTCAACGTAGGCAATGTGCGGCAACGCCTGTTTGGAGGCGCAGGTGCCGGCCGCATCGATTCGATCGCCGTCCTGCCCTTCGCCAATGTAAGCAAGGACCCCAACACGGAATACTTGAGCGATGGGATTACGGAAAGTCTGATTAACAGTCTCTCGCAACTACCCAATCTCGCGGTGATGTCCCGCAACACCGTTTTCCGCTACAAAGGCCAGGCCACCGACCCGCAAAAAGTCGGCCAGGAGTTGCACGTGCGGGCGATTCTGACAGGGCGCCTCATCCAGACCGGCGACGAACTTCTCATCAGCGTGAATCTCGAAGACGTCCAGAACAGCCGCCAAATTTGGGGCGAGCAGTACAACCGCAAGCTTTCCAGTTTGGTTTCCGTGCAGCAGGAAATCGCCGGGGACATTTACGGCCGTTTACGTCCGCGGCTTGCGGGCGAAGAGATGAAGCTGCTCGCGAAGCGCCCGACCGAGAATGCCGAAGCCTATCAGCTCTATCTGCAGGGCCTCTTCTATTGGAACAAGTGGACCCAGAACGATTTCAAGAAGGCTGCGGACTTCTTTACCCAGGCCGTGCAGAAGGATCCGCACTACGCCTTGTCCTACGCGGGTCTTGCCGATACCTATAGTCTGCTGGGCGACGCCGGCTATCTTCCTCCGTCTGAAGCCTGGCCCAAGGCAAAAGCCGCCGCCATGCAGGCTCTTGACATCGACGATAGCCTCGCAGAGGCTCACACGTCCTTGGGTCTCGTCAAAGAACATTTCGAATGGGATTGGGCCGGCGCCGAGCGCGAATTCAAGCGCGCCATCGAGCTCAATCCGAATTCCGCAACCGCACATCACTGGTACGGAGACTATCTGGCGAACATGGGCCGCCTCGAAGAAGGCACGCGCGAAACGAAGAAAGCGCTGGAACTGGACCCGCTCTCGCCCATCACCAATACCACCATGGGATGGCAGTTCTACTTGGCACGTCAGAATGACCAGGCCGTCGACCAGTTGCGCAAGGTTCTGGAGATCGATCCAAAGTTCTCACCGGCACGGCGCATCCTCGAGGAAGTCTACGCGCACATGGGCAAATACAAAGAAGCTGTCGGCGAACGAGAAAAGTTCTTGTCGCTCTCGGGCGGCCCCGAGTTAGCAGCGTCCATCGAAGAAGACTTCAACAGGTCGGGATATAAAGGTGTCCTGCAAAGCTGGCTCGATGGTTTGACGGAACTCTCCAAGCACAGCTACGTTTCTTCCTACAGCATCGCCGAGTCCTACATGCGCGTGGGTGAGAAACAGAAAGCGTTCGAATGGCTCGACAAGGCCTACGAAGAACACGATAGCGGACTCGTCTCCGTCGCTGTAGAACCCATGTTTGAGCCCATCCGCACGGACCCGCGTTTCAAGGATATCGTCAAACGCATGAAGCTTCCGAATTAGGCTCCCGGCCCTGCGTTTCGTTCTCGCTTCTTTTCGCATCCAACTCGCATGCCACAAGCGGCTCTAGTACGCCCAGCCTCTTTCTCCTACCGTTTTCCATCTTCTCGTCCAATTGCCTCCTGGTACTCCCCCGCGTATGATTACCGATTCATGCTTACGGCCCCCCCTCATTCGTTTACCGCTCGTGCCCTGTTCGCGCTCGCTTTCTGCGCATTCGTCGCCCTTCTCGTGCCCGGGCCCAGCATGGCCAACGCGCAGGAATCGCGCGAAATCCTGCCTCTCAATCAAGTCCGCCCCGGCATGCAGGGCTACGCCTACACCGTCTTCGCCGGCGACGAGGTGGAGAAATTCGATCTCGAAGTCCTCGGCGTCCTCGACAATTTTCTCGGCCCAAAGCAGTCCATCATCCTCGTCCAGCTCAAAGGCCCCAAGGTGGAGCACACCGGCGTGGTCGCCGGCATGAGCGGCAGCCCCGTCTATCTGGATGGCAAGCTCGCAGGCGCCTTGTCCCTCAAGCTCGGCGTCTTCACTAAAGAACCCATCGCCGGCGTCACGCCCATCGAGGACATCCTGAGTCCTCCATCGCAAAATGCCGCGGCCCAGCCCAGCACGCAGCAGTTTGCACTCCCCAGTGAATCCGCTGCTCGCACCGGCTTCCCTTCCGGCTCCGCTCTTGAGCCCATCGAAACTCCCCTCGTTTTCTCCGGCTTTCAACCTGCTGCCATTCAGCAATTCGCCAATCAACTGCAAGGCTATGGATTGGTTGCGGCACAAGGCGGCACCGCCAAGCCGCGTCCGGAAGACGCGCATCTCGCCGCCGGCGACATGGCCGGGATGGTTCTCGTTCAAGGGGACGCCTCCATCAATTCCGCCTGCACCGTCACCGCTGTGCAAGCCGATCGCGTATATCTTTGCGGCCATCCTTTCCTGAGTCTCGGCAATGTCCAGCTCCCGATGGCACGCAGCCGCGTGGTTACCACGCTCTCCTCCGACCTTGCCTCCACCAAAATCGTTAATGTCGGTGGCTCCATCGGCACCATCACCGGCGACCACCTCACCGCCGTCACCGGAAAGCTCGGCGCGCCCCCGGCCATGGTTCCGCTCGACCTCACCTTGGTGGCCAACGAGGCCAGCTCACCCAAACAAAAGACGCTCCATTTCGAGATCGTCAATCACCCCAAACTCACTCCGCTCCTCGTCGCCATCACCACTTTCAGCGGCCTCACGCAAAATTCTCTTTACGGCGAAGGCACCACCCTCCACCTTTCCGGCGAAATCCGTCTCCAGGGCCACGCGCCCGTGCAAATCGAGAACACCTTTGCTCCCGGCGATTCCCTTTCTCCCGACAGCCTCCCCATCGCGCTCACCATGCAAGGCGTATTCACGCGTCTTTTTACGAACTCGTTCGAACCGGCCAGAGTCGACCGCATCTCCCTCCGCGTGGAATCTGTCCCCGGCCGCAAATCATTCACCATCGAAAGCGCCTGGCTCGAAAAGGGTGAAGCTGCTCCCGGTGAAACTCTCCGCGTCCGCGTGCTCCTGCGTCCCTACCGCGGCGTTGCGCGCGTTGAAGAAACTACCGTACACGTCCCCGATCAGGCCGCGCGCGGCACCACTCTCCGCGTCCTCGTCAGCGATGCCGATCTTCTTAATCGCGCCTCGCGAGGTTTTGCTTTTGCGGGAGCGGGCAGCCCCGACGGCCTGGATCAGCTCATCGCGCTTTTGAATCGCGAGCGCCGCAATGATCGCCTCTATGTCGGACTCTTCGTTCCTTCCCCCACTCTTCTCTGGGGCGACAAGGAACTTCCCAACATTCCGCTCTCCCAAATCAACGTCGTTGACGGCCGCCCCATCCCCGGCAGCGTCCAGATTCTCCGCGAATCCTTGTCGAGCGAATCTTCCATCCTGCTCGGGGGCCCCGTCTCCGGCGTCATCTCCCTTAACTTGCAAATTCGGTGAAGATTACAATGCCCAAGTCGTCACGTCGAGTAAGGTATTTCCGAATCTTTTACTTCCTTAGCGTCCTTTACTTCGTTTCCATCCCCCTCCATGCGGAGCACACCCGTCGCTGGCGCCAATCCACCTATGAAGAATTCCTGAAAGGCACCGCCCACGGTGTCGCTGTTCGAAGCGACGGCCGCCTCGAGCTCGCTCCCAAGTTCACGCTTCTCGCCGACGCCGATGCCTCCTATCTCTGGTCCGTCCGACTCGATTCGAAAGGCACACTCTTCGCCGCCGGCGGCTCTCCCGCAAAAGTATTTCGCTTTGATTCGAACGGCAAACCAACCGTCGTGTTCGACTCCGCGGACCTTTCCGCTCAGGCCATCGCCTTCGACTCCAAGGGCGCGCTCTATGTCGGCACCTCCCCCGACGGCAAGGTCTACAAGGTTTCCGCGACTGGCGAAAAATCCGTATTCTTTGACCCCAAAACAAAATATATCTGGGATCTCGCCTTTGCGCCCGACGGCACGCTCTTCGTCGCCACCGGCGACAAAGGCCAGGTCTTCGCCGTTGCGCCCGACGGCAAAGGCGAGCTCTTCTACGCCAGCGACGAAGCTCACATCCGCGTCCTCGCCTTCGACGGCCGCGGCAATCTGATTGCCGGCACGGAACCCAGCGGCCGCATCCTCCGCATATCTCGCAATTCGGGGAAATCCGCAGCTGAAGGTTTCGTTCTCTACGAAACTTCCAAGCGCGAAATCACCTCTCTTGCCGTCGCATCCGACGGCGCTCTCTATGCCTCCGCCATTGGTGAAAAGCCGCGCCCCGGCGGCTCCGCGCCCAACGTCGTGATTGCTACTCCGCAGGGCACAACCACCCTCACAACGGGAGGCCAGATAACTTCCGGCCAGTCGCAGTTGCAACAACAGTTCGTTCCCTTCCCGCCACTTCTCTCCAGCAGCATCTATCGCCTAAGTGCAGACGGCGCCCCGGAAGAACTCTGGTCTTCCCGCGAAGACGTCGTCTACGCTCTCGGTCTCGCCTCCGACGGCCGCCTCCTCGCCGGTACCGGCAACAACGGCGCGCTTCTTGCCATTGACGGCCGCGGTGTTTTCGCACAACTTGCCAAGGCAGGCTCCGCGCAAATCACCGGCATCGCCCGCAATTCTTCCGGCAAGGTTTTCTTGTGCACCGCCAATCCCGGAAAAGTTTTTTCTCTCGGTCCCGAATACGAGGCAGAAGGTACCTACGAATCCCGCTCGTTTGATTCTCAGCTTTTTTCGCAATGGGGTCGCCTCGAATGGTGGGGCCCGCCGTCTTCGGCCTCTGCCAAATCCTCCGCCCATTCGAACGCCCCGCGTTCGGATGCATCGCATGCAGCAGTGCATGCAGATGACCCGCGGCTCGAGTTTTTTGTCCGCACCGGCAACACCGAGGACCCCGGCAAGGAGTGGTCTCGCTGGTTCGGTCCCTACTCCAAATCCGGCGCCGCCATCGAAGCCCCGTCCGCGCGATTCGTCCAATGGAAAGCCGTCATTCACGATGGCCGCTCTGGCGACGGCATTGAATGGGTGAGCCTCGCCTATCTCCCGCGCAACGTCGCCCCGGTCATTGACGGCATCGCCCTTCAGGAACCGGGTATTCGAGCGCAATCGCAATCGACCATCGGCGCGAGCCAGCCCACTGTGGTAACCCTGAAACAGCCGCCATCGCCGAACACCACCGGCGTCACCATCACGCAGAGCAGCGCGCCCGCTCGATTCGAATTGCCGCCCCAAGGCACGCTGCAAAAAGGCTATCAATCCGTTCTTTGGAGCGCCCACGACGACAACGACGACGAATTGCGCCACGCCGTCTACTTCCGCGGCGAAACCGAACATGAGTGGAAACTATTGAAGGACAATCTCGAGCAGAAATTCTATTCCTGGGATACCACCACGCTCACCGATGGTGCGTACTACCTGAAGATCGTGGCCACCGATGCGCCTTCGAATCCTCCTGCCGTTGCGCGCAAGACCGAGCGCGAAAGCGAGCGTTTTGAAGTGGATAACACGCCTCCGGTGATCGAGGGCCTCCAGGTTGGGCCTGCTTCCGGCAAGATGACCGGCGGTCATCCCGCCTCCTTCACCGCGCGCGACGCTTCCACGGCGATCGAGCGTGCGCAGTACAGCCTGGACGGTGGCGAGTGGATTCTCCTCGCGCCGGACGAGACCGTTAGCGGCGCGCTCGTCGAGCACTACAACATCGGCCTGCCGTCCGTGACACCGGGGGAGCACACCTTAGCCGTGCGCGCCTACGATCGTTTCGAAAACGTCGGCAGCGCGAAAACAACATTTACTGTGCCAGCCGCAAAACCCTAGTCCGCAATTATCACGGGAATCTAGCCCGCGTGGGGTATCTGGTAGCGCCGGCTTGTCCTGAGCCTCGAATGACATCCCTGCCGACTCTTTATCGCTCTCTGCCCGACGTACACCATAGGCCTGCCTTCGGAGGCGGGCCGCCAATCACGCACCAATATTATTTTTGGAGTTTTGTCCGAGCTCAACACGAACAACTAACAACTGCCGTCTAGTTCGCCCACCGCTCTTGCGGCGGGATCGCTTCAAATTTTTCAATTTCCGCGCCGAACCCGATCCGCCCGTCTCCGTACGGCTCGTTTCGAACGTGCACGACTCGGGCCGTGCACCGCATTTCCTGCGCCGCGGTCCCCGTCACCTCCGCAGGCATTCGAACTGTCGCCTCCAGGGGCATCCCAACCTGCAGCGGCGCCGAAGAAGCAAAAAAGAACCCGCCCCGCGATATGTTCAGCGCTTCCGTAAAGTGCTCCGTCTTGTCCGCGGCTACGCCCAACGCCCGGAAACGCAGTGGGGTGCGGAGGCTGATGCGCGCTAATTGTCGGCGTTCGGATGCCTTCATTTGGGCCTCCTGCGCGGGAAAAACGTCTGTCGCAGGCTCTCGCAACAAAGGGAGGTATCTCAAGCGTAACAGAGCACCAGAAGCGGTCAAGTACCAAACCCCGGTGGCCAAAAGATACCAGTACCGCTCTGCCCAAGCCGCCTTGCTTTCGCCCTCGCCAAGAATCAAGCTTCAACCGTGCCAAAATGCCTCTTTCAATCAGCCCCACTACGCGCTAAACAAGGTTTTACTAGCCATGCCCCGGCCAAAGCGAGCGAAATGAGCACAGCGCCCCAGGTCGACAACACTGCCTACCAGCCTCCGAGTTGGGAGGCCATCCTCGCCGCTCACGCGCGCATCGCGCCGAGGATCCATCGCACCCCGGTTCTCACCTCGTCTTCGCTGGACGCTTTCGCCGGCGCGAAACTCTTCTTCAAATGCGAAAACCTGCAACGGACCGGCTCCTTCAAAATCCGCGGCGCGACGAACGCCATCTTTTCGCTTTCGAAAGACGAGGCCGCTCGCGGCATCGTCACTCCCTCCAGCGGAAATCACGGCGCCGCCGTCGCCTGCGCCGCCGCCTGGCGCGGCGTCCCTGCCTACATCGTCGTCCCCAAAAACGCCCCCAAGGTGAAAGTCCAGGCCATTGAAGCGTACGGCGGTAAAGTCACCTTCAGCGAACCGACCATCACATCGCGAACGCAAACCGCCGCGCGCGTCCAAGCAGAAACTGGCGCGCATCTCGTTCATCCTTACGACGACGACCGCATCATCGCAGGCCAGGCCACCGCCGCAAAGGAGTTGCTCGAGGAAGTCGGTGATCTGGACGCCGTGTTTGCACCGGTCAGCGGCGGCGGCCTATTGAGCGGAACGTGCCTCGGCGCCAGAGGGATTCGAACGTCCGTTCGGATCTTCGGCTGCGAACCCGCGCGCGCCGATGACGCCTACCGCTCCCTCGCCACCGGAACTTTGCAATCGCTCGATTCCAGCGACACCATCGCCGACGGCTTGCGCGCTTCCCTTTCGCCACGCACCTTCGCCATTCTCCGCAAATATGTCGATCGCATTCTCCTGGTCAGCGAAGAAGAAATCGTTTCCGCCGCGCGCCTCGTCTGGGAGCGAATGAAAATCATCATCGAACCTTCCAGCGCCGTGGCCATCGCGCCACTTCTGAAACCGGGCGTCGTCGCTTCTCTGAATCTTTCGAATCGTCCCGACGGCAGCCCCCCGAAACTTGGAGTGATTTTCTCCGGCGGAAATGTCGACTTGTCCGCCCTGCCCTGGACCCGCTAACCGGAAATCCGCCCTTTCGAAAGCATCTGCGTGTCCAATTCTCTGTACTGTTTGTGTAAGGAATTGCACAAACCGGGCACCTGTCAGCTCGAATCGGTTGTAACCATCAGAATTATAAGGACTTACATACTCGTCAGTTTGGATTGCGGTTTGCTCCTATACCCGATGGAAGGATTGGCTCCCCCCATGGGCATGACCGCGCAAGATCGAGTCGAAGAACACAAGGCAGCGGTATTACTGGGCCTCACAACCACGGAGCTCCGCCGGTTCTCGCGTTTATCCGGAATCGGTCACCTGGAAGAAAGTGTCCGCGGCCAGGAGGTGGTTTTCACTTACGAGGAGCTGCGCAGGCTTTGTCTGCTGGCGGCGCAGTCATCTAAATAGAAATTGGAGAAACAAGAGATTCAGTTTCCCTCGCATCACCCCCCCAGCCCCGGGCGCCTCCCCACAGGTTCCCGGGGCTTCCTATTCAGCACGGCAATGGTTCGTGCAGATGGAATTCCCCCGGTCAGAAACGATTGTCGCGGGCCCAGAGATTGATTTCTTCTTCGACGGAAAAGACCTCGGGAGGAGTCATGGAAAAACGTGCTTCGAGTTGGAAGGCCTGGGCTTCGAGAGGAATGTTGATCCACGAACGAGTCTTCAGAAAACCGCGAAGATAAAGACCGGCGTAGTTCTCCAATCCAAGAGAAGCCATTTGCTGCGCGTGGACGAGCCCATGGAACAGGGTGCGGGGAGCAATCGCATCGTTGAAAACAATGATGTCAATGTAGGTCACGGAAGCGAGATGCACGAAATCCGGAAAATGCCCGCCACTTATGGCAACGGCTTCGGAATAAAACGGCGGAGGCGGGATGCGCGCGCCGTTGAGAGTGATGGTTTTGACGGTCTCAAGCAAGGATTTTGAGAAATGATCCTGCATGCTGGACTTCCAAACGGGCGCAAGCGGCCCGCTTGCACGGTGATACAGCGCTCTTTCCTGCTGGAGATACGCGACGATCTTGGCGATCATTGCCGCAACACGCGCTTCCGGCAATTGAGAAGAATCCATGGCGTTCGACTTTCTTCACGGACGAACAGGGATGCTATTTCTCCTTCAGTTTGAGCTTGCCGGCGGATTTGTTTTCTTCGAGGAATTCGCGGAGTTGCGGCACGGCGTCGAGGAGGCGGATCCACTGCTCGTAATAAAGCGTGACGGGAAAACGGCCGAGGCCGTAAACGCTGACGCCGCCTTTTTCGCCGACGCGAAATTCGAGGGAGCCGCCGCGGCGGCCGCCGGTCTGTTTTTCCATTTCCGCGATTTTTGCCTTGAGTTCTTCGTAAGTTGGTTCGGCCATGGTATCTCCTCAGGTGGATGAGCTGAAGCAGGATTATACAATGCGTTTCGATTGGAGGAAGCACAGGCTATACTCCAGCGCGAAGGTGCGCTGTGGAGACCACCGTTCGCGGCGAGACGGGAGAGAAAACTCCATGAAACAGGTTCATATTTCTGTGCTGGGGTTCTTGCTGCATTTTGTGTGATGCTCATTTCGCCGGGAAACGCCGCGGCGCAGACTGCGCCGACATTTGTTGGCGTGCGGACTTTCTTGAGCGCGCCGTATGAGCCTGACCTGGACAACTTGAAAGCCGATTTCGCCGTGCTGGGTGTGCCGTTTGATGAAGGCACGTGGGGACAGCCGGGCGAGCGCTATGGTCCGCGGGACATGCGCGAGAATTCCCAGGAGTACGCGCACGATTTGACGGAAGGCTTTTATTACATCGACGGCGACCGCACGGTGCTAAAGGGCAAGCGCTGGGTGGACGTGGGCGACGTGGTGATTTATCCAACGGTTGCGCAGGAAACCAACGCGAAGATCACCGAAGCGGTGAAGAAGATTCTGGCGAAGAAGGCGTTCCCGGTTATTTTGGGCGGCGACCACAGCATCACGTTTCCAGTGGTGCGGGCGTACGATATTCCGCTGACCATCGTGCACATTGACGCGCACCTGGACACGTGGAACGGCGCGAAAGGAAATCTGGACCATGCGTCGTGGGTGCTGCGCGTGGCGAAACTGCCGACCGTGAAACACATTACGCAGCTCGGCATGCGCGGTATCGCGAACGACCAGGAAGCCATCGGCAACGCGCGGGTAATTCACACAAAAATCGTGACGAGTGAGGAGATTCACCGGCGCGGAGTAGCCGCGGCGATCGAGGCGATTCCGCAGAGCGACAATATTTACATTTCCTTTGACGTGGACTCGATGGATCCAACGCTAGCGGCGGGAACGGGAACGCTGGAGCCGGGTGGGCTGAATTTTGCGGAGATCGACGAATTGCTGAAAGGGATTCCCAGCAAAGGCAAGCTGGTGGGCCTGGATATTGTGGAAGTGAATCCCTACCGCGACCCTTCTGGGAGAACGGCCCAGACTGCCATCCGATTGATGGTGGATTTGCTGGGTGCGGCGTTTCATTAGCAGATGTCGTCGAGAGAGACGACAGTGGCAAAAATCGTCACATCCGCGGCTTCAGGAGCGCCTGGTAAACGGGCGTTTGGCTCAACGCCTGCACATTGGGCCACGCGGGGCCAAGCATACGCTGGGTCATGCCAACAAAAATCAGGTCGTTAGTGGGATCGACCCAGAACCAGGTATCTGCCGCCCCGAGCCAGAAGAAAGTGCCTTTGCCAACCACCTCGTCCGCTTGCAGCGGGTCGGAGAAGACCGCGCAATCGTACCCCCACCCCAAGCCGGGTCGCGGACCCATAAAAAAACCCTCACCGGTCATGAGACTGGGGGCAAGATGGTTTGAGGTCATGAGCTGTACCGTGGCTGGCGCCAGGATGCGCACGCCGTCCAGCTCGCCGTCATTGAGGAGCATCTGAGCGAAACGCAGATAGTCCTCCGCGGTAGAGACCATGCCTCCGCCGCCCGACGGCATCGATGGCTGCGTTGCATAGTCGGTGGGCACTCCCTCGCCCGGCTTGTCCGCGATCAGTTCGCCTTTTGGGTCTCCCGCATACAGCGTGGCAAACCGGTTCCTCTTTTCTTTGGGAACGAAGAAGCCCGTGTCCTTCATGCCGAGGGGTCCGAAAATGCGCTCCTGCATGAAGTCGGGCAGCGACTTGCCCGACAATTTTTCAACCATATAGCCTTGAATATCCATCGCCACGCTGTAGACCCAGCGAGTTCCCGGCTGGTAGAGCAATGGGATCTTCGCGAGCTTGTTGATCATCTCCTGCAGGGATTGGGATTGCAGCACCTGCTGGTCCTTGTATATCTGGTCGACCGGACTCGTCCCAAAAAACCCGTACGTGAAGCCCGCCGTGTGGGTCATCAACTCGCGCATAGTCGGGGGATGGACGGGGTCTTCCAGGATCATCTTGCCGCCCTGATCCACGCCCTTAAAAACTTTCAAATGGGCGAACTCCGGGATGTACTGCGCCACCGGATCCGAAGGATGCCATTTGCCTTCTTCAAAGAGAATCATCATGGCAACACCGGTGACCGGCTTGGTCATGGAAAAGATGCGAAAGACCGTATCCTTTATCATCGGAGCGCCGCTCGCGATGTCTTTCTTGCCGTAGGTTCTCTCCTCGACCACTTTGCCGTGGCGCGCCAGAATGGTTACGACGCCCGCAAGCTGCTTCTTGTCCACCTCCCGCTGCATCGTCGCATGAAGCCGCTCGAGTCGCTCCGATGAAAAGCCAAGCGCCTCCGGCTTGTTCTCGGCGAGATTGGGCGTTTTCTTGTTCGCTTGCTGAGCGTGCGTCTGCTGCGTGCCGGCAACAAGGAGCAGTCCCGCGAGCAGCGATTGCGCGAAACGCGAGCGTAGTATGTTCTTCATTCTCCAACTCCTGATGGCTTTCCGGAACTGGCGTGGATGACAGGACACCCTGGTAGACCCGCACGGTCGAGGTGGTAACCGGAATTTCCGATGTAGACCAATGGCTCGGGCATCATACGCTTCTCCTGCCCTTGGCACAACGAACCGTATCGCGCCATCGCGCCATCTAAAATGTAACCAGAGGGGACAACGTCGCGCCATTTAATATGTAACCCGAGACAAAGACGATTTGGGGAGGGTTCATTTGGGGCGCAAGGGGAAATGGGAGTATTTCCGAGTTATTTATGGGCGGTATTGCAAAGCAGATCGTAAAGCGAAGCGTGAAATGTTGAACGAATTTTGCCTGACCACGGGCTATCACCGAAAATACGCCATACGCATATTGAACGGCCCAGCACCCGGGAAGCGACCCGCTCGGCCGGTACGAAAACGCGGGCTGAGCTATGGGCACGAACTCCTATCCATCCTGACAAGCGTATGGGAGGCGGCCGGATATCCCTGGTCGGTGCGATTAAAAGCGCTGCTGCCGGCCTGGATGCCATGGATCCGCAAGCGTTTCAAGTTAAGCCCGGAGATCGAGAAACAACTGCTCTCGATCAGTCCGCGGCAGATGGACCGTCGACTGGCGGTCCAGAAGAACCAACATAGGCGGCGGATTTACGGACGCACCAAGCCGGGTTATCTGCTGAAGCATCACATCCCGGTGAAGAAGTCACCAGGCTTCACGGAAGTCGATTTGGTCTCCCATTCCGGGAATTCGGGCGAAGGAGAGTTCGGCTAATTCACTGAACGTCACCGACATGCAAATGACCTGGACGGAGACACGGGCTCTGCTGGGGAAGGGGCAAACCGCTGTGCAGCAAGCCCTGGATGAGATCGCAGGGATGCTGCCCTTCCGGCTTTTGGGCCTGGACTCGGACAACGGATCGGAGTTCATCAACTGGCATCTGCAGGCATGGTGCAAACGGAAGCAGATCCAACTCACGCGAGGACGTCCGTACATGGTTGAATCTGTACCTGCCCTCGGTGAAGCTGCTGAAGAAGATTCATGTGGGATCGAAACTTCGGCGCGTCTATGATGGTCCGAAGACTCCCTTGGAACGAGTGGTGGCATCGAAGCAGGGGGACGCGGCGCAAATATCCATTCTGAAAGAGCTGCAAAGATCTCTCGATCCGTTTCAGTTAGCAAAAGTCATCGACAGGAAACTCGAACGGATCTACCGCCTAGCGAACCGGCGGCTGAGTCCGCAAGCGCAGGAGAAACTCGCGTCCAGCCAGGCACAAAGTAGCCGGCGAAAAGACTGTGGAAAAGCCGCTCGCTTCGCGAGCTTGGAAATCCCTTCGGGATTCCCACTTTCCCACAGCCACAACAACAACAAGCGAGCTCCGGTTACATATCAAATGGCTCGACGGGGATCGCTAGGGTTACATTTTTAGATGGCTTGACGGGCGAACCTGCCACCACAGCAAGCCCAATTGGCACCGCGGGAACAAACCGCCTCCTGATAGGTACGGTCACCGGAAATTGACCCACCGCCATAATCGAACAAGATGGCATTTATGCCCCCGACGCCATAATATCAAGAGGGACGTGGGTCCTCTTTCAGGCCAGCTTACCCAACGTCTTGAATTCGTCGCCACACGGAGACCATGGCCTTGTCCGAGCAGCGCCCAGCCATGCGGCACGCAGCACCGATCGCTTCTGGCGATCCACGCCTCAATGCGCAAATTGACTCATTGCTGGCCGCCCGGCATTCCGATCCTTTCGCGCTCCTCGGTCCGCATCCCGTGAAGGACGGCTGGGCCGTCCGCTTCTTCCTCCCCTGGGCCGATGCCACTTCCATTTCCCTGAAGCCCCTCGCCGTTGAAGGACATACGCTTGCTCCCGCTAAAGTCACCGATGCCGTGAAACTCCGCCCCGAGGGATTCTTCGAAGCCACCTGGCCTTCGAATCAGACCAGTCCACCCACCCCGGGCAGCTACAAAATTCAAGGTCGCACGCACGAAGGAATCCCGTTCGAAACCTACGACCCCTACGCATTCCCTCCCGTACTTACCGAATTCGACCTCTATCTCATGGGTGAGGGCCGCCACTACGACACCTACGAAAAACTCGGCGCCCACGTCATAACTCTCGAAGGCGTCCGCGGCGTCCACTTCGCGGTGTGGGCGCCCAGCGCAAAGCGTGTCAGTGTCGTTGGTGACTTCAATGGTTGGGACGGCCGGGTCCATCCCACGCGTGCCCGCGGCTCTTCCGGCATCTGGGAAATTTTCCTCCCCGGGCTCGACGAAGGCGCAGTCTACAAATACGAAATCGTCGGCCCTAGTGGAAACATCCTGCCGCTCAAGGCCGACCCCTACGCCTTCCGCGGTGAGCTCCGGCCCAAGACCGGCTCCGTCGTCGCCCGTCTGGATCACCACAAATGGAACGACGCCGCATGGATTTCGCAGCGCGCCCAGAAAAACTGGTTCGAAGCGCCCGTCTCCGTCTACGAAGTGCACCTTGGCTCCTGGCGCCGCGTTCCCGAAGAAAAGGATCGCTGGCTGACCTACGGCGAGCTCGCCGATCAGCTCATCCCCTATGTGAAAGATCTCGGCTACACCCACATCGAGCTACTCCCCATCATGGAGCACCCCTTTGACGGCTCTTGGGGTTATCAAACGCTCGGCTACTTCGCCGCCACCAGCCGTTACGGCTCTCCCTCAGAATTCATGGAATTTGTAGATCGCTGCCATCAAGCCGGAATTGGCGTCATTCTCGATTGGACTCCCGCGCATTTCCCGCGCGACACGCATGGCCTCGCGCAATTCGACGGCACGCATCTCTACGAACATGCCGACCCGCGTCAGGGCGCGCATCCCGATTGGGGCACGCTCGTCTACAACTACGGCCGCAACGAAGTCCAAAACTACCTGATTTCGAACGCGCTCTTCTGGCTCGACAAATATCACATCGATGGCCTGCGCGTGGACGCTGTCGCCTCCATGCTCTATCTCGACTACTCCCGCAAACCCGGCGAATGGGTGCCCAATCAATTTGGCGGCCGTGAAAATCTCCCCGCCATCGATTTCATCAAGCGCATGAACGAAGTTGCTTACGGCAAATTCCCCGGCGTCCTCACCATCGCCGAGGAATCCACTTCCTGGCCCGCCGTCTCGCGCCCCACCTATCTTGGCGGCCTCGGCTTCAGCTTCAAATGGAACATGGGCTGGATGAACGACACGCTAAAATACTTTTCTCACGACCCCGTCCATCGCAAGTACGAGCACAACAAGCTTACCTTTTCACTTCTCTACGCCTTCACCGAAAATTTCCAGCTTCCCTTCTCTCACGATGAAGTCGTTCATGGAAAAAATTCTCTGCTCCACAAGATGCCCGGCGACATGTGGCAGCAATTCGCCAATCTCCGTCTTCTCTACGCCTATCAGTACGCACATCCCGGCAAGAAACTCCTTTTCATGGGCCAGGAATTTGCCCAGCGCCGCGAATGGACCGAAGCGCACAGCCTGGACTGGGACTTGCTCCAGCACGATTCCCATCGCGGCATCCAGAAGCTCATCACCGACCTCAATCATCTCTATGCCGCCGAGCCCGCCCTCCATCAAGTCGAATTTGACTGGCATGGTTTCGAATGGATTGACGCCAACGATTCGGACAACAGTGTTCTCTCCTTTATCCGCCGCGGAAAAAATCCCGAGGATGTAGTCGTCGCCGTCATCAACGCCACGCCTGTCGTCCGCGGCGGTTATCGTCTTGGTGTCCCGAACCCCGGCTTGTACCGTGAAATCATGAACACCGACGCCATCCACTACGGCGGTTCGAACGTCGGCAACATGGGCGGCCAGCAAGCAGTGGACGTCCCCGCCCAGGGCCGTCCTCATTCCCTGGTCCTCACCCTCCCTCCCCTCGCCGCCGTCTACATGAAGTGGACACCGAAATCCTGAGGAAGTTCATCAAACAGCAGACATGCCCCAACAAGTACAAAACCAGGCAGAAGTCCCTCAAGCGACGGCTGGACCGCACAGGGAGAGGATCTTCCTTTTCGATCCGAAGCTCCTCAATTGGTCCGGCATCGCCTTCGCTGTCCTGCAAAGCGCCTGCACCGCCGTCATCGCCATCAGCGGCGCGCGCGTCGCCATTGGCCTAAGCGCACTGGTTGCCGCCGCAGGCATCCATGCACCCGCCCACGGCTTTCATCAAGACGCCATCCGCATCCCCATGATGACTCTGGCCTTCCTGGGAGCCGTTCTTAATCTTTATGTGATAGGAAAAGTGCGACGCTTGCGCAGCCGCCCCGCGTCACAGTGGCGTCAGCAACCCGTGATGAAGAAAAGACTCAATTCCGAGCGTTTTCAAGTCACTCTCTCCATCCTGACCCTGCTTCTCCTCGCTGCTGAATGGATCACTCACCCGCTGGTTCACCGTGTCCCTTAATGCGAGGCCGGAATAGGTTTCTTTATTCTTTCTTGGGATCCTTCTCGGAACTCTCCAACTCTTTCTCCAGCCGCTCATGCAATTTCTTGCTGTACCCCACCGGCAATTCAAACGTCCTGTCGTCCGCCGTCAAAACCAAAATGTTCCGCGTCGAATCCAGTATCGCCGAGCAAATTTCGCAGTGTTCCAGGTGGCGCTCGATATCCTCCCGCAGCTCGGCATCAATAGTCTTGTCGATGTATTCGGAGATGTGCTCCCACACGTGTTTGCAGTCAAGTTTCATCATGCTCTCCCGAAGAACCACCTGCGTGAAGGGGCCGTTGTTCTCAGGAAAGGAACCAGCCGCTTTTGCAGCAGGATTCGCGCGCGGTGCAGCCGCACTTTCACAACGTTGGCGTTAATCCCTAGCGCCTGCGCCGTTTCCTCCACGTTCAGCTCTTCCAGGTCTCTTAGTGTGAAAACTTGCCGGTAAATGTCGGGGAGCTCCGCGACCGCGCCCCTCAACGCTTCTCGAATTTCTTTTCGTTCCAAAGCTTCCAATGGAATTTCGCGCCAGTCCGTCAGTGGCGCGGGAGTGTAGTCCCCTTCATGCCCCTCAGCTTCTTCTTCAATCGATTCCTCCGCGGCAGTCTTTGCCTTCCGCAGCCGTTTCCGCCCTTCATTGATCGCAATCGTCGTCAACCAAGTGCTGAACTTAGCGTCACCCCGAAATGATTTGAGGTGGCGGTAAGCATTGATCATTGCTTCCTGCGCCCCATCCTCGGCGTCTGCTTCGTTCCTCACAATCGAGAACAACGTCAGGTAAACCATCCGCTCATACGGCCGAATCAACTCATGAAACAGTTCTTTCTCGCCACCGAGTATCCGCGCGATCAGTCCCGCCTCATTTGTCTCCGTCATTCGCATATCAAACTGTGGCCGCCCTCTTCAACCTTGTGCTGAGTGTAGTCGAACCAAGGCGGGACATTTTTTGCTTCCCACACTTTCTCTTTTAGAACTTCTCCAGTCTCGCCACGCCAAAAATCGCGTGAAATCTTTCGCAGTAAATCGCCACCGCCTGATACTGATTCAAGTCCGCCGTCGCTGGCAAATCATAATTCTGATCGCCCTGATTCCCTTTCAGCGAACCAAGCTCCACGCCATCGAGGTCGCCTTTCACGATTTCCTGCCCAAGTGCCTTGTCCTCCCCACGCACCAGCAGCACGTGCACGTCCGGCCCATTCGAAGTCGTGAAATCCGAAAGCCGCAAATATTGCTTGCCATCGGAGGACTTATAAATCGTCGCCCGCCCGCTCGTCGCGTGAACCTTCCCTTCCAGCCTGCCCGTATACAGCGCCTCCGGCTCCGCGCTCAACGCGGCTGGCGCTGCCTCATTCACCTTCTGATTGATGAACAGTTTCTCCGGCCGGAACGCCCACCATGCCGCCGCCAGCACTGGAATCCCAATCGCCGCCAGAATCCTTTTTTTCCGTGACACCCACGAACCTGTATTTGTATTCATCGTTTTTTCTCCGAAGAATCAGACCGGGCAGGTCCAGCCCGCCCGGTCTCCTCTTCTTTCGATTCCTTAGAACTTCTCCAGCGGCGCCGCGCCAAAGTTTGCGTTGAACCGCTCGCAATAGATCGATACCGTCCGGAATTTCGTCAGGTCCGTTCCCGCAGGAATTTCATAATTCTGGTCGCCTTCATTCCCCTTCAGTTTTCCCAGCTCCAGCTTTTCCGTGTTGTCTTTCAGGAAGTTGGCGTCATCCATGGCATCGGTCGTCGCCACCAAAATCACGTGTACATCCGGCCCGTTCGAAGTCTTGAATTTGGTCAGCCGCAGCACCAGCTTTCCGTCCGCCTCCTGATAGATCGTCGCCCGGCCTTCCGTCTTGTGCACTTTCCCGTGGAACTTGCCCGTGACTAGAGTCTTCGCCTTGCCCTCGTGCATCATTTTGTCGTCCTGCATCTTGTCCTGCTTCACGTCGTCTTGCTTCATCGGCTCCTGCGCGTATACCGATGGCTGAAGCGAGAAAGCCGCTGCGAGCGCCGCAAGTGCTAATCCTGTCTTGATCGTCCGAACCATTCGAATCTCTCCTCTATATGGAATCTCCGGGGAGCCCTTTGAGACTCATCCCCGTTCGCCTCATACGAGTCCACAATTCTGCAAAGGTTACCGCCGAGTGCCAACTTCCTTGGCCATGCTCCGAGATGCCGCCTGGCCACGTCCAATCTCTCCGCTCCACCCTCCCTCCCCTCGCCGCCGTTTTCCTGAAATGGGTTCCCGCAAAAGCGTAATTTCTCCGTGTCACCTCGTATCCTCCCGTTGCATCCAAAAACCAATTAGCGCAAAGTAGAGCCGTTTACGACTCCTTGGCCGGGTCCTCGGCTCATTTCAGTAGTGGATGGTCCTGAAATTTCTTGGAGGCGGACTGTGACTTCCTTTTACCTCAACGGAAAATCTGTATCAGTCGACGATGATCTTTCCACACCCCTGCTCTGGGTCATCCGCGATTCCCTTGGTCTGACTGGAACGAAATTCGGCTGCGGCATGGCCCTCTGCGGAGCCTGCACCGTGCATCTCGACGGCAAGGCCATCCGCTCTTGCGTTTCTCCGCTTTCGCGCGCCGCGGGAAAGCGCGTCACCACGATCGAAGGTCTTTCGAACGACCTCTCTCACCCGCTGCAGCGCGCCTGGATCGAAGTCGACGTCCCGCAATGCGGCTACTGCCAGTCCGGGCAAATCATGAGCGCCGCCATCCTGCTGAAAGAAAATTCCAAGCCAACCGACAAAGACATCGACGAAGCCATGTCCGGCAACATCTGCCGCTGCGGAACCTACCCGCGCATCCGCCGCGCTATTCACCGCGCCGCCGAAATGGCCGCGGAAAAGAGGTCGTCATGAGCCGCTTTGAGGAACACATCGAGACCACCCCGGAGTTATCCGCCGCTGAGCATTCGAATGTCACCTCCGCAAAATCGTCGCGCATCGCGCGCCGCGATTTTCTGAAAACCACTGCAACGATTGGCGGTGGCTTGTGGATCTCTGCCTACGTGCCCGAGCTGGCCGCGCACCCTGATTCGAAAGCTCCGGCAAGCGCCACTGTCTTCGCGCCCAACGCCTTCCTTCGAATCGCGCCCGACGACACTGTCACCGTCATCTCCAATCACTCCGAAATGGGCCAGGGCATCTACACCAGCCTGCCCATGCTCCTCAATGAAGAGCTCGAAGCGGACTGGTCCAAAATCAAAGTCGAAGCCGCTCCTGTCGACCCCGTGTACAACCACACGCTGTACGGTGTTCAAATGACTGGCGGCAGCAGCACCACGCCATCCGAATGGGAACGTTTCCGCAAAATGGGTGCGATGGCGCGCATCATGCTCGTGGATGCTGCTGCGCAGAAATGGGGCGTCCCCGCTTCCGAATGCCGCGTCGAAAAAGGCGTGGTGATTCACTCCGCCTCCGGAAAGAAAGCTACGTACGGCTCTCTCGCCGACGCCGCTTCGCAATTGAAACCACCTGCAAACGTTCCGCTGAAAGATCCAAAGCAATTCACCCTGATTGGAAAGCCTGTACGCCGCTTGGACACTCCTTCCAAAGTCGACGGCACCGCTCAGTTCGGCCTTGACGTTCGTTTGCCGGGCATGGTGTTTGCCCTCGTCGCACGGCCACCGGTGTTTGGCGGCAAAGTCGTAAGTTTCGACGCCGCCGAAGCCCTCAAAATTCCCGGAGTTCGCGCCGTCGAACAAATTCCATCCGGTGTTGCCATCGTCGCGGATCGCTTTTGGCCCGCAAAACTCGCCCGCGAAAAAGTAAAAATCACCTGGGACGACGGCGAAAACGCAAAACTCTCGACCTTACAAATGCTCGCCGATTTCTCCAAGCAGTCGGCGACTCCCGGAAACATCGCAAAAAAAACCGGTGACCCCGCCGCCGCTTTGGCAGGCGCCGCAAAAACCATCACCGCCGAATACGACGTCCCCTACCTCGCCCACGCCATGATGGAGCCGCTCAATTGCGTTGTCGACCTCCGCTCCGACACTTGCGAAATCTGGACCGGCACGCAATTCGAAACCGTCGATCGCGCCAACGCCGCCAAAACCGCCGGGCTTCCCCCGGAAAAGGTCAAAATCAACACCACGCTGCTCGGCGGCGGCTTCGGCCGTCGCGCCAACCCGGCATCCGACTTCGTCATTGAGGCCGTCAACGTCGCCAAAATCGCCAAGGCCCCCGTCAAAGTCGTCTGGTCGCGCGAGGACGATCTCGCCGGCGGCTGGTACCGCCCCATGTGGCACGACCGTTTCGCCGCGGGACTCGACGCGCAGGGCAACCCCGTCGCCTGGACGCACACCATCGTCGGCCAATCCATCATGCAAGGGACGTCATTCGAACAGTTCACCATCAAGGATGGAGTCGACAGCACCTCGGTCGAAGGCGCCGCCGATTTGCTCTACGGCATACCGAATCTGCAAGTGGACTTGCATTCTCCCAAAATCGGCGTGCCCGTGCAGTGGTGGCGCTCCGTCGGCCATTCGCACACCGGATTTTCCGTCGAAAGCTTCTTCGACGAAGTGGCGCACGCCGGCGGAAAAGATCCGTACGAGCTGCGCCGCAAACTCCTCGCCAGCCAGCCGCGCATGCTCGCCGTTCTGCAGCTCGTCGCGGAAAAAGCGGGATGGGGTAAACCGCTGCCGGCCGGCCGCGGACGCGGCATCGCCACGCATTTTTCTTTCGACAGCTACGTCGCCCAGGTCATCGAAGCTTCGGTGGAAAAAGACGGCACCGTGCGCGTCCATCGCGTTGTTTGCGCCGTGGATTGCGGCCGCACCGTCAATCCGGACATCGTCAAGGCGCAGATGGAAGGCGGCATCGTTTTCGGCCTCACTGCCGCGCTCAAAACGGAAATCACGCTCGAAAACGGCCGCGTGCAACAAACCAATTTCCACGACTATCAAATGCTGCGAATGTTTGAGTCGCCGCAAATTGAAGTTCACATCGTTCCAAGCGAGCAGAATCCAACGGGCGTTGGCGAACCCAGCGTTCCTCCCGTTGCGCCTGCGCTTACGAACGCGATTTTTGCGGCCACCGGCAAGCGCATCCGTCGGTTGCCGATTCGCGCGAGCGATCTTGCCGGCGGAAGCGAGGCCAAATCATGACCGCAAGAAAAGCAAATCACCGGCGCTCATTCTATTTCTGGCTCTCCGCGGTTTGCGGCCTTTCCTTGCTCGCGATCGCCGCGCTGCACGCTGCACCGCGAACTCCGAAACCGGACGCGAACGCTTCCCGCGAAGCATTTTTGCAAATCTACAAAGTGTTTACTTCTCCGCGCTGCCAGAACTGTCACCCCGCCGGAGACTCGCCTCTGCAAGGCGACGACAGCCACGTCCATTTGCAATATGTGAAGCGCGGCAAAGATGGTCACGGCGTCTACGGCATGCGCTGCGACACCTGCCACCAGTCCGCGAATCTGCCCGGGGCAAACATGCCGCCGGGAAATCCGAAGTGGTCGCTCCCCGCGCCGGAACACAAAATGGTTTTCGTGGGCCGCACGCCGGCCGCGATGTGCCGCCAGCTCAAAGATCCCAAGCAGACCGGCGGCCGCTCGCTCGCGCAATTGCTCGAACATGTTTCCTCGGACGATCTGGTCGGCTGGGGCTGGGACCCCGGCACGGGGCGAGCTCTTCCACCGCTCTCCCGCGCGGACACCGTCGCGCAAATGAAAATCTGGATCGACGGCGGAGCCGCCTGCCCACAATAGTTTTCGACTCTGCCTGGTGACGTAATGTGCCAGCTCCGGGGCCTTCGCCCCATCCTGTCCTTTCGCCCCGTTACATTTCAAAGCACCGCGCCGCCGTTCCTCCCGGCCACTCGGTTGTGCCGCGGTATGATGAAGAAGCGCGGGGAATTCTAATGGCTCGGAACTTTGCAGTCCGGCTTTCGTGTTCCAAGGGGGACAGCGACACCTGGGTGACGCTTTCCAACCGCGAAGAATCCCTCGAACAAGTCTTTGAACAAGGCTGGGACTTCAAGTGCCGCGAGCATGGCGAGCAGCACGGCATGCCCAGAGAAGTCATCGAAATCGCTCCCCTCGATGCCCCGGCAGCACAGACCGGGCGTTCCATTTCTCGCATAACGGTTAGCCCCACCAAAAAGGTTTTGCGTTCCAGCCCCCGCCTGGCGCTGCGCATTCCCGTCGTGGTCTACGGATTCGAGGGCAAGAGCGGCGCGTTCCACGAAGACACCGAAACGATCATGGTCAATGCCAGCGGCGCGCTGGTCATCCTGAAGGCCAAACTCCAAGTCGGCGATATGGTTTTTGTCATCCACAAAGCCAGCCGCGCGGAGCAGGAAGTTCGCGTCGTCTACGTGGACCGCTACTCTGACAACGAGTCGAGAATCGGGATCACGTTCAAGACGCCGGTTCCGGACTTTTGGAAACGCACGCGTAAGAAGCCGCGCGTCGCGAAGTCCCTTCGCGTGACCGTGAAAGGCATCGACGCCAAAGGCAATCCTTTCGCGCAAAGCGCGTACACCGTGGACCTGTGCAAGGATGGAGCGCGCCTCGACGGCGTAGGATTCCTCACCAAGCCCGGCGATACCATCGAAGTCCGTCGCCGCTGGCGCAAAGCGCGCTTCAAGGTTGTCTGGATCGGGCAAATCGGCACCTCGGAATCGAATCACGTCGGCGTCTTCGGATTGCAGAGCGACAAAGACATCTGGCACATTGAGCTTCCCGACGGCGAGTCACCTCCGGAGAAGAGAAAGCCTCCCAAGAAATAATTGCCCTTTGACAGCTGTGGTCGCTGAACGCCTCCACCGGCTCAGCTATGGTTGTACCGGAACGCCGCGCATGGGATGACCGATCACCACCAATCCCAAGGTGCCGCGCCGGATATGCACCTCCGTCTGGATCAGCCCGTTGGGCGGCTTGGACTTCGCCGGCAGCTCCATCTCGATCTCCGACCCTAGTTGGGTGGGCTCCCACTTGTATACCACGTTGTAGCGATACAGCCGGTCCGGTGGAGGGCCTTGCCCTGCGGGCGTGACGGAGACGATCTGCTGTTGCGCAATCGGCACGCCCCAACTATCGTGCCCCGCTTCCAGTCCAGGCAGCGCGTTCCCTCTGTCGGTGAGGTTCGCGATCATGAACGACTTCGACCCAAGAAGTTGTCGGTTCTCGAGATTGTCTGCCTCGATGCTGATGTATCCGAGGCGGCGGAGTTCGCGGTAGACCGTTGCATCACTCGGGTACACATAGCCGCTGTGCCGCACATAGAACCGGAACCATTTCTGGTAGTCCGCGTTGAAGCGAAGCAGGCTCTCGACGGCGGAACTCTCCGGCTCCGTCGCCGCAGCGTTCTCGGCCGGCTGCTGCGCAGACCGATTGCAGCCAGTGATGAGAAGGACTAGCAACAGGAAACCCATCATCCTGCAGAACTGCCTGCGAAGCGTGATGCGCGTATGCAATTCGTTCCTCCAACGCAGCAGCTTACGACAATTCTCCGCGGAGTCCAGTAGCTTTGCTTGTTCGGGTGCGCGCCAGGCAAATTTCGCGGGTTGACAGTGATACGGGGGCGGGACACACTTCCAGCGTCGGGACACTCCCTCCTCTGCCCCCAACGTAACTGGATTCGCGTCCACTTTTCACCAGGGGGAATGAGATTGAGCAAGACAGCCATTCAAGCGATTTTTCTATTGTGCTTCTGTTTTCTTCCGATTCCTGCGCTTGCGCAATGTACAGACCAGCCGTGCCAAAATTTGCAGAACATACTCGATGCAGCTGTAACTGACTTCAGACCGTACGGCGCAGACAAGACAGGTGGTCCCGAACTCTCCATCAATGGAGTGAAATTCGTTTGTCAAATGCGGGCTTGGGCAAACAACGTTTCGATGTACATGTGTTACGCCCAAGTCTCGCAACAAGACGCCCAGAGCGCGTACAGCAGCATTCTCGACGCTCTAAAGCGTCTCAAGCCGGCGTGGCGCTTCCAGGTTAGCTCTCCGGATGGCGACCATTTTGTGCGCGCGGGGCCCCCGGACTGTGAAAATCCGCCGAACGATGGGCCATATATCGGCGGCTGCCCCCTCCAGTTGCAAACCGTGAAGCAAAAAGATGGAACAGTGAGGTTGCACTTTTGGATGAATTCGCTCTCTTCGCCTTACCTGGTAAAACGTCCCCCTGCGCCAAAGATTATCCCAAAGACTGTCCCGCATGCTTCCGCCAACGATTGCGATGACTTCTGCCTGAACTTCAAGATGGCGTTTACGGCGCGCCTGAATTCTTTCGCCGATATCCGTACGGCCAAAACGAACGGCGAGATAGCAGATACCATCGTAAAACTGGAAGGGGCGAAGGAATGCATGATCAAGAAAGCCGCAAGGCCCCCTTCCAATGACGTGGGAATGCAGTTCGTCTGCTATTGGCCGGAAACTTCCGGCCCAGCCGCCGAAACAAGATTCCGCGATCTGATCTCTCGAATCCAGGGCTTGCTGCCCTCCGATTGGACAACGCACCAGGAAAATGAATCGTATGAAGGTACCGGCGCCACAATCACCAAATGGTATGCCCTCGAACCAGGCGGCAAACATGACGTCCGAATCTATGTCTCTGGCGACGCCGTAGGGCTCCATATCACGACGTGGAATTAACAAAGTGCACCGCGACGATTCACAGCAATTTAACGGGGCAAATTGTTTGTCTTGTTCTTGTCGGCAAAAATGATAGGCTTCGGCGTGGGCCACGGAACTCGCTTTCGCACGCTGGCAGAAACGTCCCTCCTGGTGGTGCTGGCCGGATTGGCTGGCGGCGCAGTTCGTGCGCAGGTCCCACCGGCTCCTCCTCAGCAGCCGCCTGATGCGCCTTTGCAGGAAGAAGCCACGAAGAATCCGGTGGCGCCTTGCGTTGAGCCGCCTCCGATGGTGCGCCTGGAAGACTACAACGGGCCGTTGAAGAAGGTCGTGGGCACCTTTGCCCGGCCGTTGGAACGCAAGTCGGTGCACCCCGCGCACTACAAGCCCGGCGCGAAATTGTGCACTCTTACGCTGAAAGGTAAATTCGTCCTGTTCGTCCAGGATTCGTTTGATCCCGTGACGTTTCTCGCCACCGGTTTCAACGCCGGGCTGGATCAGGCCGCAGACTCGGACCCCAGCTATGGACAGGGGGCAGAAGGATATGGCCGGCGCTTTGGCGCCGAATTCGCCGGTCAGGCCTCGTCTCGATTCTTTAAAGACTTTGCGTATCCCTGGATCTTTTCGGAGGACCCGCGCTACTACCGCCTCGCCCAGGGCAGCGCCAGGAAGCGCTTCCTCCATGCCTTGGAGCACGCGGTCGTGGCTCACCGCGACAATGGCACACGCATGTTCAATATTTCGGAATGGCTGGGGACCACCAGCGCCGTCGTGCTTAGCAACACGTATCAGCCCGACAACGAACGCGGCTTTGCCAACACAGCGCAGCGGGTGGGCTTGAGCGTCCTTCAAGACGTAGGTTTCGACGTGCTCCGTGAATTCTGGCCGGAGATTTCTCGCACGTTCAAGCTGCCCTTCCGCGGTGAATCCGATCCGGCGAACCACGACTCGAATCCTGCCACAAAGTAAGTTCTCGCGGCCACCGTAGGGGCACGATACATCGTGCCCTTCGCGGATTCCTGCTTCCTCTCTCCGGTCGGGCGGGTGCCGAGTTCCAAAATGGGAATTGTTGGTATACACCCGGCAGTTTTCGTAAGAGTGGCAAATACAGGACTTATGGGCTACGGAAAATGAAAGAGTGCGGAAGTTTTTGAAAACAAAGGACGAAATTTGCGGCGAATCCTCTGCAAAGAGTGAAAAATGCGATCAAGAGAGTGGCGGGAGAAGAATCCTTCGACTCCCGATGGTCGCTCAGGATGCGCATCCTTTGTCGGATGCGCATAACACCCCCTCCCCTATGTTTTTTGTAAGAATGTGATTCGATGACGGTTAAAGTTGTTTGTTTTGATAGACTTTTGTAAGTGTTGATTCTAAAAACGTTACGGCGCGAATGGGATCCGCGAGGGGGTGTGCAAGCAGTTGGCAGTGACGTGATAACAGTTCGAGGCTGTGTGGCGGCAAACACACGGGGGAATAGCACAAAAGTATACTACTTGTCAATTACTTTTTTGTTAGCATTCGAATGGAATCGTAAATCGCTGAAGCTTTTGAAGGTTAGAGGCAAATTCCCCATCCTTGCGTGAACAAAGACGCAAGGATCGGGCACCCGCTGTCCGAAACAACAGAAGTTTACTTCTTCGTTTAGCTAGCCCTTTAGTACAGTATCTCGACCATATCTGTCTCTCTATCATTTGCCCATGTTCCATAGACATGCTCGCGCCCCTTTGAGAACCGCCTGTTTCCTTGGACTCCTTAGCCTGACCCTCATCGCAAACTCCTGTAGCCATACCAAAGCATCCCCTCCGCCGATTTCGATGGACGTCGTCATGAAAACCATTCGTGACTACGGCCTCGGCCACCCGGGACTGCTCTCCCCTGGCAGCTCCGCAGAACCAGACGAGGCCGACAACTTATACCGCGTCCACATCAGCAACCTGCTAGTTCAGGAAGATTTCGCCCAACTCGAAAAAATTGCGCAGCAGAACCGCGTAGAAAAGGGTCGCCTCATCGGCGGGTATTGGAAAAACTACGAGTTCTTCTTTGCGACTGGTTACCCATTTTCTGATGGCGCGCCAAAGGATTCCGACTACCGCCTTCAGATTGATATGCTGAAAAAATGGATCGCCGCCTATCCGGAATCCGCTGCCGCTCGAATTTCCCTCGCAGACCTCTACGCCAATTACGCTAGTTTCGGTCGCGGCCCGGGCTTTGCCGACTCCGTCACTAATGCTCAATGGCGACTTTTTCGCAGGGCTACACCAACCTCACTCGGCTCTACGGCACCACGAACCTGATCGCCAATCGCTTCGCCTTCATGGCCACGACGTTTGAAGATAAGCCTTCTGCTCAAGAAGCCTTCGCTGCAATCGTTACTATGGATTCGGACATCTGGTACAGCAAAGACGTTTTCGACAACTCTCGCGACTGGGCCAATTCTCCCTAGCAGTATTGGATTTGCGGACGCCCTGCGAGCTCCCCCCGTATTTGACCAAAGTCCTAAGGTCGCACAGGGAACCCACTTGCCTGATTAACGAAACCGGACACACATGCCTCCCAGAAGTCGCCGGTTAGAGGCGCTGCGCGGATACAGGCGGGTGGCGCACTCGGCAAACCGGACGTGTGGTTTTCAACCACTTCCTCGAGCGGTGTCTCATATTGACTGCTCCCGGAGTGCGCCCTTCCACTTCGAAGACAAATTAAACTAGCGCGGGAAGCTTGCCGAATCCTTCACTCGTTTTGCCTGCAATAGATGACGGCGTTCGTGGCTGACAACGATCTGGAGTCCGGTCCCTACCGTAAATCGAAGTCCCGGAAGAAAGGGGTTCCAGAAGCGAATGCGATTTACGTCATTGCCGCGAGCGCGGAGGATAAGGTCACAGCATGCTCGGTTGCCAGACAAAAAACGATCGAGAACCGAAAGGTCGGTACGCGCCCCCGGCCTGATCTTTCCCGGAGCGTGAGCACGCTTGCTGTTCGGCGAGGGCTCTGCAAAGCTGCGAATAAACCACGCCCCCAACCATCCGGGAGTGATCTCCTCCACTGGAGAACGAGGCCTGTCCCTAAGCGCGGCAGCGATCGGCGGCAGATAGGATTCATTGGTGATGCAGAGATGCTCAAGACACTGCCCAACGCTCCAGGAGCCCGGCGCCGGTTGCCAATTGAGCTGTTCATCGGTGAATCCACTGACCAGGTTCCTGGCGGTCTGGTCGTTTGCGCTAAGGTCAGTGGTGAGCCGGATGGACCAAGCAGGCGCGAACGTTTCATGCGATGCGGCCATAGTGAGAACTCTAATGGATTATAAACTAAGACCCCGGCAGCTCCTGATAAACGTTAGAGTTTTATCGGAGGCGCGCATTTTGCGAAGGACGACGTGTGTGCGCGATGCTCTGGCGCGCGTTCGATAAAAACCGTTTGAAGGTAGCTGCTGGCGGTTGCGGCGGACGCGGGCTGACGGCAGACCCCCATCTAATGGCTATGGGAATTGAATCCTTTTTCGTCTGCAGTCTGTTGATTTTGCATGACTTACAAAAAACGGAGAAAAGCGAAAACCGCAGTTAAAAGCGCCACCTTGCAGCATGACGTGCTGAGCATAGCACGCGAAGCGTCCGCCGCGCCAGCGGCTACGTTCTACCGCGCAATCGGACATGTCATTTGAGATGTCGAGTAAGCCGGCTTATCGGGAGTTGCGAAGAATGCGTGTTAATCAGCGGCTGGGTCAGGGGGCCCGCATCAAGTGCACGTCATCGATCCAGACTCGTCCTTTTCCCTGTATCACCAGGTTGAGCCGAATGAGATCCGGCTTTTGCCCTGGCTCCAGGAAAAAAGGAGTCGCGACAGTCATCCAGCTCATGGTTCCCGTGATGGGACGATCCAGCCCGCGGGAGAAGAACTCTCCCTTGCCAGGAATGCGGACCCACATCTCCAAAAAGGCCTTTCCATCCAGGTTCTC